>Ga0123519_10015745_pt1 | contig 10579 bp, 8 predicted proteins | sample YelNatPaOPRAMG02_FD_87396 | JGI IMG/M metagenome (GOLD analysis project Ga0123519, IMG submission 87396) | Hot spring microbial communities from Yellowstone National Park - Yellowstone National Park OP-RAMG-02 (version 2) | ecosystem: Environmental > Aquatic > Thermal springs > Hot (42-90C) ...
AAAAGGTTAATAAGGAGTTGATTCGGCAACAGCAATTATTGATTCAGTCCGAAAAATTAGCCTCCTTAGGAAAGCTCTCTGCTGGGGTCGCTCATGAATTAAATAGTCCCTTGACCGGAATTTTGAGCTTTGCTCATTTTATTAAAGATGCTTCTAAAGAGAACCCTCAAGTTCAGAACGATATAGCGGTGGTGATTCACGAGACCGAGCGCTGTAAGAAGATTATCAAGGGCTTGTTAGATTTCGCAAGGCAAAGCCAGCCCGAGAAAAAGAAAGAAGACCTGCTCGCGGTTTTAAACAGAACCCTTTCCTTGATTGAGAACCATAAAGATTTTAAGAACATAAAAATCATCCGCGATTTTTCTGAAAGCCTGCCTTTGATTATGTTTGACCGAGACCAGATTCAACAGGTGTTTATGAATCTCCTGGTGAATTCCCAGGAGGCAATGCCGGAAGGAGGGAGTATTTATATCAGCGCAAAACCGAGCCCGGATGGAAATTATATTCAAATCCAATTCACTGACACCGGGTCAGGAATCAGCGAGGAGCACCTGAACAAAATTTTTGACCCATTTTTTACCACTAAAGAAAAAGGCACTGGACTTGGGCTCTCTATTGTTTTAGGAATTATTGAAAATCATGGCGGAAAATTAGAGGTTAAAAGCAGAATTGGTGAAGGCTCTACCTTTATTGTCAGGCTTCCCATCAATCATAGCGAGAAATAAATGGCAGAATTGAATATCTTGGTAGTGGACGATGAAGAGATAGTGCTGGAGAGCTGTAGCCGGGCGCTCTCCAGTCAGGGATACAGTGTCAGCAGGGCGCAAAGCGTGGACCAGGCAATTGCTTTAATGCAGAATCAGCTCTTTGATGTAGTGATTGTTGACTTAGTAATGCCCAAGAAGGGCGGTATGGAATTATTAAAGTTTATTAAACAGAACTATCCACAAGCGCAGGTAATTATGATTACCGGCTATTCTTCCATTAACACTGCGGTGGAGTCAATCAAGCTCGGCGCTTATGATTATTTAGCCAAACCATTTTCTCCCAGTGAACTGGTCATCACCGTAAAAAAAGCCTTAGAGGAAAAAGGAAGATTACTGGTCTCCTATCTTTTTGACCAGGAGCTACCCGGAGAAATGATTTTTGATAACATCATTGGCAAAAGCTCCAAGATGGTGGAGGTGTTTAAGCTGGTCAGCAAGGTCGCTGGAACCGATACCACAGTGCTGATTATTGGCGAAAGCGGAACCGGAAAAGAGCTGGTGGCAAGGGCGATTCATAGAAATAGCCCAAGAAGGGATAATAACTTTGTGGTAGTGGATTGTTTAACCCTTTCTCCCAATCTTTTGGAGAGCGAGCTATTCGGGCATATTAAAGGCTCTTTTACTGGCGCAGACACCACCAAAGCTGGCTTTTTTGAAGTTGCTAATGGTGGCACTTTGTTCTTAGATGAAATCGGCGACCTAAGTTTTGACCTGCAAGGAAAATTACTCCGCGTAATCCAGGAGCGAAAATTTGTTCCAGTCGGCGGAACCCAGCCCAAAGAGACCGACTTCCGACTGATTGCCGCAACCAATAAAAATTTAAAAAAGATGGTGGAAACCGGTGGCTTCCGAGAAGACCTCTTTTATAGATTATATGTGGTGCCGATTTTCATTCCACCGCTTCGGGAAAGAAAAGAGGATATTCCGCTTTTAGTGGAGCATTTTTTGAGAAAATTTTCAGAAAAACATAAACGACCCAAGCCTAAAATTAACGAAAGAACTATGAAAGGTATTTTTAGCTATGATTGGCCCGGAAATGTTCGGGAGCTGGAGAACACCATTGAACGCGCATTCATCAGTTCAGATGGAGTAGAGATTATGCCACAAGACCTCCCAGAAAATATCCAGAAGCAAAGCTCAGAGTTTGCCTGCCAGGTGCCTTTGACCGCAGACCAGCTTAAAAAGGTAAAAAAGGAATTGAAACAAAAGGCAGTGGAGGAGCTGGAAAAGGAGTTTATCCTCAATGCCCTCTCTTCTAATAACTGGAGCGTGAGCAAGTCCGCACAAGCAGTGGGAATGCAAAGGACCAATTTTTATGCCCTGATTCGGAAATACAACATTAAAATCCCCAAAGATAAAGCCGAGCCAGAGGATAATGACCAAAATCCGCATTAACCAATTTTGAGAAAATTTTAAGATATGATAAGGTCTTGATATGAGCAAAATCCATTTAGCCATAAGAACCTCAAACCCCTCTCGCTCCTTAGAGTTTTACCAAGCTCTGGGCTTTGTCAAAAAGAGAGAGGTTCTACTGGAAAAATTCGCATCAAGATTGATTTTCCTGGAATATAAAAATTCTGAATTAGAGCTGGAGCTGGTCCATAATTACCAGAATAATAAACCCATTCCTTTAGAATCCGGCTTTCTTCATATCGGCTTAGAGCTGGATAATCTGGAGCAATTTCTGGAAAAATTAAATGCCTTTGGTATTCATCCCTGCGCACCAGTCCAGAGAACGCCAGACGGAATGAAAATCTGTTTCCTTACTGACCCTGATGGATACCAGATTGAGCTTATAGAAAAATGAGCATAAACCTTCTCTCAGAAATTTTGGGCTTAAGAAAGCCTATCTTGATTCCGCCAGAAGTGGAAGAAAAATTTTCTGATGAAAAGTTATGTAGAAGATGCGGTTTATGTTGTTATGGCTCGGTTCCTTATCAGGGAAAGCTCGCAATTATTTTAGACCTGCCTTGCAAATATCTTATTCAAGAAGGAGAGAAAAAGAATACCTGCGCCATCTATCCTGCTCGGCACCAGATAGCTAAATGGTGCCAAGGCGTGAACCCAAAAAGCGTTGCTCGCGGACTTTTTCCCAATGATTGCCCCTATGTCCAGGGTATTCAAGGCTATCAGGGAAAGGTTCTGATTCCTTATCAAGAAAATGCCCAGTTCTATAATTTCCTCCAGAAAACCTTCAGACACCAACCCTGCCCAGAATACTTGAAACCATCAGACTGGCAAAAATTTTTATCTTTGCTTAGGCTTGCGCCAGTTAGCCAGAATCAAGAATTAGCTAAAAAATAACCTCTAATTCAAGATAATGCTTAATCCGGTTTTGTCAATTTTGCTTGGTTTTTTGAAAATTAGCTCTAAAGATAAAAGACAAAATCTGAGCCATTAAAACCATAATCACAAGCCCAGCAGAGACCAGATAGGGGCTTCGGGAACCAAAAGCATGAGCCAAAACACCTCCTAAAAGCGGACCGCTTAAAGCGCCTAAGCCTAAATAAAACTCGTGCCAGGCGCTTCTTGTTCCAGCTAAACTACTTTTCAGACTAATCGCATAATATAAACTGGCAAAATAGGTCATTCCTCCGGAAGAGCCAATCAGAAAAAAACCCAAGGCAAATCCAGCCAAACTCCTAAAAAAGCTGATGATAATCAGTCCCAAAAAAGTCCCGAACATAGAAAACGCTATGGGCCAAAACTTGAAATGCCAGCGCCCGGTCAAATTCAAAATTATAAACCACAAGGCTTGAGCCAAGCTCAAGAGAAAAAGCAGTAGCCCTAAATTGGCGCTGGAGATTTCAAGCTCAACCGCATATTTGGGAAAGATATTTCTTAAAATGTTAAAGACAAAATAAATCATTCCATTTGCTATCCAGCAAAGATATAAAAGATACTCCGCATTGTCTTCTGAACTCTCTGAATCATCTGGCAATGGCTTGGGAAATTTAAATAACCAGGCGCACATCACTCCCAGCATCACTGAAAGCCCACCGGCGCTGAAAAAAACCCAATTAGGCTTAAGCTGAAAAATCCATCCAGCAAGATAATAGCCAATCATTGCTCCGCTGGACCAGCTGACATTAAACCAGCCCGCGCTCCTTGCTAAGGCTTTACCAGAACTAAAATGCCCGAGTCCAGATTCCACTGCTGGCCAGACCAATGCCATCCCTGCCATATAAAAAATCTGCAAAACAAATATCCAGCCCAAATGATTGAGGAAAGGAACTAAGCAAATAGTAGCGCCAAAAATCATTGCACCCAGACCAGCTTGAAGATTTTTAGAGACCCGACCCGAGAGCCAGCCTGAAACCGGAACCAATAAAATATAAACCAGCGCAGAATTAGCGCCAAGCAAGCCTAAGGTTATATTGCCGGCGTTTAATTTGAGCGCAAACAAAGGAATCCCTAAAAATAGCATCCCCATAAAGAGATTCATAAAGAAGGAAAACAGGTAAAGAAATTTTACTGACTTTATCTTCTTCATAGTTAATTTAGTTTCAAAATCTCATCCAGCTTATCCACATATTCTTTTGCCTTTTCCAAGGCTCTTTTAGCCAAAAGCGCTCTCTTATCCTTTTTCTTAAATTTACCCTCCAAACCGGGAAACAACCCCCAGTTGATATTCATCGGCACAAATTCCTCTGTTTTTGGACTGGATACATACCAGACCAATGAGCCAATGGCGGTTTCTTTAGGAATCAGAGGCAGGCTGATACCTTTAGCCCTTGCCAGCGCATAAATCCCAGCCATAATCCCACAGGCAGAACTTTCCAAATATCCTTCTACCCCGGTAATTTGTCCCGCAAAAAACATATTCGGAAAATTCTTAAGGGAAAGGTCTGGATTTAGAAGCCTTGGAGAATCTATATAGGTATTGCGATGCATACTGCCTAACCGGGCAAACTCCGCATTCTCTAAGCCAGGTATCATCCTAAAAATCCGCTCCTGCTCCGGATACTTCAATTTGGTCTGAAAACCCACCAGCCCATATAATTCCCCAGAAATATCCTCCTGGCGAAGCTGAACCACTGCAAAAGGCTCCTTACCGGTTTTCGGCTCTTTTAGACCCACGGGCTTAAGAGGTCCATATCTCATCGTGTCTTTTCCTCTTCTCGCCAGCTCCTCTATCGGAACACAGCCCTCAAAATACTTAAGCTCCTCAAATTCCCTCAGCTGAACCGTGTCTGCCTCAAGCAATTCCTGATAAAACCGCTCATATTCATCCTCGCTCATAGGACAATTGATATAGTCATCCCCGCCTCGCTCCCACCGACTCTGCTTGAACCCTATCTCTAAATTGATTGAATCCGCATAAACTATCGGCGCTATCGCATCGTAAAAATAAAGCCTCTCCTTACCGGTAATCCTTTCTATCTCTTCTGATAATCCCTGAGAAGTTAAGGGACCCGTAGCAATTATTACTATCCCGTCTGGAAGCTCTTTAACCTCCTCTCTAACCAGCTCTAAATTTGCATCAGCGCAAAGCCTTTCAGTTATATAAGCGGAAAATTTATCTCTATCCACTGCTAATGCCTCTCCGGCTGGCACCTGAAACCTCTCCCCAGACTCCATCACCAAGGAGCCAAATAATTTCATCTCCTCCTTAAGCAAGCCCGAAGCATTGCTTAAAAGCTTGCTCTTAAAAGAATTGGAACAGACCAGCTCTGCTAAATAATCCTTTTTATGCGCTTTTGAAAATTGAACCGGCTTCATCTCATAAAGCCGAACCCTTCCCCCTCGCTTCAAGACCTGCCAGCTTGCTTCAACCCCGGCTAATCCTCCACCAATAATGTTTATCTTTTCCATATCCCTCTTGCCAGACCGAAAATCAAGATATAACATAAAAACAAAATTGCAATGAGCAAAAACCAATATAACCAAATAATTGAAAAAGCTTTCCAATTCCTGAACCAGTTCACTAATTATGAGCGCCAGCTCAGATACCCATACAACGGCTGGGCAATGAACCTGGAAAGAGTAAGAATTCTCTTAAGCGCAGTTGGCTCCCCGGAAAAAACTTTACCCGTAATTCATATCGCCGGCACCAAAGGCAAAGGGAGCACCTCCAAGTTTGTCCAATCCATTCTCTCTGCGCTTGGCTATAAGGTCGGACTTTATACCTCTCCTCATCTGCTTAAGGTCAATGAGAGAATCCAGATAAATGATAACCCAATCTCAGATTTAGAGCTGGCGCAGGCAATTGACTCGCTTAAGCCCGGAGTCCAAGCACTAAGAGAAAATAAAAAGCTGGGCGAGGTCACCTATTTTGAAATTCTCACCGCAAGCGCCTTTCATTATTTTTCTCTGCAAAAAGTTGACTATGCAGTGCTTGAGACCGGACTGGGCGGAAGATATGATGCCACCAATGTTTCTAATCCCAAGCTGGTTATCATCACTCCGATTAGCTTTGACCATATAGATATATTAGGGGATACCCTTGAGCAAATTGCTCTGGAAAAGGCAATGATTATTAAGCCTGATTGCCCGGTGGTGATGAGCCTCCAGCCTGAGCCTGCTCAAAAGGTGATTGAGCAAAGAGCGGAACAGGTTAAGGCGAGAATTTTCCCAGTGGAAAATTATTATCAATGGCGACTTAATTATATCAATTCTCAAGAGATGAACTTTGACCTGCTGGGAAAGAGAAATTTAGTCGGATTAAAAACTAAAATGCTGGGACCCGCCCAAATGATAAATTGCGCCTCTGCAGTGCTCGCCTGTGATGTGCTCGCTGAGTCAGGCGCGAAAATTTCAGATTCCACTATCCGTAAAGGAATAGAGCAAGCCTTGCTTCCGGCAAGATTTCAGCAGGTTCAATTCCAAAATAAGACCATTATTCTGGACGGAGCGCATAACCAAGAGAGCGCAAAGGCTTTAGCTCAAACCCTTAGTTTAATTTACCCAGAGAAAAAATATAATTTCATCATCGGCTTGAGCCAAGATAAGGATATTGAGGGCTTTCTTAAAGAACTCAAACCCAAGGCGCATCGGATTATTTTTTCTCAAGCTAAACTGCAGAGGGCAGTGGGAAAAGAGCGCTTGATTACCGCGCTTGGGGAATCCTCGCTCCCAGTGGCTTTTGAATCAGAACCGCACCAAGCATTGGAAAAAATGATTTCTATAACCAGCTCGGATGAAATTATCATCATCACTGGCTCTTTTTATTTAGTGGGAGAAGCTTTAGAATGGTTGAACAAGAAACCAAGTTAATGAATGATACCATAACCGCAATCGCAACTCCTTTCGGGTTTAGCGGAATCGGCATAGTCCGAATCAGCGGTCCCAAAGCAATTGAGATTGCGGAAAAGCTTTTTCAAGGGAAAAAATCCGTTTCCGCAATGAAAGGCTTTGAGGCAAGTTATGGCTGGGTGGTGGAAAATGAGGAAAAACTGGATGAGGTGATAATGCTTTTGATGAGAGCGCCTAAAAGCTATACCAGAGAGGATATAGTGGAGTTTCACTGTCATGGCGGTCCCCTTGCCCTTAATCGGGTGCTTTCTGCAGTGCTTAAAGCCGGCGCAAAATTAGCAGAACCCGGAGAATTCACCAAGCGGGCTTTTCTCTCTGGCAGAATTGACCTATCTCAGGCAGAAGCGGTGATGAATTTAATCTCCGCTCAAACTCAGACCGCGCTTAGAGCCTCGGTTCGGGGACTGGCTGGGGAAATGAAAAATAAAATCAGCACGCTCCGCCAAATTCTGATTGAAATACTGGCAGAAATAGAGGCGGGGTTAGATTTTTCAGAGGAGGAGATAGAATTTATCTCTAAAGAAAAACTGCTCTCGGAGCTGGACAAAGTTTTAGAGCAACTAAATCAGATTTTAGAAAGGGCAAAAGCAGGAAGAATTTTAAGCGAAGGGATTAAAATCGTGATTGCCGGAAAGCCCAATGTCGGAAAAAGCACCTTGATGAATGCGCTTTTAAAGCAAGACCGGGTGATTGTTACCCCTTATCCGGGCACCACCCGGGATGTGGTAGAGGAGATGATAAATCTCAACGGGGTGCCAGTCCGGATTTCAGACACCGCAGGGATTAGAGAGAATACAGATGTGATTGAAAAAGAAGGTGTGGCCCGGAGCAAAAAAGCAATCTCAGAAGCGGATTTAGTGCTTTTGATTCTGGATGCAAGCGAGCAGATGGATGAATTAGACCATAATCTAATAAATCAAACCCAGCCCTATCCCCGACTGGTCCTACTTAATAAAATTGACCTTGTCCGGAAATTATCCGAAAAAGAACTTAAGAAAAAACTGGGACCAGAAGGTTTTATAAAAATCTCCGCCAAACAGGGCTTTGGCTTGGAGGCGCTTCAAGAGAAAATTACCGAGATGATTTTAGGAGGAAAAATTTCTGGAGAGGAGGCTTTAATTGCTAACATAAGACAAATTGAACTCCTGAACCAATGCTATGATGCGCTTGCTCAGGCAAAAAGCTCTGCCCAAGAAAATTTAAGTGAGGAATTCATTGCCAGTTCCATAAGAAGAGCTATTGAATTTTTAGGAGAGATTTCTGGAGAGACCATAAGCGAGCAGGTGCTAAATTTGATTTTCAGCAAATTCTGTATAGGAAAATAAAATCAGCCTCCAGAGCCAGCTTGGAAAAACATTTCCCAAAGAAAAATTTAATCCCCCAATTTTTTGCCCAGTGCCTTTAATGCCTCATCCACCCTCAAAAACGGAAAGCCTAACTCCATCCCAAACCTGGTAATCTCCGGCGCTATCAAATCCGCCTGCTTTAAAATCTCTGCCTGTGCTAAAACCTCCCTTACACTCCCCTCCAGAATTTTTTTGCCCTCTGCCAGCACCACTGCTTGACTCGCATATCTTGCCACCAGCCAGAGAGTATGAGTGATGATAATTATAGTCCTACCCTTTTGGTTCAGCTCCTTTAATAGCTCCATCACCCGAATTTGCTCGGTATAATCTAAGCCCGTGGTCGGCTCATCCAGAATCAAAACCCCAGGCTCCGCACTCAAAACACTCGCTATCGCAAGTCTCTGCCTCTCTCCCTTGGTCATCAGAAAAGGATTCTCATCCTCCCGTCCACTAAGACCAACCAGCTCCAGCGCAACCTCTACCCGCTTCTTAACCTCTGCCTCTGAAAATCCATAATTCCTCGGCCCAAACCCTACCTCATCATAAACCCGATTGGAAAAAATTTGATGGTCCGGATTCTGAAAAACAAAGCCTATCTCCCTCCCTAATTCAGAAACCATTTTAGGCAAAATCTCTTTCCCTAAAAAACTAACCAAACCTTTGCTCCCCTTTAGCAAGCCATTAAAATGTTTCACTAAAGTGGTCTTTCCAGAGCCGTTCTGACCTATAATCGCTAAAAAATCATTCCTCCGAACCTCAAGCTCTATCCCGCTAAGCGCCTTCTTCCCGTTCGGATAAATATGCTCAAGCCCCTCAACCTTAATTATTACCTCCCCTGGTTGATTCTTAACCCCCTCATCCCTTTTCCTAATTTCTGCAAGCACTTCTGCCTTTAACCTGAACCCCCTCTCCTTAACTATTTGCCCAACCTTAATTGGGTCAAATTCCACCGGAGTAATTTTCAAAGCCCCGCATAGCTCTGCCATCTCTGAAGGACGAACCCCGTTCTTGATAAGAAGCTCAGGCTCGGAAAGAATTTCCTTTTTTGAACCCTCTGCTATGATTTTCCCCTGATTTAATATCACAATTCTATCCGCCAAAAATAATCCCTCTGGCTCATGCTCTACCAGCAGAATGGTCTTTCCCTCTGCCTTGAGCTTTTTCATCAATTCAAACACCTCTGCCCTGCCCATTGGGTCAAGGTCTGTGCACGCCTCATCAAAAGCTAATACCTCTGGCTCAAGCGCAAGCACACTCGCTATCGCAAGCCTCTGCTTCTCTCCTCCTGATAAAGTCTCCGGCGCTCTCTCCCGAAATTCACTCATCCCCACCGCACTAAGCGCACAATCTATCCTCCTCCCCATCTCTTCCCGACCAATTCCTAAATTCTCTGGACCAAAAGCAATATCCAGCTCCGCCTTTGTGGAAAAAAGCTGGCTCTCAAAATCCTGTAAAACCAGACCCAGCTTCCTCGCTAACTGATAGGTCTTTTTCCCAGAAATAGTTTCTCCTAAAATTTCTACCTCCCCAGAAAATTCCCCGGTATGAAAATCCGGCACAATCCGATTTAAACATAAAAGAAAACTGCTCTTGCCTGCCCCGCTTCTCCCCACAATCGCCACTACCTCTCCCTTTCTCTGCTCAAAATCTATCCCCTCCAGAGCAAAACCCTTGCCCCGCTGATACCTAAACCTGAGCCCCTTTACCCAAACCGCTCTCTCCATCCCCTATAATTTAACCCCATCCTCCCCCTCCTTCAACCCCTCCCTCCTTGCAAAGCGGTATATTTTTTCCTTGCCAAAACCCCCAAAAATCTGCTTAAATAGTGCCAAAAAAATCAGGTGCAATACACTAATATCTTCCCAAATGAACAAATAACCTTCTTTCCCAAATTTTTTAAAAACTCCTCGCTCTTGTTCATTCTAATTGAATTATTTTTAATGAGAAAAAAATTTGTTCACAAGGGACGCTGGTCCCTTGACCCGCAGGGCACCCAGCCCGCGTCCTCCCGGGACGATTTTTTTTGAGTAAATTTTCCCTGATTTTTAGGTGTTGATGCGGAAAGACGCAAAAATGAGGTTAAGTCATTGATTTATTTTTGAAATCAAAAAATCGTTCAGCCAGATTGAATTTTGAGATTTTTTTTGGACTTAACAAAATTTTCCTTTTTATTCAATCAGTTATAAATAATTTTGCCAACCTGCGGGGTGG
>Ga0123519_10015747_pt1 | contig 10579 bp, 9 predicted proteins | sample YelNatPaOPRAMG02_FD_87396 | JGI IMG/M metagenome (GOLD analysis project Ga0123519, IMG submission 87396) | Hot spring microbial communities from Yellowstone National Park - Yellowstone National Park OP-RAMG-02 (version 2) | ecosystem: Environmental > Aquatic > Thermal springs > Hot (42-90C) ...
AAAGTCTATTTACTATTTATATAAACCCAATGTAGAACTTGAACCAGGTCAGATAAAGACCTTTGAAGTGGAGGTTGAGGATGTCTGGATTATTCCAGAGAATAAATTAAATGATTTAAAGAGACGCACCGATTCTATCTTGGAGCGTTTAAAAGAGACTGAATATTATCCAAAGGCAAAAGAGATTGCAGATACGATTTATCAGCGCCTAAAAGATATCGCCACTTCCCAGGCAGATGAGTCAATCAGTCGCGCCCAGCACATCGGAGTATACCGTGATAATCTCTTAGTTTTATCCGATATAAAAGAAGACATTGCAAAGTTAGAGAAGATTTTGGCTACTGCGGGTGGACCACTTGCGCCGGAGATGTTGGCTAAGGCAAAAATTAAGTCAGAGTCACCCACAAAGACGATGACCTGGGTAGTAATATTTACCATTATTATCTTTATCGGGCTTTTAGCCGGAGTCCTTTTCTTTACTTGGCATCGCCAGGCGCGGCTTACCCGCGAAGAGCTTTTAGCGGCTAAAAAGTCCGCCTTCCCAGGTGTGCCAGAGGAAAAGGGGACTCCGGAATCTGGCGGATCAGAAACTAAAGAAACTCCTTAAAAGAATATAAAAATGTTATTAGAAGTAGAAATTTTAACTCCTCATGATGTAATTTATGAAGGTCAAGCCAAAAGTCTGATTTTGCCTGGAGAGGAAGGGGTTTTTGAGATTTTACCTTTTCATAAGCGTCTTTTAAGCCGATTAATTTCAGGTAATATGTTTATTGATGAAAAAAATATCCCGATTAAGAGGGGAATTGTCAAAGTTAATCAGAATAAAGTGACGATAATTATCGAAGAGTCAATATAATAAAAAGATTAAGATGGGGCGTAATATCGTAATTATTATAATTTTTGGTTTATGTATCTTAGGGCCTTGCGCTGTATTTGCCTTAAGTAGTTTTGCCAGTATCTCGGCTTTAGGTAGAAACCCTTCAGCAGCGCCTAAAATTTTTATTGCTTTAGTAATTTCTTTAATTTTTGCCCAGGCTCTAGCAATTATTGCAATGTTAATTGTTTTTCAATTATTTACTGCTTCGGCCCAATAAAATTAAAAGTTTCTTTTAAAGGAGAGTCAAATGCTTATTGCTATATTGATTATTTTACAAATTTTAATTTTTATCGGCTTAGTCTTTGTCTTTCGTAAGATTTTAAAGCAGAATGTAATTTTAGCTACCCAGCATTTAGAAGAATTAAGTAAAGAATATGAGCAAAAAGAAAAAAAGATTAATCAAGAATTAGAAGAGGCAAGGCTTAAGGCTGAGGAGATGTTAAATAAGGCAAAAGAGGAAGCTGAGAAAATAAAATTAGAGATTATTCAATCTGCAGAAAATGAAAGGGATAAAATTATTCAGCAGGCTAGAGGCCAGAGCGATGAAATTATAAAACAGGCAGATAAAGCCAGAGAAAAGCTTTTATTAGAATTAGAAGAACGGATTGCGAAAGCGGCAATCGAAAAAGCCTGTTTACTTATTGAAGAGACTTTACCGGATGAATTTAAAAAAATTGTGCATACACATTGGGTTGAGGATTTAATTGAAAATGGTTTTTCCCAAGTAAAACAGCTGCGCCTTCCCGATGAGCTAAACGAAGCAAAGGTGATTTCTGCTTTTAGTTTAACGGATGAAGAGCGAGAAAAGTTAAAACACAAGATAAAGGCGGTTTTAGGCCGTAATTTAGTTTTAAAAGAAGCAGTGGATAAAAATATTGTGGCAGGAATAATTATTACTTTAGGAGATTTAGTTTTGGATGGAAGTTTAAAGAATAAAATAAAAGAGCGGGCGCGCACAGGATGAGTAAGAATGTAGAATTAAAAGAAAAAAAATCAGCCACCAGTTTTGAAATTCGCGAAACTGGAAAGGTTCTTTCGGTACGTAAATTCATTGTTTTGGCTTCGGGCTTGCCTTCCTGTATGAATGGACAGATTGTAGAATTTGCAAGTGGAATTTTGGGGCTGGTGATGGGTTTTACCGAGGAGAAAGTGCAGATTTTGGTTTTAGGGGACGCTTCAGCCATCCGTGCCGGAGAGGAGGTTTATAATAAAGGAAAATCTTTAAAGCTTGCGGTCTCAGAAAAATTCTTGGGTCGCGTAGTAAATAGTTTATGTCAACCCCAAGATGGATTAGGTCCTATCGAAGCAGAGGATTTTTATCCGGTATTTAGAGTTGCGCCGGGAGTAATGGAGCGCGTACCGGTAAAAGAAACTTTAGAATCAGGTACTTTGATTATCGATGCAATTATTCCTTTAGCAAAAGGACAAAGGCAGTTATTGATTGGTGATCGTCTAACTGGTAAAACTACCGTAGCAATAGATGCAATTTTAAATCAAAAGAATAAAGATGTAATTTGTATATATTGCTGTATTGGCAAACCTTATTCTGCACTTTTTAAGGTGCTAGAGACTTTACGGGAGAAAGAGGCATTAAATTACTCGATTATAGTCAGTGGCATTGCTTCGGTATCTGTCGGAGAACAGTATTTAGCTCCTTATACTGCCTGTATGTTGGGTGAATATTTTATGTATAAAGGAAGGGATGTTTTGGTAATCTTTGATGATTTAACTAAGCATGCCTGGGTTTATCGGCAGATTTCCCTTTTACTTGAGCGTGCGCCGGGTAGAGAAGCATATCCGGGAGATATATTTTATATCCATTCCCAATTAATGGAACGCGCCGGCTACTTAAAGCCGGAATTAGGCGGTGGCTCAATGACATTTTTACCGATTGTAGAGATTTTACAAGGAGACCTTACGGGTTATATCCCGACAAATCTAATCTCTATGACTGACGGGCAACTTTATTTTTCCACTAGCCTTTTTAATAAAGGTTTTAAACCCGCAATTGATTTTGGTCTTTCAGTTTCACGTATCGGTAATAAAGCCCAGTGGTCCGCGATGAAGAATTTAAGCAAATCTTTACGTTTAGATTACTTACAATATAAAGAATTATTGCAAATGACGCAACTACGTACCAGTGGCCTTTCTAAAGAAGCAGAGGCAAGACTTAAGCGGGGGGAGGCAATAAATCAATTGATTATTCAAGACAAAAATAAGCCAATTGCAATTGAAGAGCAGATTATTTATCTTTATGCTTTAAATAAAGGCATCTTAGATAAGTTATCTATTCAGCAAATAAAAAGATTTAAGCAAGAGATTTTCTCTTTTGTGAATAAATTTTATCCGGAATATGCCCAGTTGATTCGAAAAGAAAAAGAATTAACGCAAGATATAGCCATAAAGTTAGAAGCATGCCTTAAAGAATATTTGAAAGAACTCTTAAAATAAAAATGAAGACACTTTCGACGATAAAAAAGGATTTAGAGTTTAATCGTAGCCTTGCTTCTTTGATTGATGTCTTAAAGAATATTGCGGTGGCACAATATCGTGCTTTAGAGCAAAAAATTAAGACCTTTGAAAAATTTCTTTTAAGTGTAGAAAGCTTTTTTGAGTTTATTGATATAACCGGTATAAAGCATCCTTTTTTGGATCCTCAGGATTTTGCCCAAGGAGTAATTGCGATTACTTCTGATACTGGACTTTTGGGTGGCTTAAATATGCAGGTAATTAATACTGCTTTAGGAGAATTGGAAAAACATCCGGGTCAGCTCATTGTCATCGGAGAGCGGGGTAAAATTTATGCCCAAGAAGCAAAAATCCCTTTTGTGGCTTTTGGAGGAATAAAAGACGATTCGCGTTATGCCCAAGCCATGCAGGTAAGGGATTATGTGGTGGAGAAGGTTTTTAAGGGCGCATTCCGGACCTTAAAGGTAGTTTATCCTTATCCGGTCTCATTTACTGTCCAACGCGTAGAAACAGTATCGTTTCTTCCTTATAAACCCCGCATTTTACCATCTTTAGCCCAAGCAGAGTTTATTCCTGAGATAATTTTAGAATCAAGACTGGAAGATATCATCGAGTATTTAGTTTATCTTTGGATGGGTCAGAAATTATATGAGATTTTTGGTTTCAGCCGTTTAGCTGAATTTGCTGCCCGTTATGTGCATTTAGAAGAGAGTTTACAGAAACTTAAAGAGATGGATAATAAATTGCGTTTAGATTATTTTCGCTTAAGGCATGAACTCATTGACCGGAATATGCGCGAACTCTTTAGCGCCCGAATACTTTATGCCCATTAATAGCAATCAGAAAGAGATTAAAGGAAAAGTAGTTGCGGTGCAAGGACCGGTAGTGGATGTGAAATTTAGCCATTCTGAAGAGGTCCCGAATATCTTTACTGCTTTAACTACCCATACCGTAGACGGAAATGAAGTAGTTTTAGAAGTAGCAGAACATCTACCCGGAAATATTGCCCGTTGCATTGCGATTAATTCTACGATAAATTTACAACGCAATGAAGAGGTTTTTTATCGTACCGGAGGAACAATTCAGATTCCGGCAGGAGAGGCGCTTTACAGTCGGATTATTAATATTGTGGGTGAACCGATTGACCAGAAGGGAGATTTAGTTTCTTTTGAGAAGATGGCGATTCGAAAAAAGGAGATGGGTACCCAAATAAAAATTAAGCAAGAAAAGACTGCGCGCAAAAGTTTTGAAATTATGGAGACGGGAATTAAGATTATTGATTTACTTTCTCCTTTAGTAAAAGGTAGTAAAACCGGAATTTTAGGGGGTGCAGGATTAGGTAAGAGTATTTTAACTTTAGAGATTATTCAACATATTATAAAAAAGTATCAAGGAACCTGCGTCTTTGTAGGAGTGGGAGAGCGGATTCGCGAAGGAAATGAACTTTATTTTGAATTATTAAAACAAGATATCTTAAATAAGACAATGATGACCTTTGGCCAGATGAATGAACCGCCAGGAGCACGTTTTGGCGTAGCTATGACGGGAGTAACCATTGCCGAATCAATCCAGCGCAAAAATCAAGATGTACTGCTTTTTGTAGATAATATTTTTCGTTTTGTCCAAGCCGGAGCAGAGATTTCTACACTTTTAGGCAGAGTTCCTTCAGAAACTGGCTATCAGCCAACTTTATTAGCGGAGGTAAGCGAGTTTCATGAGCGGATTCGTAGCGGCGAAGATTCAGCCGGCTCAATTACTTCGGTTGAGGCAGTATATGTTCCCGCAGATGACTTAACTGATCCGGCAGTAGTGGCAATCTTTAGTTTTTTAGATTCAGTTTTAGTCCTTTCGCGCGAAAGGGTGCAATTAGGGCTTTATCCGGCAATTGACCCTTTACTTTCTTCTTCGGCAAATTTGGATATCGATATTGTCGGAAGAAGGCATTTTGAAGTAGCTCAGGAGGTAATTCGGATTTTACAGCGTTATGAGGAGTTAAGAAGAATTGTTTTGGTAGTAGGAATTGATGAGCTCTCGCATGCTGACCGCATTCTTTATGAACGAGCAAGAAAACTGCAGAATTTTCTTACGCAGCCATTTTTTGTCGGTGAGGCTTATACCGGCAAAAAGGGCGCTTATGTAACTTTAGAGGAGACTTTAACTGGTTGCGAGATGATTATTTCAGGTAAATTAGACAGTCGGCCGGAAGAAGATTTTTATTTAATTGGCGCAATAACCTAAGATGCTAAAAAGCGAAAAAAAGCTCGGAGAAATTCTACTTGAAGAAGGTTTGATTACCGAGCAAGAACTAAAATCTTCACTTAAAGAACAAGCAGTGACCAAAGAATTTTTAGGCAAGATTCTAATAAGAAAAAATTTGATTAAAGAGAAAGATTTATTAACTGCCTTGGCCAAGCAATTTAATTTATCAGTAGTGAGTCTAAAAAATAAATATATTGATTGGCAGATTGCCAAGGATTTTAGCAGTTCTTTAATTTTTGATTATCGGTGTTTGCCGATTCAAAAAGACAACAATTCCGTAACCATGGCGATAAATAATCCTTTGGATATAAAAGTAATAAAAAAGGCAGAGGAAGAAGCAAAAGGATTAAATTTAAAATGGGTTTTAGTTGCGCAAGAAGACCTCGAAGATGCAATCTTAAGGTATCAAAAATATCTTCGTGGGCAAATCCTTAAATTATTTAAATAAAATATGGCTAAAAAAATCGATTTAATTCTTTCTGAGGCACTTAAAGAAAAAGGACTCCTTTCTTCAGAGGATTTAAAACCCCTTTTAGCGGAATTAGAATCTTCAGATAAAAACCTTAAACAAATTTTAATGAGTCGCAATCTTATTTCAGAAAAAGAGATATTAAGTCTTTTGGCGCAGAAATTAAAGATAGAAGTTTTAGATTTAAAAGACTTAACGGTTGAGAAACAGGTTTTAGAAAAGGTTCCGGCAAGAGTCGCGCTTTATTATAATTTTTTACCTTTAAAGATAAAAGAAAATATCATTACCATTGCGGTAGATTATCCTTTGGATATAAAAATTCAAGATGAGATTCGCACCCAATTAGGATTAGAAATCAACTTGGTCTTAGCCACCCAAAAAGATATCCAGGAGTCATTAAAAAGATATTATGGTTTGGCCGCGGATACTTTAGAAAAGATTGCGCCTCATGTTAAAGAGAGTTCCTTAATTTCTGAGGCAGTGGAGGATATTGAAAAACTTGCTTCTGATGCTTCAGTAGTAAAACTCGTAAATCAAATTATCTTAGAAGGTTGGAAAAAGCGGGCCACCGATATTCATATTGAGCCTTATCGGGATAAAGTGGTTTTGCGTTATCGTATTGATGGTATTCTTTATGATGCTAATGTTCCTGCGGAAATAAAGCAATTTTTAAATCCGATAATCTCAAGAATTAAGATTATGTCTAATCTTAATATTGTAGAACGGCGTCTGCCTCAAGACGGAAGAGCAATTGTTAAAGTGCAAAATGAGGTATTGGATTTAAGGATTTCTACTATGCCTACTCCTTTTGGTGAGAGTGTGGTGGTCCGCATTTTACCGACTCAAATGTTATTTAACTTAGAAAAATTGGGATTAAGTAAAAAAGATTTACAAGTTTTTGAAAATTTAATTCTTAAACCTCATGGAATAATTTTTGTCACCGGTCCTACCGGAAGTGGTAAAACTACTACCCTTTATGCCTGTTTAAATCGGCTTAATACCAAAGATAGAAAGATTATTACCCTTGAAGACCCGATTGAATATGAAATGCCGGGGATAACCCAAATTCAGGTGATGCCAGAAATTGGGCTTGATTTTGCGCGGGGCTTGCGTAGTATATTAAGACATGACCCAGATGTAATTATGGTCGGTGAGGTGAGGGATTTAGAGACCGCCCAGACCGCTATCCGCGTGGCTTTAACCGGACACTTAGTTTTTTCTACGCTTCATACCAATGATGCTGCCAGTGGAATTACCCGTTTATTAGATATTGGCGTAGAACCGTATCTAGTTGCTTCGAGTGTTGAGGCATTTATTGCCCAACGGCTTCTGCGCGTAAATTGTTTAGATTGTAAAAGTGAAGATACACAAGTTCCTTTAGAGCTAAAGGAACTGATTGCTCAAGATTTAAAGATTAAGCCACAGGAAGTGCGGGTTTATCGGGGTAAAGGTTGTCCTAATTGTAACTTTACCGGTTTTTTAGGCCGTACCGCAATTTATGAGATTCTTTTAGTAGATGGAGTAATTAAAGATTTAATTTTAAAGAAGACTCCTTCCAGTCGGATTAAAAAAGTAGGAATTAGTCGGGGAATGCGTACTTTACGTCAAGATGGTTGGCAGAAAGTAATTTTAGGAATTACTACTCCGGAAGAAGTAATGAAGGTTACTGCTGCCCAGGAGACAGTGGAAAGCGAAACAAAAACTTCCGCTTATGCCTTCCCGATGCCGCCGGAATTACCCGCGGGAGCTTTATCGTCTGAACGGCGCAGTTATCCTCGCCTAAAAAATAAAGTAAATATCCGTTATCGCGTTTTTAAAACGGAGAAAGAATTAATTGAGCGCGGATTTAAACCTGAGAATCTAACTGTAACTAAAAATATTTCTGCCTCCGGCTTACTCTTTGTAACAAATGAAGCGCTTTCGGTAGGAGTAATTTTAGAATTAAAAATTGAATTACCCGATGGGGAAGAGCCCATAGAGTGTCTGGCGCGGGTAGTCAGGGTAGAGGAGAATATCGAAGAAGAAAATTATAATATTGCGGTTTGCTTTTTAGATATTACGAGCGCCCAAAGGATACGCCTAAATAAATACGTGGAAATGGAAATTTAAATTCTAAATTTGAAATTCTAAATCCTAAATCTAAAGCAAAAGAAAAATGACGCTCTATAAATATCGGGCGAAAAAAGGTCCGAAAGAATTAATTGAAGATACAATTGAGGCAAATTCGGAAAAAGAGGCAATTGAAATAATTAGTCAAAAAGGATTTGTTCCTGTAGAAATTAAAGAAGTAGTATCTAGTCCTTTAAAAACCCCTGTTTTATTAAAACCATATTTAGGTAGTAGGGTAAGGGCAAGAGAAATTACTATTTTTACGCGCCAATTAGCGGTCTTGTTAAAATCCGGCGTACCAATTTTAAAGGCTTTAAATATACTTATTGAGCAGTCGCAAAATCATACTTTGTGTAATATCCTAAAACAGATACATACGGCAGTTAAAGAGGGTGCGACTTTTTCTTCTTCTTTAAGAGAATATCCGGAATTTTTTTCTTCAGTTTATATTGCCTTGGTAAGAAGTGGTGAAAATAGTGGAGAATTGCCTGAAGCGCTTTTAAGAATTGTGGAATATCGCACAAAACAAGAGGAATTATGGAGCCGTTTTCGGATGGCCTTGGCTTATCCTATACTTATGGCGATTGTGGGAGGCGTGACTATTGTTTTTATGTTAGTATTTGTCTTACCCCGCTTAATGCATATCTTTTTAGATTTTGGACAGAGACTGCCCCTGCCGACACGAATATTGATTAGTATAAGTCAGTATTTACGTAACCCTTGGATTTGGGCAATCTTGGGTTTAATTATTTTAACCCTGCGTCGCCAGGCAAGGACTGCGCAAGGTAAATTATTTTTCAGTCGCCTAAAGCTTGCTTTACCCATCGTAGGAAAATTAACCCTAAAAGCAGAACTCGGCCGTTTTAGTCGAACTTTAGGAATTCTTATTCATAGTGGCGTACCGATTTTAAGAGCAATGGATATCTCGCAAGAAGTAGTAGACAATATTATTATTAAAAATAAATTGAAACAAAGTTATCAACAGTTAGAAGCAGGAGGTTCTTTCGGAGTCAGCCTTCAACAGGAAAAAATATTTCCTCTCTTTGTAAGCAACTTAATTATTGTCGGTGAGGAATCAGGAAAGCTAGCTGAGGCATTAGAAGAGGTAGCAGGCGCTTACGAGCAGGATATGGATGAAGCAATGAAGATTGCTAGTACTTTATTTGAGCCAATAATGATTTTAGGAATGGGGCTAGTAGTAGGTTTTATAGTTATGGCGATGCTTCTTCCCATATTTGAGATTAATCTTTTAGTACGTTAATATAAAATTAAAGGAGAGATTTAAAATGGACAAGAAAAATATAAAATCAATTTTTCTTTTATTCTTGTTAGGGCTAGTATTTTTAAGTGGAATATTAGTTTATCGAAATAGCGAAAAATTATCTTTGGCTCTTTTAGAATTAGAAGAGGAGAATAAATTAGGGCTTTCTTTAGAAAGGGAAATTTCCTTAAAAAATCAAGCCTTAAGAGATTTAGTCTATGATTACTCTGGTTGGGATGAGATGGCGATTTTTATGATTACCCGCGACAATGCCTGGGCAGAAGCAAATTTAGCAGAGATTTTTTCCTCTGATCATCTCCAGGCACTTTGGATATACGATGCAAATTTTAATCCTCTCTACTTTACTTGCCTTCCTGAAATTTCTTTACCCCAAGAACTTTTATTTTCTGCGGATATCTTAAATCAAATATTTGCCAAGCAGCACTTCTGCAATTTTTTTATTAATACCGCCTCTGGTTTATGGCAGATTCAAGGAGCAAGTATTCATTTTACTTCTGATTTAAAGCGTCAGACCCCCGCCCAAGGATATTTTTTAGTCGGACGAATTTGGAATGAAGATTTTATGAAGGAAATAGCCAAAGCCCTTAAAGCAAAGGTTTTTATTAGTCCTTTAACTAAAATAAAAGATTTAAAAAAAGAATTAAAATTAAAAAAAGAAGTAGTAGTTTTTGCCCAACCTTTAAGGGGTTGGGATAATAAGGCTGTGGCGCAATTAAATATTTGGAAAATTGACCCATTAATTCAGGATTTTTTATTTAACCAAAAAAATTTAAGGTTTCTGGGATTAATTTTAATTATTTGTTTTGGTTTAGGAGTTTATATTTTTATGCTTTATCAACAGGATAAAACCCTGGAATTAATTTTAAAGACATTAAATACCATTGATTTAAAATTTGTAAATCACCTATTACCTTTACCAAATAAAATGGGTCAAATTTCTCGCGCTCTTTCTAAGATATTTAAAGAAGACTTAAATCGTAGCCAAGAAATTGAATCTTTAAATCAGCAATTAAATGAGCAAATAAAGGCAAGCTCTACCTTAGAAACAGAACTTAAAAACTTAGAAGATGAACTTAACTCTGCGCGCCAAGAAATTAACCACCTAAATCAAGAG
>Ga0123519_10015748_pt1 | contig 10578 bp, 6 predicted proteins | sample YelNatPaOPRAMG02_FD_87396 | JGI IMG/M metagenome (GOLD analysis project Ga0123519, IMG submission 87396) | Hot spring microbial communities from Yellowstone National Park - Yellowstone National Park OP-RAMG-02 (version 2) | ecosystem: Environmental > Aquatic > Thermal springs > Hot (42-90C) ...
GCCATTCTTTGCATCCATGTTCCTGTTAATGAAAGACCCTGACCAATAAAGTATAACCTGTAATTTCTATACTTAAAAGACCTGAAAATTTCTTTAAGATTAATTACTTTTTCCATTTTTATTTTTTTGATTTTATCATATGAAGTTTACAATTTCTAATAGAGAGGATAAAATATAAATAAGTGGTGAGTGTAGCTCAGCGGAAGAGCACTGGACTGTGGCTCCAGGAGTCGGGGGTTCAAATCCCCTCACTCACCCTTTTTTCATATTTTCCTCTCTGCATTTTTCTCACTATTTCTTATCCATATTTCATCTTTGTTGGTCGCCACAAACTACCCGACAAGGCGAGATGGGAGAGGGATAAAGTTGAGGTTGGAAAAAATAACTCCTTCTAAACCTGGCCCTATCTTTTATTTTCTTATTATTTTCTCTCCCTTAATGGGAGAGGATAAATGGTGAGGGTGAAAAATTTCCCAAACTTACAAAAAAAGGCATCTTTATAAAAATTCTTGCCAGCCAAAAATATCCTCATTCATTAACACTTAAATTACCTTTGAAGACCACAAAAAATTTGACATTAGATAAAGAAATTATAAATTTTTGAATTTCATAGATTTAAGATAAGGTAGGTTGAGGAAGGAGAGGCAACTTTTGGAGACACATTGTCTTGGTATTGGCTTACAACTGCCATTATGGTTATCTATCAGGTATGTAAGGTGTGGGAAGGAAAGATGTAAGTGTAATAGGGGTGAACTTCATGGTCCATTTACATATGTTAGTTTCAAAAAAGGCAGTAGAGCATATTACAGGTATATTAGTTCTGAGAGGATAAATAAGATAAGGCAATATATTAACAATTACCACTCTTTTCAAGAAAAGATAGCCCGGCTAAATGAAATCAACAGGGAGATAACAGTTTTGTTGAAGGAAAATCAAAAAACAACTTATTACCTATACCGCTTTAATAATTTTTGTTAGTTCTGGACATATGGAGATAAAACATATCAGGAAAATATAAAGATAAAATTGTATAAAAAAGAAAAACATTTTAAGACACATCCAATAGCAGGTGAAATTATAATAAAATATAATGAGAAAGGACATAGTGCCACCAGTTTTAATTTTTTGAATTTGAAAAATACTATTTTAAAATTTGTCAAGAAGAATTTAAAAATTTTTAAATCCATTGTGTATCAATGGCTTTTACATCTCTTGACAAATTCTTTATGGAGGGTATTATATATATGTGTGATATAATATAAAAAGATTGAAAACTATGAAAAAGATAAAAATTTAAAAAGCTTCTTATGTCGTAATTTTAGTTACTGTTCAATCAATTTGATTTTTTTCCCCTTTATTGTATAATATAACAAATTATGAATGCAAATAAGTTATATGTTCAAATAATAGGTAACCGGCCAGTAGAAAAATTCCTGCAGAGGTTTTTTATTATCGACGAAATTCCACAAAATCTAATTATTGTTTCACCAATAATATGTACTCTTCAACAAACAAGATATTCAATTATTAAGCTAATAGAAAAAATAACAAGGGATAAAATTATAACTTATGTTATTACTCGCGAACCAGAGGAATTGTTTCACAAGGAAGCGATTAATATATTGTATCAGTCTGATTTTGTAGAAATAAGATACAACAATTCTCTTCATGCTAAACTATATATTTCAGCTTATCAAAATGAGTATATTAGTTTTGCTCTTTTAGGTTCAGCGAATTTAACGAGACATTCTATTGAGAAAAACATTGAAATTGGAATAATGATTTTTAGATGTGGTACAGGCAGAAATTTATGGGATGAACTTTTTCAATGGGGGCTTGTAAGGTTAAGAACTTTACCAGAAAGCAAACTTGTTAAAAAAATCAAAAAAGGAGGAAAAAATGGAATTTAAGGAATGGTTTTGTTTAAGAAATAGAGAGAGTTTTATGATTGATCCCAAAATTAATCCAGAAGATGCAAGATTTTATTTTGGTAGACATGAAATCAAACATTGGATAATAGGCCAACTTAAAAGGTCGTTTGTAGATCCAGGAATACCCAAAATGATACTATATGGTCCGTATGGCTCTGGGAAAACTCAAACACTTTTTCATATTGAGTACTATTTAAAAAAGTCAAAACCAGGATCTTGTAAATTTTTACCCAAAACAGTTCATTTGGATCTGGAAATGCTTAGCAAATCTACCAATTTTGATTTACATATCCAACTTCTTGAAGCGATTGGAAAAGATGTAGTAGTAAAATGGATTGAGCAGCTTCGTAATAAAGGGAATCTCGAGATAGAATTGAGAAAAATTACATCGGATACTAATATTATATCCGTAATGATTAATTTGCCTGCAGGTGGTGATATTGGTTTATCTGCCTGGCGGTGGATTTGCGGACAAACACTTTCTACAAGAGAACTGGAACAATTAAGGGTAACGAGGGAACTTGGCCGACTTGGTTCTGGGGATCTTGTAAACGCCTTGATAGCTATTGGTAAACTTGCAGAAGCAAATGGAGAAAAAATAATTTTTTTGATAGATGAAGCAGAACAGTTTAGAAATGTTAAAACAGGTGATGCTTCAGAATCACTTCATGCATATTTAAGAAAATTAGCAGAACCATCTAATTCAAGTGTTGGGTTTATCATTGCTGGTTTTGCACTTACATTAGATGATATGCCCGAACTGGTTGTTCGTCCTGATATAAGAACAAGATTAGGAGAAACTAATATTAAAGAGATAGGGAATTTACCAGCAGTAAAAGATGTACAGATATTTCTTCAAGAATTATTTGCTGAGTTAATAGACCAAAGAGCAGCAGAGAATAAAATTCAAGAAGAGAAACTCGGCGTCACATTGAATACTTATCCATTTACCTCGAGTTCTTTCGATTTGCTTTGTGAATTTGCTTCGCAAGATTTGGTGAAAGCACTACCTCGTAATCTTATAAAAGCAGTTAATGAATGCGCTATTGCTGCTTGGGATGAAAAGAAACCTGTGATAGATGATAATATTGTTAATGAAATTGCTCCAATTATTTTTGGATAAAAGCTATGAAAAAATTTACTGTTACACCAAGAATTTTTAATCAAAGAGAAGTTATTATTGGAAAGCAAGGAGTGACTTCATCTGAATGGGTATATTTAGGTAGATTAGGTGAATCCGGCCCTTTGATTAGAATAAATTATGATTTATCTCAAGAACATGTAATCGCTATTTTTGGGAAAAGAGGTTCGGGGAAATCTTATACATTAGGGAGTTTTTTAGAAGGGCTTTGTACAAAAGAGAAAGAAACTTCTATTTCAAAAATATCTAAAATACGGGGATGTTTATTGTTTGATACGCTTGGTATATTTCAATGGTTTAATATCCCTCTTACTCAACACTCATACCAGAAGATTATCCAACAACAGATTTCTTTCCATAAGGGATGGGATATAAAATCAGAAATATTAGATGTACAAATATGGATACCAAAAGGTAGTAGAGATGAAACTACCCCTCCAGATTATAAAGATTTTTCTATAAACACTTCTGACTTTACCGCTTCAGATTGGGGTTATTTGCTTGGGCTTGATATTTTTCAAGACCGAATGGGGCAATTGTTGAACGATACTTATGTTAAAGTGACCATTGAAGGTTGGAGTGACGGAAAAAAGGATTACCCACCCCTCAAAGATTATTCAGTAGATGATTTACTAAATTGCTTATCCTACGATATTGAACTTCAAACCATCTATCAAAGAGAAACACTTAGAGGCGTTTTTCAACAGATCTCTCTTTACAAAAGAAATCCACTTTTTCAACAAAAAGGTACAGAACTAAATGAACTTCTTAAACCTGGTTATATGAGTGTGTTAGTAATGAATAAGATGTCTGAAGAATTAAGGTTGGTAGTAATTTCAGCACTTATTCGTAAAATAATAGAATCAAGAATTATCGCTTCAGAAGCGGAAAAGCATATGAAGATAATCCCCAATTTATCGGAAGAAGAAAAGAGAAATCTTAAGAATAAAATTTTAAAATCTATACCACCTTCTTGGATTGTTCTTGATGAAGCGCAAAATATTTTACCTTCGGAAAGAAAAACTACAGCAACTGATGTTTTGGTGAAATTAGTAAGAGAAGGTAGAAATTTTGGTCTCTCATTTATGTTTACTACACAACAGCCCTCAGCAATTGACCCTCGTATTCTTGCTCAAGTTGATACAGTGATTGCACATAAACTTACTGTCCAAAGTGATATTGATTATGTTAGAAAAAATTTGAAATCAAATTTACCGGATGAAGTAAAATATGGAAACACGATTTTGTCATTTGAAGAATTATTAAGAATATTAGATGTAGGGCAATCGGTAGTTTCTGATACTGAAACATTCCGATGTTTTATTTTAGATACTCGACCAAGAGTGAGTGTTCATGGAGGATTTTAAAAGATGGAATTGATTCGAGTAATTGATAATACAGAATATTGCCAACAAAGACTTGGCTTTTTAAAATATTTAACATGGAGGTGTTCTAGTTATGGAACAACCAGTTTGTCAACTATTGGGAAAGATTTAGTAAATACAGTATCTCGTAAAATTTTAATCCCAATCAGTAAAAACATAGTTGATTATATTAATAAAAAGAGAAATTACGAAGAGATAAAAACAACAGAAAAAGTTAAAAGTGATAAGGATAAAATTACTTTAGAACTTCAAGATGCCTATCTGGCAGATAATTCTATTCCTTCCAAAACAGGTAAGTTATTACCCTACGCTTGGGAAAAATATCCGTATCTAGCTATTTCTTTAGGTTTAGTTAGAAAAATATCATATTCCCTTTTAGGGAAAGGACAATTACTTATTAATCTCACAGATGAAAACGAAATAAAAGCGTTTAAAGAATATAATCCTGAAAATAACCCGTTAATTATTGATGAGAAACAAAAATTTCTTTTTATTTTTCTATTTTTTAGATATGATGGAGATGTAATAAAACCCTTGTATAGTAAAGCATTAGAAATGAAAGAATTTTCCAATCGATCATTGGGAGATTACCTTGCTGATATTTATTTTAAAATAGCCAAAGAATCAAGAACTAAAGTAAGGAGTGGAGATGATATTGAAAAAATTCAAAGGTTGATAGATAAAGCAAAAATTCTTGAAAGATGGAAAGGAAAACCAGATACAGGAAGTCGAACAGCCAGAAATAAAGCGATTATTGTTAGAATTGAACCATATGTGGACTTGGGATTAATTGAAAAAAAAGATCCATTTCTGTTTCATTATCAAATTTCTGAGAGTGGATATGTCATTTTTTCTGAATTTATATTATCTGAAAAAATTGAAGATTTTCTTAATAATAAATTTTTTAGTACCTGTAACCACGCTTTTAAATACAACGCGAAAAAAGATTTAACTGATTCAAATTTAATTCCATTATTTCTTGATTCTTACAATAAATTAAAGGGTCCTTTAGGATATGCGTCTATTGAAGATGTTCTCCTTTTAGCAGGAATAAAGGCAATCACAGAGAAGAGAATATATTTTGAATTAAAAGAAGGCGAGAATTTTCTCAAGGATTTACAGAAAAAATTTCCTGAGCAAGTTAGATTTAATATTGATAGAATGGGGAAGCTTACTTATATAAAATTTGGGAGTGAATTTATTTACTCTATTAAAAGTGGTCGGCAATGGAAGGGGAAAATATAGATTTTACAAATGTATTTCAAACTATTTTTAATTGTTTTCGAGAATATGTAAGCGGCGAAAAATGTAAATTTTATATTCTTTCTGCTTTCCCACAGCCTTTCATTTTATTTAATCTAGGCGAACCTCAAGATATAATATTTTCAATAATAAGAATTATTTCCCCGGATATCCCTGCTGATTATCCATCTTTACTTGAAGATACGGCAGAATTCGCCCGTTTAAAAAAAGTTAATTACTTTATTACATGGAACATCAAAGATACTATTTTATGGAGGACCCCCAAAAATGGAAAGCCGGTTTCTCGTGAATATAAAATGAAAACTTATTTTAGAATTCAACAGATGTTACAAGACAAACACTTGTTCATAGATAAATCCAAAGAAATTTTACTAAAAGAAAGAGCGAAAGAAATTCTTGATGACCTAACAAAACTTTATGAAGATGGGCATTTATATTTAGTTGATATAGATGCCACATTTTTTGTCCATCGATTGTTAGAGGCAGTAGAAGTTATTGCTCCTTCTATAAAAAAATCTCTTATTACTTCTGTAAGTCGAGATAGAAAATTTAAAGATGCACTTTCTATATGGGTTATTAAACAAGGTATTCCTAATTTTGGTGATGAAGCATTTTATGAAACTATCTCCCGCCAAATAGTTTATCGTCTTATCGGAAAAATTCTTTTTTATCAAACATTGCGAAGATATGTAAAAACTCTTCCTGAAATAGATTTTACCAATGTTGAATTATCAGAAATAACAAACAAACTAAGAAATTATTTTGAACAGGCAAAAAAAATTGACTATCAAGCAGTTTTTGAAGATGATATTTCAGACCAACTGCCTTTCCCCGAATCTGCTGTAAATGAACTAAAAGATTTAATAGATGATTTAAACAAATTCAACTTTTCTTATATGCCCCAGGATGTAATCGGTCAGGTTTTTGAGCGATTGATCCCTAAAGAAGAAAGGCATTCCTTAGGTCAATATTTTACTCGTGAAGATTTAGTAGATTTTATACTTGGTTTTTGTTTACGAAGTAAAGATGATTGTGTGATTGATCCAACCTGTGGTAGTGGGACATTTCTTATACGTGCTTATGATAAGTTAAAATTCCTTGGAGAAAGAGCACATAAAAAACTTCTTTCTAAGATATGGGGTATAGATATTGCTCATTTTCCAGCAGAACTTGCTACAATAAATCTCTGGCGACAAGATCTTTCTGACTATGAAAACTTCCCCCGAATAATTACAAAAGATTTTTTTGAAATAGAGCCTTTCCAAACTTTTAAATTTCCTCCTCCAAAACCTTCTGAAACAAATAATGTATTTATAGAAGAAACATTACCTATTTTTGACGCTGCTTTTGGCAATTTTCCTTTTATCCGTCAGGAATTAATCGAGAGAAGAGTTAAGGGTTATAAAGACTTTCTTACTCAAGTGTTAATAAAGGATTGGTATCAAGAATATTCAGAGATTTGTAAAAAAGGAAACCTTGCATTATCTGGACAAGCAGATATTTATGCTTATTTGTTTTTTCATACTGCTCGTTTTGTAAAAGATAGAGGAAGAATGGGATTTATTACTTCAAATGCTTGGCTTGATGTCGCATATGGATATGAACTACAGAAATTTTTTCTTAATCAGTTCAAAATAATTGCTATTTTAGAATCTCGGTGTGAGCCATGGTTTGAAGACGTGTCAGTAAATACAATTGTTACTATTTTAGAAAAGTGTTCTAATAAAGAAGAAAAAGAAAATAATATCGTCAAATTTGTTAAAATAAAGAAAAGACTTAAAGAACTTATTCCTTGGGATATGAAACTTGATTCTGTTAATCGCTGGAAAGGAATAGAAAAACTTGTTTCAAAAATAGAAAATTCAGGTTCAGAATGCTTTAAACTTGAAAATGATAAATTGATAAATACTTTAACAGGATTAAAAACTTATGAAGATGAAAATTTCCGGATTAGAGTAATTAAACAGAAAGAGTTACTTAATGAAGTATTATCAACTGGGAAAACAGTTAAATGGGGAAAGTATTTGAGAGCACCTGATATTTATTTTGAGATATTAGAAAAATGTAAAGATAAATTAGTACCACTAAAAGAAGTTGCAGAAGTGCGATTTGGAATAAAGACAGGTATAAATGAATTTTTCTATCCTTCTGAAGAAAAAATTAAAGAATTCAAAATTGAACCAGAATTTCTTCAACCAGTTCTAAAATCACCAAAAGAAGTCGAAAGTATTGTTATTGACCCTAAAAAATTAAAAACAAGCGTTTTTCTTTGTAATAAAACAAAAGAAGAACTTAAAAAAGAAAAAAAGTTTGGGGCATTGAGATATATAGAGTGGGGTGAAAAACAAAAAACAGAAGAAGGTATCCCCTGGCCTGAAGTTCCGTCAGTGAAAAATAGAGAATTATGGTATGGTTTACCTATCCCTAATTTAAGTGATTTGATAATACCTATGCATAATGATAAAACAGTTAAAATAATTTTAAATAAAAACTACTTGTGTGACGCTGCTTTAAATGAAATTATTTTTATAGATAAAAAATATCCGTTTGAAATTCTCTTCTCTTTAATTACTCAATTATTCCTCGAAATAGAAGGCAGAATAATGGGCGATGGTGATTTACAATTAAAAGTTTATGAAATTGAAAATTTATTAGTTCCCAAGACAAATAATCTGAAACTAGATACACAGAAAATCCATAGAAGTATTCAAATATTGCAAATGCGTCCTTTAAAGTCAATTTTTGACGAGATAAAAATGAAAGATAGGCAGGAATTAGATAGTGCTGTTCTTGAGGCAATTGGTTTAGACCCAAAGAAATATCTTAAGCCACTTTACGATGGATTATGTGAACTTGTTAGAGAAAGAATAGAACTTGCTAATATGCGTAAAAAAGTAAAAGAAATAAAAGGTAAAAAAGATATAGAAAAGATTAAAGAACAAGTGATTCAAGAAATTTTACCTAACGGGCCTAAAAAATTTCCTGAAGATTTTGTTGATTCTTCATTTTACAAACAACAATTTAAAGAAGTTCAAATTCCATCAGAACCAATAAGATTGGGATACGGATACTTTGGTAAGCAAGAAGTAGTTTCAGATTTTGGATATAAATATGAAGCAAAAAATATATTGGAAGCAAAATATATTGTGTATTCACAAAGGAAAGGGGTGTCTATATTAAAAATACCTAAACAACCAATTGTGCAAAAGAAAGTAGTTGCGTCTTATGAAATATATCTCCGAGAATTGAAAAAGAAATTTTTCGAAAAATTTTACAGCCGTACTCTTAACCATAAAATGGCACAAACTTTAACTCAAGCAGTTTTCAAGGAATTAAATTTATCCGAAGTAGAAGGAGGTTGAGTGTGCCTATACCCAAAATAAAAGAAATAGAGATTCCGCTTTTACACTTAATAAATAGTTTAGGTGGAGAAATATGGCCAAAAGATACTTATGAACCATTGGCAGACTATTTTAAACTTACAAAAGGTGAACGAGAGGAGATGCTTCCCAATGCACCGGCCAGAAAATTTGAAAATAAGATTCAATGGACACGGATGCGCCTTGTTTACAAAGGATTTATTGACAATAGTGTTCGTGGGATATGGAAGATAACAGAAAAAGGTAAAAAGGAACTTGCTAAGTGGGGGCTTTTAAATAAACCATTTCCCGCCCATTCCATTATTTATCCAAAAACAACAGAAAGGAGAAAACCGGAATCAGATGATTTAATCAATCGCGTGATTAATGAATTACTCCCCAATGAAGTAAAAAAATTTCCTGATGATTTCTTGGATTCCAAAGAAAAAATCAAATTCCGTGAAATAAATGTCCCTGGAACAATACTACAATTAGACCCTTATTCTCGTGATACTGTTGTCTCACCAAAAGGGTATTTTCGCTATAAAGCAAAGAACCCACCTGAAGCACTTTACATTGTATATTCCAATCGTGTCGGTAAGAAAACCATTGAAATACCAGAAGAAAATATAATCATTTTCAAAGCAGTAAAAACATATGAAAAATACATTAGAAATTTGGAAATGGAGATATTTAAAAAATTTTTAGAACTTACATATGATGAATTTGAATCAGAAACGTTAACAAAAAAAGCTTTAGAGAAACTTGGTCTGAATATTTCTAAATGAAAAACCTCATTAGAATCACTTGTTAAAACTTATGGGGAGAAATTTAAGTAGAATACAACATAGTTAATTCACTGATTTTTATAAAAGATGTGGTAATATTGTGCAAATGTCCATAATTTATAAACAAAATTTAAACTATAGCACACTAAATGCCTTCCAAAGTGATTACATACTTAACGGTCGCATAAAAAAGCATTTTTAGAATTTTTAACAATTAGGAGTAAAATTTGTTTATCAAGGTTTTGAGCCTACCTATGAGGGATTGAAACAGGATTTGCTGTCAATTGAACTTCTTCTCCAAAATCAGTTTTGAGCCTACCTATGAGGGATTGAAACATTGTTTCCTGTGAAATATGCTTTACCTTTGCCATCTTGTTTTGAGCCTACCTATGAGGGAGTGAAAATTACTTTTATTTGCCCCTCACCCTAACCCTCTCCCACGGTGGGGAGAGAAAAAAAAGAGATAAGAAAAAAATTTGAAAATAAGAAAGAGATGGTTTACTATATACAAAAGGGGAGAAATTATGGAAAATTCTGATTTTATGAAAAAGATAAAGGAGTTTCTAAAAGGTAAAAAATTTGAGAGTGTTGAAGAGGCAAATAGGGCATTATGGGAATTTATTGAAAAATTAAACAATACTCCACTTGAAGAATTCTGCGGACTTTCTCCTAATAAGATGACGGATATTTTAAATTTTCCTTTTGATTCAC
>Ga0123519_10015751_pt1 | contig 10578 bp, 9 predicted proteins | sample YelNatPaOPRAMG02_FD_87396 | JGI IMG/M metagenome (GOLD analysis project Ga0123519, IMG submission 87396) | Hot spring microbial communities from Yellowstone National Park - Yellowstone National Park OP-RAMG-02 (version 2) | ecosystem: Environmental > Aquatic > Thermal springs > Hot (42-90C) ...
ACAAAATACACGATGCCACCGATGATGAGCACCGGCACGAGCAGCGACAGCAAACTGAAGATGATGCTGAACAGCGCCATCCCAATCGCCTCCATAAGCACCTCCCATAATAGCCGGGTTTCCATACCCGCCGCCGCGCTGTCCCCTGGCGGCTAGGGATAGCCGCCCTACGGTCTCGCCCGCCGTAGGTCGGGTTTCCATACCCGACCTGTCTCACCGCCCCCGGCGGCTAGGGATAGCCGCCCTACGGTCTCGCGCGCCGTCGTCGGGTTCCCATACCCGACCTGTCGCACCGCCACCGGCGGCTAGGGATAGCCGCCATACGGTCTCGCCCGCCGTCGTCGGGTTTCCATACCCGACCGTCGCGCCGCCACCGGCGGCCACGGATAGCCGCCCTACGGGCTCGCCCGCCGTCGTCGGGTTTCCATACCCGACCTGTCGCACCGCCACCGGCGGCTAGGGATAGCCGCCCTACGGATTCGCCCACCGTAGGTCGGGTTTCCATACCCGACCTACGCCGCCACCGGCCGCCACGGATAGCCGCCCTACGGTCTCGCCCACCGTAGGCCGGGTTCCCATACCCGACCTGTCGCACCGCCCCCGGCCGCCACGGATAGCCGCCCTACGGGCTCGCCCGCCGTCGTCGGGTTTCCATACCCGACCTACGCCGCACCGCTAGGGATAGCCGCCCTACGGTCTCGCCCGCCGTCGTCGGGTTCCCATACCCGACCTGTCGCGCCGCCACCGGCGGCTAGGGATAGCCGCCCTACGGGCTCGCCCGCCGTCATCGGGTTTCCATACCCGACCTTCACCGCCACCACGGATAGCCGCCCCACGGTCTCGCCCGCCGTAGGTCGGGTTTCCATACCCGACCGTCGCACCGCCACCGGCCGCCACGGATAGCCGCCCTACGGTTTCGCCCACCGTAGGTCGGGTTTCCATACCCGACCTACGCCGCCCCGCGCCTAGAACCACTCCAGCCAGCGCCTCTCCCCCGCAGGCACCAGCACCGTCCCCCGGCTCGGCTCCAGCCCATCCTGGCGCATGACGAGCACTTCCCACGTCAGGCGGTGGTCGGCGGCATCCGCGGGCGGGCGCATTTCGGCGGGCAACCGCCAGGCGTTCGCCTTCGTCCACCCCTCGCCGACAACCTGCCCGCCCCGGTACACGCGCACCACGTACCACTCGTCGGGAGCCAGCAGCCCCACCGAGGCCCACTGCACCCACACCGTTGCCGCCTCGCCGCGATACACCGCGCCGTCGGGCGGCCACAGCAGCGCAGGCGCAGGGTACGGCGGGCCGGGCGTGGGCGTGCTGGTCGGGCGGAACGTCGGCGTGGGTAGCGGCGTCGGCGTGCCCACAGGGATGATGATCGTCTGCCCCACCCGCAGCAGCGACGGGTCCTTGATGTTGTTGCGGCTCATCAGCAGGTTGACGGTGGTGTTGAACTTCTTGGCGATGCCCGACAGCGTGTCGCCCGACTCCACGGTATAGACCTGCTCGCCGGGGGCCAGCGCCGCGCCCTCAACCGTCGGCGTGCTGGCGGGCGAAGTCGTCGGCGGAACCTGCGTCGCGGCCGGCTCCGGCGTCGGCGTCGGGCGTGGGATAATCAACTCCTGCCCGATGCGGATGATGGAGTCGGGCTGCAACCCGTTGGCCTCCAGAACGGCGCGCTCCGAGACGCCGTACTGCTTGGCGATGATGCCCGCCGACTCGCCCTTCTGCACGATGTGGATGATGGGCGGCAGGGGCGTAAACGTCGGGGTGGGCGTCGCCGTGGCGGTAGGCGAGGGGGTTCGCGTGGGGCGGGGCGATGGCGATGGGGACTCGTCCCCGGCAGTGGCCGCGAGCGTGGGCGACGCCACGACGGGTTGGCCCGACGCCTTGGGCAAGAACGCCGCCAGCGCCGTCAGCGTCACCAGGGCCACCAGCACCAGGGCGATGGGCAAGGCCGATTCGCGTTGTCGGGCGTCCATGGCCCCCTAGCCCTGCGCGAGCGAGCCGTCTATGCCCAACTGAGCGGCGACGGGCTTCAGCGCCTCAATCACCGTGGCGATGTGCTCCTCCAGGTCCGCGCCCAGTTCCGCCGCGCCTTGCTCAATCTCCTCGCGGTTGACCGCGCGGGCGAAGGCTTTGTCCTTCCACTTCTTGCGGACCGACTTCACCTCTACATCGGCGATGTTCTTGCTGGGGCGCACCAGGGCCACGGCGATGACCAGGCCCGTCAGTTCGTCCACGGCGAACAGGGTCTTCTCCAGGGGCGTTTGGCGCGGGACCCCGCTGTAGTTGGCGTGGGAACGCACGGCGCGGACGATTTCGGCGGGCCACCCCAGGTCTTCCAGCATCTGCGCGCCGGCAAAGGGGTGCTCGCCCGGCCCCATCGTCGGGTGCTCTTCGTAGTCCACGTCGTGGATGAGGCCCACGATTCCCCAGAGTTCTTCGTCCTCGCCGAACTTACGGGCGTAGGCGCGCATGGCCGCTTCCACGGCAATGGCATGCTTGATGTGCTCCGGTTCTTTGTTGTGCTCGGTGAGCAGTCGCCACGCTTCTTCTCTCGTTACCATATCTCCCCCCATGTTCACGCGGCCTTTCCATGCCGCGCCAGTTCTTTCTCCACGAAGGCCGTGAGTTGCCGCTGAAACTCCTCAACGCTGAAACGTTCGGCGTTGGCGCGCAACACGCCGACGTCAAACGACATCTGCTCGCACCGCTCCACGGCGGCCATGAGCGATTCGGGCGTCTGCTCGGGGAACAAGATGCCCGTCCGCCCGTCCTCCACGGTGTCTAGCGCGCCGCCGCCGGCGAAGGCGATGACGGGCCGGCCCGCCGCCTGCGCCTCCACGGGCGTGATGCCGAAATCCTCCAGGCCCGGGAAGATCAGCGCCCGGCACCGCGCCATGTAGTCCCGCACCTGCTCAAAGGGCAGCCGCCCCAGGAACGACACGTTGGGCCGCGCCAGGGCCTCCAGCGCCTTGCGGTCGCGCCCCTCGCCGATGACGACCAGCGGCTTGCCCAGCCGATTGAACGCCTCCACGGCCAGGTCAATGCGCTTGTAGGGCACCAGGCGCGACACGACCAGGTAGTAGTCGTCGTGCTTCGCCGAGGGCTCAAACCTCTCCGTGTGCACGGGCGGGTAGATGACCACCGAGTCGCGCCGATAGTAGCGGGCGATCCGCCGCTGCACCTCCCGCGAGATGGCAACGAACGCATCCACGCGATCCGCCGCCAGGCGATCCCACATCCGCAACTGCGCCAGGAACGGCACCAACGCGGCCTGCGCCAGCCTGCCCAGCCCCTCGCGGCGGATGTAGTTGGCCGTGTCCCACAGGTAGCGCGTCGGCGTCAGGCAGTAGCAGATGTGCAGCGTCTCGGGCGGCGTGATGATCCCGTGGCAGAAGCCGCTCTTGTTGCTGATGACCAGGTCGTAGCCGGCGAAGTCAAACCGCTCAAAGGCCAGCGGGTAGAACGGCAGGAAGACCTGATGCTTGCGCTTGACCAGCGGCCACCCGTCCAGAAACGACGTGCGGATGTCCCAAGCCCTGTACGCATCGGGCATCCGCTCCCGCCAGTAGATGGACGTGTAGAGCGGAGCGCCCGGGAACATGGCCATGAGGGTTTCCAGCACCCCCTCGGCCCCGCCCATCTGGTTCAGCCAGTCGTGGACAATTGCGACTTTCACGTGGCCCTCTCAAACAGACCGCCGGCAGCGACAGAGCGCCCCGGCCCGTGCGCCGAGTATATCACAACCCCCACCGTCGGGCAAGCCCGCCGCTTGGATTCGGTTCCGTCTTGTGTTGGCGACCAAGGCGCGACTCACTTTTGGAAGCGAGTCGCACCTATGCCCATGACGCGACCAACAACCGTCGGAACCGAGGCGCCGTTTGACGTCCCCGCGCGGTCGGGCTATGCTATGCTTGGCCCATGGCGAACACGGCCATCGGCCGTTAGCCTCGCCCTCAACCGCCCTGGATGGGCGCAAGGCGAGAGGCCCCATCGCCAGGAGACAGTCCGTGCTGCCGAAACGGATCACGACGAAAGACGGCAAGACGATCATCATCCGCCATGTGCGCGACACGGACGCCGCGCCCCTCATCCGCCTGCTGAACGAGGTGTTCGCCGAGGAAGCGTTCATGCTGCGCTCCTCGTTCAACCAAACGCTTGAGGACGAGCGGGTGTTCATCCGAAGCGTGTCGCCCCCCAACCTGTACCTCGTCGCGGAGCACAAGGGGGCGCTGGTCGGCTGGCTCACCCTGTTCCAGAACAGGGCCGAGTTCTGCCGCCACGTGGCCGAACTGGGCATCGGCGTGAGGAAGGACTATCGGGGCGTTGGCATCGGGCTGGCGCTCATGCAGACGGCCCAGGATTGGGCCAAGGCCGTCGGCCTGGAGAAGATCACCCTGGGCGTGCGGGCCTCCAACAAGGTCGCCCAGCGCCTCTACGAGAAGTGCGGCTTCGTGTACGAAGGCCACCGCGTTCGGCAGGTGAAGCATCGCGGCGAATACGACGACGACTTCCTCATGGCCTGGTTCGCGGACTCCGCATAGCGCCGCCCGCAGCCTGCTATGGCTGCCCCGCCTCCAGTTCGTCCAGCAGCGCCACCGCGCGGCGAAGGTGCGGAATCACGATGGAGCCGCCCACGACCAGCGCCACCGAGAAGACCTCAAACAGTTCCTCGCGGGTTACGCCCTCGCCCACGCAGCGGATGATGTGATAGGCGATGCAGTCGTCGCAGCGCAGCACCATGGACGCCACGAGGCCCAACATCTCCTTCGTCTTCGTGGACAGCGCGCCCTCGTTGTAGGTCTGCGTGTCCAGGGCGAAGAACCGCTTGATGACCAGGTTGTCTTCCTCAAGGATGCGCTTGTTCATGCGCTCGCGAAATTGCCGAAACTCGTCCAACCGACTGCCCATACGATCTCCTTGTGCGAAGTTGCGGTAGTTTATCACGCGCCACGCCATCGCGCCAATCGCGTGGTGCCCGCGGAGTCGGTTCCAAAGCCTGGGCCGTCATGGCAAGGGCGCGCCGCGCCGAAGCATCTCACGCCCGCGGGCACACCTCAGCGCGGGGGTTTAGCCTCCCGCGACCATGCGGCGATTCATCCCCCACCCGCGTAGAGCAAATTGCCAATTTGCTCTACATCCCCCGCCCACGGCGAGAGGGGCCAGGTCAGGAGGCGTACCTAGCCGCGCAATCCGTATTATCCGTGGATGTGCCCGAACCCCAGAATGGAGCCTTGGAATGCTGAAGCCCGGCTTCAGCATTCCAAAAACGAATTCGTGTGGATTCGTGTTATTCGCGGATATACCCCTACATCACTCGCCGCCGGTTACCGGCAGGCGCATCGGCGCCGCCGCGATGTCGTCGTCCGTGCGCGCCAACAGCCGGTAGCCGCCCACGTAGGGCATCCGCTGGGCGTACTGGCTGACCACGCCCACGACGCGGATCGTGCTCCCGCGCGCAATCGTGGGACGTTTCGCCTGGCCCCCTTCGCGGAAGTACACGCGCGCCGGCCCCGTGCCGTCGTCCAGCCACAGGGCGCGGCTCTCCACATCCAGCACGCGCCCCGCCATCGCCACCAGCAGGCCCTCCCGCGCCTCGCCCATGTCGCCGGTCTGGATGCGGATGGGGGCGATGGGATCGTCGGGATCAAACCGTTGCAGGTCCCCAGGCCCCGACACGTACAACTGCAACTCGCCGTGGTAGTCGCGCAGGCGGCCCGTGGCGCGCAGCCACTGCCCCTCCACCAGCGGCGGGTATCCCCCCTTGGCGAGGTACACCGCCAGCCCCGCGCCCCGGTCCTGGATGAAAACCAGGCGCTCGCTCACCGTCCCGGGCGGCGCGGTCAACTGCCCCTGCGTGATGATGCGCGCCCCCACGGGTTGGGCGCGCGCCAGCGGCAGGTCCATGAACGGCGGGCCGGGCATGGGCGTCGGCGTGGGCAGCGGGCGATTCGCCTCCCCCGGCGTGGGTTCGCATTCCCGCGTCCAGCCGCCTATGCCGCCGGGGATGCGGCCAAAGGAGCGGTCGTAGCCCGGGCTTTTCGTGAACACGAACTCGTCCGCCAGCGAACCATCGGGCCTGACGAGGCGCACCGTGTCGCCGTCGTTGTTCAGCGCGATTCCGGTCTGGCGGCCGAAGAGCACGAGGAACCCATCCGGCGGAATCACGCTCCCGGCCGGCAGGGTGTACGGCTTGCTGCCCCCGTCCGCCACGTCGTCCACGGCCCAGCCCGCCAGATTCACCGCGCGCGCCTCCAGATTCCGCAGTTCTATCCATTCGTCGTCTCTGGAATCCACCCGCCCGTCGCCATCCCAGTCCTTCGCGTGCGGCGCGGGCAGGATTTCGTTCAGCACGACGCGGGCCAGCACATCGGGGGTGGGGGTTGCGGTAGCCGTGGGCGCGGGCTCGCGGGTGAACGTGGCCGTGCGCGTGGGCGAAGGCGTCCGCGTAACTGTCGGCGTGCGCGTCAGCGTGGCCGTGCGCGTGGGCGAGGGCGTGCGCGTTACCGTCGGCGTGCGCGTGGGAGTGGGCGGGGCCGGACGGTTGGCCGCGCCCGGAGACGGGGGATAGTCCGCCGTCCATTCGCCCATCTCGCTCCGGCTCCACGAGCGATCATAACCCATGGCAGGGTACCGAGTCTCGTCCACCAGCGCCCCGTCCGGGCCCAAAAGCCGCACGGCGTCGCCGTCGTTGTTCAGCGCCAGGCCCGTGTCGCGCTTGAACAGGACGAGATACCCGCCCGGCTCTACCCATAGGTCGGCGGGCACCTGCCAGGGCTTGCTTCCCCCATCCGCCACATCGTCCAGGTACCAGCCCACCAGGTTGACCGATTCCCCGCCGTAGTTGAATAATTCTATCCATTCATCCTCACTGGATGCCGTGCCGTCCGAGTCCCAGTCCACGTACCGCGGCGCGGGCAGGACTTCGTTCAGCCGAACCGTCGCGGGGTACGGCGTGCCCGTGGACGCAGGCGAGGACGTCGGCGTCGGGGTTTCGGTCGGAGTCGGAGTCTCGGTTGCGGTCGCGGTCGGCGAGGGCGTGCGCGTGGGCGTCGGCGTGCATGTAACCGCGAGATTGGGGCCGCCAGGCGAAGGCGCGTACTCCCACGTCCACGTCCCATCGGCCTGCTTGCTGTATGCGCGGTCGTAGTCAGCCTTGCCGTAGGTTACCTTCTCCACGAGGACGTTGTCGGGCCGCAGCAAATGAACCTCGTCGCCATCGTTGTTCAGAGCGATGCCCGATTGCTTCTTGAAGATGACGAGATAGCCCCTGCCCCAGATGAACGTATAGGGCGGGATGCGGTACTCCTTGGAGCCGCCATCGCGCCGGTCGTCCAGTTTCCACCCGCCCACGTCCACCGGATGCCAGGCCGAGTTGTAGATTTCAATGTACTCATCGTTAGAGGATGGTATCCCATCCCCGTCCCAGTCCACCCAGCGCGGGGCGGGCATGATCTCGTTCAGGTGGAGCGTGGTGGGATAGGGCGTCTTCGTGAGGGTGGGTGTGGCCGTGAGCGTCGCCGTCCTGGTCGGCGTGGGCGTGCGCGTCGGTGTGGGCGTCTTCGTCGGAGAGGGCGTGCGCGTGGGCGTCTGGGACGGCGTGTCGGTGATGGTCGGCGTGGGCGTCGGGGTAGCAGGTCGGTTGGGCCCGCCAGGTGACGGCGGATATTGCAGCGTCCAGACTCCGCCGCCGTCCGTCGTGCGGCTGTAGGAGGCATCGGGCAGGGTGGTGTAGTACCTGTGCGCGTCGGCGACGGTGCCGTCGGGCCGCAGCAGCCGCACCGTATCACCGTCATTGTCCAGGCCCACGCCGGTGGTCTTGCGGAAGAACACCAGGAAGCCGCCGGGCTGTATCCACGTGCCCGCGGGGATGACATAGGGGGCAGAACCGGCGTTCTCGGCGTCGTCCAGCATCCAGCCGCCCAGGTCCACCGGCTGGTCGCCTGGGCAGAACAACTCCACCCACTCGTCCAGGCTTCCCGCGACGCCATCCCCGTCCCAGTCCACGTTCAGGGGCGCAGGGAGGTACTCGTTCAGGAGCACCGGCGGCGACTGGGCGAGCGCGAGCCACTGCTGGAGCGCGCTCACGAGCAGCAACGCAAGCACGGCGGAAATGGACAGCCCCAGTCCCCGGCGCCGCACGCCCCCACCTCGTCAACGATGGCGTCGCCCGCCGCCCTGCCCGTCGGCGGCCGGCAACCGCAAGCCTGTCGCGCTGGCCTACAACCGAATCAGGGGTTCGCGCCCTGTAGATACGCCACCCACTCCTGCCAGTGGGACGGCGGATTGCTGTCGTTCGCGCCTGTGGAAGTTGCCGCAGCAGTGCCGTTGGGTTGCGATGGGGTTACAACGACGAGGACTTCGTTGGGCCGCGCCCAGTGGAGCCACTTCCTGGCGGCTTCGTCGGCCCAGTGCGGGCGCGCCAGGGCTTCTTTCTGGGAGCGCAGGTCGGCGATCTCGGCCTTCAGCGCCGCCTTGCTCTGCTGGAGGGTCTCCACTTGCAGAGACAGGGTGTGGAGTTCGCGCGCGTCGGCGGCCAGGTTCGTCAGCGTGAGCACGCCGAACGCCACGAGGAACAGCGCGAAAATCTGTTGGAGACTCAGAAGCCTGTTCTTCACCGTTCTGCCTCCCGCGCCCGCGCCCCCCACATGACCAGCATACTCCCATTGCGTTCCGCTGTCAAGCCGTTCAAGTTCGGTGCCAAATAAAAAGGTGCCGAAGGAGGGATTTGAACCCACATGGGCGATTGCCCACTGCGCCCTGAACGCAGCGCGTCTGCCAATTCCGCCACTTCGGCACTTCGCCTATAATCCTAATGCGTTTTGGCCGATTTGTCAAACTGCGCGGCGGCGCTGAAGCCCCAGGGCCTAGTACGCGTTCTCATCTTTGGCGAAATGCACCACGGTCCGAATGAGAATCTTGATGTCCAGCCAGAGCGACCAGTTCTCAATGTACCACAGGTCGTACTTGGTGCGCTCCACGATGGAGGTATCGCCACGGAGGCCGTTGACCTGCGCCCAGCCGGTGATGCCCGCCTTCTCGCGGTGGCGCTCCATGTAGCGGGGGATGGCCTGGCGGAACTGCTCCACGTACATGGGGCGCTCGGGGCGCGGCCCCACCAGGCTCATCTCGCCGATGAGGACGTTGATGAATTGCGGCCACTCGTCTATGGAGTAGCGCCGCAGGAACTTGCCCAGGCGCGTGCGCCGCGGGTCGTTGGCCACCGTCCACCCTGGGCCGTTGGCCTCGGCGTCCTGGCGCATGGTGCGGAACTTGAGCAACTGAAACGGCTTGCCGTCCAGCCCCACCCGCTCCTGGACGTAGAAGACCGGGCCGGGCGATTCCAGTTTGACCAGCGCCGCCACCAGCAACATGAACGGCGACAGCAGGATGAGCGCGATGGCGCTGCCGACGATGTCCATGGCCCGCTTCAGCGTCAGTTTCCACCCGCGCAGGGCGATGTCCCGCACGGTCAGCAGCGGCAGGCCGTTCAGGTCGCCGATGCTCATCTCCGACGCGATGATCTGGAACACGTCGGGGAAGACCTTGATCTCCACGCGGCCCCTCTGGCACAGCGCGATGATCTCCAGCAGTTCCTGGTGCGAGCGTTCGGGCATGGCGATGATGACCTGGTCAATGGCGTGCGCGTCTATCAGTTGCGGCAGGTCGGCGGTGGCCCCCAGCACCGGCACGCCCATGACATCGCCCTGCGCGGGCGATTCGTCCACAAAGCCCACCACCCTGTAGCCCAGCGCGGGCGACTGGCGAATCTTGTTGAGGATCATCCGCCCCACGTCGCCGGTGCCCACGATGAGCGTGTTGTACACGGCCACGCCGCGCGCGCGCAGTCGGCCCTCCAGGTAGTCGTGGGCCAGCCTGCCCGCGCCCACAAGGACGATCGTCAGCACCCACGAGTACACCAGCATCAGGCGGGGATAGTCCAGTTCGTTCTTGTACAGAAGTGACGTAAGCGCGCTGGTGAGCAGGATTCCGATGGATGCCGCCCCCACCAGCGCCGTTAGCACGTCCAGGCGCGAAACGCCGCGTTTCAGGTGGTAGAGCCGCGCCAGGAGAAACGACACCAGCAGCGACCCCACCTGGATGAACAGCATCCCCACGTAGCCGCGGAACGGCAGAATGTTGACGGCGGGCGGGTTCTCCGTGCGCAAGCGCCACAGGTACGCCAAATAGAACGCCAACGCCGCCAGCGATGCGTCCAGGAAGACCAGCAGCGCCTTGAGGAGCCACTCGCTGCGCTTTGTCATGCGGGCGTCTCCTTGGTTGTCGCGGCCTGGGGCCTGCCCAGAATCTCCCGCAGCATGGGAAGCCCGCCCCGCAGCACAAGCCCGCACAGGATGAGGAAGTGGAGCACGCGGCTGGTGCTGGCCGCATAGTGCTTGCGGTAGAAGATGTACATGGCGCGCTGGAACTCAAACTGGGCGCGGCGGCTGTGGCGGCTGGCCGCCCGCTTGTAGTGAAGCACGGTTACGGCGGGGTTGTAGTACACCTTCCACCCCTTCTGCCGAATGCGATAGGCCCAATCCAGGTCCTCGCCGTACATGAAGAACGTCTCGTCCA
>Ga0123519_10015752_pt1 | contig 10577 bp, 9 predicted proteins | sample YelNatPaOPRAMG02_FD_87396 | JGI IMG/M metagenome (GOLD analysis project Ga0123519, IMG submission 87396) | Hot spring microbial communities from Yellowstone National Park - Yellowstone National Park OP-RAMG-02 (version 2) | ecosystem: Environmental > Aquatic > Thermal springs > Hot (42-90C) ...
AAAGTAGGTTTCAATCCTTGTTTTAATGGATCCATATCTCAAAAAAAAATATGATATAATAATAGTATGAAAGTTGAGAAGTTTCAATCCTTGTTTTAATGGATCCATATCTCAAACCTGACAGAATGGAAAATGGGAGGTGAAAATATGAAGTTTCAATCCTTGTTTTAATGGATCCATATCTCAAACCTTCTACGCCTGTCAGACCAATAGCAATACATTGAGTTTCAATCCTTGTTTTAATGGATCCATATCTCAAACGCAATATTTACGAGATTATATTAAAAAAAATGATATGTTTCAATCCTTGTTTTAATGGATCCATATCTCAAACTCCATTTTTACCTCCTTTCTTATTTATTTTCCATCGTTTCAATCCTTGTTTTAATGGATCCATATCTCAAACTAATCTCACCCCCTTTTTTTTATTTTTTTATAATGTGTTTCAATCCTTGTTTTAATGGATCCATATCTCAAACATAAAAATACCACAAATGAATATAGGAGTAATGAAAAGTTTCAATCCTTGTTTTAATGGATCCATATCTCAAACCGATAATACACATAAAATACTTATTTTTATTACAATTTTTTACTTTTTGAAAATGCCTATTTATAGTAATTTTTACCATTTTTCACTCCAATAATCAACATTTTTTTTAAATTTTACATCCTTTTGCCTTTAATTTGCCTTATTTTTAAACAATTTTCCAAATCTCACAGATAAAAACCAATATTTTTATATAATTTGCATCTCAATTCAATCAAACACATATATTTTTGTAACAACAATCAATACATTTTGCTGGGTATCTCGTCTTTTTTGGAAAATAACCAGTGTGTATAATCTTTAATATATCAATTATAATCTCTTCTGCAAAAATAAAATCATCCTTAGTAAAATTTATTTCTTTTAATAAATTTTTGCTCCTTATATAACAGATATACCCTTTATTAACTTCTTTATTGTAATTATCTTTAATTAATAATGCATACAAAGTTGCTTGAATTTTATGAGTTTTAAATACTGCACCCTGATATTCAGCATATTTATAATCCAAAGGAGCCATTGTGCCATCTTTTAGTGTTAATACTTCGTCAACCTCTCCTTTAAGGTGGTATTTTTTTGAACACATATAAACTAATATTTCTTTATTAATACAATTTATTTTCTTCCGCAGGTAATCTCTGTTTACCTTCGTTTTGTCATCGTGAATTTCCCTGCCTTTTAAAACTTTAAATCTTTTCTCTTCATTCTGAGGGATACATAAACAGTTCATAAAATAAGTAAATCTTGGACAAAATAAATATTCAATTACTTCAGAGGGTGTTATATATACATCCCCATTTATTAATTCTTTCATATAAATTGACTTAGTTTTTTATCTGTTACCAATTCTTTATCAAAACATTTACCAAGTAATCGCACTTTCTTAAAATCTTCTTCACACATAGGAAAAATATAAACTAAATCTGTCTCCTTATCAATAACTTCTTCACACTTCAAAGCAAATTCGTCTATCTTATTTGCATTTACATCTCCTAAAAATGCACTTAGTTGAACCCTGTATAAACCAATTGCTTTACACATTCTTGCAACTCTACTTCTAGTTTTGGTTTCTACTATATCATATATAACCCATACTAACATTTTTCCTTCTCAATTAAACTATTAGCAATTTTATGACATTCAAACTGTATTGTATCTTTTCTTTTAATATTTCTACCACCGTATCTGGTAGTATCTTCAAGTGTCTTATTTAAATTTTCTATTAATACCTTTTTCCCTTCTTTATTAAGTGTCATTCCTCCTTTTACTTCATCAAAAAATTCCTTTTTTACCTTCCTCTGACTGAATAAAAATATCACAGTCTGGTCAGCATATGTCCTGAACATTTCTATTATATCAAATACAAGTGATTTCTTATTATAGTTATCCGTATGAATGAAACCTACATACGGATCAAGTCCTGCAAGTATGCATCCTTTCTCAACTAGAGAATACAACACACCATATGCATAATTCAAAAGACAATTAAATTCATCTTTTGCTGGATTTCTACTCCTGCCTTCAAACTCAAATCTCTCAGGAACAATAAAACTTAATGCTTCAAAATAAATTCTACCACCAGTCCCCTCATATCCAAGGATATTAAATCTTTTTTCTTCTAATGTTCCTGTAACTTCTGAAAGTTTTGTCTTTAGTTCCTGCAATTTTGTAACATATTCTTTTATTTTTAATTCTTTTTCAGGTCTTGTTTTCGCCAGTTTTTCCAACAAATTAATTTGATTATCAAATTTAGCAATCACCCACCCTTTAGCCATCTCTAAACCCTCTTCTTTTTCTGCCATTTCAATCTGCCTCCGCCTAATTAACACAGTGCTCCCTAATTTTGAATGCCATATTCTGCTATAAGGATTTCCAAATTCATCTAAAAAAATTATGTCAATATTATTTTCCATAGCAAGTTTAATAGCATCTGTAGAAAGAAATGCTCCTGTTGTTATAAGAATACTCTCAACTTTTTTGGAAGATACTTCAAATTCCTTATCCTCATTTTTAACAAAAAAGCATTCGTCTTTTCTCTTTAAATACGCTCCATATGTATTTATTACCAGTTGCATTTTATTTACCTATTTCTTTTAAAAATTTATTAAATAAAATTGCTGGAATAAAATAAATATCTTTATCATATTTATATATTTTAGTTGAAACATGTTTTGTAATAACTACAGCTCTTTTTACATTTTTATTTATACTAAAAAAAGATATAAAACTTTTTGGTACATATACTTTCTCTGAATTCTGCCATTTAACCTCTACCGGAATTAGTTCATCATCTCCTTGCAATATAAAATCTATTTCTGTCCCCTGCCTTGTTCTCCAAAAATACACTTCATATTGAATTGGCTTATATTTTAATATTTCTGTTAAAACAAAATTTTCTATGTAGTTACCAAGATTCTGTCTATAAGCAATATGACTAAAATTTCCTATACTATAATTAATAATTCCATTGTCCATTAAATAAACTTTTGGCATTTTGCTAACTTCTGTTCTTTTATTTGAATGAAAAGGCCTTATTAATTTAATAATAAAAGTCTGTTCTAATATATCCAGATATTTCAATATTTCTCTTCGACTTGTTTTAAGGGTATTTGATAATTCATGTATATTAAGGAGGCTTCCTATTTGAGAAGATATTATTTTAAGTAAATTATTGTAAACAGATATGTTTTCTCCTCTAATCAGAGATTTAACATCTTTCTGAATATATGAATTATAAATATCCTGTATCTCTTCTATTTTTTCCACCTTGTTATTAAGTAAAGTGACTTTTGGATACCCCCCATAAACAAGGTAATCTTCCAGGTAGTCTTTATTATAAAACTCAATTAAATTATTTGAGGAACTAGTGTAATCTAATTGTAAATATTCAGTATATTTATTCTCACTTTTAAATCTAATATACTCCTCAAAAGATAATGTATACATATTGTATACCTTTTTTCTACCTGCAAGTGATTCTTTTAAATGCTTTTGAATTTCAATGGAGGACGAACCCGACGCTAAAATATTAATATTGGTATATATATCGTAGATCATTTTGAAGAGTTTCGTAGCATTTTTTATATACTGAAATTCATCTATTATTAAAAATATTTTTTGTTTTTCAATATCCGTACCTTTGTCTTTTAGATAAGATTTCAAACTATCAAAATTTTCACAAACAGACAAAGAAGAAATATCTTCTAAGTTAAAATAAAAAATAAGATAGTCTTTTGGAATATATTCCTTATACATCTCCAAAACAGTTGTTTTACCTACCTGCCTACTTCCAATGATAATGATAATACGATTATTTATGAAACCTGATTTTATTTTATCTAATATAAGTCTATTTATATATTCCATATCTATCACCAAAGTATACTATTTTAACGCTTTTGATAAAATAGTATACATTATTTTAACTAATATGTCAATAAAATTAGTTATTTGTATTAAAGTAAAAAAAATAATTATTTTTTAATAATTTATATTATAACAGATACTTGATCCTCTATAATAAAGCCGGTATCTTCGTCATAGTAATCTTTCAAATAAATTTTATTAACATACCCCATTTCTCCATAAAAAGGAGGTTTATTTTTTGTATTGTAAGGTATTGATATTACATATTTATAAAAATCTCCTTTAATAACATCAAACTTCCTTTTTCTATGAAGTAAATCTTTTACCTCTTTTAACTCTAAATATTCTTTCCATATCTTTTCTGCTTCTTCGTTTATTTCTACAAATACATCTACTTTCTTATAATCCTGTTCTATAAGTTCAAAATCTCCTATTCCAATCCGATCATCCCCTGTAGTATACCTTAATTTTAATATTGCCTCTAAATAATTTCTAGACTCATCTTGACTTTTACTATTTTTTATTTCTAGATAGTAATCTTCTACCATCTTTAAAAAATTACTTTCGTCTATTTTTTTTCTATTTAATAATATATTTTCTGTTATCTTCAACAAAACGCTATCATAAACATACGATGCATATTTTCTATTATTACTATCTTTTATCATAAAAATATACATTTCTCCTTTACTACTTCCATTCCTATTACATCGGCCTGCTGATTGATTTATAGAATCTAAAGGTGCTATATCTCGAATAACTACATCAAAATCAATATCTACTCCTGCTTCAACAACCTGTGTTGATATAACAACTTTATATTTTCCATTTTTAATTTCCTCAATCCTTTTAAGTCTATCATATGGTATTATATGGCTTGATAAATATGTTATATTGTTTTCTTTCTTCTTAATCAATCTATAAAATTTCTTAGCTGATGTTATAGTATTAAAAATAAAAAGATATCTTCTCTCATCATCCAAATCAATATCTTTATGCTCAGCAAGTTCTTCTAATAATATTTCACTATTCAAATAAGGTTTTACGGTTACCCTATTTAATTTATTAAAATAGTACTTACTATCTACAAGCGGAACAAATTCCTTATCTTCAAATATTAATGGTCTGGTAGCAGTTACTAATATAATATACATGTCCAACGTTTCTGTAATCTCTTTCAATAAATTATTCAATAATAACCAATAACGAACTGGAATGGATTGGATTTCATCCAATATTACAATAGAATTAGAAAATCTATGATATTTTCTTAAAGTTTTATTCCTATTGGTAACCAAAGTATGAAAAAATTGAACAAAAGTAGTTACTATTATCTCAGAATTCCAGCCTTCAATTAAAATCTTTGCTTCTTCTGGTTCAAATTCGTTTTCTTCCTTCTCATAATATATCTCAGAAAGATGATGATGTCTCAATAACAAACTTGTATCTAAAGAAATACCATTAATTCTTACAATATCTTTTAAAATCTCAAAATTTTGATCTATAATACTTAAAAATGGTAATGAATAGATAATCCTCGCATTTCTGCACTCCTTCCTTTTTATTTCCTCTCTTAATTTAAGAGCAAAAGAAAATGACGTTATTGTTTTCCCAAGTCCTGTTGGTAAATTTAATGAATAAATTTTATCTCTTAAATCTATTTTAAAATTAGATACATCTTTATATGCCTTTTCTCTAAGAAAATTTATAGGTGATGATTTAAAAATATTATTTTTTTTATAAACATTAATCCACTTATCACTATCTATATCTTTTCTTTTTAATATTTTTTCGTCTCTCAAGACAACATCACTCTTATCAGCATCTATCAATAAAGAATAAAGCAGATTTAAATTTATATAATTAGTTATTTTAGCATTTTCCCTCAAATAACTTCTAATATGAACACCTTCTTTTTTAAAATCATTTACCCACCCTTTTATAATACTTTTACTCATCTTTAAAGGTAATCCCATTCTAAATAATTTTTCTGAAAGGATATCAAAAGGAATCTCTGGAATGCTATTAATCTGTTTATAAAGTAATTCCTCTTCATCATCTTCTAGAACGAATTCATCCACTATATTCTTTAAATTACCATGATGCCTTTTAACAATTATAAAGGAATATATTGCGTATATAATATCCTCTTTTTTTAATTCTTTGGTTACGAAGTATGCACATAACGATGATAATAAACTATGGTTTGATTCTTTACTTCTTTCAAATTTGTCGTTATTCCTTAAATACTCTTGAAAATACTGGGTAGATTTACCAATATCATGACATAAACCAATAATCTGTATTAAATTTTTATATTTATCTTTTATGAATTTTGGTTTTTCGTTTAAAAATAAAAGAGACATCTTTGAAACTCCTATAAGATGATCTTCTAATAATCTTTGTGGATGTGAATATAGATTAGAAGAAAGCAATATTTTCTCCATTATCTAATTTACAAAACTCTTTTAGTCTAGCTTTCATTGAATTACCTTGCAGTTCAAATATAATATCACTATATTCTTCTACTATTCTTTCTTGAGTCATTTTTATTGGAAGTTTTTCTTTACAATATTTTTTTTCATTTTCAATCTCAAATTCCCCATTAATAAGGTTGTTCAACACTATTGGTGTGCTTATGTCTATTTTTTCTGTAGATGACATCATTGCACCTTCATATTCTCCTATATATTTAAAATCTGCCAATAACTCACTTAAACCTAATGACACTGTATAAATACTTCGGTGCTCTTTTAAAAGACTAACTATATTCTTAAATATATTTTCATCTTTATGAAAGATATATATACGGTAATGTGGATCCTTCAAAAATTCAAATTTTATCTGAGTTCTCGGGTCATGATATTTACTGCGGTAGAGAGTCCATTTATTATCCTTTGTATTTATAAGATTTATACCTATTCTAACTTTTTTAATTGGATTGATGATTCTTAAACTAACCTTACAAACATCATGAGAAAATATTCTCAAATATTCATCTTTTTGATTAACCCCAAAAATTGAACCCAATATACCTCTTATAGTTGAAGGTGGAGGAAACGAAAATGTTAATGGAGAAGATGTAGTATAATATTTTCGAAAATGCCCATAATCTCCCCATATATCAAATGATATTATTTTCATAGTTATATTAAAAATTGAAATCCTTTATATTCACTCCTTTTATACACTGTTTAACATTTACTTCCTTTCCCTCTTTAACAAAGATAACATAACTGTCGTGCTTAATCTTTATTTCATCTATATTATCCTTATTTTGTTCTAAAACATTTATAAGATCAGATATTTCAATTTTTACATCTGAAATACTTCTTATCGCTTTATCACTCTTTCCTGATCTTAATTGAATTCTCTTATCAAGTTCTCCAATATAGTAGTTCTTTTCTTTCTTATATACAACTTGCATTAAAAATCTTGGTACATGTCCAAATTTTGAACCTGAAATTAAGTTTTTAGTTCCATTCCAAATACCTTCAAACATCAGTGAAATATCATCTTCGGTTAATTTTAAATTCTGGTTTTTTGCTACATTCTCATTGATTACACCATAAAACACGATCAATGAATACGGCAATATATATTTCTCAGTGAAAGTCCCTTGAGATAATCCTTCTTTCGAAGGCATAACAGTTGTACCTTTTATAAAAGTCAAATCTACTTTATGTAAAGATCTACCAAATTTAAATTGAACTGGCCCAGTCCAAGTTATAGATGAACCTTTTTCCTCATCCTTTTTCTTGCCTAATCCGATCGTAGCACCAAACAATCTTATATCAATGTATTTTTCTATAAGTTTTTCTGCATCTTTTATACTGTTAATCTTCTCTTCTTCTATCCTTTCCTCACGAGACTTCTGCTTTCCATCTTCTTTAACTATTTCTTTAATAAACACCTCTTTTGCTTTATTCTTAAAATTAATTAAATAATCCCTTATTGTTCTTTTCAATCTAACATCAGTAACAATGTTTACTCCTGTCTCTTCATCTATCCTCGGCTTATTTTCATCCAATGGGTCACCATTTGGATTCGCATCGGTAACATCGTAGATGAAAAGTATTTCTGACCTATTTTCTATTAATTTTGGCATAATTCTTATCCCTCCTTTTTATTTTCTTCTTCAAAATCCTTATCTTTTTCATCTGCATAAAAAATATCCTTTATACTTCCAGCTAAATTCATACCACCTGCAAAATAGAAATTTATTTCATCGTTTGTAAGATTCCACCTATCACCTGCAGTAAAAAGATAATTATATGCCTCTTGAAAAATACATTTTCTGCTTTTAGAAAAAGATTTATATTCCTCAAATTTATTTTGTATTTCTGGCAAAAGTGATTTTATATCATTTTCATCCATTCTCAAGCACTTCAACTTTTTAAGAAATGGCTTTGACCCTCTTTTTTTCAACTGCTCATCTAGTAAAATCTGTGTTAAAGCACCAACAAGGAACAATCCTCTTTTAACTGGCGTAGCGAAAACATTTCCATATTTTTTAAAAACATCTTCAAAAATACTCTTGTCCATATCTTCTACCTCCTCAAAACTTATTAAATTAAGCCTTTCAAAAAACAAAACAGACATTATAGCTCTTGATATTGATGCATGAAAATAATTTTTCTCCTGGGTTTTGGAATCATAATACTTAATATCAGTTCTAATTCTATTCATAAAAAACTTATTTAAAAAATAAAAATCTATATGGACACCTCTAAATACTTTATCAATTATATCTAAAAAGTAACCATCAAGATCGTAATTTCTCTTCTTATCATCACTTTTTTGAAAGAATGCTCTTATATCGCCAAAAGTAAATTCTTTACCAGTGTTTTTATTAATGGCATCTCTTGCTTCTAATATTTTCTTAATCCTTGATGGAAAAATATCTTCTATTAACAGTTGTATTCTTTCCGCACTTTGTGATATATTCAAAAATAAAAAATTATAAGTTAATTTCTCAGGCTGATTAGAAAGAATACTTAATATATCCTCTTCTATAACTTTCCAATTTTTTCTTTCCTCTTTTTTTAGATATGATATTTTTTTATTACTTTCCTGAAGAATCTCTAATATCTTTTTCAACAAATTTGAATCTTCAAATATTAATTTAGGTATAAGAATATATCTAATTCCACAAAAATTAAACGATGACATATTCTCCTCTATATATCTTCTGCCTTCTTCCATATCAAATTTACATTCTAAACAAACTGGATAATTTTTCCAAGCTAGAGATTTTTCAAAACCACCAGTTATAAACCCTGGTTTATCAATAGTATAAAATGTAAAAACGGATAAATTCCCAGATACTAACTCTCTTTTTATCCCACAGATAGAACAATAACAATCATTGGCAGAAATATCACTACTCTTTTCTTTATCAACGTTTAACAATATCTTCTTAAAAATATCAAATTCTCCTATATATTGGGAATTTCTGTCCTTTATAATTTTAATACTTAATCCTTTTATCTCTTTTGTTGGAATATCTTTTACATCTTTCTCTATATCATTCAATATTCTATCTTTATTCTTAGAAATTATCTCTTTTATACTATTTAAAAACAATTTTTCATTCTTAGTAAGATCTGTGCTCGTTGAGTATTTGTCAAACCACTTCTGAATCTTTCTAAAGAAAGTCTTTTTTATCTCTTTAATATTAATATTTGCAATCGGTGTTGGATTAGGTCCGTTTGAAGGTCCTTCTGTAAAAAGATATTTCAATTTTTTAGTAGATTCAATATCTTCTACGCGTATACCATCATAAGACTCTTTATCTAAATTAATTATTATTAATAATACCGTTTTAAACTTTGGATTTTTGACAAGTACTTCTAATTTGTTTTTATTCAATTTATCTCTTTGCAATTTACCTATCTGTTTTATTGCACATAACATATTTTCTATCGCCTCAATTTATTTAAATATCCTTTTCACACATCCATACCCACGACTGGAACTTTTACCAAGTCCCACATAATCTGGGAGTAAAAAATTTACCATAAAATCCCCAATAAAACCAATATGACTTATCCCCTTTAAATTTACTATTATCTCTTTAAATTCAGATTTCACCTTTATTGTATCTAAAACAGTATAATTTGCAAATTTACAAAAAGAAAAAATATTACGTATTAAAATCGCATTTAACTTATTATTCTTCTCTTGCCATGTTTTCAATTTAATATAATCATTAAAATTTTTCTGATTTAATGCTATCCAAGGAGACTTAAAAGAATATAATAGAAAATCCTCCTTTAATCCAAATTCTTCTTCTCTTATTTCAAGTTGTTTTTCATTTATATTTATTTCTTTATCCTCTATTTTTATACTACCTGATTTAAAAAAAATCAACTTAAATATATCTATTGCTTTATCTCCAAAAGTAAATATGGAAAAACCTTTATCAGTAATTTTAAATTGAATAGCAGGATATCTGTAAATAACTTTGTTTGTATTTAAATTATGATTGTGCAAAAGATCAAATTCTTTAAATTCTCTTCCAAAATACCCCCTCGCTTTATGTAATTCAGATGGTTTGATATTAACCTCGGGAAACCTTAATTCAGCTACTCTTATCTTAAATATATTTTTACTTATCATACTATCACAAGATTATTTCTATGGATTATTTCGTCGCAGG
>Ga0123519_10015754_pt1 | contig 10576 bp, 9 predicted proteins | sample YelNatPaOPRAMG02_FD_87396 | JGI IMG/M metagenome (GOLD analysis project Ga0123519, IMG submission 87396) | Hot spring microbial communities from Yellowstone National Park - Yellowstone National Park OP-RAMG-02 (version 2) | ecosystem: Environmental > Aquatic > Thermal springs > Hot (42-90C) ...
ATGATGATGACTATGCCCATAAAATTAGGCTTTTGAGAAATAATGGTCGAGATACAGGTACTGATGTAGAAGACTGGGGATTAAATTGCAGACTTGATACAATTCATGCAGCAATATTAAGTTTTAAATTAAAAATGTTACCTGGTTGGCTAAAACGCAGAAGAGAAATTGCTGCACTTTACAATGAGGGGTTAAAAGATATTCCTCAAATTGGATTACCACCTGCTCCTGTTGAAAATGGTGACCACTATGATATTTATCAAAATTATGAAATTGAAGCTGAGAATAAAGAAAATTTAGTTAAATATTTATCTCAAAACGAGATAGGAACAATTTATCAATGGGGGAATAAAGCTATACACCAATATTTCCCATCTGAATTTAAAGATGTGAAACTTCCGAGAACTGAAGAATTTTTTAAGAAATGTTTGTTAATACCAATGTATCCGGAGTTAACAAATGACCAAGTATCTTATGTTATTGATAAAATTAGAAAATTTTATAATAAATAAATAATAACATTATGAATGATTTTTTAGTCAATTCAAGTCTTTAGTGTATTATTTAAAGTTTTAATATTATCATCTATATTAATAAATATTATCCCATACCGCAGTTTATCAAAGCTGCGGTTTTTAGTTTTATTAGACCTAATATGGATATACATGATGAGTCTTCGCAACCAAACTGAGTGGGTTGAAACTGTGCAAAGTAAGTGGAATAGTATTGTGGGTACAAATATTGATAAAATTTTATTGGCATTTAAGAATATTGATAATATACCATCTGAAAGTCCTGCATTTTATGGTGATGGCAATTGTGCAGTAAAAATTATTAATACAATAATATCAAACTTATAGTTTTCTCTACCTTGCTGCTCCCATAAGCATTCTGTTCCATCGTACTTTAGATAAGAATTTTTTGCTTTTGTCGAGAGATAACCATATGAACACAGGGCTACCTACAATATGATCTTCGGGTACAAAACCCCAGAACCTCGAATCGGCCGAGTCGTGACGGTTGTCTCCCATCATAAAGTAATAATCCATCTTAAAGGTATAGCTGTTAGCTGGCTTGCCATTGATGTATATTGTGCTGTCTTTTATTTCAAGATCATTATTTTCATATACATCTATTATCCTTTCATATATTGATATATTATTAACTGATAATTGCACAGTAACTCCTTTTTTGGGTATTACTAAAGGCCCAAAATTATCTTCATTCCATTTATAGTTTGAATCGTGCGGGAAAATATAATCAGAATAATCGCCCGCTGGTTTTTCGCTTTTTATAACGCTTTTTATTCCTGCATATTTTGATATTTTTTCAGCATTTTCTGCTGTTAAAGGTAATACATATGAATCAGCATTTATTTGCTGTATATCTTCACGGTATATTCCCAGTTTCTCCATCATTTTTGGATTAATTCTTGTTCCGTCTGTTTCAACAAAATAGCGATATTGTATGTTTTTATATTCTTTCTGAGGCTTACTATTGATGTATACTTTTCCGTGAATTATTTGTAATGTATCGCCCGGTATGGCAACACAGCGTTTTATGTAATTATCTTTTTTATCTACTGGCCTTACTACAATATCAAAATTATCCCATATATATTGTCTTGCCATTGCAAAGTATGTTTTATCGTCTTTAATTTTATTTCCGTATTGTAAATCTCTATATTTAAGTTCGTTTACTTTGCTTCTTATGATTGAATAGTAGCTTTGAGCCTGATTTTGTATAACTACTGTATCACCTTCAGGAAAATTAAATACAACTATATCATCGTTTTTGATTTTGCGTAATCCGTCTAATCGTTTGTATGGCCATTGCACCCAGTCGACAAAGGATTTTGTTTTTGTAGTAAGTGGAAGTGTATGCTGTGCAAAAGGAAAGGCTATTGGTGTATTTGGCATACGTGGACCAAAGGCAACTTTACTAACAAAAAGGTGATCACCAATGAGTAATGTTTTTTCCATCGACCCGGTAGGAATTTTGTAATTCTGAAACAGGAAAATATTTATAATAGAAACTGCTATTACAGCAAATATAAGGGCATCAATCCATTCTATTATTTTACTGTTTTTACCATGTCTTTTCTTCCAAAATGCCCAGTTTACTTTTTCGGTAATATAAATATCAAAAATGATTATAAGTCCTATTAAAAACCAATAGTTTCGGAGCCATATAACCCAAAGAATATATATTACTGAAACAATCGCAAATTTGAAGTATTTGTTTTTCAAAAAAGAGATTATTTTTTTTAATGTTTCAAATAATGAAGTATTCATAAAAAATTGTTTAGATTATTAACTGTGAAATATAGTATTTATGATAATAAAGTGAATTAATCAAATTTTAGTAAATCGTTCATAGAGAATATGCCCTTTTTATTTTTAATAAATTCAGCAGCCATAACAGCTCCAAGTGCTAATCCCTGACGATTTTTGGCTGAATGTGTAATTTGAATAAAATCGACTTCTGATTCATATTTAATTGTGTGGATTCCAGGTATAGCATCTTGTCTGATTGCGCGGATGTTTAAATTATTTATTTTATCTTCTGTATTTAGTTCCCATTTTTGTTTTCGGGTGATGTTTTTAATTATATCGTTTGCAAGGGTAATAGCTGTGCCACTTGGAGCGTCTAATTTTTGAGTGTGATGAATTTCTTCAATTTCAACATTATAATTATCATATTTATTCATAATACGTGCCAGATAAGCGTTTAGCTTAAAAAATATATTAACACCGAGACTGAAATTGGAGGCATAGAAGAAAGCAGAATTATATTTTTTGCATAGAGTTATGACTTCGTCATATCTCTGAAGCCAGCCGGTAGTTCCGCTGACAACAGGAATGCCTGCTTCGAAACATTTCAAATAATTGTCGATAGCCGTATGTGGAGTTGTGAATTCAATAGCAACATCGGCTTTTGATAAATTTTCAATATTCAGATCGGCTATATTGTTTATATCAATAATCAAAGTTATTTTATGATTACGGGCAATTGCTATTTTTTCAATTTCTTTGCCCATCTTACCGTAGCCAATAAGTGCAATATTCATAAATATGATTTTTTTATAAAAAATTTTATGGTAAATATAAAAATATAAATGCAAAGGCGCTAACCTTTGCATTTATAAAAACAATTATTCAAAAAAAATTATTGTACTTGTTTTACAATAGCTTTAAAAGCTTCAGGGTTATATATTGCTAAATCAGCAAGGGTTTTACGGTTAATTTCGATACCTTTTTTGTTGAGTAATCCGATAAAGGTACTATAATTCATACCGTATTCTCTTACAGCAGCATTAATACGCTGAATCCATAACTGACGGAATTCAATTTTCTTTTGTCTTCTGTCTCTGTAAGCGTATTGACCTGCTTTTTCATAAGTGTTTTTAGCAACTGTCCATACATTTTTGCGACTTAAAAAGTAGCCTTTTGTTTGTTTTAAAATTTTTTTTCTTTTAGCCCTTGAAGCTACTGAATTAACTGATCTTGGCATATTAGTTAAATTTTAATGGATGGTTAGCGTTCCAATGGAAACTTTTATGGCTAATTCATCCTGGTTAAACAATAAATTATTTAAGACCTAATAATAATTTAATATTTTTTTGGTCGGTTTTATCGACAATAGTTACATACCCAAGAGCTCTTTTTCTCTTTTTAGTTTTTTTAGTTAGGATATGACTCTTGAATGCATGTTTTCTTTTAATTTTACCAGTGCCGGTTAAAGAGAACCTTTTTTTTGCACCTGAATTTGTTTTTACTTTTGGCATGAGTATATATTTTAATTATTATAATTTCAATTTTTTTTGGTTGTTTTAGGTGAAATTACTATTGTCATTTTTTTCCCTTCGAGTTTTGGCAGGCTTTCAACTTTACCAAATTCTTCCAGGTCCTGAGCTAGTCTGAGAAGTAATATTTCACCTTTTTCTTTGTAAACAATCGACCTTCCTTTAAATAATACAAAGGCACGTACTTTAGCTCCTTCTTGCAAGAAATTCTGGGCATGTTTAAGTTTAAAGTTATAATCGTGTTCGTCGGTATTGGGGCCAAAGCGTATTTCCTTAATTACTGTTTTAACTGTTTTTGCCTTGATTTCTTTTTGTTTCTTTTTTTGTTGATATAGAAACTTCTGAAAATCAATGATTTTAACAACCGGTGGATCAACATTGGGCGAAATTTCGACCAAATCCATGTTTAATTCATCAGCCATTGCAAGTGCTTCTTCTATCGGATAAATCCCCGGGTTATCAATATTTTCACCAACTACTCTAACGACTTTAGCTCGTATTTGTTCGTTAATACGGTAATTGGCATTTTGTCCCTTTGGTTGATTTTTTTGATTGTTTATGATATAACCCTCCTTTATTTTAGTTAATAATTTATAATTCTATTGTTTCAGTTTCTTTTTTTACTTCGTTTAATAGGAAAGAAGCAAACTCGTCAACTTTCATTGTTCCGAGATCGCCTTTTCCCTGTTTTCTGACAGAAACTGTTCCGTTGGTTTGTTCTTTTTCTCCTACAATAATCAAATAAGGAATACGTTTTAATTCGTTTTCTCTTATTTTTTTTCCAATTTTTTCGTTTCTGTCATCAATTAAGGTGCGAATATCGTAATTATTTAGAAAATCTAAAACATTTTTTGCATAATTGTTAAATTTTTCACTTATGGGTAAAATAACAACCTGGTCGGGGGTAAGCCATAGTGGGAATTTGCCTCCTGTATGTTCTATTAAAACTGCAATAAAACGTTCCATTGAGCCGAAGGGTGCACGGTGAATCATTACGGGACGGTATTTTTGGTTGTCATTGCCGGTATATTCGAGTTCGAAACGTTCGGGTAAGTTATAATCGACTTGTATTGTTCCGAGTTGCCAGCTACGGCCAATAGCATCCTTAACCATAAAGTCGAGTTTAGGACCATAAAAAGCAGCTTCTCCGTATTCAATAATGCTTTGCAGTCCTTTTTCTTTTGTAGCTTCGATAATTGCATTTTCGGCTTTTTCCCAGTTTTCTTCGCTCCCAATGTATTTTGAACGGTTTTCTTTATCGCGCAAAGAGATTTGAGTAATAAAATCTTTAAAATCGAGTGTTTTAAAAATATATAAAACGATATCTATTACTTTAATAAATTCTTCTTTAAGCTGATCGGGACGGCAAAAAATGTGGGCATCGTCCTGGGTAAAACCTCTTACGCGTGTAAGTCCATGAAGTTCGCCGCTTTGTTCGTAACGATACACTGTTCCGAATTCGGCTAAACGTAATGGTAAATCTTTATATGATCGAGGTTTGCTTTTGTAAATTTCGCAGTGATGAGGACAGTTCATTGGTTTTAAAAGGAATTCTTCTCCTTCAAAAGGGGTTGTTATTGGGCGGAATGAGTCTTTACCGTATTTTTCCCAGTGACCTGAAGTAACGTATAATTCCTTTTGTCCGATATGTGGAGTTATTACCTGTTCGTAACCGTATTTTTTCTGGACTTTTTTCAGAAAATTCTCAAGTCTTTCGCGTAATTGGGTTCCTTTGGGTAGCCATATAGGTAAGCCAGCTCCGACTTTTTGTGAGAATAAGAATAATTCTAAATCTTTGCCAATTTTTCTGTGATCTCTTTGTTTGGCTTGCTCAAGGAATTCAAGATAGTCATCTAATAATTTTTGTTGAGGGAAAGTTATGCCATAAATTCTTGTAAGTTGTTTACGTTTTTCATCACCTCTCCAGTAAGCTCCTGCAACATTAATAAGTTTTATTGCTTTAATATAACCTGTATCAGGCAAATGAGGACCTTTACATAAGTCGGTAAAATTACCGTGTTTATATAAGGTAATTGAGCCATCGATAAGTTCGTTAATTAATTCAATTTTGTACTCATCGCCTTTTTTGGTAAAAAATTCTAATGCGTCTTTTTTTGAAATTTCGGTACGTATAAATTTACTGTTTTGTGAGGCAAGTTCTTTCATTTTTGCCTCAATTTTAGGAAAATCGTCTTCTGAAATTGTTCTATCGCCCGTATCTACATCATAGTAGAAACCATTTTCAATAGCAGGGCCTATACCAAATTTAATTCCGGGATAAAGTTCTTCAAGAGCCTGGGCCATAAGGTGTGCCGATGAATGCCAGAAAGCGTGTTTACCTTCTTTATCATCCCATTTATAAAACACCACTGATGCGTCATTATTAATAGGACGAGTAAGGTCCCATGTTTCACCATTGATTGATACTGAAAGCACTTCTTTAGCAAGGCTGTTACTAATGCTCTTTGCAATTTCAATACCTGTTATGGCTTCAGGGTACTCTTTTATGCTATTATCAGGAAATTTTATTTTAATCATTTTCTTAAATAAAAATAAAAAGTCCTCAATTTTCAGCAAGGACTTTCTATCTTGTCAATTTAAATTAATTCTTTTTTTCTTTAATACGTGCCTTTTTACCTGATTTGCCACGTAAATAAAATATTCGTGCCCTTCTGACACTACCTTTCTTGTTTACTTCGATAGCTTCAATAAAGGGTGAATAAATCGGAAAAATTCTTTCAACGCCTATATTTCCTGATATTTTCCTGACTGTAAAGGTTTCGGTAGCACCACTTCCTGAACGTTGTATTACAACGCCTTTGTATTGTTGTATACGTTCTTTATTTCCTTCTTTAATTTTGTAGTGTACAGTTATCGTATCTCCACTTTTAAAGTCGGGAAAATTTTTATCAGTTTTTAGCGCATCATTTGCAACTTTTAGTAAATCCATTGTAGCAAAGATTTAAAATTGAATTAAATTTTTTATTTTAATGAGGCGCAAATTTAGAAATAATTTTTTATAAAATACTTTAATAATGAAAAAATTATATTTTAATATCGTATTTGCCTGATTTTTTTATATCTTCAGAAGGGGGAACCATATTATTTTGATTTTCGAAATTAAGATATGGAAAAATGCTTGGTGCTATTTTGCTTAATGGGGTATAAAATATTGATTTTTCTTTTTCTTTTTCTGAAAGAATATTGAACTTATTGTTAATTCGGTTAAAATAAATCATAATGATGCTTAATATCAGAATTACCTTAGCAAGGCTAAAAATAACTCCGGCAATACGATTAAGAAAGCCAAGCGATATAGACTCAATAATTTTTTGCAAGAGATGTGAAAGCATGAAAATTAGTATTAAAATTATAAAGAATACGAGTGCAAAAGAAATAACAGGAAGATATTTTGGGTTTATTTCGAACCATTGCTGTAAATAAACCGATGCTAAGTGAGATAATTTAATAGCCCCCCACACACCTAGTATGAGAGCAGCAAGTGATGCAAGCTGAATTATAAGGCCTTTAGTGTAACCTTTGTATATTGCATAGATTAGAATAATGGCAATTATAATATCAAAATAGTACATAATTTTTAGATAAAAATAATCAGATTATTATATTATTGTTCATCGAGGATTTGGTCATTGAAAGAGTTTTTGATGTTTTTAGGTGTATAATATTTTTCTTTATATTGAGTAGGGGAGATGCCAAAATATTTTGAGAAACAGGTTGAAAAATATGAAGGGTTATTAAAACCAATTTTGTAGGTAAGTTCTGCAATGTTAATATCTGTAGTTTTTAGCAGTCTTGCTGCCATTTTGAGTCTTACAATTCTGATAAATTCGTTTGGAACCTGGCCTGTAAGGCTTTTAAGTTTCCTATGAAGATGACTACGACTCATACCTATTTCTTTACTCAATTTTTCGACGCTAAGTTCAGGGTCGGTTATTTTTTGGTCAATTATTTCCATAAGTTTTTGTAAAAATTTTTCATCAGATGATGTAATGGCTAGTTCTTTGATATCAAAAGCCTCGTCATTACTAAATTTTTCTTTTAATTTATGTCTTGTTTCAATAATATTGTGTATAGTTGCGACAAGGTATCTTGTATTAAAAGGTTTAGTTATATAGGAGTCGGCCCCTGTTTCAATACCTGTAATTTGTTGTTCTTCAGCAGCTCTTGCTGTGAGCATTATTACAGGAATATGACTTGTTTGAAAATTAGTTTTTATTAATTTGCATAATTCAATTCCATCAATTTCGGGCATCATAATATCAGTTACAACCAAATCGGGTAATAGTTCCTGAATTTTGTCCCAACCTTCTTTACCGTTATATGCTTCATATACTTTGAATTCTTTATTTAAAATGCCATTTATGTAAGAGCACAGATCATGATTATCTTCAACAATCAAAATACTTGGAAGATTATTTTGTTTGTTGGTAGGAGTTTCAGTTTCATTCAACTCATTTTCAGTGTATTCATATTTTATTTCTTCAATAATCTGGGTATTTGATTTATGTGTGCTGACTATTTTGTTATTTTCTGATAAATGAGCATCGCCTATGGGTAAAAACAAAGTAAAACAACTTCCTTTGTCTATTTCACTTATAACGGTAATTTTACCCGAATGCATTTCGGCAAATTCTTTTGCAAGTGAAAGTCCTAGTCCGGTTCCTCCTAAAATACCATTCTCTTCAATTTGATAAAAGCGGGTAAATATTTTGTTAAGTTTTTCTGGCTGAATTCCTTTACCTGAATCGGATACTGAAATGGTAATAAATTGTTTTATTGAAGGGTGGTTATCGTTGTTATCGGTAATGGAAATTGATACCTCTATATAGCCTGAACTTGGTGTAAACCTGAAAGCATTTGATAATAGATTAAAAATTATTTTGTCAACTTTATCTGCATCGAACCATATATAATAGCTATCGGCAAAGGAAGTAAAATCGAAAAAAATATTTTTTTGTTTTGCAATTTGCTGGAAAGCTGAGCAGGCCTCTTTAATAAAACTAATGATATCACCATAAGAAGCCTTAAGTTGCATATTTCCTGTTTCTTGTTTTCTTAAATCGAGTAACTCGTTTATAAGGCGCATCATTCGTTTTACATTACGTTTCATTATTTCGAGAAGTCTGATATATTGCTCTGGCATTTTGCTGTCTGAAAGCAATTCTTCTAATGGCCCCATAATTAAAGTTAATGGAGTACGGAACTCGTGAGAAATATTTGTGAAAAACTTGAGTTTTGCAAGATTCAATTCATCCTCTTTCTCTTTTTTAATCTTTTCAAGCTTAAGATTATTTTTTATTTTAATTCTTTTAATATAATATTTAACTGTAAAAAAGGCAATTATTATAAACGTAATAATGTATAATATTTTGGCAAACAATGTTAGCCAAAAGGGAGGATGAATAACAATTTTTAATATTTTGGAATAAACCGGCCAGTTTCCATTGGCATCAGTCGATTTAATTTTAAAGTAGTATACACCTGGTTCAATATTTGTATATGTAACTTCTCTTTTTTTATAATCGGAGAATTGCCATGAATTTTCGAAACCTTCGAGAATGTATGAATATTTAATTCGTTCGGGAAATATATAATCAATATTTACAAAAGAGATGTTGATATTATTATAATTGTAAGGAAGATGAATTGTATTGGTTTCATAAATGGACTTACTAAGAATTTTCGTATAATGTTTATCTTCAGAAAAAATGATTGAATTATAATTTATTTTAAAATCGGTAATAAGAGTGTTAAAGTTAATATAATTAGCTTTTATTTTTTTTGGATAGAAACAAGTTAAACCTTTAATGCCGCCGAAGAATATTTCACCTGATGTCGATTTATAATATGCACCGTGAATAAACTCATTACTTTGTAAACCTTCATATTCGAAAAAGTTAGAAAAACTCATTTTTTCGTAATTAAAACGGCAAATGCCATTATTTGTGCTAAGCCACAGGTTACCTTCATCGTCTTCAACAATACCATTAATGAAATTATTTGGTAATCCGTCATGAACTGTAAAAACCTTACAATTTCCTGTTGTTCTATCAAGTAGATTTAATCCTCCCCATGTTCCAACCCAAATTCGGCCTTTACTGTCCTCGAAAATACAATTGACGGAATTATTGCTTAGGGGCCTTCTAATCGGACTATTTGAAGAGTAATTTTGTATATGATAATCGGATGGATTTAAACAAGTTAATCCCCAATAGCTGCCAATCCATATCATTCCTTGTTTGTCGAGATAAAGAGTTACTAACCAGTCGCTGCTGATTGAATTATCGGGATCGGACGGATTGTTTTTAAAATGGGTGAAATGCTTATTCAATGGGTCGAACATGTTTAGTCCACCTCCATTGGTAGCAATCCAAATATTTCCTGTTTTATCCTGTATAATTGCAGTTACATCATTATTACTTAATGAATTATTGTTAGAAGGATCGTATAAGAAACTTTTGTAAGTATTTTTTATAGGATCATAACAGCCAAGTCCACCTAAGTAGAATCCAAACCACATTTTACCAGAATAATCCATATAAATAGACCTGACGACGTCATTTATTCCCCATTGAGGGTTTCTTGCTGAATTATAAACCTTAACAGTTTTTTTTGCCCTGTTAATAACGTTAATACCTCCTCCATCTGTTCCAATCCAGATGTTGCCTTCTGCATCGGAGCATATACTCAATATAGAATTATGTGATAATACTATTTCATTTTGAGGATCGGTGTTATAAGTGGTAAAAG
>Ga0123519_10015758_pt1 | contig 10573 bp, 6 predicted proteins | sample YelNatPaOPRAMG02_FD_87396 | JGI IMG/M metagenome (GOLD analysis project Ga0123519, IMG submission 87396) | Hot spring microbial communities from Yellowstone National Park - Yellowstone National Park OP-RAMG-02 (version 2) | ecosystem: Environmental > Aquatic > Thermal springs > Hot (42-90C) ...
GCATATCCAGCTAGAGGACCACACCTTCTTTCCGGCCTCGATGGTCTACCTGACCCCGCAGGAGCAGCAGGCGATGCTCAATGAGTTCTGGGAGTGGGACCGGGCCATGATCCACGAAAAGTACCGCTCCGTCGTCGACGAGCTAGAGCGCAAACTGGCGGCGATGCCCGAGGCGCCCCGCCGGTAAGCTCCGCGCACACCGCCCCCCAACACGCAGCCGCCGACTGCTCGTGCCTGTGCAGCCGCGACCGAGGAGACGACGAGAACAAGGATGGACAGGATACACAGGATAGCCGTGCCTTATCCTGTGCATCCTGTCTATCCCTGTTCCTCGTTGCCTCATCAGAAGGTGGCCGGGCTTTGAGAGGCGCAGAGGACCGCAGAGCGAAAGTCCGAAGCACATTTCCTGGCCCTCTGTGGGGCTCTGCTTCTCCGCGCTCTCTGCGTCTCCCGGAGCCCGGCTCCAGGCGGTCATCCCTGCGCTATTCGAACCGTATTGGGCCTAGTAGTACTTTGTCAGTATCCTCACGGAGCGCCCTGGCACCTTCGTAGTGGCGGCTTGAGCCGCTTGCCGCTGGCTGCAAGGCGGCGCCGCACCGGGCCCCGAACGGCCAAGGCCGTCACTACGAAGGGCCTGTCTCCACGCAGATTGCGCCTGGTGACAGAGTACTACTACGCGTGCCTGCCGAACGCCAGCCCGCGCAGGAAGATGTAGAGGCCGGGCATGGTGCGCCGCAGCAGGCTCTTGCTGCGGACCGCGGCGCGCTGCCGGGCATAGGCCAGGCGGGTGAGCAGGCGGTGGGGGAGCCGCGGCCAAAGGAACAGCCGGTCGAGCAGCCGCTCGGCCCTCTGGCCGAGGGCACGGGGCAGGCGGTAGGCAGCGCGGTAGGCGCCCACGAAGGCCTTGAAATTGGCCGATACAAAGCGCACCCTGTCGGCCTCGTAGCCGGGCATGCTGCAGACCACTTCCTCTTCATAGCCGACGTTCGCGGGGCAGAAGCCGGCCTTGACCGCGAGGTCGTAGAGATCGGTGTGGGGATAGGGGCAGTAGATGGGGTTGAGGATGCGCTCGGCGCCGATGCGGGCGTTGAGCTTGATGGTATCCAGTGCCCGCTCCATCGTCTCGTAGGGCAGGCCCACCATGTTGTACGCCGTGGTGATCATCCCCGCCTGATGCGCCAGGGCGAAGGCGCGCTCGATCTCCTCGTTGCTCATGCGCCGCCGCAAAACGGCATTGCGGATGTATTCGTTGCCCGACTCGACCCCAAAGTAGATCTGATAGCAGCCGATCTCGCGCAGCAGTTGGGCCATCCGTTCAGTGAAGAGGTTGGGCCGGTGGTGCACGGCCAGCGGCATGGTGAACTGGGCCTTGTAGAGGTGGGCAAACTCCTCGAGCCACTCCTCGCTCCAGTGAAAGATGTCGTCGTTCACGCGCAGGTAGCGCATCTGCGGATAGGCCGCTTTCAGTGCCTGCAGGCAGGCGATGGCGTTCTCGGGGCTGCGGGTGCGCAACCAGCGGCTGCGGTTGGGGTAGATGGAGCGCAGGGTCTGGTTGCAGCAGTAGGTGCAGTTGTAGGGGCAGCCGCGGGTGAAGGAGGCCAGCGCGGTGTAGGTCTGGCCGGAGGTAAGCCCAGGGAGGTCGAACAGCGAGTAGTCAGGGATCGGCAGGGCGTCAAGGTCCTGCACCACCTCGCCCACCGGGTTGGCGATGATCTGGTCGCCCCGTTTGAACCACAGGCTGGGGATGTCGCAGGGGTCACGGCCAGCCTCCAGGCGGTCACACAGCTCTGCCAGCGCCACCTCGCCCTCGCCCCGGCAGAGGATGTCGAGCCCGGGGGCCGAGAGGCTCTCCTCGGGGGCCAACGTCGGGTGGCAGCCGCCGGCGATGGTGGGGTAGCCCAGCTCTTTCGCCCACTGGGCGCAGATGGCGCCGATGCGAAAGACCTCACTGCGCAGCGAAAAGGCCACCAGGTCCGGCCGCTGGCGGCGCAACTGGGCCTGGAACTGCTCCTTGGCCGGCGGGCAGAGCAGGTGCAGGAGCGCTGTCTCGTGGCCGCGCTGCTTGAGGGTGGCCGAGAGGGAGGCGAGCCCCTCGTTGTACCAGCCGGCCGGCTCGTAGCGGATACGCCCATCCCCATGCTTGTGGACATAAAAGTCAGGGTAGACGAAGAGAACCCGCATCGGAGGCCCTCCCTTCGCTGAAATGGGCTGCGGGTGGGCGGCCAACCGCGGGGGGAGTGATTATGGGATACGGCCTCGCGGAGAAGGTGCGCCCGGCGATCGCCTGGGCTGCCTTGAGCAAGAAGCGTGCCAGTAGAAGTGAAGGGAATGCGGGGTCCTCGGGCGAGGGCTCAGGGGCGGGCTGCAGCAGGGCGAAGGGGTAGGCTTTGGGAGGGCGCCGCCAAGCCCCACGTAGCAGGGCCCGGCGGCGGGGGCCGGCGGCGACGCCAGCGATGGATTACCGGTGAGCCTGGGCCACGAGGGCAGCGGCGCCGAGCAAGCCTCCCTCATCGATGGCAGCGGCCTGGACGATGGCCACGCGGCCGGCCAGCAGCGGGAAGGCGTGGCGGGCAAAGGCGGCGCGCACCGGCGCCAGGAGCTGCTCGCCGGCTTTGGCCACCCCGCCGCCGAGGATGACCCGCTCCGGGTCGACGATGCTCGCCAGCATGGCGATGGCCAGGCCCAGGTCCTCGGCAGTGGAGGCCACGACCTGCGCGGCCAACGGGTCGCCGGCGCGGGCTGCGCGGAAGACGTGCTCGGCGGTGATCGCCTCCTCACTGCCGGCGATGGCGACAATCGTAGGGGCGGTTCGCGAATCGTCTGTAGGGGCGGTTCGGGAACCGCCCCCAGCGGCGGTTCGGGAACCGCCCCCGCCGGCGAGGGCCTCGCGGGCGCGGCGGGCGATGGAGGGGCCCGAGGCGAGGGATTCCAGGCAGCCACGGTTGCCGCAGGTGCAGAGGGGGCCGCCGGGGCGCACGACCATGTGCCCCACCTCGCCGGCCACGCCGTGGCTGCCGCGCCAGAGCTCGCCCTCGAGGACGATGCCGCCGCCGATGCCGGTGCTGACCGTGATGTAGACCACGGTCCGGGCGCCCCGGCCGGCGCCATAGCGGTACTCACCCAAGGCCACGGCGTTCGCGTCGTTCTCCAGGTACACCGGGCAGTGGAAGGTCGCTCCGAGCTCCGCGGCCAGGGGCAGGCCCTCCCACCCCTCTACGTGGTGCGACTGCAGCACGATGCCCCGCCCCGTATCGACCGGGCCACCAAAGCTCACCCCGACGGCGTCGATGGCGGGCCGGCCCGCGCCGGCGAGGCCCAGCTCGCCCTCCACCAGGCCGAGCATATCCGCAATCTGACCGCGTGCGCCGCGGCTGCCCACGGTGGCGCAGCGCGCCTGCCGCAGCACCTCCCCCGTTCGCCAGTTGACCAACCCGGCGGCCAGCTTGGTGCCGCCAAAATCCAGGGCCAGGCACAGGCCGCTGGCTATCCGCATCTCTCCCATCGGTGCGCCTTCCTTACCTCGCTGATGTGCTGCCCGGCAACCGTCGCCGGCCGCCATTGTAGCATAGGCGCGCGGCCTTGGCGAAAACCACACTGTGGGTGACTTGGGCCGGCCCGACCCCGGTCTCCCAGCCTGGCGGGGTCCGGTTACGACTCGACGCAAGATCGCATCCTACGCCATTCCGCAAGGGGACCCGAACAAGGTCGGGACTCCGGGACCGTGCGCTGTGGCAAGACGCCCAAGAGTGAAACCAGACCTCCGGAGAGAATGGACATGGCGTTTGCGGCTACTTTGCGGTATACTATGGCCGCACTTCCACTCCGGCAAGCGGACCAGCGACGGAGGGCGATGCTCATGCCTGCGGGACAGCTCCCACTCCTCTCCGCGTGGCTTGGGGGCGTGTTGGCCTTGGGAGGGCTGGCCTACGCCCTCTACCAGGCATGCGGATTCCAATTGCTGCGCAACCGTTGGCGGCGGCTGGCTCAGCTCAAGGCAACCCAGCGCCAGGTATACCGTGACCTGGAGCTGTTGCAGGGGCGCGCTGCGGCGCTGCTGGCTCGCGTCCCCCCCGCTCCACGCCCTGCCCCCTATGCAGCGGAGGATGCTCGAGCTGTGGCGCTCAGGGCCGACCTCGAGGCCGGCCTGGCACGCCTGCGCCAGAATCTGCGGCCGCTGGCGGCCGAGCCCGTGCCGCCTCTCAGGCTGTTCCCACTCCTTTCTGGTGCCTATTGGCGCCGTGTGCACGCTGTGGAGGCCGAGGTGGCCTTCGCGGAAACACTGCGGCGCGATGTGGCCACGGCACAGAATCAGGTTGCCGCCCTGGCGACGACGCTGGCTGCCCTTGCACGTAAGCCGCTCGAAGTCCAGAGGGGGTTGGCAGAGCTGCAGGCCATGGCCGAGACGCTGGCGGAGGAGATCGCCGCGGAGGAGCGGCGGGGCACCGGCGGGCTGGTGGCGCTGGGTTATGAGGTGCAGGCCGTGCGCGCCAACGCGATGGATTGGGGCGAGCGGCTGCGCGCGGCCACAGAGCGCGATGCCCCCCAGCTTGCCATCGAAGCCGAAGCCCTGCGCCCGCTGCTCATGATCAAGCTGTGGGACCTCCTGGAGCGGGCACGTAAGATCGCCGGCCTGCACGATGAGGCGCTGGATTGGCAGCGCAAGCTCGATGCTGCGCTGGCCGCAGTGGATGAACGACTGGGCGCCCTGCTGCCGGCCTTCGCCAGCGTGCTCCTGCCAGCGGCCCATACCCTGCGCGAGGAACAGAAGGCGCTGGCAGCACGCTGTGGCGAGCAATCCGAAGCGGCCTATCAGGAGGTGGCGCGGCGAGCCTGGGCGCTGACCGGTCAGGCCCGCGCGCTGGAGCGGCAGGCCAGCCGGCTGAGCGAGGCCGAAAGCGCGGTCCGCGCAGCGATAGCCGCGTGCGAGCGGGCGCTGGTGGACCTTCAGGGCGCGTTGGCAGCGGAGCACGAGCGGTGCGGGGTTGACCTGGACCTCTGCCAGGCCCTGCTCCACCGCGCCGAACGCTCGACCGCCGGCCTGCGGCAGGTGTGGGTCGAGGAGGTGGAGGCCGGGCATCCGCCCGACGTGGCCAGCGCCATGGCGAGGCTGCGCCAAGTAGGAGACCTCGCCGAGGCCTGCCGCCGCGAACAGGAGGCTTGCGCACAGGCCCTGGCAGCGTGGCAGGCGCTCTACAAGCGGGTAGAGGAGGTGCTGCAACGCCTGGAGCACTCGGGGCCCGAGCACGAACGGGTGCGCCGGGCCTGGCGCGAACTGCTGCGCTACCACCCCACCAACTGGCCCCAGGTCCAGCCCGATTGGTACGACCGCTATACCGCTGCCAGGCAGCGCCTGCAGGAGGACGCTGCCGGGATCCGCGCCGAGCTGGCAGCAGGCAACGTGGCGGAATCGCGTGGGAGCGATCTGCGCGACCGCTGCGAGGAGCTGGATCAACGCTGGCAGACGCTCCTCCATGAGGGCCAAGGGGTGGTGATGGCCCTGGCGCGGGCACGGGCGGCCGAGAGGCAGGCACTGGAGGCCGTGCTTGCCCTGCGCGGCGATGTGACACGGGCCACCGCGGCCGTGCGCGAATTGCCCCCCAATGAGGCCGTGGCCGAACTGCGCGACCTCGCACAGGCGATTGCCGCGCAGTATGACAGGCTCGAGGACGAGGCACGGCACCCCGACCAGGCCAATTTGAGCCACCTGCGCGAGGAAGGGGTGCCACAGTTGCGCGAGAAGCTGGGCTCGTATGACCGGGCCGCGGCGAGGCTATTGGAGGGCGAACGCGCTGCACTCAAGGCGGAGATGGCCAAGCTGTGGGAGCAGTGGGAACCCCTCAGCCAGAGGTTGGCCCGAGCGGTGCCGCCGAGCGAGATCGATGCCGCGGCGCTGCAGAAGCGTTGGGATGACCTGCTGCAGCTCTCGCGGAACTCGCCACCGGGCCTGAAGCAGGCGATCGAGCTCAGGGCCAGGGCTGCAGCGCTGGCCAGCGACCTGGCAGAGGCCCAGGGCCGGTTCCAGACCGAGCGCGAGGCGGTGCGCGATTCGGAGCAGCGCGTAGCCCTGGAGCGGCGCAAGGCCATCCATCTGCGCGAGCGCATGCCCAGCCTGCTCAAGCACGCCCATCCCCAGGTGGTGGAGGAGGAGTGGGAGCGCTCGAACAAAGCCTGGGCGAACGCCGACGCTCTGCTCCGCGACGTGACGAAGCTCAGCGCCGAGCCCTACCGTGCCCGCCTCGATGAGGCTGCACAGCTCTTCCAGGAGTCCCACGCACGGGCGCGTTCGGCGCTGACCCGACTGGTGCGCTATGCGTTCCTGGAAGACCCTGAGGGCATGCGAGAGGCCTGCCGGCCCCTCGGGCGACGTTGGGGCCGGCTGGGAGTGACTGCGCGCGAGCAGCAGATACAGGACCTGTTGGGCGAGCTCGAACAAGCCGGCCAGGTGGACCGGCTGCTCGAACGCGTCGGTGAGCATTTCGAGCGGCCGGTGCTCTAGCCGGTGGCCAGTGGTCCGTTGCCGATGGCCTCAGGCCGGCCGTGACCGCCTGCGACCGCCAACGGGCCACTGACTAGTGACCCCTGGCCACGAACCATCGACCCCAGCTCCAGGTAGCGCTCGGCCATGGCCCAAGCCGTGAAATGGTCTTCCACGCGCCGCCGGCACTGCATGGGGTCGATCGCTTCCACGCGGCGCACGGCCTGGGCCATCCCCTCCACATCGTCGACGATGAAGCCCGTCTCGCCGTGGGCCACGATTTCGGGCGCTGCCCCGCGCCGGAAGGCGATGACGGGCGTGCCCGCAGCCATGCTCTCGACCATGACCAGGCCGAAGGGCTCTTCCCATCGCAGGGGGCACAGGGTGCAGCGCGCCCGCTCGAAGAGGCGATACTTGGCCTCGCCCTCGACGCCTCCGACCCACTCGATGGGGCCGCCCAGGCGGGGGCGCACCTGCGCCTCGAAATAGCTCCGCTGGTCTTCCGGCGGGGGAGAGGCGGCGAGAAGCAGGCGCAGCCCAAGCCGCCGGGCTACTTCGATGGCCAGGTCGGGGGCTTTGTAGGCGTGGAAGCGGCCGATCCATAGCAGATAGTCCTCCTTCTGCGCTGTCGGCCGGAAGGGTGACGGGTCGATGCCGTTGTAGGCCACGCCCACGATGTTCAACCCGGCGGCGCCCGCCAGCGCCGCCTGGCGCTGGCTCACCGCGACGTACCTCATGGAAGGGAATTCGTCGAGGATGGGCGGGTGGTAGTGCAGCGTCGTCAGCACCGGGGCATCGCGATAGAGGGCCAGGGCCGGCACCGCTTTCAGACAGTGGTTCAGGACCAGGTCGAAGCTCTCTGTTGCGAGGGCATGGCAGAGGTGGATGACCTCACGGTAGCCGGGGTCGCTGTAGGGGCCCTCGGGCAAGGCAGAAGGAAAGTACCTCAGCTTGCCGGGGCTATGGGAATCGGCCGTCGCGAAGAGGGTCACATGGTGGCCGCGCCGGGCCAGTTCCTGCGCCAGGCCGCCGGCCACCTGCTCCGAACCGCCGAACCCCGAAGGCGGCGTCTTGATGTGGGGCGTAGAAACCACTGCAATGCGCCAACTGCGCTCCAGATCGCTCAAATGCTACCTCCCGACTCGAACTCGCCCGCTCCATGGTCCCATGGCCACACCGGCCCGCAGACTCGTCCCCGCGGGCACCCTGCTCGTTGCCATGGCGACCGGATCCACAGCGAGGCTGATCACCCTGGCAGCCGACGGGGGCACAGCCGGGGTCTCGCCGGCGTCCGCTGGTCACCGCCGGCCCAGGATGGGCAGGAGCAAAATGCCCAGGAAATCCTGTAGAAAGTGCAGGATCATGGGCGCGACCAGGCTGCGCCGCCAGATGTAGACCACAGCAAAGACCAGGCCCATGTAGGCGACGGTCGTCAACCCGGCGGACCCTTCGTAGCCGTGCCCCAGGGTGAATATGCCCGTAGCGATGATCACCGCTGCAGCCAGGCTGCGGGTGACCTTGTTGAAGCGGAGGAGCAGGTAGCCGCGGAAGATGGTCTCCTCGGCTACGGCGACGACTGCTACCAGGAAGAAGGCCAGTACAATCTGTATGGCGCCGCTTGGCGAGAGGGATGGGGGTGGGGCGGCCGGCGCGGTAAGGCCGAGCTGTTCGAGCGCCTGTTCCAGCAGCCCCGCAGATAGGGTGAAGGGGATGAACAGGCCAAGGCCGATGCCCACCTCGAGCCAGAAGGTGCGGAAGGTCCAACCCAGGCGGGCCAACGTCTCGCCATTGCGCCAGATGAAGAAGAGAATGAGGGCCAGCAGGGCCAGGTCACGCAGGATGGTGGCCACCGCTGTGAGGGTGAACCCTGCGCCCTGCTGGGAGACGAAGAATGAGAGGGCCAGCGATGGGACGATGAGGAACAGGAAGACCAGCACCTCGAAGAGCTGCTCGGTCCGGCCGGGGGCCAGGTGCCTCAGATTCTCCCAGTAGCCTCCTTGGCGGCCGTTGGCCATGAATCACCTCGCTGCGATCGGGATTGAGGGCGTGGAGCAAGCCGGATGCCGCCTCAGCGCTGCAGGAGGCGGTGGGCCGGGGCTGCACGGGTGAGGGCGCCGGCTCGCCGCCAGCCGGCCATGCCCGCTGCCGGCGCAAGGGCAGCCAACGCCAGGGCCAACCCGACCACAGCGACCGACGCCGGCACGGCCGAGGGAAGGAACGGCAGGCCAAGGCGGGCTGAGAGGCTCACCCCCCAGACCCTGACCGCCACACAGGCCAACGCCGCGCCCAGGCCTGCACCGCCCAGGGCCTCGACGGACTCCTCGCCCGGCCGTAGGGGCACGGGCGCACCGATGCCGGCGTCGAGGCTTCGCCTGCTGCCTGCGACAGTGCGACGGAGGGCAGCGCACGCCCCCCATAGGGCGGCGGCGACGCCGAGCGCAGCCAGCATGCCCTGCTGCAGGCCGTCCGCCTGCGCACGGAACCCGGCCAAGAGCGCGCCAGCCGGAGCTGCCGTGGCGCCCGGCACCTGCCGCTCGACCTCCTCGGTCACCGCGCGTGGGTCGCCATCGGGGCGCAGCCGCACGAGCACGCTAGAGGTGTCGGCCAATGGCACCCGGAGGGGAGGATCGGCAGCACCGAAGGAAGCGGCCGCAACTTGATGGGCTGTCTCCAGGGTGAAGAAGAGGGCGCGGTCCAGGTTGGTGCCGGTAGCTGGCAGGCTGCCGGCCAGCCGCAAGGGGCAGCCATAGACCAGGATCATCTCCTCGCCCCGCGGGAGCGTGGCGGCGCTGCCGCCGAGCGCGCTGCCCGGCGCCAGCCCTTGGGGCAGGCTACGCTCCAGGAACGGCCGCAGGGTGAAATCGGTGGCGGGGTCGTAGGCCACCAGGAATTGCCCGGGAACGGCGCAGCTCGCGCCGCGGAGCGGGCAGCGGAGGTAGAGCTGGGCAGAGGCGGCGGCCACCCCTGGGATGGCGGCGATGCGCTGTGCGCTATCGTAGGGGAGATGGGCCGGCACCGGCTCGCCCAGCACCAGGCCGCGGGCGACGCTCTCTGCGCAGCCCGCCGGCACCACCACGAGATCCGCGTTCAGCCAGCCCTGGGCCAGGCGCAGCGAGGCATCGGCGCTGCGCGCGACCAGTGAGGTCGCTGTAGCCAGGCCGGCCAGCACCAGCGCCGAGAGGAAGACGAGCCAACGCCGCAAGGGGCGCACCGCATGCACGGGCATCGTGCCGCCTCCGCTTCGATCGTTCGCTCTTCTTCAGCAACAAGTGTGCCTTCATGGACCACCCAAACCCCCTGCCTTGTATGAAGCCAGATGTGCAGGGGTTGCCCCAGTCTACGGCTACCCCTTCATGACCCCAATCGGCCGGGTGCGGGCGACCTTTCTGGCCAGCCCCGCCTGGTGCACCACCTCCACCACCCGGTCCACGTCCTTGTAGGCCTCTGGCGCCTCTTCGGCCAGATCGCTCAGGCTTTCGGTGCGCACGACAATGCCCTCGCGCTCCATCTTCTGGCGCAGCTCCTGGCCCGAGACGCCGCGCTTGGCGGCATGGCGGCTCTTGACGCGGCCGGCGCCATGGCAGGTGGAGCCGAAAGTCTGGCGCATCGCCTCTTCGGTGCCCACCAGTATATAGGAGGCGGAGCCCATGCTGCCGGGGATGAGCACCGGCTGGCCCACGTCGCGGTAGCGCTGGGGCACGGCCGGGTGGCCGGGGCCGAAGGCGCGCGTGGCACCCTTGCGGTGTACGCACAGCTTGACCCGCTCGCCGTCCACCGTGTGCTCCTCGACCTTGGCAATGTTGTGGGCCACGTCGTAGAGCAGGGTGAGGTGCCAATCGCGCACCTGGCCGGCCAGCACGCGCTCAAAGGCCTGCCGCGCCAGGTGGGTCATCATCTGCCGGTTGGCCCAGGCATAGTTGGCGGCCGCGGCCATGGCGGCAAAGTAGCGTTTGCCTTCGGGGGAGTCGAAGGGGGCGCAGGCCAGCTCGCGATCGGGCAGCTCGATGCCGTAGCGCTGGCCGGCGGCCTGGAGCTCGCGCACATAGTCGGTGCAGACCTGGTGGCCGAGGGCACGCGAGCCGGAGTGGATCCATACGA
>Ga0123519_10015761_pt1 | contig 10572 bp, 4 predicted proteins | sample YelNatPaOPRAMG02_FD_87396 | JGI IMG/M metagenome (GOLD analysis project Ga0123519, IMG submission 87396) | Hot spring microbial communities from Yellowstone National Park - Yellowstone National Park OP-RAMG-02 (version 2) | ecosystem: Environmental > Aquatic > Thermal springs > Hot (42-90C) ...
GCGCCCCCGCGCGAGCCTCTGCGGGCCGACGTCAAGCCGTTCAAGGAATCCCGGGCCTTTGTCGTCACCGACCCGGAAATCACGACGTGCCGCGTGCAGATGCTCAACGTGCTGCCGGGCCGGCCCCCGGCGGTAACGGTCGAGCAATGGCGCACGCAACTCGTCGAGGATCTCGCCGAGCGGGTCCTCGCCCGCCGCTTCGACGACCGGGTCAAGAAGGGGCAGGCCCGCTACCGCTCCGCGAGCACGGATGTGGGTCGCCTGTTCAAGGAGGCCCTTTCCGTGAGCGGCTCGGCGACCGGCGAACCCGCCAACTGGGCGACGATGCTCGAGGAACTCATCATCGAGATCCGCCGCGCCCGCGAATACGGATTCACCGATCGGGAGATGGCCCTGGTCCGCAGGGAACTCCTGGCCGCGTGCGAGCGGGCCGTGCGGACGGAATCCACCCGCAACGCCCGCAGCGTGATCCAGGAAATCGTCAGCGCCATCGACGAGGGCGTGCCGGTTCTCTCCGCGCAGCAGGAACTCGACCTGGTGAGCGCGATGCTGCCGGCCGTCTCGGCGTCGGAAGTCAGTGCGGCCTTTCGAAAGCAATTCGCGCCGGGCCCGTTTGCCTACGTGGTCCTTCTGCCGCAGAAGGAGGGCGTCGCCGTGCCGTCGAAGGACGACGTACTGGCGGCCGCCCGCGCCGCCCTGGCCCGCAAGGTCGAGCCGCCGCAGGACGACAAGACGCCCGACGACATCCTGACCGCCCTGCCCGCCCCGGGGCGGATCGTCGAGAGCACGACGGACGACGATCTCGGCATTACCAGCGCCTGGCTGGAGAACGGGGCCCGCATCCACCACCGCTTCATGGACTACAAAAAGGACTCGGTGGCGGTAAGCATCAGCTTCGCCGGCGGGGGTATCGAGGAGACGCCGAAGAATCTCGGCATCACGTCCCTGGCGGGCCTGGCGTTTCGCAACGCGGCAACGAGCCGGCTCGACTCGGGGGCCGTGCGCGACCTGATGCTCGGCAAGAACATCCGCGTCAGCGGGGGGCCCGGCGGCGACGATGCCTTTGTGGTCGGCGTCAGCGGATCCCCGAAGGACCTTGAGGCCGGCCTGAAGCTCGCCTATGCCCTCATCACGGACGGCAAGATCGAGGAAACCGCCTTCCGAAACTGGAAAGCGCTTGCCCTTCGCGAGATCGAACGAAACCAGACCGACGTGAGTTTCAAGGCGGGCGAGGCCCTGAGCGACCTGCTCAGCGGCGGCGACCCGCGCCGCCTGGCGGTCAGCCGGGAGAATATCGAGGCGCTGACGATCCCCGCCGCCCAGACGTGGCTGGCGCGCCTCTGCCGCGAAGCGCCCGTGGAGGTGGCGGTCGTCGGCGACATCCGATGGGACGAGGCCAGGCCGCTCATCGAGCGTTACGTGGGCTCGTTGCCGAAGCGGAGCCGCTCGGCAGGGCATCTCGACAGGCTTCGCATCCTCCATCGCCCGGCCGGGCCGCTCTCGCGCCGGGTCGAGGTCGAGACGCTGACGCCCGCCGCCGTGGCGTACACGGGCTTTGCCGGCTGCGAGGGGCGCCGGACGGAGGATCGACGGGCGCTCAGCATGGCGGCAACCATCCTGACCAGCCGTCTGATCCGACGTGTCCGCGAGGATCTTTCGCTTGTCTACGGAATCAGCGTCGAGAGCACGGCGTCATGGATCTACCGGGATGCCGGGCGATTCTCCGCGGGGGCCAAGTGCAAGCCGGAGAATGCCGACCGCGTCGTCGAGGAGGTTCGAAAGGCCTTTGACGAATTCGCCGCATCGGGTCCGACGGCCGAAGAACTCGCGAGCGCGCAAAAGCAGATCCTCAACCAGCTCGATACCGGAATGAAAGAGCCGTCGTACTGGCTCGATCTGCTCGAGCATCTTGATCTGCGGGGCCGCAGCCTCGAAGACGTCAAGACGGTCAAGGCATGGTACTCCGGCGTGACGGCCAGACAGGTGCAGGCGGCATTCCGGAAGTATTACACACCGGCCCGCTCCTTCACCGTTACGGCGATTCCGGTAGCCCCGCAGACCGCGCCGGCCGGGAGACGGCCGCAGGCGCCCGCTACGAAGAAGGCGGAACCGACAGGTGTGCCGGCCGGCCCCTGAGAAAAACGTTCCACCCCGGCCGTGTACGTTGCTCCCGTGTGCCACGGCAGGCGAGCAGCGCCCGGGCTTGCAGCAGGTTGCGGGGCTGGTTATCGCGTCAGGGCAGTGGGACGCGGCGCGCCGGATGTGCCGCGGATTCGCTTACGCGCTTGTCGGTAAGCCGAGCCGTTGGCGCAGAAAGCGGCCGGTGTGGCTGTTCGGATCGTCGGCGATCATTTCCGGCGTACCTTCCGCCACGATCCGGCCGCCGGCGTCGCCGCCCTCGGGGCCGAGGTCGATGATCCAGTCGGCCTGCTTGATCACGTCGAGGTTGTGCTCGATCACGAGCACGGTGTTGCCCATGTCCGTCAGGCGGTTGAGCACGGTCAGCAGACCCTGAATGTCGGCAAAGTGGAGGCCCGTCGTCGGCTCATCAAGGATGTAAAGCGTCTGGCCGGTGGCGGGCTTGCCGAGTTCGCCCGCCAGCTTGACGCGCTGGGCCTCGCCGCCGGAGAGGGTCGTCGAGGACTGGCCGAGCGTGATGTACGCCAGCCCCACGTCCACCAGCGCCTGGAGCAACTGGCGGATCTGCGAAAAGTTCTCGAAGAACTTCGCCGCCTCCTCGACGCGCATGTCCAGCACGTCGGCGATGTTCTTGCCGCGGTAGCGGACCTCGAGCGTCTCGCGGTTGTACCGGGTGCCCTTGCACACGTCGCACGGCACGAACACGTCCGGCAGGAAGTGCATCTCGATCCGCTTGGTGCCCTGGCCCTGGCAGGCCTCGCACCGGCCGCCCTTGACGTTGAAGCTGAATCGCCCGGCGGAGTATCCGCGGATCTTCGCCTCGCGGGTCTTCGCGAAAAGCTGCCGGATGAGGTCGAACACGCCCGTGTACGTCGCCGGGTTGCTGCGGGGCGTCCGGCCGATGGGCGACTGGTCGATCTCGACGACCTTGTCCACCCGCGAGGCGCCGACAAGCCGCTCGTGCCTGCCGGGCTTCTCCCGGGAGCCGTAGATCCGCCGCCTCATCGCCCGCAGGAGGATCTGCGTCACGAGCGTGCTCTTGCCGCTGCCGGAGACGCCGGTCACGCATACGAAGCATCCGAGCGGGATGCGAACGTCAATGTGCTTGAGGTTGTTCTCGTGGGCATCCTTGATTTCGATGCTGTGATTCCGGTTGACCCGCCGCCGGCGTTCGGGCAGGGGGATCTGTCGACGCCCGCTGAGGAACTGGGCGGTGATCGAATCCGGGTTGCTCAGCACGGCATCGAGCGGTCCTTCGGCGACGATCTGCCCGCCGTGGGCTCCGGCGCCGGGGCCCATGTCGAGGATGTAGTCGGCCGCGCGGATCGTCTCCTCGTCGTGCTCGACGACCAGCACGGTGTTTCCGATTTCCGTCAGCCGCCGCAGCGTGGCGATGAGCCGGCCGCTGTCGCGCTGATGCAGGCCGATCGTCGGCTCATCCAGCACGTAGCAGACGCCGACCAGTCCGCTGCCCACCTGCGTGGCCAGCCGGATCCGCTGCGCCTCGCCGCCGGAGAGCGTCGCGCTGATCCGGTCGAGGGCCAGGTAGCCCACGCCGACGTCGATCATGAAGCGCAGCCGGTGCTGAATCTCGCGGAGGACCCGCTCCGCGATCAGTTTGCGCTCGCCCTCCAGGTGCAGGTTCTCGAAGAACTCGCAGGCCTCCGTGACGGTCATGCGGGTGATGTCGCGGATGCCCTTGCCGCCGACGCGAACCGCCAGCGCCTCGGGCCGCAGTCGCCCGCCGCCGCAGGTCTCGCAGGGCTTCTCACTCAGGTACGAGTGCAGCCGCTGCTTCACGTACTCGCTCTCCGTGTGCTCCCAGCGCCGCTGCAGGTTCGGGATGACGCCCTCGAACGACGTTCCGAACCGTGCCTCGTCCTCCGGCTTCGTGCCGTAGAGGAGGATGCGGCGGACGTCCGCCGGGAGATTGCGGAACGGCACGTCGGGCGAGACGTCGAAGTCCTGACAGAACTCGCGGAGCAGCTTCGTGTACAGGATGTTCATCCGCTTGCCCCCGTGCCGCCAGGCGTCAATGGCCCCGCCGGCCAGCGTCAGGCTCTCGTCGGGCACGATGAGTTCCGGGTCGTATTCGAGCACCGTGCCGAGCCCGTTGCACGCGGGACACGCCCCGTACGGCGAATTGAAGCTGAACATCCGCGGGGCCAGCTCCGGAAGGCTCGCTTCGGGGTGGCGCGGGCAGGCGTACTTGGCGCTGTAGAGCCGGTCGGTCCACTTGCCGCCGGACGTCTCCTGCGAGACGATGACGGCGGAATCGCCGACGCCCAGCGCGACCTCGACGCTGTCGGCCAGGCGCGTCCGCAGCTCCGGCTTGACGACAAGGCGGTCAACCACCACCTCGATCGTGTGCTTCTTGTTCGGGTTCATCGGCGGGGGGCTCTTGATGTCGTAAACCTCGCCGTCCACGCGGATGCGGACGAACCCCTCGCGCTGCACGTGGCGGATGATCTCCTCGTGCCGGCCCTTCTGACCCCGCACCAGCGGCGCCAGCAGCATAATCCGCGTGCCCGGTTCGACGGCCATGACGGCGTCGATGATCTGCGTCGGCGATTGGCGCTCGATCGGCCGCTCGCAGAGCCAGCAGTGCGGGTCGCCCACGCGCGCAAAGAGCAGCCGCAGGTAGTCGTAGATCTCGGTGGTGGTGGCCACGGTCGATCGCGGGCTGCCGCCGCCGCTGCGCTGCTCGATCGCGATCGTGGGGGGCAGGCCCTCGATATGCTCCACCTCGGGCTTGGCCATCTGCTCGAGGAACTGGCGGGCGTAGGCCGAGAGCGACTCCACGTATTTCCGCTGGCCCTCGGCGTAGATCGTATCGAAGGCGAGACTGCTCTTGCCGGAGCCGCTCAGGCCGGTGATGACGACAAGCCGGTCCCGGGGGATGTCCACGTTGACGGACTTGAGGTTGTGCTCGCGTGCCCCGCGTATCCGTATGTATTTCTGTTCGGCCAAGCCCGCCGCCTCTCCTCGCACGGGGCCCCACAGGCCCCGGACGAGATTCCGACAATGCGCCAAACCTATCAGTGTACCGCCCGGCAAGGCCGAAGCAAGCCGCAGCAGGTCCGCGAATCGTCCCGTCGTTCCGCATCGGGCCGAGTTTGTAACCCGTACCTCGACCGGGTATGATCCCCGCCGCTGGGAAACGATTTGCCTATGAAACTCTCGGAAATCCTTGATCCTTCCTGCGTGAAGGTTCCTTTGGCGGCGAAAGGAAAAGAGGCGGCCATCGAGGAACTGGTCGATCTCCTGGCGCAGAGCGGGCGTATCGGCGATCGGGATGCCCTGCTCGCGGCCGTGTCCGCCCGCGAACGGGTGCGATCAACCGGCATCGGGCGCGGGCTCGCGGTGCCGCACGGCAAGGCGGTCGGCTGCGACCGGCTCGTCATGGCGATCGGCAAGCCCGCCGAGCCCATCGACTTCGCAAGCATTGACGGCCAGCCTGTGAGCGTGATCGTGCTGCTGGCCAGCCCGCCGGAGCAGAGCGGCCCGCATGTGCAGGCCCTCGCTCGGATCAGCCGCCTCATGCTGATGGAACCCTTCCGTCAGGCCGTCCTCGCGGCGAAAACGGCGAAGGAACTCTACGCGGTCATCGTCCAGCACGACCGCTGAAGCCGGTCGGCATTGCGAGTCACGGATTCCCCATTGCGATCGCCGGATGGTGTCGTCGGCCACGACGCAACCGCGCCGGCACGGGGTGCGCGCAGGATCACGCCTCCGCAATCTGGAATCCGGAATCGAAGACGTGTCAGCCTATGATCTGCTTGATGGTGACTTCCAGGTGGCGCTGGCGGTGTCCGCGCTTGATGTTCACCCGCTTACGACGGCGGAAGACCACGCCCACGACCTTTTCACCCTTGACTTCCTTGCCGATCTCGGCGACGACCTTGGCGCCCTCGACGTAGGGTTGTCCGATCCTCGCGTCGGCGCCTTCGCCGAGCATCAGCACCTGGTTGAATTCCACCTGCTGCTGCCCCTCGGCGAGGTCCTTGAGGTCCACGCGGATGGTGTCGCCTTCCTGCACTCGATATTGCCGACCGCCGTCTTCAAAGATTGCGTACACGTTCAAGCTCCAGCCTCAGCGTAATGCAAAGATCATCATTATGACGCCGGACGACGCCGCGGTCAAGCGCGTCGTCCGCACGGTGCCGTGGCGCCATGGCGGGCCGCCTCCCGGGCGGCATGGCGATCGAGTCGGTGCGTTGCCGCAGAGCATCGGCCGCCGCCGACCGGTTGCCGCTCAAACATGCTTGCGTCACTGACGCAGTGGCTCCGGAGTGGCCCGCTCGTCGCAACCCCTTGTAATCGCGCAGCTTGGGCGCATGCCGGCATCGGGTGCAGCCAATCCGAACCTGGAGGACATCGTTATGGTTGCCGCAAGAGCGAAGCGCATCCTGGTTCTGGCCGCTTCCGCCGGCGCAGGGCATGTCCGTGCCGTCCAGGCGATCGAGCGCGCGTTTCACCAGGCCGACAGTGGGGCCGAGGTCCGGCACATCGACACGCCGGACTACGCCGCCAGATTGTTCCGCAAGCTCTACGGCCGGGCGTACATCGATCTGGTGAACAAGCCGCCCCGACCTCCTGAGCCGGCTCGACGACCCGCCCGACAAGCCATCTCGCTACCAGCGCCGCAGGCCGGCGCTCGAGAAGCTCAACACCCGCTCGTTCGCGAGGCTGCTCCAGGAGTACCGGCCGGACATGGCGATCGGCACTCACTCTCTTCGCGCCGACGCATTGCTCGTGGAGGAATCAGGTGGAGCAGTGGTTCAGCATCTTGCAGCGGAGGCGCCTCGGGCCGTGCGACTTTGCCGACGAGCCCGCGTTGAACGAGCGGCCGATGGCGTTTGTGCCGGAACGGACCGAGCACGCGCGCCTATTCCACCGGTCCGCCCGGCCGGCGGCAACGGGAATGGCCAAGTGCGAGGGCCGGTCTCGCCGCATGATTCCCGAACCCGTTCGATGGAGCAACGTACGCAGGATGACGGGGCCGACGTCACACAGCGCTGGCGATCGCTTCGATGCGGTACTCGCGGTCGGTGCCGTCGAGATTCAGTTCGACCGTCTCGCCGACCTGGAGGCCCATCATCCGCCGGCACATCGGGGCGTTGTAGTTGTAGATGTGCCGGTCGATGTCGGCGTCCCATGGCCCGAGGAAGATCATTTCCCGCACCACCTGGCCGTCAAGACTGCGCACCGTCACCTTACTTCCCACGCCGACCCGGTCGCGCGGCACGATGTACGGCTCGATCAGCCGCGCCCGGGCGAGGTCGTTCTGAATGTTCGCCACCCGCGCCCGCAGGAGGTCGCGCTCCTCCAGAGCGAACTTGTACTCCGAGTTCTCGCTGAGGTCGCCGTGCGCCGCCGCCGCGCCGATCGCGCGGGCGTTCTCAGCCATCTTCACGTTGACGATGTGGTTGAGCTCCTCCTCCGCCTTCGCCCGGCCCTTCTCGGTCGTGTAAATCACGTTGGGGTCTTCCCAGGGCTCGAGGCGGGGCTTTTCGAAAAGCGTCGGGTACATCTCGTGGATGATCTTCCGAAGATCGTGCACCAACGCGCTACTCAGCCCGGGCGTCCGGGTCACCTGGCGATGGATCGCCTGCACCATCTCCGGCTCAAGCCCTTCGAGCACCTCGCGGAAGACGCCGAGCTTCTTCGCCGTCAGCGCCGAGCGCACGACCGCCCGCACCCGCTTGAGCGTCGCCGGCGGCGTGTCCTCGTGCCGCGCCAAGTCGGCCAGCAACGTAAGCATCCGCCCCAGAAGTTCCACCCGCGGAGGCAGCGACAGCGATTCGGCCTGTTTCGGCCCGCGCCACAGCCATGCCATCGCCTCCAGGTTTTCCAGCGGCTGCGACGGAATCTGCCGAATGATCTCCTGCAACCGCTCGCCGAAGCCCCCCGCCAGGAGCTGCTCCGTGAAGAGATCGCATACGTCCGGCGAGCAGGACGGCAACAGCCGCAGAAACACCTCCGCCCAGCGATCCGGCAAGGCGGCCTTCGCCGCGTCCACCAGGAAAGCCATCAGCTCGGACGAAGCGAATTCCGCCAGCAGCTTCTCGGGCGCATTCGACCCGGCCAGAAGCTCCTCCAGCGGGGAACGATCCCCCGCCGGCACCAAACCCGTCCGCCGCAATCGTTCCAGAACGACGGCCGCGCGGATCGCCTCGACCGGGTGGCTGCGGTGGGCGTCGATCTTCTTGACAAACGAATGGGCCCATGCGGCAAGCATCGCGGCGTCGGGCGACGTCTTGCGCGACTTCGTCTCCCGAAGATACGAATCGATCACGGCGATGCGCTCTTCCGCCGTGCGGGCCGCCGACCATCGCTGTCTCACTTCGTCTTCCAGGCTGCAACCGGCCTCGTCGTAGACGAGCACCACGGGGGTGCGTCCTTCGAGCCGCACGTGCGGGTGCCGCTTCAGCGCGGTTCGCGCCCGCGACCACCACTTGCTCCACTCCTCCGCCGGAAGGAAAGTCGGCGTGAGCGTGTATTTCAGTTCGTCCGCATCCATCCGCCCGCCGCGGGTCCGAAGCAACCCGATGATCAATCCGGCCGGATCGTCCGCCAACAACGACGCGAACCGCTCGGGGTGCAACTCGCTGAGGACGCGGAAGTCGTTTGGATCAACCGGGTTAAACCCGGCGGCGAGCTGGTCGGCATCGAGCTCGATGCGACCGTGGCTGGTACGCAGGACGAATCGCCCACCGGCAAGGTCCGCCTCGACAACCTCGGCCGGCCGGTCATCCGTCCGCGAGATCAGACACGAGCCCGGCGCGGACACCAGGGCGATCTCCAGCGTGCGAATCGCCCGACGCGGCGATTTGCCGCCCCGCAGCCCGGACGCCTCGATCAGCGAGTCGATGCCCGGCCGGTCGGAGTAAACGTCTTTGTAAAGCTCCGCGACCTGCTCGCGGAGCGCCTGGCTGTCGGGCGTGTGCACGATCATCTCGCGCGCCAGGTCCATGACCTCGCGCGGGGCGGCGCGTTCGCGAAACGTATTGAGCCACATCCAGGCCAGCGTGCCGGCGCGCTCGCCCTCGCCGGCCTTCGCAAGGGCCTCCAGAACGCCCAACAGCGACTCGCGATCGACCGGCGAGGCCTCGATGGCGGTCATCCAGCGGTCTTCCAGCGTGGCCCATTCGCCCTGCCGCACGAGATTCAACCAGTCTGCGGTGTTCATCCAGCCCTCGCGGCTCGAAACCAGGCGTCCCCCCGGGCGTCGCCGCCCGGCGTGCGTCCGAACTCTGTATGATCGGGGGGTTTCGGCCGCTTGTCCAGACGTCTTCGTGAGGAATGCCGGCGTCGCAGCGTCGAGGGTCGATTTCGCACTCCGATCGTCCTCACGTCCGACCACGACCACGACTTCGTTCGGCGAGAGAACCGTCACTACAAACGGGTCTGCCGTGATGCGGCATCAGGGATGCCGCAGACCGTGCGTTTCCCCCGGGGGCATCCCCAAGGACCGTCGCGTAAATGCACGGCTAAGCTCCGTTGGCTGTACGCCTGCAATCAGGGCCCTTCTCGATCAGCCATCCCGCCGGAGCTGCTGGGGCTGGACTTCTCCGCCGTGGTCCGCACAGTTCTGCGGCAGCCGGGCGGCTTCGGCGAAGAAGACCAGCGATTCACAGGCTGCGAGCTGATCGCCGCGACCGGGCCTTGAATCAAGGCCGGTGATTTGCACGCGGGATAGAGTCTTCCGGGCGTTTACCCCGGCGTTGCATACGGCAACGCCGGAAAGCGGAAAAACGAGAAAGCGAGAAAGCGAAAAACGTCTGAGGATATGGCGAACTCACGATCGCACCACGGGTGTACTCCGGATGCGGCCCGACGAGGGCGCTTTTTCGCTTTTCCGGTTTTCCGCTTTTTCGCTTTCCCGTCGTAGCGTTATGCAACGACGGACTGTACTCGGTTCGGTTAGCCGACAGACCCTGCGGTTTGCCGGGGCCGTTGCCTCGGCAGGATCAGCTCCGCTATCGCAATGCCCTGCTCGCCGGCGACGGAGTAGAGCAGGTAGACTGAGCGGCCCTCGCGGTAGATAGCCGGGTCCCTGAGCTGGCGAACCGGTTGGGAGGCACAACCACTCCTTGATGCCTCGAGGGGCAGATTGGCACCTTCGTATTGCATCTGCGGCCGGAGGACCTCGACGGCGGGCGAGGCGATCCAGTCGGCCCAGTCCGGCGTAAGCGCGATCTCCGACATGAGGATACGTTCCGGGCAATCCCCTATGCAGGAGTAAAACACCCGCAAGGTGTTTGCCTCCAACAGGAAGGCGGCGTGCCGCATTTGTCGGGGCGCCTTGATGACCTCGGCAAACGGGGTTGGGCCTTTCTGAAAACCCGTCAGCCCGTCGCGAGAACGATAGAAGACCCCCGGCATGGCCATGGCATACCACCAGCCGTTCCAGCGGAAGGCCCGGAAGTA
>Ga0123519_10015769_pt1 | contig 10570 bp, 7 predicted proteins | sample YelNatPaOPRAMG02_FD_87396 | JGI IMG/M metagenome (GOLD analysis project Ga0123519, IMG submission 87396) | Hot spring microbial communities from Yellowstone National Park - Yellowstone National Park OP-RAMG-02 (version 2) | ecosystem: Environmental > Aquatic > Thermal springs > Hot (42-90C) ...
ATCCACGCCGGGCAACATCACATCCAGAATAATAATGTCGGGTCGCACAGAGATCGCCATCTGCAATGCCTCCGGCCCCGTCTTCGCAATCGCTACTTGAAATCCCTCATATTCAAAACCCATACGCAGGAAATCGATAATATGTACCTCGTCATCCACAATCAAGGCCGTCAATTTATGTCCCGTACTATTATTCTTCTGTTGTTCCATAATATGTTCCATTGTCTTCAAATCCACAGGAACTCAGTTTACCGCGCCTTTCACGCGATTGATCGCACGTGCCATCGCCTACCACATATCCCCGTGTGAACCGGATACATCACGTGCTTTCGAGGATGGACTGGTCTATACCGCGAATCTATGACCACATTCCGCCCTTCGCTCTCCTAATTAATTATACGCTTTTCTTTTAGAAGAGTGTTGTCAGCGATTTGCGGTATTATAGAAGACAAAGGAAATTGTTAAGGCCGATGTATCGCGTCCGCGTGCTTCAGGAACAGTAATACCCACACGCGGGCACGATATATCGGCCCCTACAAGATAGTTATAAAGACAATTCCTGCTTAGCAGGATGGCGCAACGGTAGTAAACGTTCCCAGGTAGGTATAGCGGCCATCATAGCCAATAGATGGTGACTGATGTGCAAACCAGGATAAGAAAGCCTCATCTTGCGGATGGTAGCCATTCACCGTGAAGGCCGTGCCGACCAGGGGATCACCAGTCTCCAGAACATTGCTACAACCATACTGAGGCTCAGACGGCACACTCCAGTTGGGCACCGTGTTGTCAGTGAATGGATCGTTATACCATTCAGAAATCTCGTGGCTCAGCGCATCGATATCCTCGATAGGCGTCGTGCCAAACAGGCCGGGGTCGCTATAGGCGGCATAGGCATACGTCTGAATGGTCGAACTGGTTCCATAGGTGCCGAGGGCATTATGATAGCCCAGGATGCAGCACTGGCTGGGACTGCCCTGATACAAGAAGGTATTGTACGAAAGGAAAATCGGCAAGGTCTGCGGCGAGAGTTTATCTTTACTGATCGCCTTCTGAATCTGCGCATCGAACCAGTTGACATCAATCTCGCCAACTTTCTTACCGGTCTTCGACTTTACCACTTTCCCCTTGCTGGCCGGAACCTTGAGAGTGAGAGGTGCGTGAACTGTTGGCGTGCCAAGCAGCACATGATAGTTGCTGTTATTTGCCGTATTGACAATGCTCCAGAACTCAGCGCGCTGAATGGCATCGCCATACTGCGTATTGCCACTCAGGAATTGCGCCGCCTGGAAGATCGGCGACCGTTCTGTGGACACGACTTTCGTGCTGCCATTGAGTGTGGTACCGTTCGAGAAGGTGATCTTGAGCGGCACCAGCACGACCGGCACTGTGGTGGTCTGTGAGCCAGCCGAAGGATCGGTACCTACCATCTGGAACGGATATGTTGTGCCATTGTACGTAAAGCTCGAAGTCCAGAAGGGGATGGTGTTCACCGAACCTGACCTGGCATGCATGAGCAACGCGCTGGTCGTGGGGTTTTTCGGCACTATGTAGAAACGTGGTGTACCGACACTGTTCGTCACCCCTCCAGAGGCGTTGGCCTGAAAATGCGGGGCCAAAATAATGGTGGTAACCAGCACTGCAACCGTAATCAGGCTCAGAGGAAGAAATACTTTTAATACCTTTTTGTTTCGCAAAGCCCAGATTCCTTTCATAACTATAGAATAGCAAGGGACATCATAAACAGTATTGCGACATTATCACCCGACGCCATTAGTTGTGCTAACAAGGTATCACAGCGTTCTTCTACGAGAATTTTTTCCTACTCATCTCTGACTTTCTATCGGCTGACACACAATGAAACATAAATAGACATAAAGATACTAATATTAGAGGTAAACAAAGGGGAATGATAAGGCGGAGCCTTACAGAAGATAGAGAAGACAAGCTTCAATGATGACCCAGCACACTACCAGGTCATCATTGAGAAAACCATCTGGCCACTAGCGCGCTATGGCCTCGTCGGCATGGCGACTGGCCTGACGTGCAGCCTCTTCTGCAAAAAGGCGTTTGAGGAAGTGGCCGGTGTAGGAGTGTTCGTTCCCCGCGATCTCCTCCGGCGTGCCCTGCGCGACGATCTGGCCGCCGGCGTCGCCGCCTTCTGGCCCCAGGTCGATGAGCCAGTCAGCACACTTGATCACATCCAGGTTATGCTCGATAATCACCAGAGTGTTGCCCGCATCGACCAGACGCTGCAAGACCTGTAACAGGCGATCAATGTCGGCGAAGTGCAGACCCGTCGTTGGCTCGTCCAGAATGTAGAGCGTGCGACCGGTGGCCCGACGCGAGAGTTCTGTTGCCAGCTTGACGCGCTGCGCCTCGCCACCGGAGAGCGTGGTAGCGGGCTGGCCCAGGCGCATATAGCCCAGACCCACATCGTTGAGCGTTTTGATCTTATTGTAGACCGAGGGCACGTTTTCAAAGAAGGTGGTGGCCTCTTCGATGGTCATATCCAGCACGTCGGCGATGCTCTTCCCTTTATAATGAATCTCCAGTGCTTCGCGGTTGTAGCGTTTGCCCTTACAGACCTCGCACGGCACATAAACATCGGGCAAGAAGTTCATCTCGATGCGTACAATACCTTCCCCCTTACACGCCTCACAGCGCCCACCCTTGACATTGAAGGAGAAGCGCCCCGGCGTATAGCCGCGCACACGCGCCTCCGGCACCTGGGCGAAGAGTTCGCGGATGCCCGTGAAGGCGTTGGTGTAGGTGGCGGGATTGGAGCGCGGCGTGCGTCCAATCGGCGATTGATCGATGTCAATCACTTTATCCAGGTATTCCAGGCCCTCGACACTGTCGTGCGCCCCTGGCTTATCATGCGCGCGCGCGTAGGTATGCGCCAGCTTGCGATACAGAATGTCCAGCACCAGCGTACTCTTGCCGGAGCCGGAGACGCCCGTTACTGCAATGAATTTGCCGAGCGGAAACTCGACATCCACATTTTTCAGATTATTCTCACGTGCGCCCCTGATCACCAGACTCAGGCCGTTGCCGGGACGTCGCTGCGCCGGTATCTTGATCTCGCGGCGATGCGCCAGATAATCGCCGGTCAGCGAGTTGGTATTGGCAACGATATCGGCATAGGTACCTTCGGCAATGATGCGCCCGCCATGCTCGCCCGCGCCAGGGCCAATGTCGATGATATGATCGGCGGCGCGCATAGTATCCTCATCATGCTCCACCACCAGCAGCGTATTGCCCAGGTTGCGCAGACGCAAGAGCGTTTTAATCAGGCGCTCATTGTCGCGCTGATGCAGGCCGATACTCGGTTCGTCCAGAATGTACAGCACGCCCATCAAGCCGGAGCCGATCTGTGTGGCCAGGCGAATGCGCTGCGCCTCGCCGCCAGAAAGGCTGGCTGCTGCGCGACTCAGCGTCAGGTAGTCCAGACCAACATCGAGCAGGAACTGCAAGCGCGCGCGAATCTCCTTCAGCACCTGGCGCGCTATCATGCGCTCGCGCTCCGTCAGCGTCGAGAGTACCAGTGGCTCATCTATCCCAATCGGAATCAGGGGATCGGGAGCCACTGGCCCCTGCTCATCATCGTCCTTACTCTTCCTTTTACCCTTCTCCGTCGCCGATGCCACGATCTGCAAGGCGGGCGCGAGGGGTTGCAGCGCTGGATTCTCAGCCTCCAACTCACTGAAAAAACGTTGCGCGCGCCCAATCGAAAGATTACTGACCTGAACGATGTTGCGTCCGCCGACCGTAACCGCCAGCGCCTCCGGGCGCAAGCGCGCACCGCGACAGGTCGGACAGAGCCGCGCCGACATGTAGCTCTCCAGCTCTTCGCGAATCCATTCGCTGCTCGTGTCCTTATAGCGCTTATTCAGGTGCGGGATAATGCCCTCGAAAGGAGCGTGATAGGTCTTCGTGCCGCCGCCATACTGGGGTGTATAGCGGAAGGTTAGCTCTTCTTTCGTGCCATAGAGTATGGCATGGCGCACCTCTTCACTTAAATCCTTCCAGGGGGTGTCCAGGCTGAACTGATAGCGCTCTGCTAAAGAGCGCAGCGTCGTTGCGAACCAGGAACTATTGTTGAGCATACGCGCCAGCACCTCGCTCGCACCCTCGTTCAGACTCAGTTCAGGATGGGAAATCAGCAGGTCAGGATCAAACTCTTGCTGCGTGCCCAGGCCAGTGCAGTCGGGACAGGCCCCATGCGGGCTGTTGAAGCTAAATGTGCGCGGCGCAATCTCCGGCAGACTGATGCCGCAATAGACGCAGGCCGCCTTCTCCGAGAAGAGAATCTCCTCGCCGCCAATCACCGAAACCAGCACCACGCCATTGCCGAGCTTCAGTGTAGTTTCCAGCGAATCGGTGAGGCGCTGGCGGAAAGCCGGATCAACGTCGCCATGCAGGTACTCGCTCATGCGGGCCTCTCTGGCCTCGTCGCTGACAGCATTGACATCATAGAGCGCGGGTCGCTCCGCCACCCGGCGTAGAGGAGCATGATCGCTGTTCGCCTCGTCGGATGGCTTGCGCTTGCGAATAATCAGGCGATCAACCACAACCTCGATGGTGTGTTTCTTCTGTTTGTCCAGCTCGATTTCTTCGCTCAGATCGCGTATTTCGTCATCGACACGCACGCGCACATAGCCCGACCGGCGCATCTCCTCAAAGATATTCTTATATTCCCCCTTGCGCCCCTGCACCAGCGGAGCCAGCAGCATGATGCGTGAGCCATCAGGCAGGCTCAGCACGGCATCCACAATCTGCTGCACCGTCTGACGGCTCACCTCGCGCCCACACTGAGGACAATGCTGATGCCCTACGCGCGCGTAAAGCAGACGTAGATAGTCATAAATCTCTGTTACTGTCCCGACTGTTGAGCGGGGATTATGCGTCGCGCCTTTCTGGTCGATAGAGATAGCAGGTGAGAGGCCATCGATGTGGTCAACATCGGGCTTCTCCATCTTCTCCAGGAATTGGCGAGCGTAGGCCGAGAGCGATTCGACATAGCGCCGCTGGCCCTCGGCGAAGATGGTGTCGAAGGCCAGGCTACTCTTGCCGGAACCAGAAAGGCCGGTAATGACCACCAGCTTATCACGCGGAATGGTCACATCAATATTCTTTAAATTATGCTCACGCGCACCACGAATGACAATCTTATCTTGCGGCATACTCATCTCCGCGCTCTTCCGACCGCGCAGCCGGGGACGCCTGGTGCGTCAGCAGGGCGCGGAAGAGAAGGAACGTCAAACCTACCATCAGTATTATTCGTACAAACAGACAGAAATAAAGTGGCCATCTTGCTTGAGATTAAAACAAACAAACGTTCCATACAACAGTACAACACTGTGTTCTCTGAGTCAAGAGGTACACTGTGTTCCATGAACCAGGAGATACATGAGAGAGAAAATGAGTAATCCGTCATTTATCCTGAGGGAAAGCCTTTCGCGGAGACCCTGCCACGCATACACCTTTCACAGAAGGAAACAACATGACCGATAGTTCTTATTTCCTATAAAGGTAGCCGACAGCCCCTCGTGTGACCTATCCTTAACATTGATGCTCGTCACTGACAAGAGTAATAGAAACAAAATAGAGAAGTGGCATGAACGTAGAGCTTGATTTTGAGAAACGCTACCGGCTGGTGCGTGAAATCATCGAAACCCTGATTCTGACCCTGCTGATGTTCTTGATTATCCGCATGGCCGTGCAGAATTTCGTGGTCGATGGTCATAGTATGGAACCATCATTTCACAATAATGAACTGGTGCTGGTCGATAAATGGAGCTACCTTGTTCATGCGCCACAGCGCGGCGATGTCATCGTCTTTGACGCCCCACCCCAACCCGGCACCGACTTCATCAAGCGCATTATCGGCCTCCCCGGCGATGTCATTACGGTCACGAACGGCGTTCCCACAGTCAATGGCGTCACACTCAAAGAATTTTATGTCGCGCCTGCTAATCGCGCCGCCAGTGGCACCGACTGTCCCGTCAATCAGGTCGTGGTGCCACCAGGAGAGTACTTCGTAATGGGCGATAATCGCGCCGGTAGCTTCGATTCGCGTTCATGGGGCTTTCTGCCTGCCGGCAAGATTATCGGGCGCGTGGCGCTGATCTACTGGCCCTTCGGAGCAGATAACTACGGCTTCATTCCCAGCGCGGCCTCTGTCTTCGCCAGTATTCCCCCACCCTCGCACCTGGCCAGCTTGAGCGCCTCACTCTCATCGCGCTCAGAACAGGCTTTTCTCAGTTGCGCCAACACCGAATTACATAATGGCGTTTAGCAGAGCAGGGTACCCACGAAGGGCATCCCGCTCACGCTCGCTTTACTTCGCTCGCTATCTGACCCGTTCTCGTGGTATGCTGTTGACAGCAATCAAACACGGTTATACAACATGACACAGAAACACGCTCTTGTGTCGATGCAATGGCTTCTATGAGGAAAGATAGTGCTGAACAATCCTGAGTCCGCGAAGTGGTATCGCCTCGTGCGCGAGGTGGCCGAAACGATTATTCTAACCTCACTGCTGTTCTTACTTGTGCGCATGGCCGTCCAGAATTTCGATATCAACGGCTATAGTATGGAGCCAACGCTGCACAATAATGAGCTAATTCTGGTCAACAAGTGGGCCTATCTGTTTCAGTCACCGGCACGCGGCGACATTATTGTTTTTGTCGCCCCGCCCCATCCCAATGAAGACTACATCAAACGCGTCATCGGCCTACCGGGAGATATCATCTCTATTCAGGGTACAAAGGTGATCGTGGATGGGCATACACTTAACGAACCTTATGTAAGCCCCAAAAATCAGGGCAACCCTTACCCCTCATTCACCGACATGCTCATTCCTCCCAACGCCTATTTCGTGCTGGGTGATAATCGCGCCAACAGTTCTGACTCGCGGGACTGGGGCTGCGTGCCGCGCCAGAATATCATCGGTCAGGCCATCCTGGTCTACTGGCCACTCGGCGCAAATAACACCGGTTTTCTCCCCCCCGAAGGCGCGGTCTTTGCACAGGTACAGCAAAGTTCGTTCGCTACCATGCATATCGCGCCTCATAGTATCTGCCCGATCATCACGCAGCCAGAGGGCAATTAAGATAGCACCAGGTCCATCTCATGATTGAGCAGCTTGACACTGCTCACAGTATGATGAATGCGGGCGAGCGCGGCAGCAATATGTTGATTGCACAGAGAAGCAATGTCTTTTGCGGAGAGAATGAGGGAAGCGACGCCTTTCACGGCGACCTGAGACAATAACAGGTGCCCCTGCGAAACCACCGGGACACCTGTGATGCTGGATGGAAGGCCCTCCGTCTGAAAACTAATCTGCAAGCCCCCACTGTTGATCTGCACCTGCACATTCTGGATGGGGATATTTGAAGGGAGACTTAAGGCTAACATATTCGTGAGCATGGCTTCAGTGACACGTACCAGACCACCCGGCACGGGCAAAAAGGTCGGCAATTGATTGACCTCCGCCGTCATGGCCTGATCAATCTGCGCCACCGCTTGAGCGTGCAGATACGGGCGAGCCACAAATACCCATCCTGCCGCCACCAGAACTACTAACAACACCAGTGTGGCGAGAAACCCTGGCAGGCAACCACGGCGAGTGCGCGAACGCTTTGTTTGTTGCATATTAATTACTCCTGGACGTCTCTGAGACGAGAAGGGTTGTCCCTGAAAGTACCGCTCCGGCGCAATAGGCATCTCAGGCGGTATCAACGGCGTGGAAGGAGTCGGCGATGGAGACAGAGGCAGCGCATCCGACCGCTGCGGTGTGTATGGTGTTGATGGCAATGGCGACATCGCCTCCAACGGCATGGTTGGTAACGAGGTCAGCGTCTGTTCGGCTACCGGAGCGGTAGACGACGCGGGTGCATCACCAGATTCAGGAGAAGCCACCAACTGCTGAGGCGCTCTTTTTTTGTCATATATCTCTTGCTTGTCTCGCTCCTCCTGCTGGCCTTGTGTACCTGGCAGAAAGCGCGCTGAACTCTGACGACCGCGTGCGGGCATCGATGTCGGCGAGGCCGAAGGAGCCTGGGAAGCCGGTGCCTGCTTCGCGTTTGGACGAGGGGGCACCGGCGAGGAAGGTACCGAAAGGGACGGGGAAACCGAAGGGGTCGCTACCTGACCCGCATTCGGACGAGCCGAACTCGGCGCTGGTGATGTTGATACCGAGCCAGGACGAGGGGGCACATATGCCGATGATTTCGCGCTCTGCCCTGCGCGCGGCCTGCCGGGAATACGCGGCGTTTCGTTGCGCGTAACCGTCTGTGGCACATTGTTGCCTGCCGACTCCGATGACAAGGGACTGGTCTGAAGCGTGGATAACTCATCTGCCGTGCTAGCCTGCGCCTTCTTCTGTTCTGCCTTTGCTTCGGCCTCTACCCGCGCGCGCGCCAGTGGCGCGACCTCTATCGTCTCATCAGTCGAGGATGCTGAGGAGACTTCTTCCTCTGCCGCCATCTCAGCAAGCTCAACTATATCTGGTGCCGCCTTACTCTCCTTTACCGAGAAAAATGACTCCTGTGGCTTTGGCAACTGTTCTACCGACGTTGCATTGTCATTCTTCGATATAGTCGGCGTCGAGACAGACTCTTCTTGCCCAACAGCTTGCTCAGCCTGTTCCTGCTGCCCTGTTACTGAAGAGATCTTTTCCATTTCCTGCATAGAGATTGTTTGCTCATTACCGGTAGGCGCTTCCGACGGCTCTGTGGATACGGGTAAGCCACATTTAGGGCAAAAGCGCGCGTTTTCAGCTATAGGTGTGTTACAATGTATACATTTCATGAGAATGTTCCCTCACTCCAGTCCTGCTTCTCATGGTACAGTATACGCTGTCTCACACAGGTCGTCTATAGATTACTAGAATACCCGCCTTAATATCTCATTCATCGATGTAATAATTGCAGCCCGCATGGCGGGGTCGTCGTTAATGACCTGTTGCATTTGCGCAATCAGGCCCTGCTCCTGCTCGGTCGGCAATGCGTAGCCATACTGCTGATGAATGGCAGCAGCGGCAGCTCGCCGCACCTTCTCGTCATCGCTCATCGGGGGCAAAGGCGCAGGTTGTGTATTGCGCTGCTCGGTCGTACCCGGTGGGCTGTCACCAACGAGTGGCCTGATACCATCGGCGGCAAAGACCAGCAGCTCGCCGATCAGGTGGGCCGAATGGACGGTAGCGCGCTCAATGCGCACCTGCACCGTCTGCGCCTGCTCATCCAGCGCCACAATCGGGCCTTCGAGATAGATCACCTCCGGCGTTCCCCAATACACCCGCTCGCCTTTATGCAAAATCATTACTCATGCTCCATTCTGCCTTACTTTATCGCTAACTCACTCATTACATACGCTGAAAACACACATTTTTCAAAGCTGCAACAAAAAAGCCCTTACCATCTTTCTCAATCGGCAAGGGCCTTCTTTATTATAGAGAACGCGAGATAGGAGTGTCGGGATTACAAAGGTTTTTCAGGGAGACGTGCAAGAATCTGGGCAAGCAGAGTTACATGTTGAGCAAACAGTTCTGTGTGCTGAGTGAGGACAGTTTCTATACGCGCAAGGCTTTGATCTTGTCGGGCAAGCTGTTCACCGTGTCGGGCAAGCTGTTCACCGTGTCGGGCAAGCTGTTCACCGTGTCGGGCAAGCTGTTCACCGTGTCGGGCAAGCTGCTCATTTTGTCGAGTAAGCTGCTCATTTTGTCGAGTAAGCTGCTCATCTTGTCGGGCAAGCTGCTCATTTTGTCGAGTAAGCTGCTCATCTTGTCGGGCAAGCTGTTCACCGTGTCGGGCAAGCTGCTCATTTTGTCGGGCAAGCTGCTCATTTTGTCGAGTAAGCTGTTCACCGTGTCGGGCAAGCTGCTCATTTTGTCGAGTAAGCTGCTCATCTTGTCGGGCAAGATGGACTTCGATATCTACTATATCTTGCTTGAGGCTCTTCACATCCTCTTTGAGCGTCTTGATGTCCTGACCTTGCTTTCCAATCGGGCCAACTAACATTGTGAGGTCTTCGCTCAGCTCCCTATAATTGTGTTCCTGCGTCAAAATAGCCTTGTTGAGAATACCCAGAAGCCGCGCACTGCTCGTATCTGCGAACTGCAATAATAGTTCTTGTTGTACCCGTTGTACCGCCGCTAAACCTTGCTCCAGAGCCACCATTCTTTCTTCCATGGACATAACCCTCTCCTTTTTCTCAGCTACATTGCAACAAGCATAACATAGAAACCAGCCCTTTGTGAAGGAACCGAAGGTCAGGGTCTCTATCCTTTAGGAGGATGTTGGTGGTCGGTGTAGGGGCGTCATTCATGACGCCCTGGTCGCTCGTTGATCTGCGCACGGGCATCATTCATGACGCCCTGGTCGCTCGTTGATCTGCGCACGGGCGTCATTCATGACGCCCTGGTCGCTCATTGATCTGCGCACGGGCGTCATTCATGACGCCCTGGTCGCTCGTTGATCTGCGCACGGGCGTCATTCATGACGCCCTGGTCGCTCATTGATCTGCGCACGGGCGTCATTCATGACGCCCTGGTCGCTCGTTGATCTGC
>Ga0123519_10015770_pt1 | contig 10570 bp, 4 predicted proteins | sample YelNatPaOPRAMG02_FD_87396 | JGI IMG/M metagenome (GOLD analysis project Ga0123519, IMG submission 87396) | Hot spring microbial communities from Yellowstone National Park - Yellowstone National Park OP-RAMG-02 (version 2) | ecosystem: Environmental > Aquatic > Thermal springs > Hot (42-90C) ...
ACTGACTTCCATTTGGTTATACTTACCTTCTTTTATTAGCCACTCGGCCGGATGGAACTCGCATGTTGCTTACAATTTTCATCCGTTTGTTGTGTTTATTGCATCAACATGCTCGTTTCATCCGAAAATAATTTATAAGTTACTGACTTCCATTTGGTTATACTTACCTTCTTTTATTAGCCACTCGGCCGGATGGAACTCGCATGTTGCTTACAATTTTCATCGGTTTGTTGTGTTTACTGCATCAACATGCTCGTTTCATCCGTACGTAATTTTATAAGTTACTGACTTCCTTTTTGGCTACACAAACGTTCGTTTATTGGCTCTTTGCTTGGCGAAGTCTGTGACTTCGCCGCGTGTAAATGGTGGCCTCGACACCCGAGTAGTGGAAAAATTTGTCGATACTTTCCAATCCTCCATCGGGTCAATCATGATCCTTACATTTTTCCTTTGCGTTCTTTGTGTCATTTCTTGCGATCTTTGCGGTTATTATAATCAACAGGTAATCATTAACTTATATTTTTTTCGAATAACCGGAAAGATATATCTTATGCCGTATCTGTATTATTCACCCTGTGCCGAATGAGTAATATTTTTTCCGAAAATATAGCGCCCCTAAATTTAGGCTAATTTTGTCCAAATATAAATAAATTTTCACTTAAATTTTTAATGGTATTTCCAACTCAAAGGTAAAACCTTTCGAAGGAGCGGTTTTTATCTGGTATTTTCCATTAATGGTTTTTACCCGGCTAACGATGTTGAGTAATCCGATGCTTCCACTTTTATTTTCAAAAGTATCTTTCATTTCAAATCCTTTTCCATCGTCGTGGTAATAATAGCTAAGCATATTACCATTTTCCATTATTTTCAGTTCAACATTTTTTGCTTCCGCATGCTTGAGGGTGTTATTGATAAGTTCTTTGGTGATGCGATATATAATAGTTTCGAGGTGTGACCCAAATCTTTTATTTTCGATATTATGCTGAAAATGGATGTTGATAAAATCCGATTTGAGCGATATGTATGAATTTATAGCTGCAATGCATCCATAGTTGTTGAGTATATGAGGACTCAGGTCGTTTGATATTTCGCGTACGGTTTGAATGGCTTCTTTGATCAGGTTTTGTACCTGAGTGAGGATATAATCTTTTTTCTTTTTGTCCTCGCTTTCAGAGAGCAACGATAGGTACATTTTCAGACTTGAGAGCAGCGGACCCACTTCATCGTGCAGATTGCCTGCGAAACGCTCACGTTCTTTTTCTTCTGTAGTGATGATGGTTTCGAGCAGTCGGATTTCATAATTCTTTCGATCGGTGATGTCGAACAGGATGAGGATAAAACCGGCAATTTCGTTGTTAATATCGGTAAATGCAGCTTTTGTCAGAATTATGTCCCGGATGTTTCCCTGAGCGTCTGGAATTTGTTCCTCAAATTTTTGTGTAATGCCGTTTTCAAGCAGTAGTCTGTCTGCTTCGTCATATCTTTGGGCGTATTCATAAGGGTAGATGTCAAAAACAGTTTTGCCCATTAGTTCTTCCCGCTTGCGTCCGATAAGCTGTTCAAATTCGGTATTGCAGCCCAGGAACCTTCGATTTTTGTCTTTGTATACCACCGGTAACGGGATGGTCTCTAACAGCGTGGTTAAGAAGTGAATATTTTCCTGTAATTGCTTCTGGGCATTTTTTAGTTCAGTGATGTCGCGATCAATCCCGAGAATATAAATTTCATTGCCCAGGCTAAGGGTGCTTTGGGTGATTTCAACGGGGAAATGGGTGCCATCTTTTCTGATGAAGGTAGTTTCGAATATCACGGTTTCGCCTGCCATCAGCTTTTCCATCGTTTGCTTGCGAAAATTAGCATCGAGCCCAACCATGAAGTGTTCGATAGGTTTCCCAATGATTTCTTTGGCAGAATAACCAAGCATTTTGGTTACCATCGGGTTGACCGATATAATTTTACCGGCCATGGTTCCGGATGTGCTGATAAGATGAATACCATTGGGCGACTTTTCGAACAAAGCTTTGTATCGTTCTTCGTTTTCCTTAATGGCTTGTTCAGCAAGCTTTTTGCGTGTAATATCCTCGAAAAGTACGCCTACGCAATTGTTGGGGAGTGGAAAAGCTTTGAAACTGTAGAAAAAGACTTTTCCATCATTGGTAAAATACTTAAATTCTTCATTGGCATGCGCTTTTCCTGTCCGTACTACCCGGCTCAGTACCTCCTCAACCTCATACCCTCGTAGCTGAGGATATATTTCTTCAAATTTTTTCCCCACCATTGCTTCGAGGGGGGTGTTAATGATTTTTGCTGCGGCAGGATTGGCTTTTATCAAAGAAAGGGTTTTACCCTGAAGCTGAAAAACATTCAGGGCTACCTGCATATTCTCTGCAACATCCGAATAGAGTTTTATAGCTTCCTCGAATTGTATCCGTTCCAATTCGGCGGTGATACGGACCGAAAAAATCTCGAGAATCTGCGCTACCCGTTGTTCTTCCTCAAGCGGATGAAAATATATTGCGGCGATAAGGCCTATACAGTTTCCTGATGAATTAACGAGCGGTATTCCTACGTATGCCTCTGCTTTTGAGTCGGTGAGGGTATCGAGGCCGGAAAACTGATCGCGCACACCACTGGGGATTATTGCAGTATTTTTTTTCAGAACCAGACTACACGGAGTGTCCTTTGTGGAGATGGTAATATTTTTTCGAATGTTTTTATGTTCAATAAATATTGTGGTTCGAATGGCTTGTCTGCCTGCGACCGGTTGGCCTATGAATAGCTGGTCGGGTTGCAAGGCCTCAAACAGTTTCATCGCTACCGATTCAATCAGTTTTTCCCCCGTATGGGCCGAAATTCCTGAATGAATTTGGTTGATAATGTTTTCCAGACTTTTGGCAGCAGATTCAGCTTTCTTTCGGTCGGTTACATCAATGACGTAACCATCCCACCAGATCTGACCATCTTCAGCATTTTTGTAAAGAATCCGCAAATGTAACCAGCGTATATCATCTACCTTGCGAAAAAAACGAATTTCTTCATCGAGTATTTTTGACAGTTCAATAGCTTTTTTTCGGGCAGCAATAAGGCGTGGAATGTCGTCGGGGTATACCTGATTGAAAAAGATGCCTACACTGGAAAGTATATCCTCCCGAGAAATACCGGTGATAGCAGAAATATTGGCACTGGCATAAACCAGATAGTCAGTGTTATCGGGCTTGGTATAGCCGCGGAAAATGGCTCCTCCGGGTAGGTTGTCGCTTATGGTTCTGAGTCGTTGCTCGCTTTCCATGAGCTGTGCCGATCGTTCCCTGACCAGTTCTTCCAGTTCTTCTTTATATCGGCTGAGTTCCTTGTTGATGTTTTCTATTTCTTCGGTTCGCTTGGCAACCAACTGTTCCAGATGGTTTTTGTAGATGAATAGTTCTTCTTCCACCTTTCTTCGCTCCGATACTTCTACCATCAGACGGAAACTGAGGTCTTCAAGCTCAAAATTCTTCTTCGAAAGATTTTCAATGAGTTGTTGGTTTTGCTGCTTAAGATGGTAGGCTTCAAAGGCGTTTTCAATGGCAATCTGTAGCTCGTTTTTATTCCAAGGTTTGGTAATAAAACGGTACACCTGACCTTTGTTGATAGCCTGCATGGCTGCTTCGGTATCAGCATAAGCTGTAACCAGGATACGGATAATATCGGGGTTCGAAACAGCAAGAACTTCGAAAAATTCAGTGCCGAGCATGTCGGGCATCTTGTTATCAGAAATCACCACCTTGATGGGGGCACTGCGGATAATGTTGAATGCCTCGAGGGTATTCTGCGCGGTGTAAATTACATAGTCCTTCCTGAAATTGAAGCGAAAACCATCGAGGTTTTCCTGTTCATCATCGATGTATAATATGGTTTTATCGGACTTGTCCAGCATAAACTATCCAATGTACGAATTGATGAGCGAAAAGAGTTCCTCCATTTTAAAGGGTTTGGATATGTAATTGTTACATCCAGCCTGAATACTTTCATTTTTGTCGGCTTCCATTGCATAGGCAGTAACCGCTATTACTGGCAGGCTGGGTTTTAGTTCCTTAATTTTCCGCGTAGCCTCAAAACCATCGAGTTTGGGTAGTTTAATATCCATCAGTACCAGATCTACCGGTTTTTCTGCGCAAACCTGTACCGCTTCGACTCCGTTCTTGGCCCATAGCAGGTTTGCACGATTGTTCAGCAGCGCTTCGAGATATTTGTAATTCGAAGTTTCATCCTCGACGATAAGAATGGTTTTCTCCGGCCATGTGAGGTTGGCATAGTATGAGCTATAATTTTCACCAAGATTTTCACGCTTACGGATCGAATAGGGAACGGTAAGGTAAAAGGTCGATCCTTTACCTACTTCCGACTCGAGACTGATATCGCCTCCCATAAACTGGGCTAACTTCCGGGAAATATACAATCCCAGTCCATTCCCCCTGTACAAGGTGTCGGAGTTGGTTTCAAGTTTACGGAAGCGCTCAAAAATAAAGTCAAACTTGTCGGAGGGGATACCAATGCCCGTGTCGCGTACAAAGAACTGAACCACGTTTTGGGCATGTTCCAGCTGGCGGTAGCCAAACTCAATTTTTCCATGTTCGGTAAATTTTACAGCATTGCTCAGCAGGTTGGTGAGTATCTGTTTGAGTCGTAAGCGATCAATGAATATCTGAAATTTATCCGCCGCAGCCGGATAAATGTATTCCACCTGTAGTTGTTTTTCTTTTACTTGTGGATGGTTCTGATACATTACAAGCAATTCAACCATCAACTGATTCAGGTCGACCTGATTTTCACGTATATTAATAATACCCGATTCTATCTGGGCAGTATCCAGGATATCCTCAATGATGTTGAGCAAATCGCTGGCACTGTTTTCGATGATTTTGGCAAATTCTTTTTTTAATTCAGGATTTTTCAGATTCTCATCAAGCAGAAGATTTGAAAAACCTACGATCGCATTTAAGGGTGTACGTATCTCATGGCTCATGTTGGCCAGGAAGGAAGTTTTTAGCTTATCGCTTTCTTCGGCGCGTTCTTTTGCCTTAAGCAGTTCGGCATTAAGGCTCTGCAGGTGATTTATCAGTTGTATTTTATCTTTTCGAAGGTTAAATGTTTCAATGGCTCGACGGATAATATTCCGCAATTCATTGTTATTCCATGGCTTTGTAATAAAATGGTAAGCTTTACCTTGGTTAATTGCCTGCAGGATGGTATCGGAATCGCTATAGGCGGTAACTACTATCCGGATGGTTTCCGGCGATATGGTCATAGCCTTTTCCAAAAATTCGATCCCCGTCATTTCGGGCATACGCTGGTCGGTGAGTACTACTTTTATGGTTTTGTTCTGCAAAATGTCGAGCCCCTCTCGTGCCGAGGCAGCAACATGTACGTCAAAATCACGATGCAACAAAAATTCAAAGCCCTGGAGATTTTCCAGCTCGTCATCGACATACAGAATCGGCTCTTTGTATGACTCTTCCATAATCTTTAGTCTTAGGGTTATTATTTTAGGTTTGTTGGCAATTTTATAATAAATTCTGTTCCCACACCAACTTTACTCTTCACTTCTATTTCTCCATTATGCTGCTGGATGATGCCATAGGTAATCGACAATCCCAACCCTGTGCCTTTTCCAGCTTCTTTGGTAGTGAAAAATGGTTCAAAGATTTTTTCCCTGATATTTTCAGGAATACCCATACCGGTGTCCTTGATGCTGATATACATAAATTTTCCTTCCTTATCGGTATGAGTATTGATGGTAATAGTACCCTTATCGGGTATGGCCTGAATGGCATTTGAGAGTATATTCATGAAGACCTGACTTAATTTGCCCGGATAGCAATTGATGGAATTTACAAAGCCATATTCCTTGACTATTTCAATGCGGTTTTTGTATTGATTGTGCAACATCACCAGAGTAGTATCGATAAGTTCGTGAACGTTCGAAAATTTAAGTTCATTTTCCTCAACCCGGGCAAATGTCCGCAAGCTTTTTACAATTTCGGTTATGCGTTCAATACCGGTTTGCATGTTGTTGAGCAGGACGTTGATACCCTGTTGAAGCGTTGGAAAATCGAGTTGAGCTTTTAAACGTTTTATCTCCTCGAGTTTGGCAGTAACGTTTTCGGGGGTAATGGTTTCGTATAGGTAGAATATTTCGAGAAAATCGTTGAGGGTAATTTTAAGCCCCTCCAGAGCGGTGTTGATATAGTTAACCGGATTATTAATTTCGTGTGCTACACCTGCTGTCAATACACCGAGCGAGGCCATCTTTTCGGATTGAATCAGCTGGGCCTGTGTCTTTCTGAGTTCTTCCAGCGCATTTTCAAGTTCACGCTTTTGTTGTTCCAGATTTTCGTTTATCTGCTGTAGCTCTTCGCTTTGCTTTTGTATTTCCTCCTGAGCTTTTTTGATACTTGTAATATCGCGGACAATACGTCCCAGATAGCGACGCTTGGGGGTAATTACCGGAAATATGGTAACGGTAAGATATTTTTGTTTAAGTTCGATGGTTTGATAATAACCCTCTACCGTCATTATTTTTGAATGGTCGAGGGAATTGAAATAGTCGATAGTAGCGGCTTTAAGTTCTTCGAATTGTTTGGCGGTTTTACGTTTCTCGGGCAAAAATCGATAATCGAATTCCCACACGTAGGTGTTTATGACCTCTTCGCGGGGAATTTTAAATATGGCTTCCATCCCCCTGTTCCAATCGACTATTTTTCCCTCTTCATCAATCAGCACAATACCTTCGGTCGATTGTTCGATGAAGCTGCGAAATTTGTTTTCGCTTTCTTCGAGGGCAATCTGGGCCTCAATCCGTTTGACGATTTCGTCGTTAAGTTTTTCGTTTTTAACAGCCAGTTCTTCGTTGGTAGCTTTGAGTTCTTCATTTATGGCTACCAGTTCAGCGTTGATGAGTTCAATTTCTTCGGTACGTTTTTTTACCAGTTGTTCGAGATGGTTGCGGTAGAGGTCGAGTTGCATCTCATTTTCCTTGCGTTCGGAAATGTCTCGTGCGGTGATGAGAATGCCTCCGATAGCGGGGTGATCGGACAGGTCGTCCCCCAGGACCTCAAGGTAAACCCAGTAGCCTTTGGCATGGCGGGCACGGAGTTCAGTGGGCTTAAAATCGTTAACCTTGTTGAGTACGTTTTCAAATTCCTTCATGGCTGCTTCTACATCGGCCGGATGTATTATCTCCAGCGCATTTTTCCCGATCAGATATCCGGGTTCGTAACCAAAAGTCGTAGAGACCGAAGGCGATTCATAAACAATGGTAAGATTTTTATTCACAATAAGAATCAGGTCGGACAGGTGTTGAACAATGGTGCGGAATTTTTCTTCCGAAACCACCAATTGCTCTTCTGTTTCCTTGCGCTTGGAGATGTCGACCAGCATCCCGAAAAAGTGCAAGGAAGGTTCGGGGAAAAAAGTAGAAATGATTTTTCCTCGTATAAGTGCCCACTTGTAGTTTCCTGCCTTGGTTTTGATGCGGCATTCGGCTTCGAACAGGGTGGTTTCTCCACGGTAATGCTTTTCCAGTTCGGTCGAAACGGCTGCATAATCATCGGGATGAATAATCTCCTGCCAGATATTTCTATGAATTTTGAGTTCCCCGGGTTGATAATCAAATATACGGCCAATGCTGATACCCGGCGTGTCGTCGGTTACGGCCAGATTAATGTCCCAGATAAGCGACTGGCTCGATTCTATGGCAAACTCAAGCTGTTGCTGGATGGTAAGTAATTCATTTTCCTTAAGCTTGTTCTCGGTCAGATCGGCGGTGATGACCATCCACCGGCTTGCCTTGTTTAACTTTACATATTGGGTTCTGAGATAACGGCGCTCGTGTTGTGAGGTTCTTGCCCAGAACTCCAGCATGGCTTCGCTGAGCATATCCTGCTGGATGTGTTCGAGAAAAGCCCCAACACGCCTTTTTTCTTCCTCGTCTGCCAGGTCAAATACCGATTTATTCTGAAAATAACTGGCGGGATAATCCGTTATTTCAAGCATCTTACCATTGATATACTCTGTTTCTTCATTGTTGATTACCTGAAGCCCCAGAGGAATATTTTCCACAATGGTTTTATTCCAGAATTCGCTGTCGGCCAGTTGCTTGTTAACCTCCACAAGTTCGTCGAGGGTGGCACGAAGCTCTTCGTTAAGACTCTCCCTTTCCTCGCTCAACGACTCTATTTGCTTGTTTTTTTCTTTCAGCCGCTGGGCTATGTCCCGTTGAGCAATTATTTCCTCAACTTCCAGTACTACAAATTCCTGTTGCTCAACAAAAATGGTAGTAATCATCATATGGCAGCGCAGCTGTTTCTGGTTGCGAACCAGAAATTTCCAATTGTTCAGCTCCTTCCGCTCATATACCGAAGCATTGATGGTGGATTCCAATAAAGATTGTGAAATTTTTCCGTTTGATTGTTTATGGGGACAGAGGTTGAGTAAGGGTATGCCGATTAATTCTTCCCGGTCATAACCGGTCATACGCAAAAAAGCATAGTTGACAAATACAATCAGTCCATCTTTTAAAACAATAAAACCATTACTCAAAGAATCGAACAATGAGGTAAAGAATTTGTTGAATGTAGTCAATTCCTGTCTGTTCCACGCGGGAATACCATCAGTCATACCCCTGCCACTTTTAGAATAGTTTAACCTCCTTACAATGTTCTGTAAATATATAAAAAAACTTGTCCATTTTGAGTACATGGAAATAAAAAAACCTTACTCCTTGCGGAGTAAGGCTACACAACTAAACCTAATTATTAACCTAAAACTAACCTATGAAAAAAACTTACACTACTTACCTTGCTGCCAGACGGGCAGGTGCTATTTTTAAATCAATCAGATCGTCGATATCAATAAGTTTTTCAATATTGATGATGTATATTACATTGTTTTCGTGCATATACATCCCCTTAAAGTAACCTTTTTCAAAAATTGAGCCAATATTGGGTGAGGGTAAAAGTTTTTTTGCCGAAAGTTCAAAAGCGTCTCCCAACTGGTCGTAAGGGATGGCAAAACGGATTTTTGTATCATATACCTTGGTTTCGAGAATCATAAGTTTTTCGGTTCCCGAATACATTGCGTCGGGATAGCCTATTTTTATTGACATGTCGAAAATGGGTATATAATTGGTATGAACCAGAGCCACGCCGGGTATGTGTTTGGCCAAACCGGATAAGGGCAGGTAGGTATATTCGCGGGTGAAGCCATATATGCCCGGGAAGTTGGCTGCAAACACATTGCCTTTTATCTCAAACGAAAGGTAATAGTTTGCACTTTTGGCAATGTTCCGTGAGGTAAATTGAATAAACGTGCGCATGGTGAATGTGATTAACTACGATACAAATTTAGGCCTATCCAAGCGCACTATGTTTTAGCATTTTCACGGAAAATAAGAAGAAAAACCCCTATTTTGTGTCGTTGGAGTACACAAAAGGGGATGTGTAAAAACACTTAATGCTTTGATCTTAGAAAGAAACTGTTAGGGCTAATCCTGAAGTCCCGGGTGCCAGGTAGGTGGGATGTATCCGGTAGCTTAAAGATGGTTGATGGGTGGTAGATGGCAGTTGGTTCTTGTTCACAACAACGTGTCCACGCTCAAAGGCATATTTGCCCACCGAATAGCCTAATGCCAGTGCAAAAGGATAATCGCCCATCCAGTGTACGCCATTGTTGAGCATCTGATACCCGCATAACCCCATGAGGGTAAAGCACAATGGTTTAATCCATTTATATTCTGGATAGTTCATAGATATAACCGTGGTAGTCATCATTGCGGTTGCTAAATGTCCCGAGGGGAAAGCGTCGTATTTGGGCACAGTCTTATGGTAGTCGATAGGGCTTGGGAAAAATCGCCATCGGCCTCCGGGTACCGAGGCATATTCGGGCGATTCGTGACCGGTAAGGTGTTTGAGTATTTGCACCCATGAACCTACAGAAATCATTCCCTCGGCAAGCTGAGCCGCCGTTTGCAGAGCACGGCGGTCGTTTTTGGCCAGACCATATATGTAGAAACCAGCATTTACAGCCAGTTCCGTAATACCATCGCCGATATAATAAAGTCCCGAACTAAGGTCGGTGGGTACATTGATGCGCAATTTCTTGTTGCCGGTGAGATTATAGGTGTTATTTTCGCCCGATAGCCCGATGTATCGTCCGAATTGCTGGGCAGCGTCCACTATCTCCTGATCGTAATAGAAACAGATGGCACTGGTTATGGCTACCAAGGTCAGCACTTTCAGATTCTCCCGGCGAACCAGTTCCTTGGGCTGATGCAGAAAGTTATCGACAGCATTGCGAACAAAACCAAATCTTTGGGTAGGAAGGTAATGATAGGCTATGGTGTCATTAATCCAGTACAGGTTATCGTATGCCGTGGATACGGATTCTGAGGATGGAGAACCAGCCATCCCAGATGAGTCGATGACCGACGAATTGTTAAGGTCCTGTGCATGTAGTGTTTTAGAACTGAAGGCAAGGATTGTCATACATAAGCCTAAGGCAGTGTATCGAAGCAATTTCATCCGAAAATAAA
>Ga0123519_10015772_pt1 | contig 10570 bp, 7 predicted proteins | sample YelNatPaOPRAMG02_FD_87396 | JGI IMG/M metagenome (GOLD analysis project Ga0123519, IMG submission 87396) | Hot spring microbial communities from Yellowstone National Park - Yellowstone National Park OP-RAMG-02 (version 2) | ecosystem: Environmental > Aquatic > Thermal springs > Hot (42-90C) ...
CTCCACAGATCCGTCACCAGCTTATGCAGAGATCCTGTATGACCTTGAGAATATTATACTTACAAATACAAATGAAGAAACGAAAGATGAGGCGGCCCTCAACGGAGCCAACGAAAATCAGATTGCAATTGCAAGAATCCTCAAGGCATATATTTTCTGGACAATAACTGACCGCTGGGGAGATGTTCCTTATACTGATGCATTGAAAGGAGATCCTAATGTAAAATTTGATACACAGGAGACTATATATAAGAGTCTCATTACCGAGCTTAAGGAAGCAGTTGCCCAGTTTACCACAGGTGGAGGACCTATTAAGGGTGATATAGTATATAACGGAAATATCGCAAAGTGGAAAAAACTGGCAAACTCATTAAGGATGCTGATGGCATTGAGACTCTCAAAAGTTTATCCCGGTGCATCAGAGTATGCTGCTACTGAATTCAAAGCTGCTCTTACTGATCCGGCCGGTCATATTGAAACAAATGCTGATAATTTTGCACTTAAATACCCCGGAGGTAACTTTAAACACCCTGTGTTTAATCTCTATGATGGTCGTAAAGACTTCGGGGAAAGCAATACTATGACCGGAATAATGACTACTGTTGGTGGCGGCGATCCACGCCAGTCAGTATATGGTGCTACAGTCGCCGGTGCTGCTTCAACAAAAGGTGTACCCTACGGATGGAAACGTGAAAGAGCTGAAGCATGGACTGCTGCTAATCCCGACTGGTGCTACATTCTTCATATTAATTACCGTCAGCCTACCAGTACAATTTATATTGTAGATGCATCGCATGTGTTACTTGCAAGGGCTGAAGCTGCTGACAGAGGCTGGACAACAGAAACAGCCAACACCAAAAATCTGTATGAAGCCGGTATTACGGCATCATTCGAGAAATGGGGTTTGCCGGCTCCTGCAGCAGGTTACCTGTCACACAGCACTGTGGCTCTGGCAAATCCTTTCGGCACAGGTGCAAATCTTGCAAATATTCACCTTCAGCAGTATATAGCATATTATCCTGATGGATTGCAGGGTTGGTCGCACTGGAGAAGGACAGGCGTACCGGCACTCACTCCTGCTGAAGACGCTGTTAACGTTCCTCCAACGATTCCAAGAAGGTACAGATACCATCAGAATAATTATGCTCTTAATGGCCCTGCCCTCCAGGAAGCTATAAGCAGATTGACTGGTGGTGATAAGATGGAATCAAAAATATGGTGGGATAAGTAATTATCAGAAACTTTAAAAAAATAAGATATGAAAACACTTCATAATAAAATAAAACTGGCTGCAGGTGTTCTGTTAATTACCGCTCTTATGGTTTCTTGCCTGCCGAAAACTGAAACCATGGGCGATGCAGGACAGACACTGATTAAACTTTATCCGGAAGGATTTACTCTTGTTGCTCTGGATGCAGTCGCAACCCCGCAACAGGCAGTCCTGTTTGAGGTTAGAAGGGATGTTCACAGTGAGGAAGCTTTAAACTCTTCCACAACTGTCGTTTTGCAATATGACGAGAGCATCATCACGGCATACAATGACGAGAATGAAACAGAATTCATCCCTCTGCCAGCTTCATTAGGAACAACTGAACCAGCAACTGGTACAGACGGAAAGCTTAACCTCGAATTTGGCAAGGGAGAATTTGCAAAAGGTCCTGTAATTAAAATTCCGGATGCAACAAAGTTCGATTTTGCAAAACAGTATGCTCTTGCCTATAAAGTGCTCTCTGTATCTGGTACGGGTAAGCTAAGCGAATCATCAGGTACAGAAGTAATCATACAGGTTCTGGTTAAGAACAAATACGATGGCACATACCAGGTGACGGCACTATCACCGATGGTTGATGTTCTTAACGCCACACTTACCGGTTATTATCCGTTTACTTACAAACTTGAAACATCAGGAGCACATTCCTGCCTGTGTTTCGACAGCGAGATCTGGGGTGATTACATGCACCCGATTATGTCCGGGTCTAATATCAGCGGTTACGGGTCCTTCGGATTGGAAGTATTCTTTGATCCATCCGGAAATGGCACCATTGTTAACCTTAAAAACCCGTGGGGTAATCCGCCACCAAATACCAGAATGCCAGTACTTGATCCTTCCGGTGTTAACAAATGGGATCCGGCAACCAAAAACATATATATAAAATACTGGATGATACAACCGAGCCTTGTACCCACACCTCCTCATATACGTACTTACTTCGATGAACTCTGGATTTACAAAGGGCCGAGATAATGGCTGTAAAATAATTAAGAACCCCGCTACAAAAATAGCGGGGTTCTTTTTTTAAAACTGTTTTTTCAGGTTGTATGAGAAAAGACTGATTAATCCTTTTCTACCTTAAGGTTTAACAGATCAATTCTTGTAGCAGTAGCCTTAAGCACTTTGATTACAATGTTATTAATCTTTACAATATCATTGTTTTTTGGAATGCTCTCATGGTAGTAGAGAACCATTCCTGCAAGAGTTTCATAATCATCCTTTTCAGGGAGATTCAGACTGTATTTTTCATTAAGATAATCAATTTCAAGCCTTCCTGAAAAAATAAATTCGTTTTTGCCAATCTGCTTTTCAACAAGTTCATATACATCGTGCTCATCTTCAATATCCCCTACTATTTCCTCAACAACGTCCTCTATTGTAACCAGGCCGGAAGTACCCCCGAATTCGTCCACCACAACAGCAATATTTACTTTCTCATCAATAAATAACTTCAGCAACCTGTTTGCAGGCATCGTTTCAGGAACAATTACAAGTTTCCTGAGGATCGAACTTATGTCGGGAGGATTTTTGAATATATCTTTCAACTCAACATAACCGGCTATTTGATCTATGGTGTCTGTATAAACCAGTATCCTCGAGAACCTTGTTTCAATAAATCTCTGCCGCAGTTCATCAATGCCTGTACCAATCTCTATTGCCTCTATGTCAGTTCTCGGTATCATGCATTCACGCACTTTGACGTTTGAAAAATCCAGCGCTTTCTGAAAAATCTTTATATTTTCCCTCTCCGATTCGTTTTTTAACTCTCCCTGTGACACAATATTTACAAAATGATCCAGATCGGCTTTGCTGAATACACGGTTTTCTTCATTATTCTTTTTCTTTATCCTGCCGCCCGGAAAAATACTGAGAATTGCATTTGAAAGAAAAAGTGTAAATTTTGAAACAGGGTAAAACAAAAGATAAAAGAAAAATGTCGGTACACTGAATGTTTTCAGAAAGAAATTGGGGCTGATACGGAAAACTGATTTGGGGAGAAACTCTGCAACGATAAGAATAATAGCAGTAGAAATAAGGGTGTTAATTATGAGTGTAATGGCATCTGAACCAACGATTGCACTTACCGGGGGTTCGAGCAGTTTGGAAATGATAATACTGTAAACAACAAGGTTGATATTATTACCAATCAGCATCGTTGCAATAAACTGACCGGGATTGTTTACAAACAATTTTATTATTCCTGAGCCGAATAATCCCTGTTTTCTGTCAATTTCAATCCTTAATTTGTTGGATGAAATAAACGCAATCTCCATTCCCGAGAAAAACGCCGAGAATACTAATGCAATAAGGAGTATAACATAATTATAATCCATAATGCAAAATTACAGCTTTTTTCTCTGTGAATCCCTGAAGCGGGCAAAGGCAAAAGAAATAACTGACATGGCAAAAAACAACAATGCTCTTTTCAGATTACCCGATAATAGCTGATTTACACCTGAAACAAGTATAAGAACCCCTGCAATAATCCATACGATTTCAAGTATCAGTGAAAGGTATTTACTCCTCATCTTTCAGATAAATGGTTGCGCTTACATTTCTTATTTTCCACCTTGTAAAACGTGAATTCGCTTGAAATCCGGTGCCCATTACAATCTGTTCCTCACTCTTTATCCTGACAAATCTTTCGGTGTATACAACATCTTTTTCCTGATCCCAGTATAAAAGCTCGGTTTCGAGCGTCTCATTCTTTTCATTTACTGCAGTTACACTGTCCTTAAGTTCCCATAATTTCTTGTCTTCGATATATCTTGCATATTTGCATGTTATAGAGGCAATGGGCTCGGGATTGCCGTCGTGGAAAAAGACTCTAATACCCTTTCTGAATTCAGTATACTGTGGCTTACGGTTGTTATACATCTCCATGATAGGGGATCTCATGACAAGCTGTATTTTGCCCGAATCGGTATAAACGGTTTCGAAGTCTTTTTCAATCAGCGACGGCAGTGATTCAATATCTGATTTTTGTATTATCTCTATCTTCCTTTCGCAGGAAAAAAGAAAAATCAGTAATGCCGGAAATACAAATGATAACTTTCTGAACTCAGAAAGCAGGATTTTTATTCGTGACAGTCTGGAATCAAAAACAGACATTTATTCGTATTTGCGTTTGATGAACCAGAAATCGTACAGATTCAGACTTGCTCCAACAGAGTAAATATTTTCATTATGAAGTCCTTTTGAAATATCCCCTTCTCTTCTTGTATAATCAAAATAGAAAGTTGCCTTTGAAATAGAATTTTTCAATCTAATCGCAAAGCCTCCAGTTACGCTATACTCTTTTAACTGAATACCATTAAGCACAAGATAATTATCTGAAATACGACCGCCCAGTCTGTATTCAATTCTTTTCAGGAAATTTGTATTTGAATATTTGTCCGGGATATATTCCAGACCTGCTATCATGGTATGTGTGTTTGCCATAGGAGCATCGCCACCATGTATTTTTGCCTGGCTCCACCCTGATATTAAATAATCAACACCGGCGGTTATTTTGTCTTTTTTGCCGAATAAAACCCCGAGTCTTAAAACACCCGGCAGCCTTGTAGAATCAGTGGTGGTTGAGCTGTAGTTAGCCAGTGTATCAGGTGAATATGGGGGATATCTGTAAGTAGTATACCGTTCTTTGAAATACTCATGAGTTGATTTATAATTATTTTGCGGAGTATAAGAAATACCGGCATTGATGAAGTAATCTTTTTTTATGGTTCCGGCATACTGAACACCCAAATCAGCATTAAATCCTGTTATGCTGAATCCTTCAACACTGTTCTGATTGAATGAAGTTGTACTTTCGGCAAATTCATACTTGTTCAGTCGCGTCAGTTTACCGAAAAGAGTGGTTACATTTATACCGGCCGAAATATTCTTGGTAATTTTAATTCCTGCCCCTGCAAATAGTAGAGTAATACTGCCGGAACCTTTATGCTCACTTACATAGTCTCCCGTTGTTTCATTCCATCCGGGATGCCCCCTGGAAACTTTTTCCGAGATGTAATAATATCCGTTGCTGAACGGAATCAGTCCGGCAGCAATATCAATTTTTTTACTGACAGGAAAACCGAGCAGAATATGCCTGAAATTCATGTCGGTTGTAGAAAATGTAGTATTTCCGTTTTCGAGTTTCAGGATACTCAGATCCATACCTGCGTCAAAGACAAACGATGTTGTATCAAATGCGGTGTATGATGCCGGATTGCTGAATGAAATATTATTATTATCCCTCATTGCTGTGCTCAATCCTCCCATTCCCAGATTTCTTAAAGTCCCCTGCGTATTCAGGATGCCGATATTAAATCTTGCATAAGGAGAATTGACAAGTTTCTGTCCGTTTACAATCAAAGTACTTAATACCGTAAAAATGATAATTATAAAATATACCGCCTTTTTATACATTGTATTCCAGAATAAAATTAAGGCCATCAATAACTAAGTCAGGCATATACACAGGTTTGTTTTTTATTTTGTCATGGAGAAACTCACCGTCGCCTCCAGTTAACAGGATGACCGTATTTTCATGTTTCTCTTCAAACGTGCGAATATACTCATTTATTTCATAAATAACTCCGCTTATAACTCCTGCTGCAATTGCATCGGTTGTATTACGTCCCGGATCTGAAAATCCATGCCGTTTCTGTACCAGGGGAAGTGCATCGGTGAAACGGTTCAGAGCCCTGAACCTCATATTGATACCAGGTGATATATTACCTCCTTTAAACCTGCCGTCAATCATGAAATCATAGGTTATTGCACTTCCGGCATCTATTATCAGACAGTTTTTACCAGGAAAAGTTATGAAAGCTCCGGCTGCAGCTGCAATGCGGTCAGTCCCCAGTGTTTCATAAGTCTCATATTCAACAGGGAATGGGATTTTTGAATTTGGTCCGAGAAGATGAAAAAATTTCGCTTTCTTTCTGAAATATTCTGAATATTCCTCCGGAAGCCTCCTTACTGACGATACGATTACTTTCTGGGTTTCGTATTCACATAGAAAATTACCGAACTCTTTTTCATCAAAGACATCGAACCTCCGGGTAGCAATTTTACCCTCCGGCCCGTATAACGCAAGCTTTATTGAGGTGTTCCCTATGTCTGCAACAAGATTCATTTAAACAAAACAATTTGTCTCAAAATTAACAATTTATGAAAATTATGGGATATATTACCCGTGAAGAATTATTAAGCTGTCAGTTCCTTAAGTATATGCATTGCTTCTTCAACCGACTTAATGTCGGAGACAGTGAGTGTCAGTTTAAGATTTTTCTGTCTGACCTTCATTCTGCGGGGATAGCTGTTTATCCTTGAAATCATTGTTGAAAAAAGCGGGCTTCTGTAGAACGGGGAGCCGGGGTCTGAAACAAAGTTTGCTACCAGTGTGTTGTTTTTAAGGATGATTTTTTCTATTCCTGACTTTGAAGCAAGCCATTTCAGTTTAACGAGTTCGAGAAGTGATTTTGCAGGTGGTGGGGGAGGGCCAAACCTGTCGGTGAGTTTTTTTTCGAATTCTGCCAGACTGGCATCCGATGAAATATCATTAAGCTCCTTGTAGAGCCTGAGTCTTTCTGAAATGTTTGATATGTATTCATCGGGAAACATTATTTCAAAATCGGTATCAATCTGGCATTCGTTTGCAAAGGTTTTTTGCTTATTTTTTCCGGGTTCATCATATGCTGTGCCTGTGTCTGACAGTCCTTCGCTTTCTTTTATTTCGGCAAGGGCTTCGTTGAGTATACGCTGGTATGTTTCGAAGCCTATTTCGGCGATAAAGCCGCTTTGTTCACTGCCGAGGAGGTTTCCGGCGCCCCGGATGTCAATGTCCTGCAAGGCTATGCTTAAGCCACTGCCAAGTTCCGAAAACTCTTCGATGGCTTTGAGCCTTCGCCGGGCCTCATTCGTAAGAGTCTCGGGCGGTGGTGCAAGAAGGTAGCAGAAAGCCTTACGGTTTGAGCGTCCAACCCTTCCCCTAAGCTGATGAAGATCTGAAAGGCCGAAATGATGAGCCTCATTGATGAAAATCGTATTTGCATTGGGAATATCGAGTCCCGACTCTATTATTGTGGTTGCAATAAGAACATCGTAGTCGCCGCTGATAAAATCGAGCATGGTGTTTTCAATAGTTTTGCCGTCCATTCTTCCATGTACCACAGCAGTTTTGACAGCCGGGCATATCCTGCGTATTAGTGCCTGGATTTCCCCTATGTTGTCGATCCTGTTGTGTATAAAAAACACCTGGCCTCCTCGGCTCACTTCATATTCAATACCCTCTTTAATTATTTCTTCGTTGAAAATATGCAGTTCTGTAAGTATAGGCATTCTGTTAGGCGGGGGTGTGTTTATTATTGAAAGATCACGTGCTCCCATCAGTGAGAACTGCAGTGTACGAGGGATTGGTGTTGCCGTGAGGGTGAGAGTGTCAACACTGGCTTTCAGTTTTTTTAATTTTTCCTTTGCCGCAACACCGAACCTTTGTTCCTCATCAATAATCAGCAGGCCCAGGTCCTTGAATTTTACGTTGTCGCTAATAAGTTTATGTGTGCCGATAATTATATCTATCTGGCCTTTTTCCAGTTTTTCGAGTATTCTTTTCTGCTCGCCAGGCTTTTTATGGCGCGTAAGATACTCCACGGTGCAGGGGAATTCTTTAAGCCGATCGGTGAAAGTACGGTAATGCTGATATGCAAGTACAGTTGTTGGAACGAGAACTGCGGTCTGTTTGTTGTCGGCTGCTGCCTTAAATGCTGCCCTGATGGCTATTTCTGTTTTTCCAAACCCGACATCACCGCATACCAGCCTGTCCATGGGATGAGGCGATTCCATGTCTTTTTTTACCTCGATTGTTGCCGAAAGCTGGTCAGGAGTGTCTTCGTACAGAAACGAGGCTTCCAGTTCCCTTTGCAGGTATGAATCGGGCGAAAACGCATAACCCGGCGAAGCCATCCTTGTAGCATAAAGTTTTATAAGATCCTTTGCAATATCCTTAACCTTGTTTCTTGTCCTCTCTTTCAACCTTTGCCATGCGCCCGAACCAAGCTTGTTTATTCTTGGCTCCTGACCGTCGCTGCTTCTGTATTTCGAGATTCTGTGCAACGAATGAATCGGAACATACAGAATATCGTTGTCTTTGTAAACCAGCTTAATGGCTTCCTGCAGTTTACCGTTTACCTCAATCTTCTCAAGCCCCCCGAACCTTCCTATGCCATGATCAACATGAACCACATAATCACCCGGATTCAATCCCGTTATTTCCTTTATCATGACGCTTTCTTTCCGGGTGAAATATCCTTTGATTCTGTATTTATGATACCTGTCAAATATCTGATGATCTGTATATACGGCAATTTTCAGATCGTGGTCTGTAAAGCCACTGTGAAGACTTTTGATAACAGTAGTGTAACTCGCTTCCGGACATATTTCAGCAAAAATGTCATTCAGACGTTCAGTCTGAGATTGATTCTCGGTAACAATAATCGTTTCGTATCCGTTATCTTTATTGATAATAAGCTGCTTACTGAGTAGTTCAAAGTTTTTGCCGAATGTTGGTTGTGGCTCGGTCCTGAAAGATATAACGGTTAAATTCTCTGGCGTAATAAGCCGTCCTGTTTCAATTACCGTGAACTTTCCGAGTTCACCGGTCAGCATCCCGCCGGTTATAATTTTTCCGGTCATGCCTGCTGATGAGCCGTTTTTCTCTTTTTCGACCGCCTGCCTGTAAATGGCATCAATTCTGCCTGCAGTCACATTCAGGTCTTCTGTCCATATAAGTGAGTTCAGGGGAAGGAGTTCTGTAAATATTAATAATGTTTTATGTACAGGCAATGAATTTATGTCGGGTATAACCTGTATCTCATCGAATATGCTGACTGAAAGCTGGTTGTCGGGATTGAAACTCCTGATCGACTCCACCTCTTCACCGGAAAAGTCTAACCGGTAAGGCATATCAGCAGAATATGAAAAGATATCTACAATACTGCCCCTTATTGCATATTGCCCCGGCTCGTAGACAAAATCAACCCTTTCAAAACCGTATTCCTGCAAAAACTGCTCAATGAAATCAATTGAAAGCCGGTCTCCTTTTTTAACTGAGAATGTATTGTCGATCAGGGTTTGTTGGCTTACAACCTTTTCCATCAAAGCTTCCGGATAGGTCACAATGAGTCCCTTATTTTTACCTGATGAAAGAAAACTGAGAACTTCTGTCCTGAGAATAATCCCTGCCGGATCAGTTTGTTCATAAACAACCGACCTTTTATATGTTGAAGGAAAGAATAATACAAAATCCTCTCCAAGCAGTGAAACGAGATCGTTGTACAAATAGGCGGCTTCCTCCTTTTCTGGCGCAATGACCAGATTAACAAGTGGATGGGCTCTGTAAATAGACGAAATTACCATGGGAACGGAAGATCCTGAAAGACCTTTCAGGACTACCCTGCGGGTTCCTCCTTCAGAAATGCTTTTTCTCAGAAGATTAACCCTGTCATGATTATCATATAATAATGAAAGCTGAATATCTTTCATCTTCTTGAATCCGGCGCAAATTTACTAAGAGGGCAGTGAATTTTTGTTTGCCTGATAAAAATATTACGGCGGAGAAAAGAAAAATCATAACACCGTGATGACGAAAAATTTATTTTTAACGAAAATTCAGTTATATGAAAGTTTATAAGTTCGGAGGAGGAGTGATTAAGGATGCAGAGGGTGTAAAGAATATTGCCAGCCTTCTTTCAGAAACTGATGAAAATCTGGTTGTGGTTGTTTCTGCTTTTGGAAAAACTACCAATGCCCTGGAAAAGGTTTTTGAAGCATGGTATAACAGGGATGATGAGTACAGGGTACTTTTGAAAAGAGTTATTGATTATCATCTTGATATAGCCGGGGGGCTTTTTGAAGGGAACATAAACTTTATTGATCCGGTTAATATTAGTTTTTCAAAGCTTGAGGATTATCTCCTTACCGGAAAAAGGAAGGATTATGATTATGAATATGATCAGATTGTTTCTTACGGTGAAATATGGTCTACGATAATTGTTGCGGGCTATTTAAAGCAGAAGGGTTTTGATTCTGAGTGGGTTGATATAAGGAGTTGTCTGATCACAGACGATAATTACAGGGATGCCAGCATCCTGTGGGGTGAAAGCATTCCGGAGGTAAAAAGCCGTTTTGATTTTTCGAAAAAAAGAATTTATGTTACTCAGGGATTTATAGGTGGAACCGTAACCGGTCAGACAACCACACTCGGACGGGAAGGTTCTGATTATACTGCTGCCGTACTTGCAAACATTC
>Ga0123519_10015778_pt1 | contig 10568 bp, 10 predicted proteins | sample YelNatPaOPRAMG02_FD_87396 | JGI IMG/M metagenome (GOLD analysis project Ga0123519, IMG submission 87396) | Hot spring microbial communities from Yellowstone National Park - Yellowstone National Park OP-RAMG-02 (version 2) | ecosystem: Environmental > Aquatic > Thermal springs > Hot (42-90C) ...
TAAAGGAGGCTTTTTATGGGAAAAAGTATTGATAATAAAGGAGTTAAAGAAAAAATAGGGCTAAAATTTAACAAAGTCCTAAAAGAATTTTGAACCTTCCTCTTATTTGAAGTAATTAAAAATTTGTTGTTATTTTAATAATATGCGCCATTAGCTCAGTTGGTAGAGCAGCCGACTCTTAAAAGCACTTTAAGAGAGGATACAATTTACCTTCCCATTACCAGAAAAAATGCGATTTTTATGTTATGTAATGGTATTTTTATATGAGGCAACGATACCAATTTCGTATAGATTTTTGATGAGGCAAATCGCGTTCTTGACAAAAAATTGTTTATTTGACATAATAAATAAAAACAAATGCATTTTTTTAAACAAAGAGGTTAGTATAAATTAATTATGAAAGAGAAAATATATAAGGAAATCCTTCCTTTTGTATTAAAACCTGTTCGTTATATAGGTAAAGAATTCAATTCTATAGAAAAAGACCATAATTCTGTTGATGTAAAGATTTTACTTGCTTTTCCTGAGGTTTATGAAGTTGGAATGTCTTATTTAGGCCTTAAAATTTTGTATAATATAATCAATAGTAGAGATGATGCATTAGCAGAAAGAGTATTTTCTCCATGGATTGATATGGAATATATGTTGAGGAAAGCAGGTATTCCTCTTTATTCACTGGAAACTTGGACACCGATAAAAAATTTTGACATTATAGGATTTACATTACAATATGAAATGGTTTTTACAAATATTTTACAGATATTAGATTTAGGAGGGATTCCTTTTTATAGTAAAGATAGGGGAGAGGATTTTCCTATTATAATAGGGGGTGGTCCAGTTACGTATAATCCTGAGCCAATTGCTGACTTTTTTGATGCTTTTTTAATAGGAGAAGCAGAGGAAGCAATCAATGAGATAATAGATAAATATAAAGAAAAGAAAAAAAATAAGATGAGTAAAATTGAATTTTTGAAAGAATTAGCAAAAATAGAAGGAATGTATATTCCCCAATTTTATGATGTTACTTATAATTCTGATGGAACTATTAAAAGTGTAATACCAAATAAAGAGAGTATTTTAAAAAAAATAAAAAAAAGAATTGTACTGGATTTTAATAATGTAAAATTTCCAACAAAAGTTGTAGTTCCTTTCACAAATGTTATTCAAGATAGAATTAATCTAGAGATTTTAAGAGGTTGCACGCGAGGATGTAGATTCTGTATAAGTGGATTTACAAGCAGGCCATTAAGAGAAAGAAGTGTTGATAATTTATCTAACCTTGCAAAGGAGGCAATTAAAAGTACTGGTTATAATGAAATTTCTTTGCTATCTTTAAGTTCTACAGACCATTCTGGGATAGAACTACTTGTTAAATCTTTAAACAGTCAATTTGAAGAAAAAAGGATTTCTATTGCATTGCCTTCTTCTAGGATAGATGCTTTTTCTTTAGAATTAGCGAATACTTTAGGTTCTATACGAAAGTCAACTTTAACATTTGCAATAGAGGCAGGAACTGAAAGATTAAGGAATGTTATAAATAAAGTTATTACTGAAGAAGAATTGATGAATGTTAGTAGGATTGCTTTTAAATCAGGGTGGGATAATATAAAATTATATTTTATGTTAGGATTACCTACTGAAACTGATGAGGATGTTTTAAGTATTATCCAGATTGTGAAAAAAATTAATGAAATAGGGAGAGAGGTTAATAAAAATTTTAAAGGTGTAACAGTTAGTGTATCGTTCTTTGTTCCAAAACCCCATACACCTTTTTGTTGGGAACCTCAAGATAATATAGAAAGTTTTATGAAGAAAATAAATATTTTAAAATCAAAAATCGGTCCCAAATGGTTAAAGTGGCATAGTATAGAACTTTCTTTTTTAGAAGCAGTTTTTGCAAGAGGTGATAGGAGATTATCTTCAGTTATTCATAAGGCATTTGAAAAGGGAGCAAGATTTGATGAATGGGATGAAGTTTTTAAGTTTAAAATTTGGCAGGATTCTTTTAAAGAATGTAAAGTTGACCCTAAATTTTATGCAAATAGAAGAAGGGATTACAATGAGATTTTTCCTTGGGACCATATAGATATTGGTGTGAAAAAAGAATTTTTAATAAATGAAAATGAAAAAGCAAAAGCAGGAATAATTAGTTTAAACTGTAAAACTAATGGATGTTTAAATTGTGGGATGGAGAATAAGTGTAATTTAGTTAAAAAGGAAAGCGGAGTAGTAAATAGTAAAGATAAAAGTATATTTAAATATAAAACTAATAAAAGTTTAACTATATGCAAGGTTAGAGTAAAATATTCCAAAAATGAAGAGATAAAGTTTATTTCGCATTTGGATATAATAAATACTATTCAGAAAATGTTAGCAAGGACTGAATTGCCTTTAGTTTTTACTTCGGGTTTTAATCCACATATAAAGATTTCGTTTAGTCCAGCATTACCAGTTGGTGTTAGTAGTATAACTGAATATTTTGAAATAGAACTAACGAGAAATGAAAATTTAAATTATATTAAGGAAATGTTACAAAGAGAATCTCCTTATGGTATAGAAATTCTTGAAGTAGTAAAAGTTCCTGTTTTTGGAAGAACGAATTTTACATTAGCAACTTATGAAGTGGATGTTGGAAATACTATTTCTAAAAATCTACAATATAATAAAATAGAGAATTTACAAAGATTAGAATTAAAAGATGGTAAACTGTATGTTGATATAAATTTAAACAGTCGTTCTACAACTAATATCTTTAAGATATTGGAGAAAATTTTGAATTTGTCAGAAAGAGAAGTAAAATCTATGAGTATTAGGAGAGTAGGGTTGAAATTTTTATGATTAATTAGAATTTTTAAAATATGTTGACTTAATTAAGTAATTCTTGGTAAAATTAAATCATGGCAAAAGTTTTGAAAGAAATAAAAATTATAAGAGAAATTCCTTCTTCTATAAGAACAGTAGATTTTGTTTGCAGATTATATCCTGATGGGCTCTCCAGGAGGTTAATATATGAACTTATATAAAATTTTCTTATTTATACTTGTACTAACTACGTGGTTGAATGGAGGTCAATGGGTAATTGATACTTTACCAACATCTGGCTATTACTATTCAATGGTTATAGATAGTAATGGTGTTCCAGTTATAGGTTATAACTCTGGTAAAGTTAGTTGTGCAAAATATATATCTGGCTATGGCTGGTTAATACAAAATATTGATACAGAGGGGTATGCTTATAGTTATAATGTTAGATGGCTAGCCGCTGGTAAAAATGGTTCGCTTCATGCTGCGTATGAACATTATAACGGTTCATATAGTTCTGATTTAAAATATGCGAAGTGGAATGGTGTTACTTGGATTTCTGAGGCAGTTACAGGGGCTACTAATCTTTCATGGATATATGATATTAGTATAGTTGTAGATTCAAATGATAATCCACATATTGCTTACTATGATGGTAATAGTGGTGATTATAAGTATATTAACAATACAGGTACAGGTTGGAATTCACCTTCGGTAATGCCTGGTTCTTCTAGTAGCGCTGGACTTGCTATTGATGGAGGGAATACAATCCATACAGCTTATTATAGTGGTTCGTTATATTATGCTAAGAAAGATGCTGGAGGTAGTTGGAGCTCCCCAGAGATTGTTACCAATGATGGTGGATGGAATTGTTCTATTGCAGTAAGTCCTTCTGGTATGGTTGCTATTGCTTATCAAGCTTCTAATGAGGATTTACAATGTAGATGTTGGTGATGAAAAAGTAGGTAATTATATTTCTGTAGCAATTGATAGTATTAGCAATGTTCATATTGTTTATGATAATTACTCATTTGATGATTTGAAGTACGCTAAGTTGTCTGCAGGGACATGGAATGTTCAAACAATAGACAGTATTGGTAAAGTTGGTGATCATTGTTCTATCGCTATAAATACTCAAAATAACCCATGTATTGCTTATGATGATGAGACAAATAATAGAATAAAATATGCATATTGGTCTGGAGGCCCCACTTCATCTACTACAGATATTCCAGCAAATATAAAATTAAGGAATAACTCTTTTAAACCAGAAAAAGGTGAGAAGATGGAAATAGAGTGTGAATTATTTCAATCTAGTAATTTAAAAATAAATATTTATAATCTTAAAAATGAACTGATAAAAACAGTTGTAGATGAAAATAGAACAGAAGGTAAATATAGTGAATTTTGGGAAGGGATAAATTCCAGGGGTGAAATAGTAGGAAGTGGCCTTTATTTTGTAGTTATTGAGGTAGGTTCACATAAGATAGTTAAAAAGGCGGTGGTGATAAAATGAAACACTTAATTCTTAGTGTTATTTTCTTTCTATCTAGTGTTTGTTATGCTGATGTAGGTACTACGACAGGTTATTTGTTAGAAGTTTCTACTGGTGCTAGACCATCAGGAAGAGGAGAGTCATTTGTTGCTGCTTCTGATATAAATAGTATTTATTATAACCCAGGAGGATTAGGGTTTTTAAATTCGCCTCAACTTAGTGTAATGTATATAAAAGGGGGATTGGATATAAATTATGAATACTTAGCAGGTATTCTACCTATTAAAAATATTGGAGTTGTAGGACTAAGCATCTTTGCTTTTCAGGGTGGTAGTATAGAGATAATAGATTCACTAGATAATTCTACTACCAAAAACAGTGAGGTAGATTTTTTAATATCTTTAGCATATGCAAGAGAGATGTTTATGAAAGGATTAAGTGTAGGTATAACGAATAAATATCTTTTATCAACACTTGTTGATGAATATAAAGCGAATACATATACGTTTGATTTAGGAGCATTATATCGTATTGATGAAATATCAATAGGTATGAGTATTTCTAATATTATAGGTGGATTAAAATATTTTGAAACGACAGATAAATTGCCATTGATAATTCGAGGCGGGATAGAATATTTATTGAATATTCTAGATGAGCATGAGATATGTATATCAGCAGATGTAATAAGTAGCGGTAAATTGAAAGTAAATATTGGTATAGAGTATTTATATCAGAAATTTTTATCTGGTAGGTTAGGATACAGGATAGGAGATAATGGTTTAACATTAGGAATCGGTTATAGATTAAATTTTTCAGATGACTTATCAGGTAGCATAGATTATGCTTTTTTACCTGGCAGTGATTGGTCAGTTTCTCATAAATTTTCATTAAATATTTATTTTGGAGAAGTATTACAAGATGCATTTACCAAAAAGAAAGGCAAAATTCCAGGAGTTCCAGGAAGAGTAATACAATAAAAGGGGGTGTGTGAAAATGAAAAAGATATTTTTTTTAGTAATTTTACTTTTTACAATGAGTGTTCAGGTTTATTCTGAAGGTATTATTAATGCTCCTATAAAATCTATTGGAGTTGGTGATGAATTTGGATGTATGCAATTTGGATGGTTAGGTATATCAGCAAGAGGTATATATAGCATTCCTGTAGGAGAAATGATAAATGTATTAAACAATGGTTTGGGTGGAGAATTAGTAATCTCTTACAGGAGTTTTCTTTTAAAAGATTTAGATATTCAACTTATTGGTGGATATGAAAATTATACTGGAGAGGTTAATAGTAGTGATACACTTCAAACTATAATATTAAAACTACTTGTTAGATATAATTTTTATTTTAAAGGTACTCCAGGATGTCTTTTTGTTGATTTAGGTGGTGGGGTTGCTTTTGAAACTTTAACTTTTTCTTCAACTAAGTATGATAATATAGACCCGGCATATCATATTGGTATTGGTTATGAAGTAGAAATAATTAAAAGTTTAACATTTCAATTAGGTGTAAGTTATTTATTTATACCACAGAAATATATTGCTAATGCACAAAGAGATGGTTCGTTTATAAATATAGGATTAGGAATAAATTATGAATTTTTGAAAGAAAAATTTGGAGGTGAATAAAACATGAGGATATTTTTAATTTTTATTTTAATATTTGCTTTAACTGGTTGTGGTAAGAATCCTGTGTTTTCTTTTTTACCGGAGCCAGTTAGTGGAGGTGGAGGGGGGTCAAGTAATGTTCTACTTGAAGAGGGTTTTAATACTTATTCTATTCTTGTAAATGGTATCAATGGTTGGTCAGTTTTAACTTCTGGTAATGTAAGTTTAAGTATTAGTAATGCATATTATAAAGAAGGCGGAAAATCGTTAAAGATAAATTATGCACAAGGTTCTGGTTCTTTATCTTTGAAAAAGAGTTTTACTAATACTTCTTCTATGGTGTTTCTAGAAGAGTACGTTTATGTAGATGAATCATCCGATATTAATCCTGCTTTTTTAGGATTGTATATTAATGATACGTTGGCTGTTTCAGTTAAACGTGGAGGCGGGAAGTTTATTGGATATTGGTATGATAAACTTGTAAATGGGAATCCTCAATATTCAGAACAAACTATTCCTTATGCTACTCAACCTTTTTATTCTGACACATGGTATAAAGTGAAAGTGAAATTGGATACACAAACATGGAAGTGGACATTGTGGATAAATGATAATGTGATAAGTGATATAACTGATAAATCTTTTAATACAGACAGTTCTTTATCAGGATTTGTTAATTCTTTTGGTATAGAACTCTCTTATACTAATAAAGCTGATAATGATGTCTTTTATATTGATGAAATAAAAATTACTAAGCAATAAAATCACATTTTTGTGATTTTTATAATATTACTTAAATTGCCTTTTTTATCTAAAGTTCCTGCTGTTGTGATAATTTTATCTCCTTTTTTAAATAATTTAAAATTTTCAATAAAAGTATCAACTTTTCTTAAGATAGATTTTGTTTTTTTATATTTAAATGTTAAGTATGGAAAAACTCCCCAAGATAGTGTAAGTTGTCTCTGAATCTTTTTATCAACTGTTAGAGCGATTATCATTGAAGAAGGTCTATATCTTGATACCATTCTTGCAGTATTTCCTGATAATGTAGGTATTACAATTGCTTTAGCATTGTAAGAAATAGAAATATTGCTAACACTTGAACTTACAATATCAAGAAGGGTATCGTTGATAGGAACTGCTTTGTTAAATGGATAGTTTCTTTCAACGATTTTTGCTATTTTTACCATCATTTCAATAGATTTAACAGGATATTTACCAATAGCAGTTTCTCCTGATAACATAATAGCGTCAGTTCCATCTAATATTGCATTTGCAATATCAGAAACTTCTGCACGAGTTGGATTTGGAGAGTTTATCATTGATTCTAACATCTGGGTTGCAGTAATAACAGGTTTACCTAAATTATTACATTTTTTAATTATTTCTTTTTGTAGAATTGCAATTTTTTCTATAGGCATTTCAACTCCTAAATCTCCTCTTGCTACCATTATACCATCAGAGAATTTAATTATTTCATTTAAATTCTTTATTGCAGACTTTCTTTCTATCTTTGCAATTAAAAAAGATTTTTTATGCCATTTTTTTAGAAAATTTCTAACTTTTATTAAGTCTTTTGCATCTTTAATGAAAGAAAGACCTAAAAAATCAATATCAGAATCTATTGCGAATCTAATATGTTGAATATCTTTATGTGTTATAGAGGGGATAGGTAAATCAATATCAGGGAAGTTTAATCCTGCACCATTTTTTATAATTCCATCTGAATATACTTTACATAAAACACTTGTAGGGTTAGATTTTATAACCTTTAATTTTATTTTACCGTCACTAATAAATATAGCAGAATGTTTAGTTAGTGCTTTTATTATAATAGGATAAGAAATATTGTTTTTATTTATAGTTATTAAATCACCTGGTTTTACTTTTAATTCTTGTTTAAAATTCTTAATTCTTAATTTAGGACCTGGTATATCTGCTAGTATTCCTATAGGTCTATTTATTTCTTTTTCAATCTTTCTAACTATTGATATAATTTTTTTGTATTCGGAATAACTCCCATGGGAAAAGTTTATTCTAACTATATCTAAACCAGCCATTATAAGTTTTTTTATTATCTTATAATTAGAAGTTGCTGGCCCTATTGTGCCTATTATTTTAACTCTATTCCATGGTATCATAAATAATAAAATTTCGAATTACGGATTGCGAATTACGAATTTATTACATTTCCATAACTATCAATCCATACGATAGCAGGAAAATCTTTTATTTCTAGTTCATATATTGCTTCTGGCCCTAAATCTTTATATGCAATAATTTTACAGAATTTAACTTTTTTTGAAAGATAAGCACCTGCTCCACCTATTGTTACAAAATAAATACCTTTATATTTTTTTATAGCATTTATTACTTCATTATTTCTATTGCCTTTACCAATCATTCCAATAAGTCCATATTTTAAAAGAATTGGTGTAAATTCGTCCATACGACTACTTGTTGTTGGTCCACATGAACCAATTACATTAGCTGGTTTAGCAGGTGTTGGTCCTACGTAGTAAATAGTTTGACCTTTTAAACAGATAGGTAATTTTTCTTTTTTGAGTATTGCTTTAACCAATCTTTTATGTGCCTGGTCTCTTCCAGTGATTATTTTTCCAGATAGAAGGACTAAATCACCTGCTTTTAATTCTTTAATTTCTTTTCTATTTAATGGCAGATTTACCTTTTTCATAGTGTTTTTTCTGCACTTCTTAAAGCATGACAACTAATATTTACTGCTAATGGTAATCCAGCAATATGTGTTGGGTAAGATAAGATATTTACTCCAAGTAATGTAGTTTTCCCACCAACACCTAATGGACCTATATTGAGTTTATTACCCAATTTAAATATTTTTTTTGCAATGTTTTTAAGATGGGATTTATCAGACCAGAAACCAATAGGATGAAGTAAGGCATATTTAGATAAATAAACTGCTTTTGATAAATCACCACCAATTCCTATACCTACTATATAAGGTGGACAGGCATCAGGACCTGTAGATTTTATAGATGAAATTACAGAATGTATTATATCTTCGTTTGTAGCAGTCGGATTTAGCATAAATACTTTTGATTTGTTTTCAGAGCCAAAACCCTTAGGTAAGACTTGTATTTTAAGTTTATTCCCTTTTACAATATTGTAGTAGATAACTCCTGGAGTATTTGTATTTGTATTTTTTCTTATAATTGGGTCAGAAACAATAGATTTTCTTAAGAAACCTTCCTTATATGCTTCTTTTATACCTTTATTTATAGCATTTCCAAGATTACATTTTATTTTTACATCCTGTCCAATTTCTACAAAAACCACTACTAATCCAGTATCCTGACAGATTGGAATTCTTTCTTCCTTTGCAATTTTATAGTTTTCAATTAAAATTTCTAAAATATATTTTGCTTTAGAATTTTTTTCATTTAAATATGCTTTTTTTAAAGCAAGACAAATATCTTTTCGTAAATTAAAATTTGCTTTTAAACAAAGTTCTTTAACAATACTGATTATTTGTTCCTCTGATAGATTCATAGTATGCTTTTTAATTTATTGATTATTGCTTCTCCCATTTCTTTTGTTCCAACAGCGGTAGGGTCAAATCTATCTTCTTTTAAGTCATAAGTAACATATTTTCCTTCTTTGATAACTTCAGCTACAGCGTATTCTAATTTATCTGCTTTTTCATTCTTACCAATGTATCTTAACATTAGAACACCAGAAAGTATTAAAGCAGTTGGATTAACTTTATTTAATCCTTTGTATTTTGGTGCGCTTCCATGTACTGCTTCAAATACTGCAATATCATCTCCAATATTTGCTCCAGGTGCTACGCCTAATCCACCAACCAATCCTGCGCATAAATCAGATATTATATCACCATAGAGATTTGGAAGAACCAATACATCATAAAGTTCAGGTTTTTGTACTAATTGCATACACATGTTATCAACTATTACATCGTTAAATTCTATGTTTGGATATTTCTTTGCAACATCTCTTGCAACTTCCAAGAATAAGCCATCAGTAAATTTCATTATATTTGCCTTATGAACAGCAGTTACTTTTTTCCTTTTATTTTTTATAGCATATTCAAAAGCATAACTAACTATTCTTTTTGTTGCTGAAATAGAGATTGGTTTAATACTTATTCCTGAGTCTTCTTTGATTTTTTTGCCTAGTAAGTCATTTATACCATTTATTAATATTTTTGTTTTTTCATCGCCTTCAGGAAACTCAATTCCAGCATATAAATCTTCTGTATTTTCTCTTATTACAACTAAATCAATATTTTTGTATTTAGAACGGACTCCTTCATAGGTTTTACATGGTCTAACGCATGCAAAAAGGTTTAATCTTTGTCTTAATGTGACATTTATGCTTCTAAAACCAGTTCCTACTGGAGTTGTAACTGGTGCTTTTAATGCAACTTTATTTTTTTTAATAGATTCAATAACTCTTTCGGGAAGAGGAGTTCCTTCTTTTTCTAAACAATCTACTCCTGCGTCCACTTCATCCCAGTTAATTTCAATTCCTGTCGCAGTGATACATTTTTTTGCTACTTCAGCAATCTCAGGGCCTATACCATCGCCTCTAATTAATGTTATATTTTTTACCATTTTTTTCCTCCCGTACATATAATATCATACTTTTTTAATTATTA
>Ga0123519_10015779_pt1 | contig 10567 bp, 10 predicted proteins | sample YelNatPaOPRAMG02_FD_87396 | JGI IMG/M metagenome (GOLD analysis project Ga0123519, IMG submission 87396) | Hot spring microbial communities from Yellowstone National Park - Yellowstone National Park OP-RAMG-02 (version 2) | ecosystem: Environmental > Aquatic > Thermal springs > Hot (42-90C) ...
AGGGCAAACCCGAGGCCTACTACTTCCCGCCGCAGCTCAACAACGTCGGCAACAACTTTCCGTATACGTTCTTCGGCCTCGAACCTGGCGTGACGAAGCAGGATGTCCGCCGATGCTTGGAACGATGGAACGAGGGCGACAACGGGATCCTCGACCTGTCCAAGGCGTATCGGCTCAAGCCCGGCACAGGCTGGCTCGTGCCGCCCTGCATCCTCCACGCCCCGGGTTCGCTCGTTACCTACGAGCCCCAATGGGGCTCCGACGTCTTCGGGATGTACCAGTCGCTCGTCGAGGGACGCGCTGTGCCCTGGTCCCTGCTCGTCAAGGACATGCCAAGAAGCAAACACAAGGACCTCGACTTCATCGTCGAGCAGCTCGACTGGCCCGGCAACACGGACCCCAACTTCCGCGACCACCACTACCTCGAGCCGATCCCCGTCGCCGACAGCGCGAGCGACGGCTATGTCGATCGCTGGGTGTGCTACGGCCGCATCGAGGGCAAGGAGCTCTTCTCCGCCAAGGAACTGACGATCGACCCGGGCGTCACGGTCACCATCAAAGACAACGGCGCCTACGGGCTGATCGTCACGCAAGGCCGCGGACGCATCGGCACGCTGGAGCTTGAATGCCCGGCGATGATCCGTTTCGGCGAAATGACGCGGGATGAGGTGTTCGTGACGGCCGAGTGCGCGCGGGGCGGCGTCGAGTTCGAAAACACTTCGAGCGAGGAGCCGCTCGTGACACTCCGGTACTTCGGCCCCGACACGAACCCCGACGCCCCGAACGTGGGCGACCACAAGAAACGACGCGTACCGAAGAGCCGGAAACAAAAAGGCTGAGCGTCGCGGGGCACGCCCTTGCGTGCCGATCCGCTTCTCAGTGAACCGCCCGTCCGCGGTACCAGGCGCGCCAGAGCCGCGGCGTCGTCAGCAAGAGCGCCGCGCCGACGGCCGTGTAGATGAAGCCTGCCACCTCGCGGGAAACCAGTCCGCCGCGAAGCACCCGCCCCATCCCCGCCATCAGCGCGACGAACATCCATGCCCGCCACGACAGGAAGCCGCCGAGGCAATACCCGTCGCCGCGCGCGTAGATCCGGCCGATCGTTCGCCGCGCGGTCCCTTGCAGAAGCCAGCGGGATTTGCATGCCCCGACACCCGCGGCCACGGCAAGCAACGGCCACACGTAAGGCAGGCGGGCAGCCAGCTCCCACCGGACACCGAGCACCGTCAACACCGCACCGACGATCGTCCACATCATCGCGACCAGTAACAGGTGCGTACGCGCGCTCGCGGCAGGTTTACAGGCCTCAAGCCAGTCGTTCATGCGGATCACCCACGTTGGCGTTATTCTATGCCGCACCAACCCCGTTGGCCGGGCGAGTCGCCCTTCCCGCCCCCTCTTCGATCACAACAACCGGGGATGCTTCATTATTCTGGAGCGCGGACCCACCGACACCGCGTCCATGCCCATTCCCTGACCCCCGGCACAACCCTACAGACCCGCGTGCTTCCTTTGCCAAGACGCCACCGCCCCGGGCGCCTTCGAGCCGCCGGAGGTCAGTCAGCCTTGCGCACCCCAGGGCCGCTCGTCGAGCCTCTGGCAGGGGGCCGAGGCGCGACTGGCGGCCGTCCTTTGACCTGCGGTCGTGGCGGGGGCTTGGATCCCACAGTCGCCCCGGCCGCGGGCCGGGTCGTGCCCCGGGTCCGGTCGATCGTCTTTGCCAATAGAATCGGAGCTACCTTGTCTCGAATGACACTGCGGCTGATGCTCCCGGCATGTTGCAGCCTCAACGGATCGCTGAGGAACGACTCCGGGCTCCATCGGATGTTGTGAACGCGCTCGTAGTAGAGTTGCCGGGTCTCGGCGGAGGCGTGGTACGGCAGGGTGGCGCCCCAAGTACCGGCCGGGGCGGCGTCGGCGCGGTCGACCGTGCCGACGATGGGCACGACGCCTTGCAGCACAGGGTCGTCGGGCGACCAGAAGAAGTAGATCCCGCCCCGGGTATGCCGCAGCGCCCGGGTGAGATCGTAGTTGGATGAGAGGCTCGAGCTGAGCAGCACGACATGGTCCACGGTATAACCTGGGCGGAGCTCCTCGAGGGCAAAGACGGCCACCCCGGTGCCCGCGCTAAGCGCGATGATGTTCACGTCGGCGCCGGGTTTGGCGTCGAGGTAGGCCTCGATCTTGCGCGCCAGGCCGCGGCCCTCGCGACGGTTGTGGTTGTAGCTCAACTGATCCACCAGGGGGCCGAGGTACGTGGTCCAGATATAGTGCTCCACGTGCCCCTTGTATCCTCCGTCGGCCAGCCCGAGCGGCACCGATTCCTTTCCGAAGCCGTAGTTGCCGGCGCCGTCGAGGTAGAAGGTTTTCTCGTCGTCGCGCGAGCCGCGATCGACGAACATGGGCCGATTGCCCAGAATACAACCCGACAGGCCCCCTGCCGTGAGGACGAGGCAGAGGATTACAGCGTTATGTCGTGCGATCATCTCTGGTCTTGCGGCTCCATTCTTGCGGCCCCACAATCCTCTGCCGAACGACCCGGAAAAGCAAGCAGGTCGGCAGCTTCCGTCGCTCGAGCCATCGCCACCAGATCCGCTGTCCCTCTCGCTCCGGCCCGTGAAGATGTTCACGACGGCCTCTGCCAGCGGCCGCGTGAAAGCCGCCCCGCCCTCGTTCCGCGAAGTAGAGGTCGCCGAAGATGGCGGCAATCGCGCCGTACCGGGGCACGCCGGGCATCGTGCGCGCGAGCAGGCCGCGAACGCCACGGAACGGACGTCGATCTGCCATTCGGGGGCGGCCACAGGGCGGATTCTAACGCGAGCGGCGGGGTGAATCGAACGCGGGCGGAGGATGCTGACCGCTGGGCGACCGGTTCGGCATTGAGGGTGACACTCGTTGAACGCGGATCGTAATAGCTCAAACTGACCGATTCGGTGGCGGATGCGGCCTGGCGCAAAGAAAATGCGATGCTTTCTGCCGATAGGTGTCGTGAATAGCAACACTCGGCAAAACCACCGCATGGTTACTATCGGCCGCATCCCCGCCCTATTACCTCTGCCCGTCGGTGGTTCAGGCCGCCCGGGCTTGCGGATGGCACTACATCGGCGTGGGCAAGTGGAGCCGCCGGTTCCAGGTGGGCGGCCAATCGTATCGGCTGAGTTGCTACGGGCCGAATGTCCTGCGTTTGCCGCCGATCCGGCAGCTCAAAGCCGACTTGCTGCGCACGGTCTGGCGCGAGGCGGTCAACGACGTGGCCAAGGTCAGTCATGAGCGTCTTGTACCTCGTCGCCTGGAGAAACTCCTGGTCGCATGAAATCGGTCAGAATGAGTCAGGAGGGCTGGCCCTTCGTTTTGTGCAGAGCCGGGACAGTTGCCGTAATGTGAAGCGTTGGAGTCTTCGATCGAGGTGCACTATGGATCGTCGGCAGATCATTAAGGAACTCAAGGCCACGCAGAAGCTCAGAGCCGAGTGCCCCAGTTGCGGCGAGGAGTTTGCCCTGTCGCGCGCCGTGATCTTTGATGCGCTCGGAGAGATCCCGGAGGACGCAAGGGCCGTCATCGCGTCGAAACGCGAAGAGCTTCAGAGGCAGGCGCGCGACCTGAAGGACCAGGAAGCGGAACTCCGAGAGCGTAAGCACTCCGCGACCGCCGCTGCCGAGCGGAAGGCGATGGAGGTCAGTCTCGGCCTCGTCATTGAAAAGATCGTGACGGGATGGAAAGCCTTTCCGCACGAACCGTATGATTGTCGTGCCCTCTTCGAACCCATCGACTATCTGGCCTTTGACGGCATGACGCGCGAGGGCAGGGTCAAAGCAATCGCCTTCATCGACGTGAAGACGGGCGACGGCAGGCTCAACAAGCACCAGCGAATGATTCGTGACGCCGTTCAGGACGGACGGGTGGACTACAGGGAGTTGTAACGATGGCAGGACTCGTAGATACGTTTCAAGCGCTTAGCGGCATTCTGGTCGTCTGTCCCTGCTGCGGAGACCTTCTTCGCCTCGCAGACCTGAAACTACGGTATACCGGCAAGTACGAACGCACCGTTCTCGACGATCTCCAGAAACGACAGCGGATCCTGGACCGAAAGGCAGAGTCCCTGCTACGCCGGCAGGAACGATTCGACGAACGAGAAGCCGAGTTGCGTCGTGAGGCTGCGGCACGCGGGCGGCGCCGAATGCGGCGCGTCATTCACCGCATCGACCCGGCCATTCGTAAGCTGCAATATCACCCGCAGGACATCAAGACGCTCTGTTTCCCCGTGGATCTGATCGTGTTCGACGGACTCAACGACGGGGAACGCGTCAAGAATGTGATCTTCATCGCGCGAAGCAGGTCACGAACCATCACATCGCTTCGCCGCAGCATCGACTCGGCACTGAGCAGGGGCAGGTGCGTGTGGGAAACCATCAGGGTGGGAACAGATGGGTCGCTGGAGTCTCTCCCCTGAATACCGGGATCGGAACAGGTGGCAGGACGATTCCGGTGGACATGGAGCGGGAGTCAGGGTACTCTGAGGTAATGGGGCAGCCGCGGCGGACAGCCGACCCGAAGGCGCATCAGCTCTGGAACCGTCAGGGAGCGCGGCTGAGCATCCTGGAGAAGAAAGGGAACTGCGCAGCGATCGAGCAGGCGTCGGCCGAGGACGTGGACCGGCCGGATGTCCCGAAGCTGCCGGCGGATTGTCTGACGCCGGAGTATTGGCACTTGGCGGTTCAGGCAGGTAGAGCAACGGAGGTACCGACGTGGATGCAGTGGGTGACGGCGACCCATGCGCATTGCCGGCATGCCCATTATCACAGCACCGGCGAAGGACCGCTGTACCGGGGAACGCTTCAAGAGCTGCCTCGTGCAGGAGGAAGTTCCTTCCGCGAGCCGATACGTCGAGGCACGTTCGCTGCGTGTGGGGCTGGTCGATCGGACCGGGGATCGCCGTGGGCAAGCCTGTGGGCTTGACGGGCGGGCAAAGGAAATCGAAACGGTCGGCTCGGGGCTTGGCCGGCGGGTCGGCCGCGGATCTGGGTGGTGGAGGTCAACCGGCCGATCAATGATGGGGCGTTGAAGTGCGTACGGCAGTCCGCCATGTGCGGCGAAGTTCTCGGAACCGACCGATGAAAGCGAAGAATCGTCGCTCGCCTCGGCCTGGGAAGCGCCCCCGCGTCCGCGCGGGCGACCGCGAAATGAGAGCAAGACATCATCCTGCTGCCTTCTGTTGTCCAACAAGCGGCGCGTGCCGCTTCTTCGCAGGCCGACTTCGGCGATTCCGCCGAAGCTCGTACAAGGAATGACCTCAAAGTCTCAGCACGGGAGATCAATAGAATGTGGCGAGAAAGGAATCTGAATCGAGCGGTCCGGAGCATCCTGGCGGTAGCGCCTTTTCTGGCGGGCGGGTGCAGCTCGGCCTATCCCGTCGACGTCCAGTCGGCCTGGGGCCCGGGCGCGAAATTCACGAAACTCGGTTCCACGTTTGATTGGGCGCCGGATGCCCAGGTCGGCGCCGGAAGCCCCCGGGCGGCCAATCCGCAAGCCCACGAACTCGTCCTGAAGACCGTGACACAGGAGTTGACCGCCAAGGGCTACGAGAAGATCTCAGCCGGAAGCCCGGATTTCCGTCTCGACTATCGCGTCGGAATGAGCATGCTCGGCGATACCACCGGTGACGGTACCCTTCAACAGTATCCCGAGGGGTCTCTCGTGCTGTACGTGATCGATCCGGCCAGCGGCAAGTGGATCTGGCGGTCGGCGGCGCGTGCCAGGCTGAATGAATCCGGTTCGCCGGAAACCCGAGAAAAGAGGCTCCGCGAGGTGGTCCAGCGAATGCTCAAAGATCTTCCGTCGAAGGGCGGCAATCCCCCTGCGGCTCGCTAGCGCAAAACGCACCAGAGAAGGTGTCAGGAACGATCCTAAGACAAGACGATACAGAGCCAAGATAGCTAACGCACACCAAACTTCCAAACCATGCGATGTTGCGGCGCTTTCCAGCGGCCCTTGGCCAGCCAAAGCACTCTCCCTATCGCGAGGGCCCGTTTTTTGGGGGGGGGTACACGGGGTCTGGGTCATGGCAGTCTGAGCGGATGGCACGACCACGGAAGTGTCCCAGGTAAAGGGCCGCCCCCTTTTTTCTCTTCGAGACCGGGTATTCACCCGGTTACCAGCGCAAGCCCCTTCGACGAGCATAGGGACAAGGCGACTTGCGCGTGACCTGCGGTCGGCACAGCGCATACGGGCACGACCCGCGAGGCTTCAGCCGCCGGCATCCGGATACGGCGAAAGGACAGGTGATCCGATGAGTACGAGCACACTGGCACCCGTGAGACAGTCGAAGAAGGGCCCCGGCTCGCCGCGGTTTGTGGATCATGTCGAGTTGCGCGGGCGGTGGGCGTACAGGCGGTTGTTCGACGCCGTCGAGGAGTGCGTCGGCAGCGGATCCGACTCGGACCGCACGCTACGGCAATTCAAGCGGATGCACTACTGTGCCCGCCGGATGAAGCTGCTGCTGGAACGCTATGGCGGGCGGGCCGTGCTTCGCAAGGACTACAGGCGGTTTGCGGCACTGCACCAGCAGTTCCGCGACGAAATCGCCTCGGACAACCTGGGCCTCGTGTACTCGCTGTTCAAGCAGACGCGTGTCGCCAACGTAGACGGTGATGAACTGCTCAGCGAGGGGATGATGGCGTTAACGCGGGCCATCGACACATTCGACCCCTGGCGGGGGTTCCGGTTCAGCACTTATGCGTGCTACGCCATCATCCGGGCGTTCTATCGGTCCGGCCTGAAGGAATCCAAACGCCGCCAGCGCGAGCCGGTGAACTTCGACATCGAGCTGGAGCGGAGCCACTGGACGGAAACGCACCGGGCGGAGGAAACGGTGCTCTACGCGGAGCGATTGAACAGGATCCTGGCCTCGGACGAGGCCGACCTGACCACGATGGAGAAGCAGATCCTCGCGCGGCGGTTCCCGATGGGATTCGGCAAACAGGGCCGGACGCTGGCCGACATCGGGGAGGAGATGGAGTTGAGCAAGGAACGCGTCCGCCAGATTCAGAACTCCGCCCTCGCCAAGCTTCGCCGGGCGCTCGAAACGGACCCCGTGCTCGCCGGCGCGGTGGCGTGAGGCCGACCCAGGCGCAATCCCCGGGCAACGTAATCTCCGAGACACCGGGCGGCTTGCCCGGGCCGGCCGGCTGTCGCCAGGCCTGTGCGGCGCATTTCCTCTTCGGGCAACCCCGCCGGTTGCCCCCGACCAGGCATTGCAGGATAATACGGGCGCGTTGAATGGCATCATCCGGTACTCTTTTGCGTCCCGCGGACGCAAGGGGTATGCCATGTCGACCGAACCGCTCGCCGTTACGTCGGACCTGTTTGCCTGGTACAACGTCGTCTTCGCCGCGTGCTTCGCCGTCGGGTTGTTCTTCACCGCGCTGCAGGTGCTCGGGCTCGGGCACTCAGACGTGGACCTCGACGCGGACGCGGATATCGATGCGAACGCCGATATCGACGCGGATGCGGACGCGGACGTCGACACCGATGCCGATGGCGGCGCGGAGACGTCGGCGCATGTCGGCGCCGGCGAAAGCGTCGGCGCGACGCAGGCGGTCGCCCAGTTCGTCGGCGTCGGGCGAGTCCCGGTCTCGGCGATCCTCATGACGCTGTTCTACACCGTCGGATTGACCGGATGGATCGCCAACCTCCTGCTGCGGCCCCGCTATGAATCCGACCGGGCGATGTTCTTCACGAGTCTCGCGATCGCGCTGGTCGTCGGCCTGGTCGTCATGCGGCTGGTCGGCGGCCTGCTGGCCCGCTACCTGCCGTCGGTGCTTACCAGCGCGATGAACCGCCGCCAATTGGTGGGGCTTGTCGGCGAGGCGATCCTGCCGATCACCGAGCAGTTCGGGCGCGTGGCCGTAAAGGACCGCTACGGCACGCTCCACCAGCTCAACGGCAAGGTGCCGCCGGGCGTGGATCCCGTTGCGAAGGGCACCCGTGTGATTCTGACCAAGTATCTTCCCGAGGGAGACATCTATTACGTCGGGCGGGCACGCTGACGGAAGGAGGTTTCTCGCCGTGACTACTGCAATCCTGTGGGTTTTCATCGGACTGGCCCTGATCGCCGGGGGCCTGCTGGGCACACAGAGCCACGTGGTTCCCGCCGGCGCCGCTGCGGCGATGCTCGGCATCGGCGGCGTCATGGTCGTCGTCGTCTCGCTGGGCATGGCCTATTCGCGGCTGTATCGCAAGCCGACGGCCAACCAGGCATTCGTTCGGACGGGCTCGGGGCGGGCGAAGGTGATCCTGGACGGCGGGATGTTCGTCATTCCGATCATGCACCGGCTGATCGAGGTGAGCCTCGAAACCATGCGCCTCGACGTGAAGCGCGCCGGGCCGGATGCGCTAATCACGAAGGACAATCTCCGCGTGGACATCGCCAGCGAGTTCTACATCCGCGTGGCGCCGACGGAGGAGGACATCCTCGCGGCGGCCCGCTCGCTGGGCGACAAGAGCGTCAGCGCTACCGCCGTCAGCGAACTGGTATATGAGAAGCTCGTCAGCGCGCTGCGGAGCGTCGCGGCGACCAAGGAGCTGCTCGAGCTGCACATCAAGCGCGACGAGTTCGCCTCGGCCGTGCAGGAGAACTTGGCGAACGACCTGCGGCAGAACGGCCTGACGCTGGAGACGGTGACGATCAGCCAGCTCGACCAGACGCCGCCGGAGAACCTCAACCCGAGCAACGTGTTCGACGCCCAGGGCCTTCGCAAGATCACCGAGATCACGCAGGCCCAGAACATCGAGCGGAACCGGATCGAGCGGGATGCGCAGCGGGCGATCAAGGAGAAGGACGTCAAGACGCGCAAGGAGATCCTCGAGCTGGAGCGGGACCAAGCCCAGGCCGAGGCCCAGCAGGCGACCGAGGTAGCCAATGTCCGCGCCGCCAAGCAACGGGAGAAGGAGCAGTACGAGATCGAGCAGCGCAAGGCAGTCGAGCTGGCCGCCGTCGCCAAGGACGAGATGGTCAAGAAGGCCGAGATCGCCAAGAACCAGGCGATCCAGGCGGCCGACGTGACCCGCGAGCGGGTCGTGCAGACGGCCGCCGTGGAACGCGACAAGGCGATCCAGGAAGCCCAGATCGCCAAGGAGAAGGCCGTCGAAGTGGCGCGCCGGCAGGCCGAAATCGCCGTCGCCGAGCAGGAGGCCGCCCGCGCCGCCGCCGAGGCCAAGGCCAAGGCCGCCGAGGCGCAGCGCGAGGCCGAGGCGCAAAAGGTCCAGACGATCGCCGTCACCGCCGAGGCCGACCGCGAGGCGCAGAAGAAGATGATCGAGCAGCGTCAGGTCGTGGATGTCAACAAGTACCGCGAGCAGACCGAGGCGGACGTCCGCGCCTACGAACAGGTCAAGCAGGCGGAGGCCGCCCTCTCCGCCGCCGACAAGCAGAAACAGGCGAAACTCGTCCTCGCCGAGGCCGACGCCAAGGCCGCCCGGATGCGAGCCGAGGGCGAGCAGGCCGTCAAGATGGTCGATGTCAACGTCGACCGCGAACGCGTCGCCGTCGAGCAGGCCCGCGTCAACGTCGAGCGGCAGGAACTGGAGAACAAACAGACGTTCAGCGAAGCCGCGCTGAAGTTTGAGGTCCAGAAGCTCGAGATCCAGGCCGGCGCCGAGGTCCAGAAAGCCTTCGCCCAAGCGGTGGGCCAGATGCTCAGCAAGGCCCAGATGCAGATCTTCGGCGACCCGACGACGCTCTCGAACATGACCAGCCGCTTCATGACGTCCGTCGGCTACGGGCAGATGTTCAACGGCCTGCGGGCCTCGCTGCCGGACGACGCGCGGGACGTGCTCGGCCGCCTCGCCGGCGGCATCAGCGGCGCCCTCGCCGGAGCGCTCCGCAAGGCCACCGGCCATGAGATCGATGCGGCGACGATCGAAACGGCCCTGAGCAGGGTGCTCGCCGAGCAGGCCGCCTCGAAACCCGCCGAGGGCGACGGCAAGGACAAGTCCGAGAAGCCGGCCGCGCCCGCAGCGGCTGCACACAAGCCGTCAAGGCCGGACGCACCGGGCAAGGCCTGACACGGGCGGACAGCAGCAAAAACGATACGGGTGGGAACGCCTCTGCCCGGAGGGCCGGCTCGCGCTCAGTTCGATCCCTCCTCCCAGGGCCAGTGCTTGCGCCGGTTTTCGCGCACATCGAGGATGCGGCGGACGGAACGGATCTCTTCCAGCAGGATTCGGCCCCGGCGGACGACGTCCAGCTCCTCGAGGATGCGCTGCTTCGTCTCGACTTCGTCGGCCGGTACGAGCTTGAACGCAAGCACGTCGACGGCGCGGCCGATCGGCACATCCGGACGCAGCAGCGACCGCAGGGCGTCCATGCCATCAAGCAGGTCGAACGTGGGAGCCTGCAACACCTCCTCCAGGGCCCGGCGCAGTGCGATCGCGCCGTCCGGGTCTACCGTACCGCCCGGCTCGGGCAATTGCTCCAACAGAGCCAGCCGGTATGGGCCGTCGCGGTCCTCGCTGAGAACCCTCGCGCGGCAGATGCCCTCCAGATTAAGGAAGTACCGCCCGTCCGGCA
>Ga0123519_10015784_pt1 | contig 10566 bp, 6 predicted proteins | sample YelNatPaOPRAMG02_FD_87396 | JGI IMG/M metagenome (GOLD analysis project Ga0123519, IMG submission 87396) | Hot spring microbial communities from Yellowstone National Park - Yellowstone National Park OP-RAMG-02 (version 2) | ecosystem: Environmental > Aquatic > Thermal springs > Hot (42-90C) ...
AATTTCAAAAAGCGATAGCTTTGGCTCCCCAGGATTATTATCTTATTCTTCAAATTGCAAAAGCGTATTACGACCGAGCGATTTATGATAAGGCAACAAACTATATATTAAAAGCAATAGAATCAGACCCTAAAAATGCCAAAGTTTACGAATACCTAACAAAAATAGCATTTGATATGTCTGAAAGTTTTCCAGAGGTGGCTATAGAAGCCTTAAAACAAGCAATTCAGAAATGTCCTATTCCAGAAGTTTCTGCTTCTTTATATAAACGTATGGGAACAGTATATTTCGTACAAGGAAAATATAATGAAGCAATCGAGGCATATAAAACTATCTTAGAAAAATACAAAGATTTAGAAAAAGAGTGCGCCAAAGTACAGAATGCCATTGCTTTATTATATTATGAAACTGGCCAGTTTGAAGAAGCTATCAATAATTTCAATATAACATTAGATAAATATAAATCAATGCCCAATTATTGTGTTGAAGCTCTAATCTATTTAGGCTGTATATACTTTGAAAAGGGAGATTCCAAAAAAGCTATAGAATTATGGGAAAAAGGAGCAGAATTAAATAAAAAATCTCCTGAACCTAAGAAATCTATTGAATATCTTACCAATAAAATCACATTAAATGAATTTCTTAAAATTATTCAATCAATGCCTTGGGTATGGGCTGACGACGCATATTTTCTCATCGGGATTAGTTACGAAGTAAAAGGAGAATTTAATAAAGCAAAAGAATATTATGAAAAAAGTCTACACAACAGACAAATAACTAAAGATTTCCCATATTATCCTATCAAAAGAAGATTAGAAAAAATTACGAAATAATTGCATAATTTTTATATAACTATCTTTATTCCTCTAATACACTGTACTAAAATAAGAATATAAGAATAGTCATAGCACGAAATATATTTCTTCTCATTTGTTATTCTAACATTATAAATCTAATGCTAATATAAAATTTTTAGTTGCTTTGGAATAACTGTTTGCAAAGATTCTTTAGAAAGTTGCAATGTACTCCAACATAAATTCTGAATAGAGGAATTAATCTTTTCGGCATAAAGGATGTGGTAATTTAAAAGAACATATTTGATCTTATCATAAGGGAAGAGGGTTTTATCTAATTCTTTATACGAAATCCCCAAAGAGGGTTGATTTATCTCAACTAAGAATTTCAGTATCTTAGGGTGAGAAATTATACCTATAAAAGGTATTTTTAATATTGATGCTATTATGAGAGGGTGTAATCGCATACTTATTACCAAGTTAAAATTACAAAATAATTCCCATAACTTTTCTAAAGAGATCTTCTCTAAAAGAGTAACTTTTTGATAAGTTTGGATTGTTTTATAAATATTCTCCAAAATAACACGATCGTCTTCAATATTCATAGGAAGTAAATATACATGTGCATTAAATTCATCAATTAATTTATCCAAAATCTCTGCTATACTTCTGTTAAGTTGTTTCTGCCGATCAGAAAGATAACATGTGCCATCCCTCCAGGGATATTGTATAGGACGAATTGAAAAGCATATAGATAAACAAGCCGTTCTATGATTCGCTCTTTTATATCTCAAAAATTCTGATCTTAAGAAAAAAACTGGATCACCTACAATTCCAATTTTATTAAACGGAATTCCTAGTTTTAATAAATTTTCTTTAGAAATTCTATCTCGTACTAAGATAACTCTAGCTTTTCTAAATATAAATTTCAATAATAATTTCGATAATATTTTCTTATTCCATATTGGCTCAACTCCTACTGCATAGATTATGGTCGGCTTTTTAAACAATTGTGCTATTAAGACTTTGCTAGTCCAGAAAAATACTCCTGGATATTCATGTTCAAACAACCCCCCACCGCCTAATAAAAAAATATCGCAATTTTTAATAATTTTTACAATTTGATAAAGATGTTTCCAAAAAATTGGTTTCCAAAATACTTTAAAATAATTAATCTTAAGAAATTCAGGCCATTGAGAGTAGGAAGAAACTTTATAATATTCCATAGTATGCAATGGATTAAATGAAAAAATCATTATCTCTGAATTAGGGATATATTCCTTTATCATTTTAAGTAAAGAAACCAGAATTAGCTCGTCTCCTAAATTTCTATTACCGTAAGCTCCTGAAATAATAATTTTAACTTTTCTAATATTAGCCAAGTTTAAATAAGCAAAGTATGTTATTTTACTTCCTGATAAAAGGCAGCCAGGGATAATAACTAAAAGTTAATATGAAATCTACTAAAGATTGCTTGCTCCTCAACAAAAAATTTAAAACTTCTTCATTTGAATAAGATTTTATTTTACCAAAATATTTTTCTATAAATTTTAATGAATGATAAAAATTTTCATTACCCATAAAATAATCTCTAAGACTAAAATGTAAACTCAAAAGCAGAGAGGTAATAAAAGCATTTTTTCTAAAAATAAAGGGATACATTAATCTTATGTCGTAATTTCTAAGTGAAATTAAATTTCTAAAAAGAGAAATAAAGCTTAGCATTCTTGCTTTCAACATACAGTCATTAAATAAAAGAGAAGCATTATTCATTAAATATTCTACAATATTCTCTGAATCTGCTTCTAAGGATGTTTCTCGATATATTAAATACTTTAACGCATTAAAAATATAATTAACGAATTTATCGTACAGTTCTCTTGTCCCGATGTTAAATTCTAAATGGAAATAGCCTTCATTAAATAGCTCTAACTGTGTAAGAAATTCTTTCCCTATAAAATTAAAGAAATATAATTTATGGTATTCTCTTTTTATAAATTCTACTCCTTTTGAAACATCTATACTGTTAATCAAATTGCCTTCTAACAGCAAAAACCAAGGCACAATCTGTAGAGCATATTTACAGATAATAAACTTAAATCCTTTCATTAAGCTTTCTGTTTTAGAGTTATTATAGAATAAGGATGAAGGCATATAATATAAAACATACCAAAGGACTTTAATTATATCTTCGTTCTCTTTCTTCATATCTATATTATATAACCTAACATCAGGGATGCTATTTCTTATATCTTTGCCCCATATTACAAGACTTCTATTTTTTAGACTATATGTGTAAGTATCTTTTGGTAAACTAAAAAGTTGATTCATAGTTATTAACTTAAAATCAAGATTAAACATTATGGATTTCTTCATCTCATAATTTAACTTTAAAAGAGAATCTTTTAACTTTTTTGCATATTTATAGTTATTTACAACTATCAAAATATCATAGTCACTATAAATTTTTATTCCATTTTTTTTAATTTCGTAAATTAATTCCCCTCTTGCTCCACTTCCTAATAGTATTACCGAAATTACATTGTAAGATTTAAGTAAGTCAATAATCTTATTGAAATGTTCTTTAATTTCGTGCGGATAATTGAAGTAGTCACAAAATTTTAGATTAGATCCCATTTATTAATATTTATCAATTTAACATGTATTCTTCAAAAATTTATTATTCTATCTAAGGTTTAGGTAAAAACAATTTTGATTTTCTTTATTTATAAGTTTAAGATTTTTAAAACTATATCAAAAACTTCATCAGGCACTATATTTTCTTTATTTAAATTGATTTTCTCAGAACATATAAAAATGCCTTCGCGGATATCAGAGATATTCTTTACCAAATCAATGCCTATACCATGGTCTGAAACAATAATTATTTTCGTATTTTTATTGAGATTTTTTATTAAACGACCTATAGTGTCATCAACAAATCTATAGTAGTTAAAAATTAATTGTAAATTTTTTTTATAGAAACCGTTTAATCTCCCATCAGGTAAAAGGTATTCTTGAAAGATATCTAGACCGGGCATATATAATGCTACTACTTCTAGTTGTGAATCCTCTTTTACAATTTTTATTGCTATATCTATACTTAATTTATCAGAAATATATGATAGAAGGGGTAATTTTTTAGAATCTATTAAACTAAAAATGGTAGTATACGGAAGCACTATCGGTTTTTTTATATTATAAACATGCATTATCCTCTGTAACTCCTTTTTATACCACCCTCTCACTATCTTTTTTTCTATCATTACATTAGTAAAGGGGAATTCAACAGGTATATTTAAAGAATTCATTTCTCCTATTAATGCCTCAATAGGAGGAATCATGGTTAAAATATCCCATTTAAAGGAATTTGATACACAGTTCCTAGTATAGTAGGAGAAAAATTTTTGAGATAATGACTTCTTAACCATATTGGGATTTTTATAAAAGAATGCCTTAGGAATAGCAATTTGCGATACCATATATCCATGGATGCTTTCTACAGGCCAAGTACATGGAAATGAAATGAATAAAGATTTTATATTTTTCTTAGTCAATATATCCCATAATGCTTCTGTTTTCCTCATATAACTTGGCGGTGATAATACAATTTGAGCGTATTTATTAACACTGACAAAAGAAATAATCCCATGCTGATTAGACTTTTTTCCAGTAAGCATACTTGTCCATATGCTAGTAGACCATCTATCTTCAGGTTTTAATCCATAGAACTCTCCCTTCGCTATCAACGAAGAGATATTTGGCAAGTCATTACTATTAATCAATCTCTCAATAATCTCCTTATCTGCTCCGTCTATCCCTATTATTAAGATCTTTAATGAAGTACCAGAAGCTTCGAATCTTCTAAATTCTAAACAATATAATTGAAAAGACATAAGAAAAAATAAGATCATTAACCATTCACTTCTTTTTTTGATTAAAACTGCAATAATCTTTTTCTTCGATTTTCTTATAAATTTCTGTAAAATTCCCATTGGCAAAATATCTTTGATAAAAATCTTTTGTTTAACAACTAAGATATAATTTATTATAAAAGAATTTTCTTAATCTTTTTATACCCATAGCTGAATATATTTTTACGCAAAATTTGTCTTAAATTCAGAATAGTAATGTATAATAAAGCCAAAATAATATCGTTTTTCTTTATATTCTTTGTAAAGTTACATCCCTCAAATTTGCCATTTGATATCTTGTTATAGAGATATCCCCAACCAACAAATGAAGACGGAGGATGCCATCCAGATGCAACAAGTCTTTTAGTAACTGGCGTATTAGGTACAGGACGAAAAATGTTTGGATAAAAAGTCAGATTCATTAATCTCTCTGAACTACCAAAATTTACTTTAGAAATTTTTTTACATAACCTTAGAGTATCAAATAATTCTTTTCTACTTTCTCCTGGAAGTAATAACATAATCTGGAAAGTAGTTGAAATTCCTATTTTTTTAACTCGATTAATAAAATTTTCAATATTTTCAATAGTCTTAATTTTTGCCATTTTAAAATTACTCAAACATCCGGTTTCAATCCCTGTATAAATAAAAGAAACACCGGCTTTCTTCATCAATAGAAGAGTCTCCTCATCTATATTTACATCAACAGCTGTCCAAAACGAAATTTTTAATTTTCTTTTAATAATTTCTTTAAGAATTGGCTTTAATTCCTCATTATTCCCAGAAAAATTGGCATCTACGAAATAAATCCTTTTATCCTGGAGATTTGTTAACTTATTTAATAATTCTATCTCTAATAAAACCGATTCAACCGGTCTGCTTCGCCAGTAAAGATGTTTTTCGTATCCAGAGAGATAACAAAAAGAACATCTATTAGGACAACCTCTGGATAATTCCACTCCTATAGATTTATATTTATTCAAATCTACCAAATTATGGTCAGGGACGGGTAACTTAGAAAGATCATCTACTATTGCTAGAGGTGTAATAATTATCTTCCCATCCTTTCTATAACCTATGCCTTTTCCTGGTAGAAAATTAGTTTTTCCCTCTATGTAATCAGCCACTTGAGAAATTATCAAATCCGATTCGCCTATAAATACATAATCTGCTACCGTAGTCATTAGAGTTTCCTTAGGAGTTAAAGTGACATGGGGGCCTCCTAAAAATATAATACAATTTAAATCTTCTTTTAACTTGCGAGATATCCTATCAACCCAAATTAAATTCCCTCCGCCTGAACAGCTTATGCCTACTATTTGAGGAGAAAAATTAATAATATCTGTATACCAATCTTTAAAAAGAAAATTAAAGATCTTAACTTCATGACCATCTTTTTTCAAAATAGTCCCTAATTGTACTAAACCGTTAGGATAAAAATCAAAATCGAAAAACTTAATTTTACTGGTAATCGGAAAGAAAAACCTATTCCAATAAGGTCTTGCGCGAGCAAAATCATGTATTAATCTAAATATAGAATTGCCTCCTCTCTCACCAGTATCCAAAGGAGGCATTACTAATGCTATTTTCATAATTTTAAATTTTATATAAATTCAATCCTTCATTAAAAACAGTCGATTTTATCTTTAAATAATTAAGATATTTCCTCCTTTTATAATTATTTTCTCAAAAACACCGTAATTTACTCTCATTGGAATATTCAACCAGTTAGAAAATAATTTTTATATAGTTACCAATCGGTTTACAAGATAATTATGGCCAAAATTTATCAGGAATCTCATATAGATAAACCTTAATCCCGGTAAATTCTTTATATCCTTTTAATATAAATTGTCGGTCCATAAGTCTTTTAATCTTATTTGGTTCGGAAAAAGGATGTTGATCTAAAAAATTAGGCTCCCAGAATGAAAGCACAAGCCATATTCTTCTATTTTCATCTTTAATAAATTTTGACAACTCTTCAATATTTTCTATTACAAGACCATAGCTCCAAGGGACAAATTCTTTATTATTTTTTTCAGATAAAAGGTACTTTGGCCAATTGTATAGTTTTTCTTTTTGGCCAGAGATTAAAAGATAATAGATAAATGGAGAAGCAGTGCCTGGACAAGTATGAAAAACAACATCCCCATCCTTAAGATTATTAATAATATAATAGGCTGCCTCCCGACTTTCTCTCTTTGGATGCACTCCAGGACGATAAAAATCTGATGGATAAGGATAAATATTCTGATAATAATTAAACAAAGCTAATCCAGATAAGAACATTATAAAAAATAACAACATAATTATGTAATTAATTCTTTTTATCTTGCTTATTCCATAAGCAATTAAAATAAGAAATGCGGGTAAAGAAATAAAGAAATTTCTGTAGGTAAAAGTAGAAACAATGTTCGAGAATAAAATTGATAAAATCATCGGTAAAAAAAGCCAGAGAATCAAAAAATTTGTTTTATAGGGAGCATTTTTAAAACCATGATAGATAGCTAATATTAAGAAACTATAAAAAATTAATGAAGTAAAAAGAGTAATTAAGAAATTAGCATTATATCCAATGCTAAATATCCTTAAAGTCTGTAAGATATGTAGCAAAGACCCTTTTGGAATCCATGTAAAATATGTAGGATAAAGAGAAATAACTTTGAATTGCTTAGGTAATAAAATAAGCCAAGGTGAATATAATAACAAAATTATAAGTTGAACAATTAACCAACGTTTCAAAAGGGCTTTATGTTTTTTATACAAGAGAAAGAAAAAAATATTTTCAAATATAACTAAGAAAACTGAAATATAGCTTGTATAAAGAGAAAGAATAGTAAAAAAAATAAATTTTATCCATATAGGTAGTCTATTTTGTTCTAACCCAAATAAAAAATAATAAACTGAACAAAGAACAAGAAAAAGAGTTAATGTATAGTGGGTCAATTCCTGGGAATAATATATATGGAAAGGCGAAATAGTCAAAAGAAAAGTAGCGATAAAGGCAATTTTTTCATCAAATAAAATTTTTCCCAACTTATAAGTTAGAAGAATAGATAATATACCAAAAGTAAAAGGTAAGAGCCTTAAGGTAAATTCATCCTTAGCAAGAAATTTCCATAAATAAAGTAAAAAACGAAAAAACGGTGGTTTTGCAATATATATAATATTTGTAAATAACTCCAGAAAATTTCTTTTGGGAAGGAAGAGACGATTAAGCCACATACTTTCATCGTAACAAAGACCATAGCTATTCCATTTATATAATCTTAAAATAGCCGATACCGCAAAGAGTATAAATAATAAAAAATTTTTTTTAGACTCTTTCATTTAAACATTTATGGAATGTATACTTAGCTCTTACAAAGTCTAAACCTAATCGCTGACATATCTGTAGAACTTCGTAATTGGTAATTCTTGTATCATATTCTACACAGTCATAATGTAAATTCACATCTCTAAAAGTAGCTTGCATTAAACTGATAAGAGCCCCTTTAGCCTCGAATTTTACTGCCATAAGCCCTTGTCCCATTATTTTGAAATTTACAATCTTGACTAAATCGCTATAAAGTCTATATGTCAAAAATCCTATAGGTTGGTTTTTTCTTGTAGCAACAAAAATAGTCTCTTTTCTTAACCAACTATTTCTTACCCACTTGCTATATAAAGAATCGGCTTTTTCTTTAGGTATATTGGGATCTAAATGGAAACGGTCATCTACAAAAGACTTTCTTGCTATATCCATAAGATACGGTATATCGCTCTTTTTACATTTTCTTACCGGGTATATTGTACGAATATTAGGAATTTTGTGTTTATTCCGTATAAACGCAAATGTAACAAGAGTATCCATAAGTCTGAAACCATTCATCTCTAAGGCATGAATACTAGAGATATCATTTATGTCAATGCGACAGGAAAGGTGAACAATTCTTTCTTTTTTACATAACGTAAACAGATAGGAGAGTAATTTATTTTTTGTATCCAAGGATTGTCCATAATCTCCATTTGCCATTAGATAACCAATCTTTGCCATCTTTATCCCAAAATGTTTTGTGTCCCAAGGAAGAAATTCTAAGGTAGCAAGTCCCATTATCTCCCCACTTTTTCTTACTATTGCCATCTTACTGTTTTTATCCTTCAATACATTGTTAATTTTATAAAATAAGTAATTTTTTAATTTATCCTTGTCTAAGGCACGATAAGCGCGGAATTCGTTAAATCTATAATCTGAGAGCAACCTATTGATTCCGAAAATCTCCTTTTTATTTAATAACTTTATCTCCATCGGTAAGATTTACTTTAAATAAGATAACCTTATCTGCCTGTTTATTGAAATAAAATATTTCTTTATTAAATATCTTTATTGGCTCAAGGATTTTATTATTTAGCAAATCTCTAAAAAATTCATCCCAACCAGGACATTTATTATTAAAATTATCATAATCTATTGCACTGAAAAGCCAATAATTTATTTTATTACTTTTTAGAAATATCTTCAATATCTCAGGGTCTAATTTTTTTGTTTCATGGAGGTATTTCTCATAACAATAATAATTCAAAGAGTCACTCCGGTCTAAATACTGGTAAAAGGCAAGTATTCCCATTATGCGGGGTTTTTCACTCCTTCCTTTAAAATATTTACTTAATTCCTCAGCTATTGTCTGGTGATTAGCATAATACTTTCTGTATTTTAGATGCCTATTTTTATATTCTGCAAATGTATTTCTGAAAGAGAAAAGATTTATCACCAATAATGCAGAAATTAATGCATAAATAATTTTTTTTATATTTATATCATTCATCTTAATTCCTGTTTCGCATAACATCGCCAGAATGTATAAGATGGTAGTATAGAAAAAAGACAAATATATGCCTCTTATCGAGGGATAGATAAAGAAATATGTAAATATGACTGAAATAAATAAAAACGCTACTTTGAATAGTCTAGACAAAAGGAAAGACCTCTCTATTAAAATGCCTTTCTTGAATCTTAAGCACAACTTAGTGAGAATAAAAAAGAAGAAAACCAAGATAGCCAATATTTCCCACCCCATTGAATCAATGATTAATGATAACCTTCTGAATATTTCTTCTTTAATATGGGGGAAATTACCTGATTTCAATAATTCTATCAAGGGAATTGTGAGGAATATCTGAGTATAATCTATAGATTGGTTATATTTTATATAAGTATAATTAATAAAGAGGAGAAATATAGCTACAAGTGCAAATCCTGTTAAAAATTTTTTCAAACTTGAATTTTTATCAAATTGAAAAAAACCAAATAACTCTTCAGTTAGTATTATAGCTAAAGCTATCGGAAACCCTATCAAGCCCATCATAGATATGCCTAAAAATAATCCGGAAACAAAACTTTTCCATTTATTGTATCTAAAAGTAAAAATTAAAATGAAAAAAGAGACTGCACCAAGGCATATTAAAATTTCACCTCGGCAATTATGACTGGCATATAGAAAATTGTAATTTAACAAAGGAAGAGTAATTAATAATAAAGCCAATAAGTTATCCCTTAATTTAACCTTAAATAAAAGAAAAAAAAGAAACAATAAAATTAAACTTAGGGTAAAGGAAATCAGCCTTCCTAAATAAATATCTATATTCCCCCTTATTCGCATAGGTATGCCATACAACCAGATATATATCCAAGGAGTAAAATAGCCGTAGTCAACTTTGTCAGGAATATTTTCTAACCAGACAAATGTCTTGGGTTCTTTTTTTTCTATTGAAGTTAAAGCTAAATCCAGTGCCCAGGTTTCATCACCTGTTTCTGGTGGTTGGTCGTAGCATCTTATATATTTAAGAGAAATGAAAGAAAAAAATACTTCGTAGGATAA
>Ga0123519_10015785_pt1 | contig 10565 bp, 10 predicted proteins | sample YelNatPaOPRAMG02_FD_87396 | JGI IMG/M metagenome (GOLD analysis project Ga0123519, IMG submission 87396) | Hot spring microbial communities from Yellowstone National Park - Yellowstone National Park OP-RAMG-02 (version 2) | ecosystem: Environmental > Aquatic > Thermal springs > Hot (42-90C) ...
CAAGGCTCTAACTGCGGCGTTGCCGGCCAGTGGGTATTTCAGATTAATAATACTAACATTCTTCAACCTCCCAGTCCCGTTCCTATACCGCCTACTATCTTCCTCCTCCTTCCCGGTATAATAGGAGCGGTAGGAATAAGGAGAAAATTTGCCTGATGGCAAGAGATAGTCTTTATGTGAGTACTAAAATTCACAATACTCAAAAAGGATACCCAGAGACGGGTATCCTTTTATTTTTGCTCACTACCGGACATTTTTTAGAATAAATTGAAAAACGCCTTAGCAGCCACTCATGATCTACTCTAAACTAATTGAAACAAATTTTGTCTTTTCTAAAAAAGAGTTAACCCTTGACCAGATCTCCCTAAATGGGGAAAATAGGGGGGAGAAAGATAAGGAATATCTAAAACCTTTCTTGTTATTTATTGACAATAATTTTTAAATATCTTAAAATCAATTATATCCGCTGCTTTCTGTCGGATCTTTTTCAAATGCTCTCTTGAAATGACCTCTTGATATAAATGGTCTCTTGATATATGAGTGTCAAGGGATCAACTAAAGAGTGAAAAGTATCTAATATCAATACCTATTACCTAATATCAATACCTATGGCTGTTGTCTTCCGGCAGCGGAAGCTCTTGATCACTTTTTCATTTTATCAATGACCGTGAGAATGCCACTTTAATAAAGACTGGAGAAAGAAAAAAGATGACCAGGGTATGTCATGCTCTTGGTTTCCTTATGCACCAGCCTCCTGATACCTTGAATACGATGGTCGAACATCAGATGGGAAGGCTTCTGCAAATAATCGACAGCTATCAGATGCCATTGAAGTATCTAAATAGCTATCAAGATTGTCTCAAAATCCATGTTGGGTTCTCAGGAGTCCTTCTTGAGGAGCTTCTCTCCAGGGAAGTTATTGATGCTTGCCGCAAAATTATTGATATTCCATCCATGCTGAATGGATACCGAGAGTCAAAGAATGTCGAAATTATCGGCCTTGGATACTCTCATCCCCTGTTTCCCCTGATTCCGGCTGTAGATTGGGATGCGCAGATTGCCCAAGGGAGGGAGATAGCCAGAGAGGTTTTCGGGCATGAGCCAAGAGGTTTTTTCCCCTCAGCCAAGGGCTTTTGTCCGCAGATGATACCTATCCTCAAAAAGTATGGGTATGAATATGTTATTCTGGATAGATCAGCAGTAAAACCAAAAGTCAAAGAGGCAGTGGGAAGCTGCTGTGGCCATGATCGGTATTCTTCGATTGGGAGCCTGCTTTATCGTCAGACCGAAATTGGTGCTGTATTTATCAGTAATGGCTTCGATCATCTTAGGGCAGGGGACAGCCCAACCAAGCTACCAGAGGCCCTGCCGTCTAGGGATGGGGCAAGTCTTGCGGCTGGGCAGCAAGATTTGCTCATTGTTGACTGGCTGGTCATTGATGATCTGATCGGTCGAAAGATTAGTAGCCTACCCGAAGACTGTGAGTTTTGGGAGGGATATTTTTCCCCTTATCTTGAGTGGAGATACAAGTCTGCGATTGCACCACGGAGTGTGCTTCTCAGAGAACTTGTGCCTGAGATGAAAATGCGGCCGCCGTTAACTCTTCAAGTAGAAAATATCTGCATTGCGGATTTCCAAGAGAATGGCCATTTTGCTTCAATTGGCAGATGCAGCCCATCTGAACGCAAGCGGGCGATTGAAGAGGTCTGGCGTTTGAGTCAGCAATATCATGAGGTAAGGTCAGCCCTATTGCAGAAAGCAGACCGCTGCCTCAGCCATGGGCAGGTAGATTTGGCTGACCTGTTAGAAAGGGTTCAGAAGTGGCTGCTGAAATCTCAAACTGATTGCTATTTCTCGGAAGAGGATGAATCCTGGGCGGCAAAAGTCTATGATAACATAAAGCCAGCTCTCATCCTCCTGAAGGAGGTAAAAAGGCAGGTATGGTAAACCTTACTTAGCCTGAGTTTTAGGAAGGAAGCTACCCGAGAAAGCGGTGAAATGCGCGCAAGTCATGCAACGGCCAATAGCCAAAATTCTTATCCAGCAAAGGAAAGGGCAGATCTATCTACAGAGTGGATTTCACCTCTCTTGCTCCTTTTGGAGGTTGATCCAAGGCATCTCTACGCCTGCTGGGAAGTGTGGCCAGAAGATTTGGCCGCCATAGGTGCGCAAAAGAAGGATATTTTTCAAAATAGCCAGCTTACCTTGCGGATAATTGAAGGTAAAGAAGATAAGGGTAGGCAGCAATTTGGCTCATATTTTGATGTTCCGGTTGAGGGATGGAAAAATGACTGGTATATAGAGGTTCCCCGATCAGATAGGCTCTATTTCGCCGAATTGGGATTGAAATCTCTAGCCTCGGGTGAATTTTATGTCATCAAACGGTCAAATATGGTCAAAACTCCAAAAAATACCATCTCCTCACCTCAGTGCCAGGAGAAGTGGATGAAGGTTCTCGGTGAATACGAAACCGTGAGCCTCATCAGCTCTGATGAGCTTTTGGCCCAAAGGCCATCTTCAAAATACCCCATCAGTCAGGAAATGGTGGAAGAGTATTACCGCCACCTGTTGTCTCAACACCAGCCCAAAAAAGCAGTGGAGATAACAAGGCTGGAAGGGACACCTGCTGGCCAGGATGAGGCGACCCAGGGTAAGGAATCCAGAGAACCTGAGGGACTTATCCCCACAGAGGCTGCTTTCTCTGAAGCAATAGAACAGGAAGGCTTGAGCGCACCGGAGTGGAGTAGCCTAGCTAGTCTTAGCAGCTTAAGCAGCTCATCTTTCGGCTCATCTTTCGTAGCCTCAGATAATCTGCCGAGCAGCCTCGCGAGCCTAGAGCTTGGAGCCTCCTTTGGCAGCCCACTGAGCAGCCTCTCTTCTGCTGCCTTGAGCAGTTATTCGAGGGGGGATATTAGCCATTCAGAAAAGGCGGCCTCCTCGCGTCTTGAGGCCTCTTTCCAGTATGACCTTGATCTTGTAATCTATGGACGCACCCAACCAGGAGTGACTATTTATATTGGTGAGGATGCCGTTCCGGTTCATCCGGACGGAAGCTTTTCCTGGCGTCTAAACCTTGGCCGTCAGGGCAAACACTGGATTTGTTTACGAGCCAAGTTGCCGCAAGGGGGAGAGGTGCGCGAATTTATTCCTATCTGGTTTCAAAAAATCAGAACAAGCGGAGATTAAATGGAGTCGCGGGCCTATTTTTGCTTGATTCTCCATGCCCATCTCCCCTTTGTCCGACATCCTGAACAGGATGAATGCCTGGAGGAGCGCTGGTTGTTTGAGGCCATCAATGAGAGTTATCTCCCCCTGCTTCAAGTACTGGAGAATCTGGTTGAGGAAGGGGTGGATTTTCGGCTTACCTTAAGTCTAAGCCCTACCCTGATGGCCATGCTCGCTGATCCACTCCTTCAGGAAAGATTTATTCGGTATCTAGACAGGCTTATAGAGCTGGCAGAAAAAGAGATTCTAAGAAATAGGCACCATCAGGAACTTCTGCCTCTATCTTCCCTATACCATGAAAAATTTCTAACCAATAAGCGCCTTTTTCAACAAAAGTATGAGCGAAACCTCCTCTCGGCCTTCTCCCATTTTCAGACCCTGGGAAAGCTTGAGATTATTACCTGTCCGGCAACGCACGGGTATCTGCCCCTCTTAAAGATGAACCCATCCTCGGTAAGGGCCCAGATTGCCGTAGCAGTAGATTATTATCAGAAGGTATTTGGACAAACCTCTCGCGGCATTTGGCTGCCTGAGTGTGGTTACTATCCCGGTCTTGACCAGCTACTGCGCTCTTTTGGCCTGCGCTTCTTTTTTTTAGATACCCACGGGCTTGCCTATGCTCACCCTCGGCCCAAGTATTCGGTCTATGCTCCTGTCTATTGCCCGTCAGGAGTAGCTGCATTCGGACGTGATCAAAGGTCAGCCAGGCAAGTGTGGAGTGCCCAGGAGGGGTATCCGGCGGATCCTGATTATCGGGAATTTTACCGTGATGTTGGCCATGACCTTGACTATGAGTATATCAGGCCATACCTTCACCAGAATCTTAGGGTTGATACTGGGATAAAATATTATCGGATTACAGGATCTGGCAGGCACAAGGATTTTTACCATCCACCAAAAGCTCTAGCCAAAGCCAGAGAGCACGCCAGGGATTGCTTTCGCAGCCATGAAAGCTACAGCCTTTTCCTAAGTCGGCAGATGGATCGCCCACCCCTATTTGTTGCTCCCTACGACGCGGAACTATTTGGTCACTGGTGGTATGAAGGACCTGACTGGCTCAACTTCCTGATTCGGGAGATCGCGGCCAGTGGGGGCTCGCTCAGGATGATCACTCCCTCGGAATATCTGGAAAGATTTCCCATTAATCAGGTTGTCCAGCCTGCCGCTTCCAGTTGGGGATGGAAAGGATATAATGAGATGTGGCTCAATAGCACCAATAAATGGATCTATCCTCCTCTATTCAAGGCCGCACAGCTTATGGAGTTTTTGGCGGCGCGGTTTGCCGGCAGCAATGCTGAGGTGCGAAGGGCTCTCAATCAGGCCAGCCGTGAACTCCTGCTGGCCCAGGGGAGTGACTGGGCCTTTATCATCCATAACAGAACCTGTGTCCAATACGCTATAAGGCGCACCATTTCCCATCTTGAGCAATTTAACCGTATCTGTCATCAGGTCCTGGCTGGCTCTATTGACATCGACTGGCTTGAGACTATAGAAAGGGCCGATAACCTTTTCCCCGATATCAGCTTTGAGGTCTATCAAATGGATGAGTCCGAAAATGGATAAATCCGAAAGGAAGATGGCTGGATAAGGGCTAGCTTAGCCCGGCTTTTCGAATAATTTCTAATAGTTAGGGCGGCCTTCAAAAATTGCGGCCACGATGATCAAGCCATGATTGAAGCTCCTGATTGCTAGCCGGAGCAAATCCCACACTGTTTCGCCATACCTTAGGGCTTTCCATACAAAGATACAGAAAACACTCAGGAGCCCTCTGCCTAATCCATCGAACCATATTGGCGTAGATCTGCTGGCGCAGAATTTCCAGATATCGCATCTTCCCGTCAAGCCCCTGGATAAACTCCTCATAGATAATCCGGCTATGGTGGAATTTTTCCTGAATGATCGGCTTTAGCCGAGGCAGATACCGAAAGCAGCCCAGGCTGATCCAAGCAATCCGAGATGGCTTAATGGTGGAAAAAAGCTGCTCTATGGTTTCTTGATACTCTTTTTCCCAGCCTGGATAATAGATAATAGGATCAAAGTGAAAGGCCAGCCGATATCCCCACTCCTGACAGGCTCTGGCTGCCAGCAGCCGCTCCTCAACCGAGGGCGCGCCAAGCTCTTCCCGACAGACCACACTGGCCGAATTCAATGACCAAGCTACAATGGTTTTTCCCCTGTGATCTAGGTCTTTCAGATGGCCAACATTGGTGGTCTTGGTCTTAAGCTCCAGGCAGGCATTTTTTTGGGCGGCAAAATATGGGACAAGGATAGTTGATAGCCCAGTCAGGTGGTCCAGCACTAAGCTATCGGTAAGCTCACCGGTACCAATCCGAAAAAAACTTGAGGGGAAGCGAAAAAAAAGCTCATCTAGTTCTGACAGCATCTCTTCCACGTTAGCATGGACAACCATGGCCGGATGATCCAGGTAAGCTTGCAGGATACAATAAGTGCAGGACAGAGGACAGTTTGCGCCAATGTGCAAAATCTTATACTGGCAGCAAAGGTAGTGCTGAGTGCCTGGGCAGGGCTTATAGAAACTGCCCTGATGCCGAGTTACCACAAGATCATCCGCGGTGAGTAGATGAAGGCAATCCTGGTCGATTTTCCTATATTCAACCTGAGCGCAAGGAGCATGGCGGAGAATGCTTTCAACCAGCGGAGAGGATGAGGAAAGCTGCGGGCTAATAATAATTCTTTTTGGCAGATATAGAGGCATGACAGCTCTCGGCAGATTAGGTAGATTATGATTTGATAATATTTTTAAATTTTTCACAAGATATCAAATTATTTAAAAATTCCAGTTTTTGCCGCAATTCGGCCAGATCAGCAAACTTTAGTTCAAACTTATAGCTTCCGTGCTCAAAGTTATGTGGCGGATAAAGCTCAAGATGCTCCGGCAGTCGAAGCGCTTTTTTCTGCTGGTTAAACTCCTCCTCAAGGGCAGTCAGTCTTGGATAGCGCCTGCTACGCCAAAAGAGCCGAACGGCATTGGCTTTTTGCCGCTGATCAAGATCAGAGGCCAGAAGCTCCAGCACTGCCTGTGCCCCAAGCAAATCCTCAACCGAACGCTGCTCCCTGTGGGCGATCTCCTGTACATATTCGACAATCTCAAACTGCTGACTCAAGGTGAAGGGGAGCTTGCGCAAAAAGCGATGCATGGCCAGTCTGGCCGAAGAAGGGGTAAGCTTAATGAGCCGCCAGCCAAGCTGAGGGTCTGTTTCTCCAAGGGCCAGATGTTCAGCAATCTCATCCTCTAGCCCAGCAAGCTGGCTTATCCGCTCAAGCACTTTTCGCTGGGGCGAAAGCCCAAGCCGAGGCAAAAATTCCTGAATAATCACCTCTTGCGGGAGAAGGGTTTGAAGCCTTTGGATAATTCTGGCCTGCTCCATGACGTTTGGCTTATGATGGCTTAGAAAAATCGACAAACTAAGTTGATAGAGCTCGGAAGGCGCTATGTCGGACGAAATAACCCGACAGGGTAGGCTGGTCCAGCCTAGGGCCTGACAGGCCAAAAAGCGCCTTACTCCATGAATGATAAAGCCCCTCTCTTCTTTCCCCACATAGACTATAGGAGGCGAAAGAAGACCAAAGCGTCTAATAGAGCTAATCAGCTCTTCTAGCCAGACAGCCGCAGCTTCCTGGCCATGTATAGCAAATGGGTAGCGAATGATATAGGGCTGATGCTTAAGGTCGAATTTTTCTATCTCAACGTATCGAATAGGGAAGAGAAGGTTACTATTCACTTTCTGGCCAACACTCTCCTTATGGTTATTGCTTCTTTGGTGAGGATTAATCAGGTGAGGATTAATCAAATCTCCTTATTTAATGGGAATTTCTTAAATTTCAAAAATCGTGTCCCGGATCTAGGAGCGAAAGAACCATTTAGCTTGACAGCTTCTATTATACCCTCTCTTGTCAAAAAATCACAAGTCAAGAAATCACAAGGGGGATACTCCCCGCTCACATATCTTACCCACATCCCTCCGCCTCCCATCGAAGGAGGGCAAGGTTTCCAGGATGAAGCCTCACCACCCAAATTTTGCAACCCGCCCATCAAGGGAGAGGGCAAGGGGTAGAAAAAATCTACTGACAGCCTGATGGTCAACATCTTTATTTTATAGTATAATAGCTTATGTAAATTAAAGGTAATGGATCTCAAGAGATGAACCAAAGATCGTATATCGAGCTTTATAAAAGTGGCGAACTCTCAAAGCGCATCGAAAGGGCTCGGAATATATTGACTGAATGCCATTTATGTCCCAGAAACTGCAAGGTAAACAGGATGCATGATGAGAGGGGAATGTGTCAGGTGGGAAGGCTTCCAGTGGTTTCAAGCTTTGGTCCCCATTTTGGAGAGGAAGCTCCACTGGTCGGCCAGTATGGCTCAGGAACTATCTTTTTTACCTCCTGTAATCTATCATGTATTTTCTGCCAGAACTGGGAGATCAGCCATATTAGACAAGGAGAGGAGATCTCGATTGAGACGCTAGCCAAGATCATGATCCATCTGCAAAGCCTGGGGTGCCATAATATCAATTTTGTTACGCCAACTCATTTTGTTACTCAGATTCTCGAGGCTCTTCCCTTGGCCATTGACCTGGGACTTTCTGTCCCTCTGATTTACAATAGCGGAGGATACGATTCTGTTGACACCTTAAAACTCCTCGATGGGGTATTTGATATCTATATGCCAGATTTTAAATATTGGGATGAAGAGGTAGCCGAGCGGCTATCAAAGGCTAAAGAGTATCCGCAAGTAGCCAGAGCAGCCATCAAAGAGATGCACCGCCAGGTGGGCGATCTGGTGATAGATGCCCAAGGTGTGGCTCAAAGAGGGCTTTTGGTTCGACACCTTGTACTGCCGCAAGGTCTTTCTGGCAGCCGTCAGATCATGCGTTTTCTGGCTCAGGAGATCTCACCCAATACCTATGTAAATCTCATGGACCAATATCGCCCCTGCGGTGAAGCCTGGCAATATCCCCCCATCAGTCGTCGTCTGAGCCGAGCCGAATATCAACAAGCCTTGAGCGAGGCCAGGGCTGAAGGGATCCATAGATTAGATGGTCAATAATATAAAATCAAGAGGGGAGACAATAATAAAATTAAAATAAAATCAATAAAAATAAATCAATAGGAAGCTAAAACTACACTTTTGCAGAAATTTCTTAACGCCTTGAAATCCTTGAAAATTATCTCTAATAGCCAATCCATTAAAATCAAGGATTCAGAGAAAAAGTGCAAAAGCATAGCTAAAATCAAATAAAGAGTAAGGTAAGATAAAAAGTAAAGATAACGTAAGATAAAGAAGGAGGAAAGCTTTATGGCTTATAAAGAACATGGAGAAGACTGGTTTGATTTTCGATTTGGACCTTTTCGAATGGGATTTGGGATTCCGACTCCACCCTTTAAGATGGGGTACTCACGGACGAAAGATTCTCATATCCTTACCATTCACCTTGATCCTGAGCTCAAAAAGGAGGATCTTAAGGTCCGCCTGCTGAAAGGAGGAATCCTGCAAATTGAATGGCCAAGAGAAACCTTGGAAGGAGAGGAAATCAAGGTCGAATAAAAGAAAAGGTAAGGGCTATAACTTTTGAGTGCTGTGTTTTGGCTGTGGTCGACAAGAGCGGCTTATTTTAACATCTCTAGGATATGAGGAACAAGTTGTTTCTTTCTGGAGAGCATGCCCTTGGCATACAGCAGATTAGGCTCAATCTTGTCGTAGCCGAGTTTTTCAACCAAATACTCTTTACCAGCATACAGGAGGTAGCTTCCACCCTTGACCACATCGCTGATCATTAGAATCGAGAATAGATAACCGTGCTGAGTAGCCAGTGCTGTGAGCTTTTGAAGAAGCTCTTCTTTTAGATCAGTAACCAGAGAGCGGCCAACTATTTCCACTTGCCCAATCCCAAATGGACCAAGCTCTGAGTCGTAAGCCTTAAAATCGTTATTGATGATCTCCTGAGCCGAAAGGGTACTGATTGACGATCCGGCAGCAAAGAGGTCATTTCCAAACCGCAAGATATCAAGGCCAGCTAATTCTCCTAGCCAGGAGGCCATCTCCTGATCAGCGGCAGTGGTAGTTGGTGATTTGAAGAGCATGGTATCGGATAAAATCCCGGACAGCATCAATCCTGCCATGTCCGGGGCTGGTTTTTTATGGGCGGAGTGGAAAAACTGGGCCACAATTGTGCAGGTACTTCCTACAGGTTCGTTGATAAAGCGAATTGGCCGAGTAGTATGAAGATCTCCTAGCCGATGGTGATCGACGATTTCAACCAGCTCTGCCTCTTCAATGCCGTCAATGGCCTGGCTCTTCTCATTATGATCTACAAGGATCACTTTTTTGCGACAGCTCTTGAGCAAATCAGTTCGGGTAATAATCCCCTGGAGATTATGCTCATCATCCAAAACAACCCAACCCCGCTCTTCGGTCTGAACTATCCGCTCCCTGATCTCAGAGAATTTCTCTTCAGGCTTGAGTGATCCCTTCAGCGGATCGGCCACTTCACCTGCCGGTGTGGACAGCCGGGCCAAAAAAGCGGTTGTGGCTGTATCGTAGGGAGAAAGCAGCACATAAACCCCTCTATCTTTAGCTAAGGAGAGAATATCCTCCCTGATGGCCGAGCCTCCACAGACGACCAGAGCATAAACCTTAAGCTCAATAGCCAACTTTTGAATATTGATCCGGTCGCCGACGATGACTATCGGTAGCGCAGTTTCTGCTGACTCTAGGACATAGCGGCTAAAAGCATCCTCTTCCATTGCTCCGACCAGGATTCGGGCTAGCACGATCTGTGTTGACTCCTCTCCAGCCAGCAATCTAGCCCTGATGCCGCTGACCAGAGAGCTTATGGATAAGGGAAGGGAATTAGGGAAATGCTCATGTTGCAGGATATGCCGAGCGATGCGGGGAAAAGTTAATGTTCCTTGAACCTTTTGCTTGTCAGCGGAAACTGGGATAAAATGGAGCTTATGTTCCTTGAACATCTCAATCGCCTTCTGCAGCGGCTCCTCAGGCTTGAGGCAGATCACTTCCCTGGTCATGATATCCTTGGCTCTGATCGAGAGGTCGCCAATGTAAACTGGCGGAGAGACACGAAACTTATCCAGAACAAATCGGGTCTGCGGATTGATATTACCGCATCTTGCCGGAACAAAACCTTCTTTGCCCTCAACCTGCCTCTTGAAATATGCATAGGCCAGACAGGAGCAAATGGAATCTGTATCAGGATTTTTGTGGCCGATAATCAAGGTGGCCATATCATCGAATCGCATATTTTCAGAAGATATACATATCGAATTTTATCTTTTCAGTTAAAAGAATATTAATCGAA
>Ga0123519_10015791_pt1 | contig 10564 bp, 6 predicted proteins | sample YelNatPaOPRAMG02_FD_87396 | JGI IMG/M metagenome (GOLD analysis project Ga0123519, IMG submission 87396) | Hot spring microbial communities from Yellowstone National Park - Yellowstone National Park OP-RAMG-02 (version 2) | ecosystem: Environmental > Aquatic > Thermal springs > Hot (42-90C) ...
TACTATGATGCAAATGGTGTTCGTAAAGATATTACTACTAAAAGTGATAACTACGCTGATGACCTTCCAAGTGAAGTTAGTTCTATTAAGCAAGTATTGTTTGAAGCTAATGAATATGATGCCGCTTTAATATTATCTTATATTGCCGCAAAAGTTCCTGAACTTCCATGGTTACTTGATACAACTGTAATTAAAGGTAAAACATCAGCAGAACTATCTAAATTTGATATTAATGCAGGTGCAGTGAACTCATTAGGTAATAACTTATATGAAATTCCTGTTTATTTGAATCAAAACTTAGAAGGTGCACTCGGCTTGCATGCTAAACTTGATGGTGAAATTGTAAGTGTTAACTCAACTTCTGATTTGATGACTACTTATAATGGCGGTAATTTAGTTTTAGCTGGTAGTGGTAAATTTAACACATCTGATCCAATCGCAAACGTAATTGTAAAAACTACTAATAATACTATTGCAATGAATGATGTACGTTTAAATGATGTACAAAAATCTAATAAGAAAATTGCATTGAATGGTAACGTAGATTTGACAGGATTAAGCGTTACAACTATTTCTAATCCAGTGAACTCAAGTTCAATCAGCTTTGTAGTGAATATACCAGATAATGGGAATTATTCATTAAAAGTTTATGATATGTTTGGTAAAGAAGTAGCAGTAGTTGCTAATTCTGAATTTACAAAAGGTTCTTATGTACTTAATTTATCAAATACATTAAGCACAGGTGCTTATTTCTATAAAATAGAAGGTAATGGAAATACAGCAACTGGCAAAATGATAGTTGAATAGAAAAGTTCATTGAAATGAAAAGAATATTCTCGCCGGTAATATTAATTGTAACACTGGTACTTTTAAGTGCCGGCGGGAAATTATTCTCACAATTTGTCCCTTATATTCAAGTAAATCAAATTGTAGATGCTTGTGATAGTGTCTCAAAAACAAGGTTGATACTTTCTGTGAATATAGGTGCAATTGCGAAAAAAGATTCTCTTTATGGGTACGATATAGAAATTAAATATGACCCTACAAAAATAAAAATTTTAAATTATTTAGCGGGAAATACACTTTCCGAGTTCTTTGAAGAAAGAAGTTTTAATTTTGCTCTTGATAGCAATACAATAAAAGGATATGCTACAACATTTAATTTTAACTATCCTCCTGCTTATGGAGATAGCATATTAATTGCTTTTTCTGCAGAATGGATTGGTGGTAATTGTGCTGATAGCAGTATAGTAAGCTTAACAGGATTGAATTTTACAGAAGAATTCAAGAAAAAGATAAGCGATTCATTAGGTTATGGAGTTGTTTATGCTATGCCTTTTAAAAATCCTAATAGAATAGCAAGTATTACTAATAATAAAAAAGCCGTTTATCTTACTGATAATCAAAATGAGTTTAACTATAACTTAAAATTGTCGCTACCTAACTATAATTATTTTAAACAATTAGAATTAGCTTTTGATGCAAAAGATACAATTTTAATTGATGGAATAACACCAATAAGCAACAATTTGAAAATTGATAAAATAGCAGATAATGACTTTTTGATTACCAATAATTCTGAAAATTCAATAAACGAATTAGATTTATTAGTTCAAGCACAATATTTGTTGAAAGATACTATAAAAAATTATCCTTTAATGTTAAATTTAGTTAAATTTAACGATTGTAGTTGTATATTAGATTTTACACAAGAACAATTATTAATAAATAAAGACTCTAATTTTGTGAATGTTGTTTTAGAAAAAAATACGGAACAGATTTATAATAATTCAGATGAAATTATAATTAATAATTCAGAGAACCAAATCAATAAAATAGTAGTTTTTAATGTTCTTGGTGAGCAAATATGCAATAGAACTATACATAACGAGAGTGAAATTAAAATTTCTACGCAAGAATTAAATAAAGATGTGTATTTTATATTAATATATAAAGGTAATAAAATTGAAAAATATAAGTTTTATAAATGTTAATAAACAAAATAAGGAGTTTGTAATGATGAAGATTTTCTCGCTATCACGCTATGGTGGGAAAGTATTTGGGCTACTTTTCTTAGCAATGTTTTTAGTTACCGCAACAGCAGAAGCTATTGTAACGAAACCACAATCGCCCGTACTTTCATTAACGGCTGATATGGAAGGATACGATAATACAATCTATCCCGATGGTAGATTATGGATCCCTCCTTCATCATCGACAGAAAGAGAAATTTTGGTGCCTGTATTTATCCAAAATAACTTTTTCACGTTTAACGCAACACAATATGTAGTACCCCCAATTTACAGCTTTACTTTTTCTGTGTTTTATGATGCAGCCGCAGTACAAGCAACAGGTGTACAGACTGAACACCCAGATTATATGGGAAATATTCTTTCATTGAATGGTACTATTGATGAAGATCCTCCATTGGCTTATGGATGGAATATTACTTGGAATGATCAACAAGATTGGAATTTCTGGAAGTACATGGATTACGATACTTGGAATCAAATTAAAGATGCTCCCGGTACTCAAGTAAAACGTGGTCGTAGAATTACCATTACTGGAACATCAGTAACACCAATGAGACATAATGACCCAATGTTCACAGATCAATGGTATGTTTTATTATACGTTAAATTTAAAATTATTGGTAAGCAAAATATTGGTGATCCTAATACAACTTATTTGCAAACACCAATGTATATTGCACCTGATGGAATCAAATACAATGATTTAGATGTTACTAAACAATTAGCTTATGAAGGATTTACACACATATATAAGAACCCAGCAACAGATTATCCAGCATTGCCTGCTTATCCAGGTCTTGGTGGACTACACAATCTAGGATTGGTTCAACAAGATTTGTTCTTGAAAGAGCCATATAAACCTGGTTCAATTATGGTTCGTATCTCCAATGGAGAACCTGAATTTTGGTTCCCATCAGATGCTAATGGTAACTATTCTATTACAAGATTAGGTGATGCTGAATGGAGTTTAGATCAAATTATCACAATTGATTCAAATAATACAACTAATCGTGTAGGAAAACAAAAAATTGTTATATCAAACGATGTTGAACGTTCCCGCTTGAACTACGTTTCAATAGAATCAGACCAACCTTGGCTTATGACTACAACTGATGATGATGGAACAGCTCGTAGAACACGTTCTATTAAATATTTGGATAATGATATTTTGGGAGTATTAAGTGATCCAGCTGGAAATGCTACAATAGCACAAGGTCCATTTAATTTAAATATTGTTTGCGACCCAACTAAATTGAATTTGAATGACCCAACTGATGGTGAAAAAACTGGTGTTCACGTAGGATATTTAACATTTAAATCTCCTGTTGCAAAATACAACAATGTTAGATTAAAAGTTACATTTATATATATTCGCCCACCTTATGAACCAGCAGGACCTAAGAATTCAACTGGTTATCCAGGTGGAATATTCTTAACAATTCGTAACTCACGTGGTGCACAAGGTGATGTGAAAAATTTAGTTTTTGGAACAGGTTATAGAGCTACTAATGGTATTGATTCACTCTTTGGTGAATATCACCCAGCTACTGGTATCGATACAACAGTATTTGATGCAAGATTCTATCCTTATGCACCTATATATCCTAATGAAGCTGCAAAATATCCAAATGGTTTTGGAGATTTCTCACCTAATGTTAAAGCTCCATATACTGCTTCCCGTGATATTCGTGATTATAATTATAACGGTTCACATATTTTCTACGTTAAATTTAGCGCTGGTGGAGTAAGCAATTATCCAGTAGTACTTACTTGGGATACTCGTGAATTCCCTGATGGAGCAAGAGTATTTTTGAGAGATACTTTAAATGGACAATTATTCCAACCAATTGATATGAGAACTGGTACTCCTGCTGATGGACAAGGTTATGTTCGTTCGTTTACTTTCCAAGATGCTACAATAAATTCATTCATTATTGAATACACTTTACCAAAAGATATAAAATTTGTTGATGCAAATGATCAACCAATTATCAAGAAAGGTTGGAACTTTATCTCTTTACCTGTACGTCCAGTAAATACTGCTTGGAATGTAGTTTATCCACATGCAATCAATATACCTTACTTCTTCTCTCAAAATCAATATCAACAAGAAGCAAATTTGAGAGTTGGAGTTGGTTATTTTGTTAAATATGGTGATTCCGTAGATAAAAACTTTACTGGCTCGTCATTTACTTCAATTCAAGCACCTTATGATGCAATTAAAGTTTATCCAGGTGATGCCCCTGATGTTGATGACCCAACAATTAGTGGCGGTTGGAATGCTATTGGTTCTGTTTCTACACCTATTAATATTACAAGTGGATTGCAATTTACTCAATTTGAAAAATCACCTGTTCCTACACCTGATTATTCATTAAAATATGGTGTTTGGGGTTATAATACAGATAATGGTTATAAAGAAGTTTCTGAAATTTTACCTGGATTAGCATATTGGATTAAAGTTAATGGTACTGGTTACTTGAAATTAACTGGTGGAACACCTAAATCAAGTGTAGATATCAATTCAAGTAAACAAGATATATTATCTGCTACTTCAAAATTAACTATTGCAGATAATGCTCAACATGTAAATACACTTTATTTGACAAACAACAATACAATAGATGCTTCAATGTTCGAATTACCACCTGTACCACCTGCTGGTTTGTTTGATATCCGCTTTAGCAACAATTTGTATTTAAGCAATTCTAATGTAAGTGTAGTAAAATTACAAGGCGTTGCTTATCCAGTATTGTTTACAATGGATAATCCAAATACAAACTATGTAGTTACTGATGCAGTATCTGGTAAAGCTTATGGCACAATCAACAAAAATAATAAATCAATCATCATTGATAATACTACTTTTGGTGCTATAAAGATTGAAAAATCAAATATTGTTTCTAACTTGGCTATTTCAGTATATCCTAACCCAGTTAATAGTATTTCAAGTGTAGATTTTGCTGTTGTAGAAAACGGTAACGCTACTTTGAAATTATATAACGAAGTAGGAAATGAAGTTATGACTCTTGCTAATGGAACATATAATAGTGGTGTTTATTCAGTTTCATTGAATGCCGCTACTTTACCTTCTGGTACTTATATGTTGAAATTAACTAATGGTTCAAACTTCCAAGTAGTAAAAGTAAGCATTGTAAAATAAAATTGCAGTGATACGTTTAAATGGGTAGTAGGTATTCCTGCTACCCATTCTTTTTTAAAGTAGAAAGTAAAAGAAAATGAAGCAAAGATACAATTTAAGTTTATTTTTTATTATCACATTAGTTTCTGTGATTGTTCCTACCTTCTCAATAAAAGCACAATTAAATCAAACTGTTTTTGTGCAAATTTTATTAGAAAACGATAAAAATAAACCTTGGGAAAATTTATACTTTGGTGTTGCTCCTGATGCTACTGATGGAATGGATTCAGTTTATAATGAATATGAAATTCCTGATATACCATTGCCCGCTGGAATATTTTATGCAGTGATGCTTACTTACAGCCCAACCGAAAACAAAGATATTTGGTCATATCGTAGTATTGTAGGACCATCAAAGGATAAGGATTCGTTGAAATTTATGAGGGAATTTAGGTTTAAAGTATTTTATGGTAATGGAACTTATGTCCGAATGAGCTGGCAAAAACTACCAAAATATCTTGATTCCGCTATTATTTCTGACCCTTATGGAGCTTGGTTCAAAGTTAATATGGCAGACAAAGATTCTGCAACTAATTCAGAAATATTAGTTGACCAATTTAATATTTATGCTTACTATAATATTGACCCGAATTCTGTACAAGTGGTTCAAGCAAAAAGTTCAATAATTTATCCAAATCCTGCAAAAGATTTTCTAATTATTAATTCTGATGATGATATAAAATCTATAGAGATTTGTAATATTTTAGATTTTAAATTGTTATTACATATTAATTATGACAATTCTCCACTTAATATTTCAAATTTAGAAAATGGCACGTATTTTTTAAAATTGATTAATTCTGAAGGAAAAATATCGGTAAAAAAACTTGTAATATTAAGATAAAATATACAATTAAATGGAAAACGAAAGAAATTACAAACCATATAAAAAATATATTAATAAAGAACATATAAACAGTTCTGAGAAAAACATTTATTTGTCAATAATAGTTCCATTGCTAAATGAAGAAGAATCCCTTCCAGAATTAGTTTCACAAATAGAAGAAGTTATGGAAAAATCAAATATAAGGGATTATGAAATAATATTTGTTGATGATGGTTCTACTGATAATTCATTTGAAACTATAAAAAAATTAAAACAGACAAATCCGAATATACATTGTATTAGATTTAGACGGAATTATGGAAAATCTGCCGCATTATCTGTAGCATTTGAATCAGCTAAAGGAAGAGTTGTTGTTACAATGGATGCAGATTTACAAGATGACCCGGAAGAGATTCCTAACTTAATTGATAAACTTAATCTTGGATATGATTTAGTCTCTGGTTGGAAAAAGAAAAGATACGACCCAATTTCCAAGACACTACCCTCAAAATTATTTAACTATGTTACGTCAAAAGTAACGGGCGTGAGATTGCATGATTTTAACTGTGGATTGAAAGCATACCGCAAAGCCGTTGTTAAAAATGTCCACGTTTACGGAGAAATGCACAGATACATTCCTGCATTAGCACATCTTGATGGGTTTAAAGTTACTGAAATACCTGTACAACATCATAAAAGAAAATATGGTAAGACAAAATTTGGATTATCTCGTTTTATTTATGGATTTTTAGATTTGTTAACAGTGTTAGTAACAGTTAAGTATATGAAACGACCTTTGCATTTTTTCGGGTCTGTGGGTTCATTACTTACTTTAATTGGTTTAATTGTTGATATTATTTTATCTGTCCATTGGTTTATGGGTGATAAAAATTTAAGCAATCGTCCATTACTTTGGTTTGGTATAGCGTCAATTATAGTTGGTGTTCAATTTATTTCTATTGGACTTATTGGCGAATTAATGACCAAGCATCAAATGATGAATAATAAAAATCTTTATAATATTTCTGAAAAATTTTAGTTTCTTATGAAAAAAAATATAATAACTATCGCAATCTTTTTGTTTTTCGTTAGCATAGTCAATGCACAGACATTTAAAAATACGTCTATTGCCATTGGGTTATCAACTGCAACCATTATGGGGAACAACCCTGCTTCTAAATCTATTTTTCCTTCTTCAAATGCAGACCCTATAATAATTGGTGGTGGATTCTACGGTGCGCAGCCTGGTTTAGAAGTAAGAATTACTGTCCCTATTGACGAAGACAACAGGTGGAGAATTCCTTTTGGGTTTAATAACCAGTTCTTTTCTGCGACAGAAAGAGTGCCCGAAGGTGCAAATGTTGAAGATAGGATTTCCCATACTTTAAATATTCTTACTCCATACGTTGGTGTTAGCTATGTTTTGCAAGATTTGAAGTATTTAAAAGCTAAAACTTATGTAAGTTTAGAGTTTACAACCTCTATGATACAAAATATTGATTATAGATTAACAAGGAATTATTTCTTCGTTAATCAATTAGATACAACCGCTGTTTTTCCTACAAAAGGTAATACAACGAGGTATGGCGGATTAATACGTGCAGGTGTAGAAGGGTATTTATTCTATCCTTTACAAATTAATGCAAGTGTTGGATTTACTTTGGTTAATGCATTAGGACGAGATAATCAACGGAGCGAATTGCTTACTCCAACTCATTACCTTGAAACGAGAGAATCTTATCTTTGGAATTTCGTAATTTCGTTCCTCTTTCAATATACTATATAAAATATAGTTGTTGAAGTTAATCAAACTATATACATAGAATAAAACAAAAAATTCAATATATCTTTTTTCTAAGGTATATTGAATTTTTTTATTAGTATTTAAATTAAATTTATTTTTCAAAAATTAAATCAGAAAAGATATTTAAAAGTAAAGGTAATTTTTCAATATCTTTTCCACCGGCAGTAGCTAAATGTGGTTTTCCACCACCACCACCATTCAAAAATCCAGCGGCTTTGCCTACTAATTTGCCAGCGGGATATTGTGCCTTTAAATCATCAGTAACCACACAGCATAATTGAACTTTATCGTTATTTACAGATGCAATCAATGCAATTGTATTCTTACTTGCTTTATTGCGTATTTCATCGCCTATTGCACGTAATGCGTCTAAATCAGAATTTGCAATTTCTTTGGTTATGATATTTATCCCATTGACTTGCATAGATTGTGCAATAATATTTTCAGTATCAGAAGCAATTTCTTGCAATTTGATTGAATTTAAATTTTTTTCTAATTGCTTAATTTGACTTTTTAGATTTTCTTTTTCTTTAATATTTTGTTCAATTTTGTTGTTTAAATCAGATATATAATTTTCCAATTCAATGCTTGTGATAGCCTCAATTCTACGCACACCTGCGGCAATAGCTGATTCAGAAAGTATTTTAAAAAATCCAATCTCACTTGTATTTTTTACATGAGTACCACCGCAAAGTTCTATTGAAAAATTCTCGTCCATAGTTACTGAACGAACAATATCTCCATATTTGTCTCCAAAGAACATCTTTATTGATTGGTTGTTACGAGCTTGTTCAAGCGTCATTTCTTGGACTTTAACATCAATTGCTTCAAATATTTTCAAATTAACAATGTGTTCAATTTCAGATAACTTATCAGCAGGAATTTTTTCAAAATGATTAAAATCGAAGCGAAGATAAGTTGGTGTAACAAGAGAACCTGCTTGTTTAATGTGATTCCCAAGTACTTGCTTTAAAGCTTCGTGAAGTAGATGAGTTGCACTGTGATTTCTCATAATTTTGTTTCTACGAGCAATATCAACCTTTGCTATGGTAACATCGCCTACTTGTGCATCGATTTCAGTATTGCAAATATGTATTCTTGCGTTGCCTACTTTTTGGATATCTACAACATTATAAGTAGTTCCATTAATTTCTAAAATACCTGTATCGGAAACTTGTCCACCGCTTTCAGCATAAAATGGGGTTTTGTCTAAAATTACTTTGTTCTTTTCTACAAATAAAATCTTTGTTTTTGTAACGAATTCATTATATCCAGTAAATTCAGTAGTAAAATTGCTATCTAATGAAATAACTTCTTCATTTGTTATTTTTCGTGCCTGTCTTGAACGTTCTCTTTGGTTAGCCATATTTTCATTAAAGCCAGCAGAATCAACGTCAAAGCCTTTTTCTCTTGCAATAAGTTGGGTTAAATCAAGTGGAAATCCGAAAGTATCATAAAGCAAGAAGGCATCTTCTCCGGAAATGATGTTTAAATTTTGAGATTTTATATTATTTAAAATATCATCAAATTTAGCAAGTCCACGCTCTAATGTAGCGAGGAAATTTTCTTCCTCTGCTTTAATTACACGTGAAATTGTATTTTGTTCATTAACAATTTCAGGGAAAACATCACCAAGAGTGGAAATAAGAGTAGGCAATAATTTATAAATCATAGGCTCTTTAAATCCAAGATTGCGAGAATATCTTGAAGCTCTTCTTAAAATTCGTCTTAGCACATAACTTCTACCCTCATTGCCGGGTAAAGCACCGTCAGCAATAGCAAACGATAAAGTGCGGTTATGGTCTGCAATAACTCTCATTGCGATGCTATCAGAGTTATTAAGTTCATTTGTATATTTTTTCCCTGATAGTTCTGAAATATGATTAATTAATGGCATAAAAACATCGGTTTCGTAGTTAGATTGTTTATTTTGAATGACAGAAACAATCCGTTCGAAACCCATTCCTGTATCAACGTGTTTTGCTTTCAGTGGTTCCAATTCACCATTTAAATTACGGTTATATTGAATGAAAACTAAATTCCAGATTTCAATTACATCAGGCGACCCTATATTCACCAATTTTGCCCCAGATAAATCGGGAGTTTTATCAAAATGAATTTCACTGCAAGGACCACAAGGTCCAGTTTCGCCCATTTCCCAGAAATTATCTTTTTCGTTAAATCTTTGTATTTGATTTTCAGGCAAATATTTTTTCCAAATATTGAATGCTTCATCATCAGTGCGGAAAACAGTAGCATATAATCTTTCTTTTGGTAATTTCCATACTTCAGTGAGCAATTCCCAAGCCCAAAGAATGGCTTCTTCTTTGTAATAATCTCCGAAACTCCAATTGCCAAGCATCTCAAAAAAAGTATGGTGATATGTATCAACACCAACTTCTTCCAAATCGTTGTGTTTACCGCTTACACGGATACATTTCTGAGTATCAACTGCCCTTTTATAATCTCTTTCACCAGTTCCTAAAAAAACATCTTTGAATTGATTCATTCCCGCATTTGTAAATAATAATGTAGGGTCGCCGTGAGGGACAACTGGTGCTGATGGTACAACTCTATGACCTTTCGATTGAAAAAAATCTAAAAAAGATTGTCTAATTTCCTTTGCAGTAAAAATATTGTTATTCATTTGAAAATATAAATTTGATAAAATACAAAATTAAGAAATGTAAAGAGTTATA
>Ga0123519_10015792_pt1 | contig 10563 bp, 9 predicted proteins | sample YelNatPaOPRAMG02_FD_87396 | JGI IMG/M metagenome (GOLD analysis project Ga0123519, IMG submission 87396) | Hot spring microbial communities from Yellowstone National Park - Yellowstone National Park OP-RAMG-02 (version 2) | ecosystem: Environmental > Aquatic > Thermal springs > Hot (42-90C) ...
CATTACAATCTGCCCCATGAAATGGACGAATCAACAATTGTGGGAACAATTTCAACGATACTACACCGAGTATCCGGAGCTGAAAATGGCGCTGGACTTGAGCCGGATGGATTTTCCGGAAGATTATTTCAAGCTGATGGAAAAGCCAATGACCGGCGTTTTTGAGGCGATGGCCGAGCTGGAGAAAGGCGCCATTGCAAATCCCGACGAGAAACGGCAGGTGGGGCATTACTGGCTGAGGACGCCTGAGTTAAATCCCAAATTTGCGGCTGAGATTCAAGAAACGGTGGAGCGAATCAAGGCTTTTGCCTACGAAATTCACCAGGGAAAGAAGGCGGGCGAGCGCGGTCCGTTCAAAAATTTGCTAGTGATTGGAATTGGTGGCTCCGCACTTGGCCCGCAATTGGCGGCATCCGCCCTTGGTCATCCGCTCCAGGACAAAATGCAGGTCTATTTCTTCGACAACACGGACCCTGACGGAATGGACCGGACGCTGGCGCATATTGTGACCGAGTTGGGACAGACGCTGTGCGTGGTGATTTCAAAATCAGGCGGCACAAAAGAGACGCGCAATGGAATGTTGGAAGCCATGGCGGCATGGAAAAATGCGGGCTTGAATTTCAGCCGCCACGCGGTGGCGGTGACCCAGATGGACAGAACCAGCGAGCTGTTTATCCGTGCCAAGGAAGAAGAATGGCTTGATATTTTCCCGATGTGGGAATGGGTTGGCGGGCGCACCAGCGAGACTTCTGCAGTGGGTCTTTTGCCGGCGGCGTTGCAGGGGCTGGACATAGATGCGCTGCTGGCCGGGGCGCGTGCCTGCGATGCGGTAACACGCCAGCCGGTGTTGGCGCGCAATCCGGCGGCGCAAATGGCGCTGGCGTGGTACTGGGCGGGAGGCGGACGCGGCGCAAAAGACATGGTGGTGCTGCCATACAAAGACAGGCTCGAGCTTTTTTCGAGGTACTTGCAGCAACTGGTCATGGAGTCGCTTGGCAAGGAGCTGGATTTGCAGGGGCGTGTGGTAAATCAGGGGCTGGCAGTTTATGGCAACAAAGGTTCGACTGACCAGCATGCATACGTGCAGCAGTTGCGCGATGGGTTGAATAATTTCTTCGTGACGTTCATTGAAGTGCTGCGTGACAGGCAGACTGAGTCGCCATTGGTTGAGGGGCAGGCCACAAGCGGCGATTTTCTATCCGGCTTCCTGCTTGGCACGCGGCAGGCGTTGTTTGAGAAAGGGCGATTGTCGCTTACGATCACGTTGCAGGAGATCACGCCATATACGCTTGGAGTATTGATAGCGTTGTTCGAGCGCACGGTTGGATTTTACGCCTCTTTGATCGGCATAAACGCCTATCATCAACCGGGCGTTCAGGCTGGCAAGAAGGCCGCGGAAGCGATAATCAAGTTGCAAGAGGCCATTTTGAAACAACTTGATGCTGCAGGTGAAAGACCGCAGACTGTGGAACAAATCGCGCAGGCAATTGGCAGGCAGGATGAATGCGAAATGATTTTCAAAATTTGCGAGCATCTTGCCGCGAACCCGCAGCGGCGTGTCGGCAGGAAAAGCGGCGCCAATCCATTTGCCGCCGGTTATTTTCGGATACACTGAAGCGTAAAAAATCAAGAGGACGTTTTTATGAGGCAGATTACAAATCTTTCCAGACGCAAGTTTATAGGCGCGGCGGCGGTTTTTGCGGCCACGCTTCCACAACTGGCAGCAGCGGGCGCGAGGCTATCGTGGCCGATTGCGTGCCGTGACAGCCACCTGAAAGTGACCGGCGCTTCTGACTGCTGGGCGGCGATGAAAGACCTTGGCGTGGATGGCGTCGAAGCGGCGGTGGGCCTCGATATGACATGCCCCGGTTTGTATCATCCATCCAAAAAATACCGTCTGGACACCACCGAAAGCCTGCGTGAATTGAAGAGTGATTTGCGAACAAATGGCCGGGCAATCACCGCTTTCATGATGGCGAACAGGTTCGATGAAAGGCCGGAGCAGGAGCTGGAGTGGGTTAAAAAGCTGATTCAGACCGCCGTTGAGCTGGATGTGCGCGCCATCAGAATTGATTTGGTGCCGCACAAGCTGCCTCGCGAGCAATTTCTGCCGTTTGCAATTGAGATGTGCCGGAAACTGTGTGAGCTGGCCAGGGGCGTCAACGTGCGCTTTGGAATTGAAAACCATGGGAATACAACCAATGACCCTGAATTTTTGGATGAACTGTTTCGCGCCGTTGGCTCAAATCAGTTGGGGCTGACGCTTGATACTGGCAACTTCTATTGGTACGGGCATCCTGTGGAGGAAGTTCACCGGCTTTTTGCAAAATTTGCCTCGCGCGTGGTGCATACTCACTGCAAGAGCATAAAGTATCCGGATGACCAGAAGAACGTCCGGCGCAAAATGGGTTGGGAATACAACAAATACGCCTGTCCAATCAATGAGGGCGACATTGATTTCAAGCGTGTTTTGGGCGTGTTACGGCAGGCCGGTTATTCAGGCGATTTGTGCGTGGAGGATGAGTCTTTGGACAAGTACCCCGCTGAAAAACGCGCCGAAATTCTCCGCGGTGAAATTGCATGGCTTCGCCGGTTGACCGGGCAAAATGCGGGAACACGTTGAGGCCGGCGGCTTCAGGCCGCCGCCTCGACTGTCTCGCGGATGAGTTTTTTGAAACGCTCCAGCCCTTCGCCAAACGCCGCGGATATGGGCAGAACGGGTGTGCGTGGCACACGGCGCTTGAACCGGCGCAAAAACGAGGCTGCGGCAGGCTCGTCCATTTTGTTGGCCACCACAAGGCGCGGTTTTTTCAATAGAACCGGGTCATATAGTTCAAGCTCGGTCAAAAGTTGCTGATAGTCATCCCAGGGCAGGCGCGCATCGGTGCCGGCCATGTCCAGGAGTATCACCAACATTTTGCAGCGCTCGATGTGGCGCAAAAAGGCATGGCCAAGCCCGGCGTTGCGGTGTGCGCCGGCGATCAAGCCCGGCACGTCGCAGACTGTCAGGCGGTGGTAGTCTTCGTATTCCACTATCCCGATCTGTGGATGCAGCGTGGTGAAAGGGTAGGGGGCGATCTTGGGGCGCGCCTTTGAGATGGCCGAAAGCAATGTTGACTTTCCGGCATTTGGAAAACCGACAAGCCCAACCTCGGCGATGATTTTCAGTTCAAGGAGAAACTCACCTTCCTCACCGGGTTCGCCCGGTTGCGCGAAGCGTGGCGCCTGGCGCACTGATGTTGCGAAGTTGCGATTTCCCAAACCGCCGCGGCCGCCTTTGCATAGAACAAACCGCTGGCCATGTTGGGTTAAATCGGCAACCAACTCGCCTCTGGCATGGCGGCTCAAAGCCCAGTCCGAAACCGTTGAGCCTGTTTCCTCAATCTGTTCTCCTTCGGATGGCTGCGCTGCGGTTGAAACGGGTATGAGTGGGCGTTGCCGGATGCTTGCCGGCAGGGCTTTTGATTTTGGCGACTGAGGTTCGGTTTCAGGAGATTTGGCGCCCGACAGCCGCCAAACCAGGGTGCCGCATGGGACTTTTACAATCAAATCCTTGCCGGCAGCGCCATCCATTCCTTTTCCGAGGCCGTGCTCGCCGTCTTCGGCAACAAGGCGCGGTTGATAGAACTGCGCGATCAGGTTGTTGATGCTGTTGTCGGCCTCCAGGATGACATTCCCGCCGCGACCGCCATTTCCGCCGCTGGGGCCGCCTTTGGGGCGGTACGGCTCGCGGGTAAAAGCCACACAACCGCGCCCGCCATGACCCGCCTGCGCCCAAATTTTGATTTCGTCAATGAACATCCGCCATCCGATCAATAAAAAAGGCGAGGCCAAGAGCCTCGCCGTTGAAAACCTGGCCGTCGGTTTTAATTGGCAGCGGCCGGAGCCGGCGCAGGCTCGGGCACGATGTTTATGCGCCGCCCGTTTTTATCGAATTTCACCCGCCCGTCAACCAGCGCGTAGAGCGTCCAATCGCGGCCGATGCCGACATTTGCCCCGGCATCGAACTTGGTGCCGCGTTGGCGGACGATGATGCTGCCTGCTGTGACGAACTGGCCGCCGAATCGTTTGACACCCAGCCGCTGGCTGTGGCTGTCGCGCCCGTTTCGTGAACTGCCTTGACCTTTCTTGTGTGCCATAAAACTCTTTGACTAAAAGTTGATGGTTTCAATCTTGATTACTGAAAGCTGCTGCCTGTGGCCGATGGTTTTGTGGTAGCCCTTGCGGCGCTTCATTTTGAAGGTGAGTTTTTTCTCGCCCTTCTTATGCTCAACCACACTGGCGGTGATTGTGGCATTTGGCACCGTTGGCGTGCCGACGGTCACCTGGCCATCCTTGTTGACCAGCAACACCCGGTCAAAGGTGTATGTCTGCCCCTTCTCCACCGGCAGCCGTTCGACATCCAGAACGTCGCCCGGCGATACCCGGTATTGCTTGCTTCCAGTTTCAAGTACTGCGTACATAATTCAATTCCCGTTAAAGGAACAAATAATTAATCAAGCTTTTGGCCGCATGTCAAGGACGAGATGAAAAAAATTTTGGCCTTTGAACTTGCCTCCAAAACTCTTATAAACCAAACCGGTGTCCGTAATGTTTGAAACACCCATAACAGCCCGTACACGCTATTGCGCAGTGTTTGGCCATCCGGTCAGACATTCGGCATCGCCGCCAATGCAAAATGCCGGGCTGGCCGCCCTCGGTTTGGATTGGCGTTACCTTGCCTTTGAGGTGCGCCCGGAGCGTTTGCAATCGGCGCTGGAAGGGGCGCGCCGGATGCAATTCATAGGCATCAATTTGACCGTGCCGCATAAGTTATTGGCTGTCAATATGATGGATATCCTGGATGCCTCGGCCAGGGAGTGGGGAGCGGTCAATACAGTGCGGTTTGAAGCGCCTGATTCCACAGGTCAATGGCGGCCATTGGGGGAATTGGAGGGGGAGATAGGGGATGAAATCCGGGCACACGGCTTCAACACCGATGCCGATGCAATCGTTCAGGCGTTGCACGATGATTTGGGCGTAACGCCATCCGGTGCTTCGGTGTTGGTGCTTGGCGCCGGCGGCGCCGGGCGTGTGGCGGCATTAAAACTCGCCTCGGAAGGGGCCGCAGTGATGCATATCTATAACAGGACCGAAAGCAAGGCGGTGGAGCTGGCCGATGAAATCCGGAGGAGATTTCCGGAGGTGAAAGTGACGCCGGGCCTGCCTGATGGGAAGGTGGATTTGGTGCTCAACGCCACATCGGTTGGACTGAAAGCCGGCGATGGCTTGCCTGTGGCAGCAGACAGACTGCAACTGCGCAGGGCTGGTGCGGTTTATGATATGATTTACAGGCCGGCTGAGACGCCCCTGTTGAAGGCCGCCAGGGCCGCCGGCTGCCGGACGGCCAACGGGCTGGGGATGTTGTTATATCAAGGGGCCAGGGCGCTTGAACTTTGGACTGGCAGGCCGGCGCCGCTGTCGGTCATGCGCGAGGCTTTGTTCAAAAGTGTCTATGGCGACAGTAACGGGAAAAGTTAGCGGCGCATGAGCCTTTTTGATCCAGACGTTTGGCAGCGTGTTCCGTTCCATTTTTGGTCGGTGGCGTTTTTTGTCTTCGGGACAATTGTTGGGAGTTTTTGCAACGTTTGCATTTACAGAATGCCGGAGGGATTGAGCGTGATATCGCCGCCGTCCCACTGTCCGAGTTGCAAGTACTCAATACCGTGGTACTTGAACATACCGTTGGTGACATGGCTCTGGTTGCGCGGACGCTGCTCCAACTGCGGCGCCCCGATTTCATTCAGATATTTTCTTGTGGAGCTGCTTGTTGGTCTTTTGTTTTTGGGGGCGTGGTTGACGGCTGGCCACTTTGTTTTGGCGCTGGCCTATTGTGTCCTGTTTGCGGGTCTGGTGATTGCAACATTTATTGACCTTGCCCATTACATCATTCCCGATGAGATCACTTATGGTGGAATGGCGGCTGGCTTTCTTTTGTCGCCGTTGGTGCCGGCGATGCTTGGGGTTCAGACTGCGCCGCAAGCCATGATTCAGAGCGCCATTGGGTTGCTGTTTGGCGTGTCAGTTATCTACGCAATCGTGCGGGCGGGCAAGTGGGCGTTCGGCCAGGAAAAAATTGAATTGCAACCCGGCTCGCAGATCGTGTTCACGGAGGAGACCGTCCAATTGCCCGGCGAGGAGATACCGTACGAAGATTTGTTTTACCGGCATGGTGATTGCATCGAGGTTCAGGCAGACTCTGTAAACATGGGGGAGCGGCATTTTGAGAATGTGCGTATTCGGCTCTATTCAGACCGGCTTGAGATCGGGGAGGAAACATTTGACCCGGAGCCGATTAGCAGGGTGGAAATGGTTGCGCAGAGAGTTGTGCTTCCGCGGGAGGCGATGGGGCTTGGCGATGTCAAGTTCATGGGGGCGATTGGCGCGTTTTTGGGTTATAAAGGGGTGGTGTTTTCACTGCTTGCCAGCTCGATGATCGGTGCGCTGGTGGGCGTGATTTTGATCGCCACGAAAAAGCGGCAATGGTCCAGCCGGCTGCCTTACGGCCCGTACATCGCGCTTGCCGCGGTGATATGGGTGTTTGAAGGGCCGCGGATTTTGAAATGGCTCCTGCCCGGATGAAACTGCGGAGGCTTCTTACATTGACTGTTTGCTGAATTCTGCCGATATTGTCCCAATGGATTACGACATATCGCACTTGCTGAAAAGCTGGCCGTACCATCCTGGTGAAGTCTCTGTTCGCAGATTCATTGGCAGGGACGGGCGTGAAAAAATCCAAATGCGGGTTGATTTGGGCATTTTGCAGATGAACACAACCGGGCGGCCGGATGGGAAAAGGCCGTTTGGCTTTAGTACCTTGTTTGGGTATTACAACTCGCTGCTGCGAAAGCACATGCTTGAGAATAACGGGAACGATAGGAGCTTCTTATTAGATCCCAAGGATTGTGCCGAACTCCAAATGGAGATGCTGCAGTATCATAATCGCTCCATCTGCATGTTGCAGCTTCAAGATTACGAGGCCGTTTTGCGTGATACCCAGCGGAATTTTGATATCCTTGATTTTGTTGAAGCGTACGCCATTACTGATGATCTGGCGTGGAGTGTGGTGCAATTCTGGCCGCAGGTCGTCATAATACGTGTTCGCGCCGAAGCAGCCATGGCAGTCGAGCTTGTAGAGGACGATAAGGCAATTAAAATTGTCGAACGTGGCATTCAAGAACTGCGCGACTTTTATACACGCACTTGCCACACGCATTTAATTGAACGATCCAACGAAATTGTCGAATTGACACGCTTGATCGAGGATATTCGAAGAAACAAGCCGTTGACTATTCGTGAGCAGTTCCAAAAACTTTTGGAAGCGGCGTTGCGTGTTGAAGATTATGAAGAAGCAGCACGACTGCGCGACGGCATACGAAGACTGGATGCCATCTCCCAAAAAAAGAACTCAAAAAGAAAAAGCATGGGCAGAGAGAATGAATGAAAATGGCGGAGAGACAGGGATTCGAACCCTGGGTACGGCTTTTGACCGTACAACGGTTTAGCAAACCGCCACCTTCGGCCACTCGGTCATCTCTCCAGCCGGTCTGAATGAATGAGGCGGCATTTCACAGTGGCCCGGCCACCTCATCCACGCCTTATTTCTACTCATTTGCCCGGTAAACGTCAAGTTCCGACACAATTTTTTCTTGGGGCTGAAACTTCGCAGGATGCGCTGTTGCAGCCGGTAAGCGTTGCCGTTCAATCCAGTTGATTCGCATGGATGAATGGCAGTTTGTGGAAGTTCAGGGGATTTGGCTGTTCGATGAGGAGCAGTGATTGCCAAATGTGATTGGATTTGGATTGACGGCTTTTGACATGGGATGGAAAAAGCCGTTTTTGAACATTTTTTATTGCGTTTGGAGCGGTTTTTGGCAAATCCTAAAACCGTGTCAGCAAATTGGAAAACATCCAAACCAGCGCCGAGGCGTCCACGCCTCCAATGGCAGTGGACGGAGGCGCAGTAAAGTCGAGATTATATGAGCATGCACGTTAACAACTATCCCAAATTACACAACGCGATGTGGCCCGGACTGGTGGGCAAAGGCAGTCCCGGCGCCGAACCCTGCATTGATCTGGATACCATGCTGAACCTCACCGCGCAGGCGGAGGTTGATGGCATCAAATTCGACGGGGTTGATATTTTCCTCTATGAACCGCACATCAACATTGATTCGAGTGACGATGATTTGAAGCGCATCGCCGATAAAATCCAGTCCAGGGGGCTTGTGGTCGGCTCGGTAGTTGCGCCAATCTGGGGACCAACTGGCGGCGGCTCGGCGATGGGCGGCGAGGAAGAGCGCAAGAAGTTCATCGGACAGGTCCAGAAGGGCTGTCGCATAGCCAAAAAATTCCGTGAGCTTGGCGTGCGGCCTTATGGGGTGGTGCGGATTGACACCGCCTGCAGCGTGGTGGATTGGGAAAAGGATCCGAAGGGCAACACCAAAAAAATCATCGCCACATTCAAGGAGGCGGCGAAAGTGGCGAAGGATTACGGTGAGCGGCTTGCAGCCGAGGGGGAGATTTGCTGGGGTGGCATGCATTCATGGAAATACATGCTCCAAATTTTGGAAGGTGTGGGGCAGCCGAAGTATCTGGGTTTTCAGGCGGACATGGCGCATACGTTGCTTTACCTGCTTGGATACAACGCGCCGGAACACCGTCTGGTGCCCGAAAACTTCCACTGGCAGCCTGACTTGTTCCATGCGGCGATGAAAAAGCTGACGCGCGCGTTGCGTCCATGGACGATTGATTTCCACGTGGCACAGAATGACGCCACAGTGAAAGGCTCCGGGCATCATGACAAGACTGGAAAACATTGCATGGCCACCGATCCCAACGGCAAGCTCAACATCGCACGCGACGCCGGTTACTGGTTGCGGGACGATTCGGGGAAAGTGACCAAAAAGTTCAAACACATTTGCTGGGACGGCTGCATGTTCCCGAACGACGTGATGATGAAGCCCGACACGTGGAACAACATTTTGGCGGCCATGATTCAGGTGCGTGACAACCACGGCTGGAAGGCGTGAAACATCCGGCCGCGGAGGCTGTGCAAATAATTCAAAAAACAAAAACATCAACAATAAATAAAAACATGAAAACTCTAAACGTAGCAGTAATCGGGTGCGGCTTCATGGGCCGCACACATACAAACGCCCATCGCAAGGTCTGGAACTTCTTCGATGTCGAATATCAGCCGGTGCTGAAGGCGATTTGCGATTTCAACGAAGAAAAGGCCAGGGCCTTTGCAGCCAGGTGGGGTTTTGAATCGGTTGAAACTGACTATCACAAGGTGATGGCTCGCAAGGATATTGATCTTGTGGACATTTGCCTGCCAAACAACCTCCATGCGGAGGTTGCCATTGCCGCGGCAAAGGCCGGCAAGATGATTATTTGCGAGAAACCGCTGGCGCGAAACGGGAAGGAGGCCGAAACGATGGTTGCCGCCGTTGAAAAGGCGGGCGTGCCCAATCTGGTGTCGTTCAACTATCGCCGTATCCCGGCTGTTTCGCTTGCCAAAAAACTGATTGAAGAAGGCCGGCTGGGCAAGGTGTTTCACTACCGGGCAAAATTCCTGCAAGACTGGACAATATCCAAGGATGTGCCGCAGGGTGGTGATGCGTTGTGGCGGCTGGACGTGAAGGCGGCTGGCAGCGGTGTGACGGGCGATTTGCTGGCGCACTGCATTGATACTGCCATCTGGCTCAACGGCGGCATCGAGAGCGTGACCGCAATGACCGAGACATTCGTCAAGGAGCGCAAGCATCAACTTACCGGCAAGATTGAGAAGGTTGGCATAGATGATGCCTGCGCGTTTCTGGCCCGGTTTAGCAATGGCTCGCTGGCCACGTTCGAGTCCACACGCTATGCCCGCGGACACAAGGCGCTTTATACTTTCGAGATAAACGGCGAAAAAGCGTCCATTGCATGGGACCTGCATGACTTGCACCGGCTGGCCTACTTTGACCATCGTGATGAAGGAAAGTTGCGCGGCTGGCGTTCAATCCATGTCACAGACCACAGCGGAGAGCATCCGTACATGGACAAGTGGTGGGTGCCGGGTCTGAATATCGGCTTTGAACACTCCTTTATACATCAACTGGCCGATTTCCTGGCAGGACTTGCAGCCAACAAACCCACCAGTCCAACTTTCAAGGAGGCGCTGGAAACGCAGTACGTCTGCGACGCGGTGCTCAAATCCGCAAAAACCGGGAAGTGGGAAAACGTCAAGAAAGTCAAGTAGCCGCTTTTGATGGCTGTTCCAACCGCCGGCTGTGTCCGCCATGGCCGGCGGTTTTGCAGTTTATTGGAAGTGAATTATTTTTGCGAGAGCGCGTCTGAAGAAAACAAATGGTTTGATGAAGGATAAATAATGAAAGGACTAATTGCCGCAATTGCAGGATGCTTGTGTTGCAGTCTGGGTACGGCCGCGGAGCTTTTGCCGCCGCCGGCGAACAAGGAAGGCGTTACTTACCAGAAGGACATCCGGCCTATTTTTGAGAAAAATTGTTTCAAATGCCA
>Ga0123519_10015796_pt1 | contig 10562 bp, 9 predicted proteins | sample YelNatPaOPRAMG02_FD_87396 | JGI IMG/M metagenome (GOLD analysis project Ga0123519, IMG submission 87396) | Hot spring microbial communities from Yellowstone National Park - Yellowstone National Park OP-RAMG-02 (version 2) | ecosystem: Environmental > Aquatic > Thermal springs > Hot (42-90C) ...
CAGGTGGGCACGCTGGGTTCCGGCAACCACTTCCTGGAGGTAGATGAGGTGGTTGAGGTCTATGACCAGGAAGTGGCCGAGGCCTTTGGCTTGGTGCCCGGCTGTGCGTGTATCTGGATTCACTGTGGCTCGCGGGGGCTGGGCCATCAGGTGTGTACCGATGCCGTGCGCATTATGCAGGCAGCCATGTCCAAGTACAGCATCCGCGTACCCGATCGCGAGCTGGCTTGCGTGCCCTTTGACTCGCCGGAGGGACGGCAGTACTTTGCGGCCATGGCCTGCGCGGCGAACTATGCCTGGGCCAATCGCCAGATGATCACTCATCTCGTCCGCCAAAGCGTGGAGCAGGCCCTGGCCGGCCACATCAAAAACTTGGAGTTGCGGGTGCTCTACGACGTCTGCCACAATATCGCCAAGGTGGAGCGTCACGAAGTAGATGGCAAGGTCGTGGAATTGTGTGTGCACCGTAAGGGGGCTACGCGGGCCTTTGGCCCTGGACGCCCAGAGGTGCCAAGGGATTATCGCGCCCTGGGGCAACCCGTTTTGATCCCCGGCAGCATGGGTACCGGCTCCTACGTGTTGGTGGGCACGGATAAGGCCATGCAGGATACCTTCGGCAGCACTTGCCACGGGGCTGGGCGCGTGTTGAGCCGTAAAGGAGCCAAGCAGAGCGTGCGCGGAGAGACTCTGCGCGCCGAGCTAGAACGTGCGGGGATCGTGGTCCGCGCGGGGAGTATGTCCGGCCTAGCAGAGGAGGCCCCCAGCGCCTATAAGGACTTGGATAGTGTAGTCAACGTGGTGCACAAGTCGGGCATGTCCCGCAAGGTGGCCCGCACCAAGCCGCTGGGCGTGATTAAAGGTTAGGAGTCATTCATGGCCAAAAGCAGACATTCGCGTAAATCCGCCGCCGCGAGGCGCTACAAGGCCACCCATCGGCCTCTGGCGGCCCCATCCGGGGCCGCTACGACAGTGGCTGCTCCGCCTCGGGATGTTGAGGCTGCCAAGGTGGCCGCACCCCCTAGCAAAGGCTCTGCGGCAAGCAGGGTGGTTGACCTGGTCAGCGAGTATCGCTACGTGCTGAGCGACCTAAAGCGCTTGGGGATCCTCGCCGCGGCCATGTTCGTGACCCTGGTCGTCCTGGCCCTGGTCGTTCGTTGAGGTAGCAAGGGAGGATCGGTAGCTTGGGCCTCGGAGGATGAAGTGGGTGAGTGCCCAGACGCTTGCTTGGCCGAGCACCCGCCCCAATAACGCTGCCCAGGCACTTTTAGAGAGCAGATAGAGGACCGCTCCGATCCAATCCAGTGCCCAAGCCAGGTAAACGTCCTCGCTTTGGCCGGGGCGGCGCAATTTCGCCTGTGTCCAGGGGTTGGCCTGCGCGGCCAGTGTCTTGCCGAGGACGGCCGCCCAGATGCCCCAGTAAGGCCCGATCAAGGGGATAAGGGCGGCGCGAAAGGTGGCTGAGCTGCCCTCGTGATAGAGGGCGCAAAAGAGGACCTCGCTCCAACGTCTATGTACCTGGTGCCAAGCGGCGGCCTGGGCGAGGTTTCTGCGTCTCCACCAGTAGCTGCCCCAAAGGAGCGCCAGCCAAAGTGCCGACACTGCGCTCACTGAAAGCACCCAAGGTAAGATGAGGGGCCAATCAACGGGGCGTATGCCCACATCGTCGGCGGAGAAGAGGCCTGCCAGTACCAGGGCGAAGGGGAAGGCGAGGGCTAGGGCCAGGCCGAGACCTTGGCCTATCAAGGGCCAGGCATGCCAACGGCGCAACCGGATGGCCGCCGGGCTAGGCAAACGATCCAGACCATGCGCCAGGCCCCAGGCGATCCAGCTTCCCGCGAGCTGAAGGAGCGTATAGGCCGTACCCGCGAGGAGCGAGCGTAAGGCATCATCTTTCGGAAGCCACGTAACCATTGTAGTTGTTACCCAAGATCCAGCGCGCGCATAGCTGGATCGGTTATCGCTCCTTCCAGGTGGGAGATCCGTTTAAGGTGAGCGCCGGTAACCGTTGGAGATCGCGGTTGTCGGATGCCGTCTAGCGTTCTGAGCGCACTTGTTGTCCTTCCCCGAATTCCTGAGCGCGCTCTCGCTCGTAGCGCAGGCGCTGGGCGATGCGCCGGGCCAGAGGCAGCTCCTCCGTAGCCTCGTGATCACCCTCAAAAAGCGATCCCGAGCTCCAGGAGGGCACGATGACCCGCAACGCTTTGGGCGCGACGGTGATGGTCACCGGTGTATGGCCCACCGGGTCACCGTCCATATGCAAAGGGAGAGGCTTTTCGCCCCGAACTTCCACTCGCTTGCCCCGGAAGGCCTCTACCTTAGGGTCTCGTAAATGCTGGCCGGCGCCGAGATGGATCGCGTGGCGGATGCCGTCCAACATATTATCCCCTTTGAAGATGTACACCTCCAAGAGGCCGTCATCCAGCTGCGCTTGTGGCGCGAGCCGCCAGGAACTGGCGTACAGTTGAACGTTGGTGACCAGGATGAGCAGGACGCGTTGCCGGATAGCTCGTCCGTCAATGACCACGGTCATACGCGTGCCTCGCAAGCCCACGCTCATGGCCAGGGCGGTGACGTAATAGGTTAGGTTGCCCAGGTTGCGGCGCACCTCGCGGTAGGGCTCGATCTCCCGAGCTACTTGGGCGTCAAAACCGATGCCGGTCCATAGAAGAAAGTAACGCTCTCCCGCCTTGCCTAAATCCACCTCGCGCACTTGACCCTCAAGCAGGATTCGGGCAGCGTCCAGGAGGGCGGAACGCGATCTAGGAGTCCATATGGGCAAGCGGAACATGTGCGCCCAGACGTTGCCGGTGCCCGCCGGAAGCACGCCCATCGCGCAGTTTGAATGGGCTAACCCTGTGGCCACCTCGCCCAGCGTGCCATCGCCCCCGATGGCTACAGCTACATCGCAGTGATTGGCGACCGCCTCTCGCGCGTATGTGGTGGCGTCGCCCGGCCCCAGTGTGCGGCGAAGAGTTACCTCCCAGCCGTGGGAGCGCAAAAAGGCCATGACCTCGCTCACCTCGGCATCCATGGCTCGCGGTCCAGCAACGGGGTTGTAGATCAACTGGGCTTTCATCGCCTCAACTATACTGCTCACCGCTCGCTTTTGCAACTTGACACCTATCTGGCCCTGGTGGACAATGTGCTTATGGAGGTCATTGACTGCCATACGCACATTCTCTCGCCTGAGGTCATCGCCAGACGCGAGGAGTATTGCCGGCGCGATCGGTGGTTCGGGCTGTTATATTCCGGTCCCCGTGCTCGCCTGGCCACTGCAGAGGAGCTTGTGGCCTCCATGGATGAGGCGGGAGTGGATGTCTCAATCGCTTTTGGCTTCGCCTTTGCCGACCTGGGCCTTTGCCACGAGAGCAACGTTTACGTTTTGGAAGCCGGGCGTCTTTATCCAGGGCGAGTGATCCCCTTCGCTGTGCTCAACCCCCGCGCGGGGCAAGCTGCCCTTCGTGAGGCTCGCGAATGCTTAGAAAGGGGCGCCCAAGGCATCGGCGAGCTGATGCCTGATGGACAGGGCTTTGAGCTCCTCGATTTTGCCCTCTTGGATCCCTTGATGGACTTGGCGCGGCAATTCAAAGTGCCGGTGATGGTACACGTCAACGAACTTATAGGACACAGTTACGCGGGCAAAGGGACCCAGGGGCCCTACGAAGCTTTTCAGTTGGCCACGCATTACCCGGAGAATACCCTGATCCTAGCGCATTGGGGTGGGGGATTGCCCTTTTACGAGCTGATGCCCGAGGTGCGCAAAGCGCTGGGCAATGTCTATTATGATACAGCTGCCTCGTTTTACCTTTACGAGGACACGATCTTCCGCCACGTTATGGACTGGGCGCCGCACAAGGTCTTGTTGGGCACGGATTATCCCCTTGTCGCCCAAAGGCGTTACCTGAGGCGTTTAAGGGAAATTGGGCTAGGCGAGGATGCTCTGGCCAAGATCCTGGGTGGCAATGTGCGGGCGGTATTACGGGCCCTTCAATAAGGGTTAATGGAGAAGGTCGAAAAACCCTTCATGTTTCTGGGAGGGTGAAGAAGATAGAAACAAAGGGGGCGGATATGCCGGCAGTGCGCACGTTTGTCGCCATTGAGTTGCCGTCCGAGGTACTGGCGGCCTTGGAGCAAGTTCAGGATCACCTACGCCGTGGCGAAGGGGGGCAGGCCGGACGTTGGGTGAAGGCAGAGGGAATCCATCTCACGCTCAAATTCTTGGGAGAGGTGCCCTCTGAAAGGCTCGAGGCGATCTATCAAGCCGTGGTCCGGGCCTGCCAAGAGCATGCCCCCTTTGAGCTGACGGTAGTTGGCCTGGGCTGCTTTCCTAATTTGCGCCGCCCTCGGGTGATCTGGGTGGGTGTGCGCGAGGACACGGGGCAACTGGCTGGCCTACAGGAGGCCGTTGAGCGTGAGCTGAATCGGCTGGGGTTCCCCCCTGAAGGACGCGAGTTCACCCCCCACCTGACCCTGGCCCGCGTGCATGATCGGGCCAACCCGCGGGAGATAGAGGCCCTGGGCAAAGCGGTGAGCACAGCCCAAGTCGGCGAGCTAGGTAAGATGCGGGTGGACGCTGTGAGCGTGATGAAAAGCGACCTCCGACCTGAGGGGGCTTTATATACTGAGCTTTTCCGGGCGCCGCTCAAGGGAAGGGGGACGTGCACGACTAGCTAGAGAGGCGAAGATAACGTCCCCGAGGTGTCTTTATTGATCGTTTCGGCGTCGTAAAGGAGACCAAGCGACGCCGAAAGGGAGGATTGTGCGCGACGCTGCCCGTTAGCTTGAGCGGGCGGGCACGCCTTGCCAGGCGGCGATTTGAGGCCGCGATGATCCTAAGGTAGGCCGCATACGCCCGGGGCCAGATGCCCAGGCCGCCTCCACGGCGCTTTAATAGCTCGCGGGCCTCGCGTTCCCGGCGCAATCGGACGAGCCGGGCCTGTGCTCGTTCGCGCATGGTAGAAGGCAGAGCATATGCTTGTGCCACTAGGGATAGCATAGCCCAAGGCACCAGCACGCCGATGAGGAGGATGGCTCCCATCCCGATGAGTTGAGCGTAAAGCTGCCCTAGGCCTTGCGTCCCTCCGGGCGCCATCAAATATCCCGTTACGCCTTGGGTCAGCATAGCCCCTTGGGCACTAGGGAAATTCCATCCTGCTCCTGTTTTGCCGTCGGCGAAAAGCCCTGTCGCCAGTAAACCCCAAAGCCCCGCCAGTCCGTGCGTACTGACTACGGCACCTTGATCATCCAGGCCCAAGATATGGTCTACAAGGTACATCGCCGGGGCGAGCGCGATGCCGGAAAGCCCGCCGATCAGCGCCGCCGCCCACAGTGGCACAAAGGGCAAGGGGGCGCTGATGGCCGCGAGGGCGGCGACGATCCCTCGGCCGGTTAGCCCAGGATCCGGTTCGCCGCGCACCAACCAACCGTAGAAGAAGGTGCCCAGCGAGGAAGCGGCGATCGCGGCCAGGGCCTTGAGGATCAACCAGGCGAAGCTCTCCGGTCGTGTGACCAGAGGCTGAGAGGAGATCATCGCCAGCCAGCCGATGAGGGTCAGAAAGGCTCCCGTAAGCACATTTAACGGGAGATAGCTTATCGGTAGTTCGGGCCTCTTGGCTTCGGGCGGCCTGCGTTGTTTGAAGGCGAGGAGGGTGGCCAAGGCCGTCCCACCGGCGAGAAGGTGCAATGAGCCGAGGCCATAATCCACGAACCCGTGGCCGAGGTGAAGCGTTTGGCCCAGTTGCGAAAGCCACCCTCCGCCCCGAAGCCAATTGCCCACAAGGGGGTAAATTAGACAAGAGACGAGGAGGGCTAGAAAGAAGCTGGGCAGCCGGGGCACGCGTCCACTTAATGTGACTAGAGGTATGAGCGTGGCAGTAGTCACTAAGGCCAATTGAGAGATAAACAGGTACAGGGCCTCCTCGTTCATGAGAGAGGCGGGAAGGAGAAAACCCTTGAGCCCGATCAGCCCCCAACCGGGGCCCAGGGCCAAATCCAGGGGCGACCATTCGGCGATGAACTGGGACAGACCGCCGCTATCGGCGACCAAGCCTACTCCCCCGAATTGGAAGGCAAAGCCGCAGAGGGTGTACCCCCCTAGGGCGGCTATAAGGGCTAGGGGCAGTGCGGTGGCCACCTGGTGGGCGCGCTTGGGTTCGCCGACACCCACTGCCACCAGGGCGATACCCAGTGGCATAAGCCAGGTGAGCAGGTAAAGGAAGGAACCCGCCTGACTGGTTGAGGAGTTACTTGCTCCACCGTTGCCGGCGGCGACCTTTAAGGCGCAGAGGCCCAAGATAGTAGCTGCAGGTGGAAGGGTGCATAATGTACGGCGCAAAATTCATATCTCCCCATGGAGTACTCATGCCTTCGCCGAAACCGGCGCTGTGCGCTATGATATGTGCTTTGGAGGGTGGCGTCAATAGAGCGGGGCGATGTTTCGGTTTGTATGCGCGTTCGTGCTTTGGGGCGCAACAAATGTTGGAAAAATTTCCGCCAAAAAACTTGACAAACTCGGCTCAATGTGCTATTATATTAGCAGTTAAAAAACCTGAGTGCCAAATTATTGACCATAACGATGGGTTTTTACCTGAGGTTAGGAAATAGGGTGCTATGTCAGCCGACGCAATTGGGCCAGAGCGCAAGCTAACGCCGCGACAGCGCGAGATACTTAAGGTGCTCGTCCAAGAATACGTGGCTTCGGCGACGCCGGTGGGTTCCGCTGTGATTCAACAGCGGGGCCAACTGAACGTGAGCTCGGCCACCATTCGTAGCGAGCTGGCCGTCTTGGAAGAGCTGGGGTATGTGGCTCAGCCGCATACCTCTGCTGGCCGGGTGCCGACGGTGAAGGGATACCGGTATTTCGTAGAGCAGCTCATGGAGCAGGTCGATCTGCCGGTGCCCGAGCAGCGCATGATTCGACACCAGTTCCATCAGATACGACTGGACCTGGATCAGTGGATGCGCCTAACCGCGGCCGTGTTGGCCAGGACCGCCCAGTCGGCCTCCTTGGTCACGCCGCCTCATGCGGCGAACTCGCGCTTCAGGCACTTGGAGTTGATCTCTGTGAGCAATTCGGTGTGCCTGATGATTCTGGTCTTGCAGGACAGCAGCATCCATCAGGAGTTGTTGTTGACCTCTACGCCGATCAGTCAAGAGGCCTTGAGCCGGGCGTCTAACAAGCTGAATGCGCTGCTCTATAACCGCTCGGCCAGCGAGATTCAGGCTAGCACCGATCCGGAATTGGCCGCTCTGGGAGACTGGGAAGCTCAGGTTTTGCAGCGTGTCTTGGACTTGTTGCAACAGGCCGATCGTCGCTCCATCAGCGAGATTTACCAAGATGGTCTGGCGAACGTGATGCGTCAGCCCGAGTTCGCCGTGGCGGGAAAGTTTCGCCAAGTGGTCGAGATCCTTGAGCGTCGCACCCTCCTGGAGTCCATCCTGGCCAGGATCCTGAACGCCAACGGCGTGCAGGTTATCATCGGAGGTGAGGGACCTTACGAGGAGATCGAGGATCTCAGCTTGGTGCTCTCACCCTATGGCATCAAGGGTGAGGCGAGCGGGGTGTTGGGAGTGATGGGCCCCAGGCGAATGCCTTATGCGCGCGCGGTTTCGGCTGTGCGTTACGTGGCCCACCTTATGGATAGATTGATCGCTGACGTTTATGGCCCTGAGCGGTGAGCCCGGCGAGTCCATGAGGCTTGTCAGGCTTTGCTAGGGGCGAGTACGTGTGAAAAGAGGGTAGGATGATGGAGAAACAATCCGAGCAGATCCATAATCGCGCTCCAGAGGAGGTGAAGGCCGGAGAGAGTCAAGAGATGAGGTCAACAGAAGAGGGGGCAGCTCGCCCCTCTGAGTCAAAAGAGTCTGCGGAGATAGAGGCCCTGCGGCGCGAGGTTGCGGAATGGCGGGCCAAGGCCGATGAGTTGCTCGACAAATACAAGCGCAGCTTGGCCGACTTTGTTAACTACCGCAAGCGCCAAGATCGGGATCGCGAGGAGGAAACCCTGCGCATCAGGATGGACGTCATCCGGCAATTCCTCCCCGTGGTGGACGATTTTGAGCGCGCCCTGAAGCAGGTGCCTGACGAGTATGCCAAGGCCAGTTGGATTGAGGGGATTACCCTCATTGAGCGTAAGCTCAAGTCCATCCTGGCCAACTTGCAGGTTTCGCCCATTGAGGCTTTAGGGCAACCGTTTGATCCTAACCTCCATTCGGCTCTCCTGATGGATCATAGTGACGAATATCCACCAGGGACGGTGATGGAGGAGTTGCAGAAGGGCTATCGTTTGGCCGATCGGGTGTTGCGTCCCACGATCGTTAAAGTGTCCAACGGCCCCAAGGATCAGAAAGCCGAGGGCGAGGTCTAGCAATGATGTTCGGTGTTTACGCACAATTTTAGTTAGCAATTTCTTTAGGAGGGTTATTCAATGCCAAGGATAATTGGAATTGACCTGGGAACGACGTTCTCGGTGATGGCGGTGATGGAAGGGGGAGAGCCTACCGTCATTCCCACAGCGGAAGGGAGCAGGCTGTGCCCTTCCGTGGTAGCGGTGAACCCCAAGACGGGGGAGCGCATGGTGGGCTGGGTGGCCAAACGCCAGGCCATCACCAATCCCGAAAATACGATTTATTCCATCAAGCGCCTTATGGGGCGCAAGTTCAACGACCCCGAAGTACAGAAGGCGCGCAAGATTTTGCCTTACAAGATCATTGAGAAGCCCAACGGCGACGCCTGGGTGGTCATGGGAGGCAAGGAGTACTCACCACCCGAGATCTCGGCCATGATCTTGGCCAAGCTCAAGGCCGACGCCGAGGCCTACTTGGGCGAGAAGGTAACTCAGGCGGTGATCACCGTGCCCGCGTATTTTAACGACGCCCAGCGTCAGGCGACCAAGGATGCCGGGCGCATCGCCGGGCTAGAGGTGTTGCGCATCATCAACGAGCCTACGGCTTCCTCGTTGGCCTATGGTTTGGATAAGAAGAAGGACGAGATCATCGCCGTCTACGACCTGGGCGGAGGTACTTTTGATATCTCCATCCTGGATATCGGCGAGGGAGTGTTTGAAGTCAAGTCCACCAACGGGGATACCTATTTGGGTGGCGATGACTTTGACCAGATGATCATCAACTGGATAGCCGACGAGTTCCGCAAAGAGCATGGCATCGATCTGCGCAACGACCGTATGGCCCTGCAGCGCCTGAAGGAGGCTGCGGAGAAGGCCAAGATCGAGCTCTCTACGACCCAGCAGACCGAGATCAACCTGCCCTTTATCACAGCCGATGCCAGCGGTCCCAAGCATTTGAGCATGACGCTGACGCGCTCTAAACTGGAACAGTTGGTGGCCGATTTAGTGGAACGCACCTTTGGCCCTTGCCGCCAAGCCCTGGCCGATGCCGGCCTCAAGGTCTCGGATATCGACGAGGTTGTCTTGGTAGGTGGGCAGACCCGTATGCCCCTCGTGCAGCGGAAGGTGGAGGAGTTCTTCGGCAAGGCGCCTCATAAGGGCGTGAACCCCGACGAAGTGGTGGCTATAGGGGCGGCCATCCAGGCCGGTGTGCTGGCGGGCCAGGTGAGCGACGTGTTGCTTTTGGACGTCACGCCGCTGACCTTGGGTATTGAGACCCTTGGTGGGGTGGCTACGCCGTTGATCCCACGTAATACGACCATCCCGACCAGAAAGAGCCAGATTTTCTCTACGGCCTCGGATATGCAAACGCAGGTGCAGATCAACGTCCTGCAAGGCGAGCGTCCTATGGCGGCAGATAATAAGCTGCTAGGCACGTTTATCCTGGATGGCATCCCGCCCGCTCCGCGCGGCGTGCCGCAAATTGAGGTGACCTTTGATATTGACGCCGACGGCATCTTGCATGTCTCGGCTAAAGACAAGGCCACCGGGCGCGAGCAAAAGATCACCATCACGGCCTCCAGTGGCTTGACCAAGGAGGAGATCGACCGCATGGTGAAAGAGGCGGAGCGCTATGCCGAACAAGATAGGCAGCGCAAAGAAGAAGCCGAGCAGCGTAATATGGCCGATAGCGTGGCCTACACCGCCGAGAAAACCCTGCGCGATTTAGGCGACAAGGTTCCCGCGGATGCTCGCAGCGATATTGAGAGCAAGATCCGCGCCGTGCGTGATGCGCTCAAGGGCAGCAACGTTGCTGACATTCGTCGGCGTACCGAGGAACTGAACGAGGCTTTGCAGCGCTTGGGCAGCCGCGTTTATCAGCAAGCTGGCGGGGGCAGCACGCCTCCTCCTGGTGGCTCGCAGCCGGGTGGCGAGGACAAGGGCACGGTGGAAGGCGAGTTTCGCGAGGTCTGAGTTCGTCGCCGATGCGGTACGAAGGCTAGGAGCAAACCGATTGCTCCTAGCCTTTTTTATGGATCGTTGTCGGGTAGTGTGGAAGTTGACGCCTCGCCTAACTCATGCTATCATTTGAGCAGATTGCAGGGAGAACGGGCATGATTCGTTGCTGTGGGCTTGGATGTTGTTGTGTTGCTGACCTCTGGGCAGACCCGGCTGTCAGCGTCGTTCTCCTGCACCATCATGTTAAGCCATAGGTGA
>Ga0123519_10015798_pt1 | contig 10562 bp, 10 predicted proteins | sample YelNatPaOPRAMG02_FD_87396 | JGI IMG/M metagenome (GOLD analysis project Ga0123519, IMG submission 87396) | Hot spring microbial communities from Yellowstone National Park - Yellowstone National Park OP-RAMG-02 (version 2) | ecosystem: Environmental > Aquatic > Thermal springs > Hot (42-90C) ...
ATATAAAATTAGTGTATGTGCCAGCTGGTAAGATTATGGATGTAGTTTTGGATATAAGGAAAAACTCCCCAACATATGGACAATACTTTTCATGTGAACTTTCAGGTGAAAATGGAAAAATTTTAATTATCCCAAAAGGATTAGCTCATGGATTTAAATCATTAGAGGACAATACAAATGTAACCTATATGCAAACAATTTGCTATGCTCCAAATAATGATAGTGGGATACGATATGATTCGTTTAGTTTTGACTGGGATTGTGAAAAACCAAAATTGTCAGATAGGGATTTATCATTTCAATCACTCAATGAATTTATATCTCCATTTGTATTTGGAGAAACTCAATGAAAATATTAGTAACAGGTGCAACAGGTTTTATAGGGCGAAATCTAATTAGCTTACTGCTTGAAAGTAACTATGAAATTTATTGTATTGTAAGATTGGACAGCGATATTTCAAACTTAGATACAAGTGTAAAAATATTTTATTATGATAACAATATAGATTCATTGATAGATTTTTTTCAAAATCAAAAGTTTGATGGGATAATTCATTTAGCTTCATTATTTTTAGTATCACATACAAAAGATGATATAGAAAATATAGTTTCTTCGAATATCAAATTTGGCACAGAGCTTTTGGAGGCTTGTAAGGTATCAAATGTAAAGTGGTTTATAAATACTGGAACTTTTTGGCAAAATTACGAAAATAAAGATTATAGTCCAGTAAATCTTTATGCTGCCACCAAAGAGGCATTTGAAGTAATGGCTAGATACTATGTAGAAACTTCGGAACTAATTTTTACCACGATAAAATTAAACGATACATTCGGAAAGAATGATACAAGAAATAAAGTATTTAATCTTTGGAATAAGATTGCTATTTCTGGTGAAGTTTTGGAGATGTCAGCAGGTGAACAAATCATAGATATTAGCTATATCGAAGATGTGATTAGTGCCTATGAACTTTTAATAAAACATCTAAACTCAGATAAAAAAGATGAATTTAAAAACAAGACTTATGTAGTAACTTCCAACGAACGAATGAGCTTAAAAGAACTATCAAAAGTTTTTGAAGAAGCAACCGATACAAAGCTTAATATCATTTGGGGAGCAAGACCATATAGAGATAGGGAAGTGATGCTTCCATACTATCATGTAGAAATAGTTCCTAGCTGGAAACAACAATTTGCGTTAAAAGAAGCAATACAAAAAACAATAGGAGAAAGTAAATGACACAAGCAGAACAATTAAAACAAGAAATTCTAGAGAAAACTAAAGAGTACTATGAACTGGTACACAAGCCACAGCAAACGAGAGAGTTTATAGCTGGAAAAAGTAGGGTTAACTACGCAGGACGAGTATTTGATGAAACAGAGATGCAGTACCTTGTAGATAGTTCACTTGATTTTTGGTTGACATATGGGGATTATTCCAAAAAATTTGAGAAAAAACTTGCAGAGTTTTTAGGTGTCAGATGGGCATTTCTGGTTAACTCTGGAAGTAGTGCAAATCTTCTTGCTTTTTATGCCCTAACATCTCCACTGTTAAATGATAGGCAGATCAAAAGAGGCGATGAAGTCATAACGGTAGCAGCTGGATTTCCCACAACTGTAGCTCCAGTAGTGCAATACGGCGCAGTTCCAGTATTTGTAGATATGGAGCTTACTCACTTCAATATAGATGCCACAAAACTCGAAAGTGCACTTAGTCCAAAAACCAAAGCAATCATGATTGCCCATACGCTTGGCAATCCTTTTAACATCAAAGTGGTCAAAGAGTTTTGCGACAAACACAATCTTTGGCTAGTAGAGGACAACTGTGATGCTCTTGGCTCAACATATAGAGGCAGGCCAACAGGTACTTGGGGCGACATAGGAACATCTAGCTTTTATCCGCCACATCATATGACAATGGGCGAAGGTGGAGCGACATATACAGACAATCCTCTTCTTAAAAAGATAATGTTATCCATGCGTGACTGGGGTAGAGACTGCTGGTGCGATAGCGGCGTGGATAATACTTGCGGATGCAGATTCTCTCAAAGTTTCGGAAGTTTACCAAAAGGATATGATCATAAATATGTCTACTCTCACTTTGGATTCAATCTAAAAGTCTCTGATATGCAAGCAGCAGTCGGATGTGCTCAGCTTGAGAAGTTTCCTAGCTTTGTAGAGAAGAGGAAAGAGAACTACCATAAACTATATGATGGACTAAAAGATTTGCAAGAGCTAACCCTTGTGGAAGCACAACCAAACTCAGACCCAAGTTGGTTTGGTTTTATGATGACACTGACTGATAAGGCAAAGTTCAATAGAAATGAACTAGTTGAACATCTAGAAAACAGCAATATACAGACAAGAAACCTCTTTGCTGGAAATATGCTCAGACACCCTATGTTTGACCATCTGACAAAAGATACTGACTATAGAGTAGTCGGTGAGCTCACAAATACAGATAAAATCATGAATGATAGCTTCTGGGTTGGACTTTATCCTGGCATGGGAGATGAAGCTATAGGGTATATGGTTGAGAAGATTAGAGAATTTGTAAAAAGTAAATAAGGAAAATTAAATGAAAATCGCAATAGCGGGTACAGGGTATGTAGGACTTTCAAATGGAATCTTACTAGCTCAACACAACGAAGTAGTAGCGCTTGATATCATTCCTGAAAAGGTTGAAATGCTACAAAAGAGAATTTCTCCAATAGAAGACAAAGATATCAGTGAGTACCTTGAAAAAGATGGATTGAACTTTAGGGCAACTTTAGATAAAGCAGAAGCTTACGTAGGAGCTGATTTCGTTATTATCTCTACACCTACTGACTATGATGAAAATACAAACTATTTTAATACAAAATCTATAGAGTATGTAATAGCAGATGTTTTAAGTATCAATCCAACTACTACAATGGTGATAAAATCTACCATCCCAGTAGGCTATACAAAAATGATAAATGAAAAGTTTAACACTACAAATATTATCTTTTCTCCAGAATTTCTAAGAGAAGGTCAAGCACTTCATGACAATCTTTATCCAAGTAGAATCATTGTCGGTGAAAAGTCAGACCGTGCTATGATATTTGCAGGACTTCTTGAAAGGGGCGCTATCAAAAAAGGGATATCGGTTTTATTTACAGGCTCAACCGAAGCAGAAGCGATAAAACTATTTTCAAATACTTATCTTGCTATGAGAGTTGCATATTTTAATGAACTAGATAGTTACTGCGAACAGTTCAATCTAAACACAAAAGATATCATAAGTGGAGTTGGGCTGGATCCTAGAATAGGAACACACTATAATAATCCAAGTTTCGGGTATGGTGGATACTGTTTTCCAAAAGATACAAAACAACTCAAAGCAAATTTCAAAGATGTACCAAATAACTTAATAGGTGCAATCGTAGATGCAAATGAGACTAGAAAAGAGTTTATAGCAAATCAAATTCTTTCAACCAACCCTAAAACCGTAGGGATTTATAGACTTATAATGAAATCAGGAAGTGACAACTTTAGAAGCTCGGCAGTGCAGGGAATCATAGAAAAACTACAAGCCAAAAATATAGAAGTAGTTATCTATGAACCAGTTTTAAAAGAGGAAACTTTTGAAGGACTCAAAGTTATAAAAGAACTTGCTGAGTTTAAAATTATTTCAGATGTTATCGTAGCAAATAGGCTTGAAGATAGTTTATCTGACATGAAAGATAAAGTTTATACTAGAGATGTATTTGGGAGTGATAAATAATGAAAAAAAAAATATTAGTAACAGGTGGGGCAGGTTTTGTAGGGAGTCATCTTTGTGAGCGGCTTTCTCAAAATCCAAACTATGAAGTGTATAGCTTGGACAACTACTTTACAGGAAGTGAAGCTAATCATACAGCAAATGTTACATATATAAAAGGTAATACAAAAGATATAGATAATTTAGTGACATTCACTCCTGATATGGTTTATCACTTGGGTGAATACTCAAGAGTTGAACAAAGCTTTGATGATATAGAAAAAGTGTGGGAGTATAATAAAGATGGCATCTTCAGGGTGCTGGAGTTTGTGCGAAAAGCTGGATGCAAGATCCTTTATGCTGGGAGCTCTACAAAGTTTGGAGATGGTGGGCTTGGTAGAAGTGCAAGCCCTTATGCATGGACAAAAGCTAGCAATACTGAGCTAGTTGAAAACTACGGAGCTTGGTACAATGTACCTTATGCTATTACATATTTTTACAATGTCTATGGACCACGAGAGATTCAGATGGGCAAATATGCAACCCTTATAGCTCTTTTTAAAGAAAAGATGAAAAACAGTGAACCTCTTACCATAGTAAGTCCAGGAACCCAAAAGAGAAACTTCACTCATGTAGACGACATCGTAGATGGTCTTGTTCTTGTTGGGGAAAATGGTTATGGTGATGAATTTGGCATAGGGAGTGAAGAAGCTTTTAGTATCAAAGAAGTTGCAGAGATGTATGGCGGAAAGATAGAGATATTACCAGAGAGGCGAGGTAATCGTATGACGGCTGAAGTGATAAGCGATAAAACAAAAGCTCTAGGATGGAGCCCAAAAAGAAAACTATCTGATTATATAGAAGAGTGTAGAGGGAAAGAGTGGAGATAATAAATGAAAATTAATTATGTAGCATATCTTGATCCCTTTCACTTCAATGGTGGTGGTGAAATGATCATGAATGATTTGTTGTCTCATGCCAAAAATACTGGTTACGAGGTTAGCATGACTTCCATAAGACCGTTTCAAAAAAACTATCACAAAGATGCTGATTTAACGATACTGTGTGATATATTTAATGAGCCAACTTTAAGTAAAAAATTTGATTTAAGCTTTATAGAAAATATCGTAGTGAATGACAAATATATTCATTTTGATAACTCTTATGTAGATACATGCGATCTTGCATACTTGCCTTGCAATGGAAATAGTCAAGAAAAGTGTGAACATAAGTCATTATTTAATCTAAAATCTAATATTCAAAGAAAAACGATATCAACTAAATGTTATCAATCCAATGAATTGATCCATAAAATTTATAGAAATTCTATTGCCAATATCTTTTTGTCTCCACTGCATTATACCAAAGTATCTCAAATGCTCAATATTCAAGGTAGACCGCACTTTATTTTAAGACCGACTGTTGATACTGAAAAGTTTAATAATAAAAATCAAGAAAGGGATATAGAGTATATATTTGCAGGAGCTATAAGTGAAGCAAAAGGCGTAGAAAAACTCAAGGAGTATTTTAAAGGCACAGACAAAAAGCTTGTCATGATAGGTAAAAATATATATGGAGAAGAATTGTCTTTCGCAGAATATACAGGATTTATACCTTATGAAGAGATGCCAAAATATTTTAATAGAGCAAAAAATTTTATTTATCTTCCAAGATGGCCAGAGCCTCAAGGAAGAGTTGTAGTTGAAGCGGCTCTTTGTGGGTGTAATCTCATCACAAATGAAAATGTAGGCGCTACTTCATTTGATTTCGACATATCCAACAAAGAAAATTTAAGTGGTGCCGTTGAAGAGTTTTGGGAATATGTTTGTACAAAAATGAAAGAGAATTAATGAAGTTTTCTATTATTATTCCTACATTTAATAGAGCTGATTTATTAAAACAAGCAGTACTATCAGTATTAAATCAGCAAAATATAAATTTTGAAGTAATAGTTATAGATAATGCATCAACTGATAATACTGAACAAATTATGAAAGGGTTTAAATCTAATAACTTAGTAAAATATATCAGAAATGATACAAATATTGGGATGATACCAAATTGGAGTAAAGCTTTGTATAATCATTGTGATGGTGATTGGGTTTTAATACTTTCAGATGATGACCTTTTGATCGATGATAATTATTTATACAAAGCAAAAGAGTTGATAAAAAAAGATAGTGAGATTATTATAGTTCATGCGAATAGAATAGTGAAGACAGAAATAAAAGAAGACAAAACAAGGCATACTTTGCCAGAAGTTTGTGAGGGGAAGTGGATGTTTGAACATTATCTCGAAAATCAAAATATGATGTTTACATTTGTTACAGGTATTTTTAAAAAAGAGGTAGCCTATAAAGTGAATGCTTTTAAGACTTTTGATGTGGTTGGTTCTGATACTATGGAGTTTTTGAAGATGTCATTATATGGGAAAGTTGGATTTATAGATGATTTTGTAGCAAAGTATAGGATCCATGAAAATAATCCTTATTTTAGATTTGGGGTAGATTATATTTTGACGACAAACATAGAAACTTTCGAAGCTCCATACAGAGAGGCAAAAAAATTACGATTATTTGATGGACAAAAATTAGAAAAATGGAAAAAAAGATTGATAACACAATACATAGAGTCAAACTTAAGAGAAATACTTGTGAAAGGTAAGGGCGACTTTAAATTGTTAAAAGACTATGTTGCCAAAGCTATAAAGCTATATCCATACAGTTGGTATGTATTTTTTAAGCCAAAAGCTATATTTAGAATTTTTACATATGGAATGAAAAAATGAATATAATTTTCGTTGCATCATTAAAATCATATACAACAGCTATTAGCTTAATCAAGTCTTTTCAAAATAAAAAATACAGTGTGAGAGTGTTATCTGATATAAAGTCAGATTATATCCATATAGATACAATCGTGAAACAAAACTTTGATATTGATAAGTATATTAAACAATATAATTTAAAACCAGATTTAGTGTTTTTTTGTGAAGGTGGAAGTATGAAGTTATTTCCACAAGGCTTAGAAAAATTAGAGTGTAAAACTGCATGGTATGGGATAGATACACATATGGACTTACAAAAGCATCTTGAAATATCAAAGTTTTTTGATGTGACATTTTTGGCTCAAAAAGAGTATATTAAACATTTCACTCAAAAAGGACTCATGAATACTTTTTGGCTACCTTTAGCATATGATACTTCAATGGTACCAACTCAATCACTTAATAGAATCTATGATATAGCATATGTAGGATCAAATAACAAAGATATGCACCCCAAAAGATTTGAACTCATAGAAAAGCTAAAAAAAGAGTTTCCAAATAGCTACTTTGGAGGAGCAAGTGGACAAGAGATGTATAAGATATACTCTCAAGCAAAGATAGTATTTAACAAAAGCATAAATAATGACATTAATATGAGATACTTTGAAGCACTTGGTAATGGTGCTATGCTTTTAACAGATAATATAAAAGACAATGGTGTGGAAGAAATTTTTCAAAAAGATAAACACTATATAGAATATGATGAGTCAAATATAGTAGCAATAGCAAAAAACTATCTCGATAGCCAAAAAGATGATAGTGATATGCTTAAGGAGTATATAAAGCAAAATCATACATATGATATAAGAGCTACAGCTATACTGGAAACAGTAACCAAATGTGGGAAAAGTTCTAAAAATATAACTCAAATAGATTATGCAAAAGTTTACTTGATGTTAGAAAATTTTATAGCATTTTTAGAGACTCTAAAGAGTATAGTAGGTGACAGTATTATCAAAGATAGCAGGAAAAGAAAGCTAGCTCTCATACCATTAGTTTGTGTTCTAAGTATTATAATTTTTATATTAAAGGTGGTAAAAAGATGAAAGTTTCTTTTTGTATACCGTTGTATAATAAAGCAAACAAAATAAAAAATACAGTTAATTCAATTGTTAATGTTTGTAAAAAAAATGATATTTCATTTGAAATAAAAATTTCCAATAATGGAAGTACAGATATAACTCAGCATGAACTTGAAGAATTGTTTAATGGTTTTGACAATATAAAAATTTTACATTTACCTAAAACAATATCTATTCCTGATAATTGGTTGTTGGCGATTAGTTTAGCAGAGGGAGATATTGTCAAACTACACTTAGCAGATGATATATTGATTGATTTTAATATAAAAAAAATGCTTGAACATTTTGAATATAACTGTGATTATGTAATAGGAAAAACAAAAGCATATTATGAAGATATAACTCATATGAATGATTATTTTGAAAAAGTTAATTATTTTAGATCCAAAATTAATTGTTTATTGGATTTTAAAAATAAAATTAAGCTGCTTGAAAATGAAGCTATTTATCTTGGTAATAATGTGTTTGGTGACATAAATAGTTTATATTTTAAAAAGGATAACTTGGAAATGCTGTCTAGTAATGTAAAAAATTATCAACCAGCATTTAGGAGTTTTGTTGATTTTGAAATAATGCTAAAGTTATTTATTAAGAAAAATGGAGTTTTTTATAATGAATATATTTCTGAATATCATTATAATGAAACTTCAACATCTATAAGAGCATTAAAAGATGAAGAGTTTAGATATAGGGTCTTTGGTTTTATGTCTAAAATGTTTATATATGAGTTTATTCATGATGATTTTTATAAACAAATAATAAATAATTTTAAGTTTCAAACTAAAACTAAGATAATTTGGCATATTTTTAAAAGCAATTTTAAGTGTATTTTTTTTGGAGATGAGTGATGACAATATTTTTAACGGGCGCGACAGGCTTTCTTGGTAGTTATCTACTACATGGATTTATTAAAAGCGGGTATGACGTTATTATTACAAAAAGGTCAGAGTCATTGACTTGGAGAATCGATGAATATATTGAAAATATTAAATGTTACAACACAGATTTTGTAAGTTATGAAGAGATTTTTCACGAAAATAAAATTGATATCATTGTACATACAATTACATCCTACGGTAGAGATAGTGAAAAAATATCTGAGATTTTGGAGACAAACTTGATTTTACCTATTAAGCTTGTTGAAGCCGCAATAAAGTGCAACGTCAAGACTTTTATTAATACTGATACTTTGCTAGCTAAAAACCTGAATTCATATTCACTTTCTAAAAAACAATTTATCGAATGGTTTAAACAATTTGAAAATAAGATTAAATTTATCAACCTTAAAATTGAACATATGTATGGACCAAAAGATAGTGAAATACGTTTTGCTTGCTGGTTAATAAAATTATTATTAAACGATGTTCCATATATTAAATTAACAAAAGGTTTTCAAAAAAGAGATTTTATTTATGTGGAAGATGTGGCTGATGCTTATCTGGAAGTAATAGAAAATATTGATTCAATAAAAGAAAATAAAGAATTTGATATTGCTACTGGAACACAAGTATATTTAAAAGATTTTATAGAACAGATATATTCTACAATTAAAAAATATAAAAATATTAAAACATATTTAGATTTTGGAGCATTACCATATAGAGTGGGCGAATGCATGTACGTGGAAGAGAATGTCAAAGATATATATGATTTAGGCTGGAGACCAAAAATCTCCTTAAATCATGGAATTGAAAACATTGTTTTATATGAGTTGAATAGTGAAAAATTTAATTAAAAAATTGAAAAATAGTTTTAAAAAAATAGTTTTAAAATATTTTTTTAAAACTTTTCAATTTGGCAATAGTATTTATTTTGGAAAAAATATCAGCGTATATGATGATTCTATTTTTTTTTGTTCTATTGATGATAATTCATATTTTAGAGGGGAGTTTAATTTTATTTTTTTCTCAGTATCTCCTTCTGCGAAACAACCTATATTGGAAATTGGAAAACAATGTTTTTTTAATTTATATTGTTCCATATCAGTTGGAAATGGAAAGGTTTCAATAGGAAATAATTGTTTATTTGGTGAAAATGTTAAAATTTATATCATAACCATATTTTTAATAAAAAAGATTTATTTATTTTCGAACAAGGTTTCTCGTTTGAAGATATTATTATTGGTAATAATGTTTGGATTGGATCTAATGTTTTAATTTTAAAAGGAGCTCAAATTGAAGATAATTGTGTAATTTCTGCTGGGAGTATCGTTAAAGAGCATATAGCAAAGAATTCTTTATTTATCAATGGAAAAATTGAAGAGATAAGATGCAAATGAAAACTCTTTATAAAAAAAATATAATCACATCATATTTACAAATGTTTATTGCAATTGTCTTACCTCTGATTGTTACTCCTTATATTTTAAACGGCTTAGGGCAATTACAGTATGGATTGTGGGTGCTACTTACTTCTATTACAGCTTATTTTGGTCTTTCGAGTTTTGGATTTACTTCTACATTGCTAAAAGACTCATCTTCAAATCTACAAGATTTTATGAAGTTGAGCAAGTTGGTAAGCGTTACATTTTTTTCATTTGTGTTTTTCTCTTTATTGACTACGATTATTTTTGTATTCGTATATTTTAATCTTCATAATCTATTTACGATTGAAGCAAACTTATTGGATGTTTCTAAAAATACATTTTTAATAACATTTTTAATATTTATTATCTCTTTTTTTGGATCTGTTTTTGATACATTACTTTTTGCTTCAAATCGACTTTATATAAAAAATATAGTGGATATTGTTAAAAATATTCTTGCTGCATCATCAAATGTTTATGTTGTCTATTTGGGATATGGTATTTTTGAGATAGCTTTAGTTTCCCTTGGCGTAACTATTGTGTATTTTTTTATTTTACTAGTTTTATCAAGAAATGGTTTGAATTACTCTATTAGATGGAAATATTTTGAGATTGAATTGTTTAAAA
>Ga0123519_10015801_pt1 | contig 10560 bp, 11 predicted proteins | sample YelNatPaOPRAMG02_FD_87396 | JGI IMG/M metagenome (GOLD analysis project Ga0123519, IMG submission 87396) | Hot spring microbial communities from Yellowstone National Park - Yellowstone National Park OP-RAMG-02 (version 2) | ecosystem: Environmental > Aquatic > Thermal springs > Hot (42-90C) ...
CCGGCGGCGTCCGCAAGGGAACGAGCGCAACTCGCGGCGAGGGACTGGTGTACGGGGTTCTCCGCCAACCATGCCCAGACCGCCTGACCCTCCAGACACTGCACCGCCTTTACGCCCGTCTCATAGCCCCGCCGTCTTTCAACCATGCATTGTAACGTCTCCAGGGCGTGAAAGCCATAGATTTCAATTGGCCCGTAGCCGATCACTGCCGCCGCCTCAAGGGGTGTACCCAAAGGATACTCCAGGAAGGGCCGCCGCCAAGCGAGGGGGAGCGAAGAGCCGGCCATAAGAGGTATGCTCAGCTCTTGGGCACGCCGATACATCCACAGCGCGTCAGGCCAGTTGTAGGAGAGGTGCTTGTCTACAAAGACGGGCACGCTCCTCTTGTTTGAGGCCAGCGTCCCGGCCACCTGTTCAAAAAGATGCTTGCGCGGATAAAGGACTTGGCCCAGCTCGTTCACGGCGTATTCGCCATGCTCGCCGATGATCAGCACACCATCTACGGCCAACGTCTCCCCGCCCAGGGTCAGCGCGCGCAGGATGCTGGGGAAGACAGGCACATTGAACTCGGCGGCTGTGGCCAAGCCGATGTCGCGCGGATTGACCTGGTCAAGGTACATGGAAGCGATCTCCACCCGTGGGGGATGAAGGCCGTCGTCGCAGGGAAAGCCCCGCAAGAACTTGCCCACGATGACGTCAGCGTGCGAATGGGTAAAGTATTCGGTGATAATCGCGGCGATCTTTTTCCTTTCCATAAGAACCTCCTTAATGTAGAGACGTCCCGGCGGGACGTCTCTACCTGCCCGGCGGGACGTCTTGTTACCTTGCAGAGTATAACTTGTCCATCGCCCATTGTATGGGGTTGTTCTGAATGTATTCGCGAATGCGGTTCAGATCCTCGTCATCACGTATAAGATGATCATAGAACCGCGTCTGCCAACGAAAGTCCCAGTAGCCGGCGGACCGAATGCGTTTTGTACAGATCGATTTAAATTGCCCAACAACTGCCCCCAGCGACCCAGATCGTAAACCATCCTTTGTAGAGACGTCCCGACGGGACGTCTCTACGCTCTCGTTGATAATGATGATTCCATGTAAATGGTTGGGCATTACTATCCACGCATCGAGGCCAATATTCGCGCGAATTTGGGGCGTCTTGTTCCACTCTTCTGCTACAATCTGCCCTGCGACGGACAAGATCACAGAACCATCCACGACATCCCCAAAGAAACAAGCCTTATCATAGGTACAAATCGTGACATAATACCAGCCCGCCCAAGCATAATCCCATCCGAGCAATCTCGTTGATTCAACGCGATACTTGCCTTTGTAAAGCGTCACGGCCCCCTTTCATAATTCCCCTCGTAGAGACGTCCCGACGGGACGTCTCTACTTACACTCCCGGCGGGACGTCTCTACACCTACACCGCCGGCGGGACGTCTCTACGGTTTCCCGGCCAGAAAGCGCTCCACTGTAGCCCGATCGGGGATCCCCGCCCGGCCACCGGGTTGGGTGGCCTTGATCCCCGCTGCCGCTGTAGCCACGCGGATAGCCGTGTGCACCCCCTCCCCTCGGGCGAGGCAGGCCGCATACGCGCCGTGGAATACGTCCCCACAGCCGGTCGTATCCACCACCTGCACTTTGAAGGCCGGATAATGCTGCACCGTCCCCCCGTGTTCCGCGTACCAGCAACCGAGGTCGCCCACCGTGACCACGGTGCAAGCCCGGCCTGGCCCGGAAAGGGCGCGTACCATGGCCACCGGGTCGCTTTCGCCGGTCGCACGAGCAGCGAACTGCGCCCCGACGATGAGATGGTCTATTCCTTGCAGCAGCTCCTCAAACCCTGCCCCCACATCGCGCTCCACGTCACCTACAACGGGAATACCATGGGCATGGGCCAGTTCAATGGCCTGCAGGCCACCCGCGAGCACGGTATGATCCACAAAGAGCACCCGACAATTGGAGATGAGCTCCTCGCTCATCTCTTCGGGCCGGCGCGCTGTGAATCCGGCAAAGGAGAAAAGGATCACCCGCTGCCCCGTAGAGCGATCCACGATGATCCGCGAATGGATGGGTCGCGCGCCTGCACGGCGGAGGGCCGGCGAGCAATCCACCCCCTCGCGCTCTAGCTCTTGGATAGTAAAGCGCGAAAGCTCGTCATCGCCCAGGATGCCGCAATAGGCGGCTTTGGCCCCCAGGCGGGCAGCAGCAACCAGAGCGGTGCCGGTTAATCCACCCCCTTGGCGGCGCTCTTCCACCACAGGCACCTTACTGTCGGGTGCGGGGTAGTGCTCCACGTAGAGCAAATCATCCACCGTCACCGCACCAAAGCCCAGGACATCCCAACGAGCATTCATAGGCCCACGCCCCGCAACGCTTCCTGGGGAGTTTTGCCCTCGTGAATGACCATCTTGAAAGCCTGCACAGCAGCAGTGACCCCTTCAAAGCCCCAAACGTTGCGCCCGATGGTCGCCCCGCGCGCACCGCTCTGCACCACCTCGGCGATCATGCTCAAGGCGGCCTCTAGGGTCTGGGCGCGAGGGCCTCCGGCGGCGACAAGGGGCACAGGGCAATCGCTCACGATCTGGGCATAAGCGCGCACATCGCCACAATAGGGCACCTTAACCACATCTGCCCCCACTTCCACAGCGCAATGAACCGCCCAGGCGATATCCTCTGAAGCGAAGGATACCCTGGGCGTACCGCTCATATCACGGGGGTAAATATGACAGATCACCGGCATCTCATAACGCGCTGCCTCGCGCACACAATCGGCGACCACGCGCAGGCGCGCCCCCTCCGTCGCCCCACGAATGAAGGCGGCCACGGCGAAAGCGTCGGCCCCTAGGCGCACGGCGTCCTCAACAGTGGCAATTTGCTCGCAGACGGTATCGTCTGGGCGGGCAATAGTACTCTGCAAGATCAAAGGCACAGCACCCGCGTGATCTCTCCAGAGCGAGGCGGCGATCCCTTTGTGCATTGTAATGGCATCGGGCCTGGCGGCGACGATAGCGGCCAGGGTAGCCTTGATGTGCCGCAAGCCAGCGGGCAAGCCCTCGCCATAACCGATAAAGTGATCTACCGCCACCGAGCAAAGCCGGCCCGAAGGATGGGCGAAAAGGCGATTCATGCGCACCAGTTTACCTGTATTCATAACTTTCCTATCAGTTGGGTGGATTCAGCGAAGCGAATATGGAACCCATTATAGCGATAGCGCCGCGGCCAGCTCAGGATGCGTACGGGCATATTCGGCAGGCGAAATACCCAGGCGGTGAGCCTCTGCTGCTTGCTTCATCGCCTCCACCCCGCCTCGCGTGCCCATCGGATGAGAAAAGATCCCTGTGCCCGCTAGAACGATAATCTCTGTCCCAAAGGCAGCCAGGTTCTCGCCCAGGTTGCGCGGGTTCAGGCCTCCGGAAAGCACGGGCACCGCGTCTACGATTCCCGGGATCTCGGCACGTAGAGTCTCATTGATGAGCATGTACTCCTCGCGCGTGCCCACCAAATAACTGCCGAGGATCCCAGAGCGGAAATAATCCCCTCCTGCAAGCCGAGCAAACTTGGCGATAACGTTCGGGGCCACGCCCTGGCCCTCGGCACGCCCCAACGCCTCCCGCCCGCCGCAATGGGCGTAAAGGGGGACGTTGATGTTCGGATCTCTGGCCAACATCTCCAACGAGCCAAAGCCCGCGGCGAAAAAATTGAGCATAAGCGCAGTGGCCCCGTTCTCCAGGGCGATATAAGCGTTCTCTTTAATGCGCTCTGGGCCGGCGGTGATGTGTGGGGCATAGAGGACCTTTTGGCCAGTCGCATCCTCAGCCCGCTTCAGCCCCTCGGCGACAAGCTTCACCCGCTTGGCCAGGGGGCAATAGGCTGGGTTCATCATCTTTTCGTCATCCTTGATGAAACGCACACCCCCCATCGCCGCATCATAGCACATCTCGGCCACCTGCTCGGGGGTAAGCCCCGAGGTGGGCTTGACGATCGTGCCCACGATGAGCTCACCCTCCTGCATACCCAAGAGCTTGCGCGTGCCCCTAATGCCGAACTTGGGTCCGGGGAAATGCCGATAGGCCCAACCGGGGAGGGAAAAATCCAACAAGCGCGATTTCTCATAATCCACCAGGGCGAAAGTGGCTCCGCCGATCAGAAGCAGCCACACCGAAGCAAAAGCGGCGCGCTCCAAGTCAAGATTAGAGAGAGGGAAGAGGATAGAGATGACCCCCTTTCCCGGGGCGGTCTCTTGCACGTCGTAGACCTCTCCCTTGGATTCCAGGAAAAGTTCGCTGGGCTCTCCTTTGCCCAGCCACTTTCCCGTCGTCTCCAACTCGGCGATGGTCTTGGCCACCTGGGCCAAGCTTTGCTTAGTCTCAATATAGTAATGAGCCAAGATGCTGTCTTCGGGACTATGGATCGGGGTCATAACCATGACATCTCCTAAATTGGCAACTTTAGTTCCTCTAGTGCGGCCTGAACGAGGTCCTCAAGGGCCGGATAGGCCTCTAGATCCACTCCTCCAGCCTGGCGGAGCACCTGCGTCAACCCTTCTTGGTGCAGCATGTGCTGCAGCTGTTCCGCCTCGGGGTCGTCGGGAGCACGATAACAAAGCAGTGCCGCGATGCCTAGAGCCAGGTTCTTCGGCACGAGACCGTAATCCAGGGCCATGCAGGCCGGGCCGATCAACCTCTCGTTGCGGCCGATCTTACGCAGCGGAGAGCGAATGACTCGGCTCACCGGGTCGATGATCAGTTTTCCGGCCACGCGAGGGATGAAATCCTCACCATAGCGGGCGATGCTCTCCTGAGAGAAACCGTGTTTGCGCCGCAGAGCCTCGCCGGATTCGTTCATCGCTCCGCGCACGACGGCCTGAATCCAGGGGTCCATGATCGCTTCACACATCACCTCGTAGCCCTTGAGCCAAGCCAGATAGCCGCAGACGGCATGGCCAGTGTTGTGCATGTAAAGCTTGCGCTCTAGGAGCGCGGGGAGGTTATCCACCAAAGACAGCCCCTGGATGCCTGGGTCCTCCCCTAAAAAGCCTCCGCGATCCACAGGCCACTCGTTGTAATCCTCGGCCTCCAATAGGAGCCGGTCCGCCTTGGGCGCAGGCACTACGCGTGAGATCATGGCGTTGGGAAAGCCCACATGGGCGCGAAGGTAATCATGGTAGCGGGCGTCCAGGGCCTCAAGGACGTGCCCTCGCAGGGTCGTTGATCCATTGATCATGTTCTCACAGGCGATAACGTTGAGGGGGGCCTCTATCCCCAGTTCGGCTCGGCGAATGATCCCTCGGCTCAAGGCCTTGGCGACACCGGGCAGGTTCTCCGCTAAAACGGCGGTGAGCACAAGCCTCGCACTGGCGATCTCCCCCGCGACCGCGTGCTCATCACTGAGAGGAAGAACGGTAAAGTCCTCAATGACAACCTCATGCACCTTGGCCCCCACCAAGCGCACCGTGTAGCGCCTGCTGGCGGAAAGCTCCCGCACCAGAGACTCGTCCTTATCCACAAAGACTAGCCGATACCCAGAGGCATAGGCGAGCTGCCCGATATGCCCTCGCCCGGTGGCCCCTGCGCCAAAGATGACCACTTTTCTAGGGTCCACTCTAGCGGTTATAGTCATCAGCCACCCTCACCACGTCGTCCAACTGCGGGGTAGAGACTTCAATCAGGCGCGTATCCTCTAAAGCCTCCAGACGGTGCTTGCGCAGGGGCGGATTCTCAATGACATCGCCGGGGCGAAGGATGGTATCCACCATCTGGCCTGTCTCATCCTCCAGCGAGGCAATGACCAGCCCTTGATCGATGTAGATCGTCTCCCGCTTTGTCTGATGATATTGCAGGCTGGTGCGGGTGCCTTTTTTCACCCAAATGATTTTGAAGGCATAGAACTCGTTATGGGCCACCCAGAGTTCCTCGCCCCAGGGCTTTTCCACGCGTTTCATCTGTCTCTCCTAAGATGGAAAGCAATAATCCTCCGTCGCCTCGCAGATGGCCTCTATGTTTCTCAAGGGGACATCATCTCCATAGATGGCGGCCATGAGCATCAAGCCCCCTTCGGGAGCGCCCATCACCTCCACCACCTCTTTGATCTGCTCGCGGATTTGGGCTGGCGTGAGGAAGGGAAAACTCTGCCGATCCAAATCCACGTTGGCACAGAGCTTGCCCTTGTAAGCGCGGGCGATCCCATCTAGGGTGTTGGCCCGCAACTGCGGGTCATGTACGGAGACGCCGCACTCCACAAGGTCATCCACGATCTCCAGCAGACAACCGTCCGAGGAAAGGGAGACGTGAATGCCCGCCTGACGGCAAGTCTGAAAAAGCCTCTTGAACATCGGTTTAATGTACTTGCGAAAACTCGCCGGGCTGATCATCAACCCCTTCTGGGTGCCGATGTCAGTATGAAAGCCGATCACATCCACACCGAGGCCGATCCACTTCTGAATCAGCTTCAGCTCGTATTCCTCCAGCATCCCGATCAGCCGGGCTAGCTCAGGAGGTTCCAGGGCAAAATCAAGCATCAAGTTATCCCAACCGCGCAGGAAGTAAAGCCGATCAAAGAGGCGCTCGCCGTTGCCCACGGTCAACAAACCCTGCGCCTTTTGTTCGGCGATGGCGCGTTCGATCTTGGCCCAATCCCTCGGCCCACGCTCTTCAAGGAGCAAGGGATCGGGCATCCGGTACGTTTCCAAGGCCCGCCAATCGGCCAGGGGGTGCTCCACGACCTGGCCCTCCAGGCCACCTTGGATGTTATACCATAGGCAGCCCCAATTATCGCGATAGTATTCACCCTGCCGGTAAACCGCGGGCATCTCATCAAAGAAATCGGCCTGCCCCGGCCTATAGCGAGGGAAAATCCTGGGATGAGCCAGCACAATCCTCTCCAAGTCTTGGCGATAGCGGTTCCAAGTCAGCGGCGAAAAGCCCACGCTACAGGGAATCCATTCCGGGTAACGAAACTCAACCGCCCGCAGCCAGTTTTCCCTCGCCTCCATGAGTTCCTCGCAAGCAAAACGAATAAAGCTCTCAAACGCAAAGGATTCTATCGCGAAAGGCCCTGCGGGTCAATGGACTTGCCGGCGGCCGGCGAATGCGCTATGATCTCCCAAGATCGCCGAGAATTGCGGAGAGGAACGGGCAAGTGCCTGTACTCTGCGTTTCCCGTCATTTCCCAGTCCAAAGGAGAACCTACCATGCCCCGCGATATAGCCCTTGAACGAGAGGTTCGCCAGGCTCTGGATGCCGTGCGTCTGATCGACACCCACGAGCACCTGGATACGGAGCAAGAGTTCATCTCACAGCACGTGGACTTTGGCCGGCTCTTCCTGCACTATGCCAACTGCGACCTCATCTCCGCCGGCTGCCCGCCAAAGGACATGGAACGCATCCAACTGGATCCCCAGATGAGCCCCAAGGACAAATGGCGCCTGATGGCCCCCTATTGGGAGTATATGAAAGATACCGGCTACGGCCGCTGCCTAGAGGTGGCCATCCGCGACCTCTATGGCCTAGATGGCCTGAGCGCCGAGACGGTGGAGCTGCTATCCGAGCGCATGGCCGCTAACAGGCGACCGGGCTTCTACCGCCAGGTGTTCGACAAGGCGGGGATCGCTGTGGCCCTGTGGAACCGCCTGGATCGGCTCGGCCCTATCCCCCGCATGTGGACGCCGGAATACGACCGCACGCTATTCATCCAGGACATGCTTTGGCCGGCCGATATGTCCACAGACGCCAACTGGCGCGCGGGCTGGGGGCGCGAGATCCTCTGTCTGGACGACTACTTGGAGGCCATTGAGGAGCGCTTCGCTGCCTATGCTGCGCAAGCGAGCGCCCTGAAGGTTGGCCTGGCTTACGTCCGACCACTGGTCTTTGAGGATCGCGCCAAGGGAGAGATCGAGCCGCTCTTCAACCGCTTGCTCAACGCCGGCTGGGAGCGCAACGTGAGCACGCCCTCCCTGAAGGAGTTGCGGGCCATCCAGGACTACCTTTTGCACTTCTGCCTGCGCCAGTGCGCCAAGTATGACCTCACGGTCAAGTTCCACACCGGCCTCCAGGAGGGCAACGGCAACACCATTCGCAACTCGCGGGCAGCGCTCTTGAGTAACCTCTTTTTCAAGTACCCCAAGGTGCGCTTTGACATCTACCACATCAGCTACCCCTATCAAGAGGAGCTGCTGACGTTGGCCAAGAACTTTCCCAACGTGGCTATTGACTTTTGCTGGATGTGGATCATCAACCCGGCGGCAGCGCGGCGGGCACTCCGCGAGTTCCTGGACGCGGTACCCGCGAACAAGATCCACGGCTTCGGGGGCGATTTCATCTTCGTGGAAGGCACTTACGGTCACGCCATCATGGCCAAGGAGAACATCGCCCGGGTCCTGGCGGAGAAGGTCTCCGATGGCGAGATGACCGTGGAGCGGGCGATCACCGTCGGCCGATGGCTTTTGCGGGATAACCCCATCGCCTGGTTCGGGCTACAGGGAAAGGTGCCTGTAGAAGTGTTGGGAACGTGAGCAAGCGATGCCCCGCGAGGGTCGGCATGTGCTCAATCCAGATCGTATTCTGTAGCCGGCTCAAAGAGCGAAAGCTGTTCGGCGCTGACGTTGGCCAGGTTATAGAATCTGCGTGGAGCGAGGCTTTCACTATCTAACCCACCTAACCGGTTGATAGTATTTGTAATTGCAGGCAAGCATTCCTGGCTCACAGATTCGCGGATTTGGCGACCATCGAAGCGCAACACATGCCAACCTGCTGAAGCCAAAGCATTGTTGCGCTCGTTATCTCTGCTTGCACGTTTGGGGTTGTGATGATACAAGTCGCCATCAGTTTCAACGTCAAGGCAGCCTTTGGTACAAAAGATTGCAAAGTCCAATATATAGCGGGCTCGGCCTACCTGCACATCCCACTGCCGCTCTGCATCGATTTTGCACTGTCTCAACTCAGCCCACAGAATATCCTCTAAGGGGCTTTCGTCGAACAGATCGTTGATCTCGACCGCATGCAAGAACTTGAGCCAGGTAGTGGGTATGAAGACAATGCGCCGCCAGCGTGTGCTGCGGATCGGCCTATCCAGCTTTTCCAGGCCCTGTAGACACACCTTATAATATTCCCGCCCCGATTTTGGGTTGGTCGGCTCAGAGGGAAAGAGCTCATAGCGTTTAACGAGCTTTATCTCGCGTACATGCCCATAGTAACTCACCGTAAAGGCCTCATCGCCAAAGATTTTGGTCTGATAAAATGCTAACCACTGTGGCGGCCAGCGTTTAGGCCGGCTTGCAACCGGGATGCGATACCAGAGCTCGTTTTGCAGAATGGCGAAATCCTGCTGGTTATTTATGATAGCTACCAATACCTGGCCACGCTCATCAATTCTAACTTGCTTTTTTCTCGACATAACTTGAACCCTAAAACGCTTCTAACAACCTTATTTCATTTTACTTTTCCCCGATGCCAATAGCAAGCGCAGGAGCGGGTTGTGGTAGGGCGATCGCATTTGGGTCCTTTTGTAGCAACCCGGAACGCTAGAAAGCCCGTGGAAATGGCCATAAGGCTCAAGAAGACATTCCAAAAAGGTGTTTTGGTACCCGTGGAGGGGCACAATGGCCATCATAGCGTCCCTACCGATGCCTAGAATACCGGAAAAAGCTCTAAATGCGAGGGCCCTGCGGGTTGTGGTGGACACGCATCCGGCTTATACTGCTATTCGTAGCTCGATCACGATAAGGAGGAAAAACATGTCCAACAACATCCTTGGCTCCAACGCAGTCTGTCAAGTGGCAATCATAGTACGTGACATTGAAAAGACTTCCAAGGCTTGGGCGGAGCTTCTGGGGGTGGAGGTGCCCCAGTGGCGGCTGACGGATCCTGCCGCCGAGGCTCACACCCAATATCGGGGCCAAGGCACCGAGGCCCGGGCTAAGCTGGCCTTCTTTGATTTAGGCCAGGTCAAGTTGGAATTGATCGAGCCGGTGGGCGGCCCCAGCACCTGGCAAGAGTTCTTGGACCGACATGGCGAAGGGCTGCACCACATCGCTTTCTTCGTTAAGGGGATGGACGGCGCCCTGGCTCGTCTGGAGGCGCGGGGCATTCCGCTCATCCAAAGGGGCGATTACAAGGGCGGATGCTACGCCTACGTGGATGGGGTGCCCAAGCTAGGTGCGATCCTGGAGTTGCTGGAGAACTACTAAAACGATGCCGATCCCACAAAGATAAGGAGATCTTTGTCATGTCCGTATCCTTGGCTTTTCAGCGCCCCAAAGGTGCGCGTTATGCTTTCCATGGGACGATGGAGAAGCGCCTGGCCGCCAACCTGGAGCATTGGCTGCTCATCGCTCCCCAGGCTAACCCGGCCATGTTGGAGATGTTTCGCGACCGTGACCGCCTCCCTCGGCGGGACCTCGTCCCCTGGGCCGGAGAGTTCGCCGGCAAGTACCTCACCTCGGCGGTACTTTGCTACCGGCTCACGCCAGACGAGCGCCTGCGAGCCCAATTGGACCGCTTTGTGGATGAGCTGATCGGCGTTCAAGATGCGGATGGCTACCTCGGCCCTTTCCCGCGCCA
>Ga0123519_10015804_pt1 | contig 10556 bp, 8 predicted proteins | sample YelNatPaOPRAMG02_FD_87396 | JGI IMG/M metagenome (GOLD analysis project Ga0123519, IMG submission 87396) | Hot spring microbial communities from Yellowstone National Park - Yellowstone National Park OP-RAMG-02 (version 2) | ecosystem: Environmental > Aquatic > Thermal springs > Hot (42-90C) ...
AGAACGCGCTCTCGCGATGGACATGCTGCCCGGCGGAGGCACAAATAAATGAGGGTGGAAGGGCTTTCTACCCTTCACCCTCTCTCAACAAGCTCGCGCAGTTCAAACCCTGACTTTTTGGAGGAATTCCTGCACCTTCACCGGTTGCCCGGTTCGGCTGCTCTCAATAGCGGCAAAGACAAGCGCAACCGATTGAAGATTGTCTTGAACGTTGGTTTCCATCGGTTCGCCGCCGTCTAACCAGCGAACAAACTTCTCTATTAGCCAGGTATTCGCCCACTTAGGCTGTTCGATAAGCGGAATCGGTTCTCCCTGGCCTTCTCGTCCTTGCGCCCATGTGCTAGATGGATCGTAGGTAAATCGTTCCAGTTGTCGGTGGTTGAGAATCAACGTGGCGCCCTCACATTCGGCGCGGATGTATTCTCGAGTCCACCCGTTAAGCCCAACCGCATTGGTTTTCGCTCCCTCGTAAGTTGCGCGAACCCCGTTTTCACAGCGCATAATAACCAGTCCTTGGCTGTCGCCTGCGAACTCGCCCCATGCGGGGTTCCATGTTTGCGCATAGATTGTATCGCACTTCGATCCTGCCAGATCGGCAAGAATGTCCAGGTGATGCACTGCGCCTTCCACCATTAGCGTATCTGGTATCTCGTGTCGGAACTTGCCCCAACTGCCGAACTTGCGACAGTCGCAGGTAAACCGGCATACCAGGTAGTCTATTCTTCCATATCGACCCGATCTCAATTCTTTGCGAAGCGTTGTTTTGTCCTGGTCGAAGCGATGGCTCATCGTGACGCCCATTTTCTTGCCGGCTTTACTCACCTTGTTGGCAATTCGCACCGAAGCTTCGAGAGTATCTGCGATCGGCTTTTCTGAAAGGATGTGCATATCGTGAGCCAGCGCGGCATCAACCACCTGCTCGTGAAAAGCCGGCGGGACCACTATCGAGCAGAAGTCGGCGCGGACCTCATCGAAAGCTTTGTTAATATCCGTATAAAGCTGATCGTCACGCAAGCCCAGATGCTCTTTGGCATTTACCAGAGCCTCAGGATTTATATCTACTGCTGCGACAACCTCCACGAGACCGTCTTTAATGTTAGGCGGTAGAAACGTGCTGCACCAAGCTGCACCGAATCCTCCGGTGCCGACTTGGATCATCTTGTAAGGCATATACTTACCTCCAAGTTTCTGCTTTTGAAGGAGTCCTTCACTCTTCAGCCGCATCTAACCTTCTTCTCATCTAAGGCATTGACACTCTATCCGATGCCGTGGTAGCTTAGCAACCGGAGATTAGCAAGGCATGGCAAGAGCAAAGGACACGCCGCATTCGGCGCTCGCGGTTAGCATACGCTGCGAGGTTCGCCGAGAAGAATACCTCGACTACATGACGTTTCGCTCGAACGAAAGGCCGCTTTTTACGGAGCTTTTCGGTCCGCTTATCGGCCTTAAAGAAGAATGGGCGGAGCAAGGTGCATCTGCTGAAGAGTTGAACCTGTCGGCGTTTCGCTATCGCTGTCCAATGCGAGGCTATATTCCCGTCAACACCGGTTGGATGGGCGACCGAGCTCAGGAACTGGTAGAAGAAACGGAAGAGTATCGCATCATAAGAGATCACCTCGGACGGCGAATGAAGCTCATCAAGGGCTATGCCACGCTCCCGTTGCCTTTAGACTACCCTGTAAAGACGATGGATGATTGGCTGCGCATCAAACACCACTACGAGTTTTCCGAACAGCGGCTGGCAGCAGATTGGGAGCGAGTAGCTCGAGAACATTTAAAAGACGGCAGGGCGACGGTCGTGAGCATTCCCGGCGGCTTCGACGAACCGCGACAGCTTATGGGAGAGGAAGCTCTGTGTGTGGCTTTCTACGAACAACCGGAACTGGTTCACGACATACTCTCGACCATCGGCGATACTGCAAAGCGAGTGCTGGACCGCGTTTCGGCAACCGTGCAAGTGGACGAATTATCAGTACACGAAGACCTAGCCGGAAAGAGCGGTCCTCTGGTCGGACCGAGGCAAGTGGAGGAATTCATCAAGCCGTACTATCGCAAGATTTGGGATATGCTGGCCGATCGTGGAGCGAGGCTTTTCAGTCAGGATTCGGACGGGAACATCGAGCACGTGATCCCGGCGTTTTTGGATGCAGGGCTGAATGTGATGTATCCGATGGAACCTGCCGCAGGAATGGACATTGTTAAACTCCGCAAGACCTATGGCAAACGCCTGGCTTTCTGGGGCGGCATTGACAAACACGTCATTCGGCGGACCAAAGAAGATATTACAGCGGAACTGGAATACAAAGTTCCGCCGATGGTCCGCACGGGCGGCTGCGTTCTCAGCCTGGACCACCGAATTCCCAACGGCACGCCGCTGGAAAACTATAGATTTTACATCAGCAAAGTCTGGGAAATCATAGAGCGTGAGTCCGGCGTTTAATCTGACCTCCTGTCAGGGATATGATATCTCGGACACTTTGACTAAACCGGTTGTAAGTAGAAGGAATCGCCGACGATCGGATATAATAATGCCGTGCCGTCTGCGATCTATCATACGGAGGGAGAGATGCAGCAGGATAGCCTAGTTGCTCGAATATTGGGAATAGTGGTTTTTCTTGGCGGAGTAGGGCTTTTGGCCTTCGCGTTTTTCACAGCCTACGAGTGGTTTACTGATCCTTCTGCTGGCTTGCAGATGGTGCCTGGGCCAAGCTCCGCAGTACCTGCAACAACCAATCTTGGCGCATCTGCACTCAGGCTGTTCATTCGACTCGGACTGCTGCTAATTATGACTATTATTGGGTCTCTCATTGCGGGCAGAGGAGTACAAATCTACTTCGCGGCATCGAATCAGAAACGACCGCCGATTTATCCTAAGGAAGAGTCTTAAAACTCGAAACTCCCCTGTCCTGCCGCTTCGGCGCGCAGAGATGCAGACGGTTTCGGAAACAGCTCGTCGAAATCATCGCCGAACGCTTCTCGTAGCCTGCACGCGAACTTGTAGAGCTTTTCCAATAGATACTCACGATCCTCATCGCCTGCATAGTCCTGCGCGAGAGCTATTGTGCCGTCGCTTCGCTGATAGACGTTCACGTATTCACCGACTCGTGCATGGGTAACAGCCTGAGCGACACGCTTCTTGCTGACTGCCGAGAAGGTCTTTTCTGTGATGCGCTCCCTTCGCGCAAACTCTTCGACGCCTAGTTCGCCTGCGCTTATTTTGCGGACAAATGTGTTGTAAAGCTCTCTTACGTCGTCTTTGCGCCCCTGTAGCAGGTAGTCCGATGCCTTTGAGATGAACTCCAGTCCGAACCGCTCATCGGCGCGCGACCTGAGCGCTGAACCCTTGAACACTTTCTTTCCGTCGTATGTGGCCAGAACATAGTTCTTCATCTTGAGCGAGATCATCGCACTGTAGCGCCCGTCGTGAGCCAGGCGAATGCCCTCCGGCAGTGATTCGCCTATACGCTCAATGTAAGCAATTTCAGCAGCTTCGTTATCGATCTCCGGGGGCGGCTGAAAGTATACGCCGTCCGTGTCCACTTCTACTACCTTGCTGCCGGTCTTTTCCAGTTCTTCTACAATCTTCTTTACTATTGCCTGTCCGGTTGTGGTGACCTGTGCCGCAGCGTCGTAGTCGTTGAAGTTGAACGGTCCGCCCAGGTAGCCGTAGAACGAATTGATGAGTATCTTGAAAGCGTTCTGCATGCCGTCCCAATAGGCATGCTCTCGGCCTTCGGTTTCCTTTGCCTTTTTCTTTGCAGAAATCCGACGGCGGGTAAGTTCTTCGAGTGCGGGCAAAAAGATGCCAAGAGTATCGCTAGCCGGCTTGATACGACGAGTCAGCATTATGCTCGGATACAGGCTCTCAACGTCGCATTTCACTATGCGCGGAATAACTCCCGTTGTGCGAACTTCGGTATAGCCACCGGGCAGAGGCTTCGGCTGTGACTGTCGAGGGATAGCGCGGCCGTTTTTCAGATACTCCCGAATAAACACCGTGTTGATCTTCTCGCCAGTGCCGGTGATCGCAGCACGCTCGTAGGTTTCGGGAACCATCTGAGTCAAGTAGAAGTCCGGAGCACACACGATGCTGGCAATCGATCTGGTCTCACGCACGTCCTGAAACGCATACTTGCGCACGCGGTCCGGATTGGTCTTCCATTCTGATGCTATTCTATCGTGAGGAATCAGCTCTCGGTCTTCTTCCGCCACACCAAGTGCTTGAGCTACCGCCTTTAAAGTGTGGCTGGCAAGCGATCCCTTGGCAACATCGTAGCGCTGTGCGGCAAGCAGCGTGTCGATTACGTGTCTGCCGTGAATATGCGCTGGCGTGAACGGCTTAGCGAAGTAGCCAATCGCACAACTCTGTTGGGAACCGAATACGATCTCAGAACCATCTCGCCCGAACGCCGGCCTTATTCCGTGCATTCGCGCTCGCGCTGTAAAATATGGGATGTCGAAGCCGTAGATGTTGTGCCCTTCTATTATGTCCGGATCAAGCTCCCTCACGCACGAGATCGCCTGCCGAATGATGTCTGCTTCATCTCCTTCGATAATTGTCTCGAACCCGCGATTGTCCGAGATTGCAATGAGAAGTATTCGATTCTCAGGACGCTCCGGATTAAGAGCAACAGTCTCAAGATCGAACTGCATCCTGACAACATCATCGAATGCAAGCCCTTTGAAGAGCGTCACTCCAGAACGGGTCAGGAACTGCTTTGCGGAATCAGGCAGTGCAATATGAAGCGCGTGAGCATCGCGCAGCCAGTAACGGGCAGCTTGGTAGGACTCTCGGTCTGCAAACTCAGCCAGGTAGCGGAAACCGTCACCTTCGAGTTCTGACCACTCGGCTCCAGCTAGGGAGTGCCGTTCAGTAAGCAGCCAGCGACAGAACGGTCGGTCCTCGGTTACCACCGTGTCGCCGTTGCGAATGTAGAGCCTGGCCTGGCTTTGAAGTATCTCGACGGCGACGACTCCCTGAGTATTATCGCTTCCAAAAAGCACTTCCTCGGCGCTTGCCATAGTGCTTCTATTATAACATCCGCAAAATATCGACGAGCTGCCAGAACACTCTTAGGCCCTTCACGCTATTTCACTCTTACATACGCCACTTCCACGCTCGATCCAGCCTCCGAATTAGGGTCTAGCCTTATTTGACCGATAATTCCGCGCCAAAGTCGATTAACGGACATGTCCAGCGTATATACGTGAAACTCGCCGTCGGCCTTCACAGGGAACCTGATGCTTCCTTGTTCGGTCATTCGACCGCGCGGACGAGCGAAGAAGAGCTGAGCCTCGGTTCCCTTGTCCATTCGCATCTTTATCTCGACAGTCTTGAGCTTACTCGCGTCAATACGGGTTGCCGGACTGTAAAATGCCGGATCGTTGTTTGCTGCCTTGGCCCGCATAACACCGCCTTCGCAGTTTAGCTCGCGCATGTTCCCCACATACCAGGTGCAATCTTCAGGGTTGCTGAATTCCCATGCGGTTTTCGGAGCTGATGGCTTGAGATCATAAGGTCCCAATCCGATGTCTTTGGGCACAATGATCTCAGGTTTTTGGCTTTGGGGCGCGAATACCTCCCTCACAGCTTCCAAATAGTCAAAACCAAACTGCGCATGCGGCTCAATGTAGTCACCCTCGCCGAACTCGTTCCAGGCCTCCAGAAAGACCAGCTTCTTATTCCCATCCTGTTTGTGTTTCGGGTCGTCCACAAATGCTTTTGCGTTCTCAAGCATCGTTTTCCACAGGAATGGCGATTTGCCCGTTCTCACGTATGACTTTAGTCCGTGCCACGGACGGGCATCCCATCCGGGTTCGCAAACAGGTATATAAGGTATCGAGGCGGCATCTGATATCCGGTTCCAGAAATCCTTATACCCTTCGACCATCCACTCGTATGGAGCATACTGTTGTCCTTTGTTGTTGGCACTGGGATAGTTATAGCCGGAAAGCGCGTCGTAGCCTTCGTAGACAAGAGTCTTAACGTATTCGCCTGGATAGGTGCAGGCTATCAGATAAAGTCCGCCGACGCCTGCATCTTCACACTTCTTGCGCATCTTAAGAAAGGCTGCCTTGACCGCATCAGAACCCATATCTTCCGTTAGTCTGTGGGGAGAGAATATTACCATTACGTTCTTCCCGTCTAACTTCAGGTAGTTGGGCAACTTGAAGTAGTTGTCGATCCAATACTGCGTTACTTCCAGCAAGTCCTTTTCGGACGATGTATTAGGCGGATTGTGATTTGCCCACAGCAGACAGAACTTGAGCTTGTCCTTGTATCTACTCTTGAGATACGCATCGTGCAGACCGTGCTCAAGCTGCCGAGCACCCTGATTCCAATACCAATCGTAGATGAAGAAGCTGATCCCGTGTTCCAGTGCCCACTTTATTTGCCAATCCGCTACTTCCGGATCTCCCTCGCGATAATAGCCGAGTATGGGTTTACGCTCAGGATAATTCTCCAGCACCGACCAGCGATCATAAGTGTGCCAGCCCGGAAAGTAGTAGCAGCCTACCAGGTAATCGTTGGTGTCTGCAGGTTTTGGCTCCGGAACATACTTAAGATTGCTGAGCTGCGATTTGTTTAGCTTAGGATAGAAGCGCAGATCGATTTGTTTTTCGCCTGCGTCCAGGTCTTTACCAGTTACGCGGCATACAGCTATCCGAGGCGCGTCGCTTTCAGCCTCGAATGTCCACTCGAAGTCTACGGTCTCGCCAGGCGGGAGCTTCGGAACGCGCTTGGTAATCAACGTCCGCACTCTCGGGGCTTCGGGTGCGTCATCGGTCTTTTTCTCAGCTAACGTAACCACTGCCGCGACGGACTGTGCATCGGCGCCTCCGATATTCTTTACGCTCACTATTAGCCTGGCCTGCTCACCCACTCTGGTCACAGGATCAGCAAGCCCAAACCGGGTAATCAGCAATTCCGGCGGACCTTGAACAGATTCGCCGAACGCTATCGACTCAAGCGCAATCTGACGAATCTCGCTGGTTTCTGTGGGCGTAAGCCCGATTGCAAGAACACGCCCGGTCCACTCCGGCATTTCGGAAAGGTCGATTGCGTAGCTATGAACAATTCCGTCGTCACGGAGCTGAATAGGCACGCTGTGGAACCCATCGGATTGATTGGTCGCGAACCTAAGCACTGCGGTATGTGGAGTCTTCGAACCGATACGAACCGTTGCCCAAAAATACTCGTCTGCGTTGATATCCACAGGTGGAGAAAAGAGAACGCTCTCGCGGTCTCCCTCTAACACGCAGAATTCTTTCGATGGAGTCGCCTTAGCATTTATCCCCTGGGCTTGCCAGCCTGCCAAAGAGTCTCCAAACTTCCATGCCGTAGCCTTAGACGGTTCGCCCGGGCTTTGATCGATAATCCTTACCGAGCGTAAATACACGCTATTGCCCGGCGGGTCGAGGCGGATATGCGTTATCTTGCCTTGTTTTTGCCAGAACGGCCGGATTAGGTAGGTATGATATTTGGAATCGCCTGTAACTGTGAACTGGGCATACTGGCCGGGTCGGAATCCGTGATACGGTTCTTCGGTAGTGTTTGAGTAGTACATAAGGCCGGTGCCGTCGGAGTCGGTCTTCAGCTCAATCTCCACGTATTGCCACGGATTAGCAGAAATATCGAAAAGGGGACTCTCAAGCTTCTGCCTGCCCGGACCAGCGATTGCAAGCAGAGCACCGTCGGCAATCTTGATTTCTTTTATCGGCTCTGCGTTCGTCCAACCAAGAGTATCTGTTGCTTTCGAAAAGTCCCATTCCATCAGAATACGCTCCGCGCCCGATGCTGCCGCAGTAAGCGCAATGCACGCAACAAGAACGCCGGTAAATAGTGGAGGTCTCATATCTCACCTCATCCCAAGGTTGTTAATGTCTAAGAATACCGGTAAACAGCAGAGGTCTTATAGTGATGAGATAATACCCCGAAGTTGCTCACCAGTCAAACATATAATCTCCGGCACGATGCAGCCTCGCCAAGCGTCCGGCTCGTGCTCGCGGCAGTGACTCCCGATCCGCTTCCTCAGTGTAAATAAACCCGTCTTCCTCTTCAGGGTCAGTTTTGTCAGCTTGACAGTTTTGACAACTGCCAGTTTTGACAACCAGTTTTGTCAGCGTCAGTTTTGTCACCACGGCAGTTTTGCCAGTTTCGACAGTTTTGACAGTGGCGTTAGTGGCATCATTTCGGGGTTTTTGCAAAACTTTCCTAGTGAAGGAAGAATCAGAACATTTTTCCGAAAATGCGGTTTTGATGCCACTAATGCCATCGGTGCCGTCATCGCCCAATCGCTTGGTGCTCTTAAGCTAATGCCGGCAAGCAAGAGGTTCCAAACGCCCAGAATCTGTGAACAAGATTTAACTAAAATACCACACTCTGTTCGTCCAAAAATGGCCTAGTTGTTGTCTTATAATTATGGGAGTACTTTTTCTGCCGATCCATGAGGCAGCCTACCAAAGGGCCCGGATGTGTTGTCCGGGCCCTTTTTGTATAGCGGATCGGCAAACGCGTGCTTTGGAGGTGAACATAGAGATGAAGAGCAGACGTGCAAGAGCGATCGATTACCTGATGAACTGCACGCCGGAGCAAGCTGCCGAAGCACTCGGAGTAAGAATCCAAACGCTGGAACAGTGGATGCAGATGGAAGACTTTAAAGAGGCACTCAGAGCGCGTGAACGCGAAGATAAACGCAGCCTTGCTCGCATTGCCCGTCGGGCTGCTCTAAATGCCGCCCAAACGCTTGCAGATATCGCCACAGATCGCGCCAAGCCGGATGTGAAGATCCTTCTGGAGCTTGTCAAAGCATCCGGAGCCTTTGAACAGGAAGCCGAAGATGCCAGCGACGGCTTTGATGAGATTATCCGCAGACTGCAGGGGGATGAAAATGACTGAAGCTCGCAAACGACTGAACCTTGCCCGAGCGCTGTGGGGCTGGCGAGCTCATCCCACGCAAGAAGAGTGGCTTCTAAGCGAAGCGCAGACAAAGGTCGCCGCTTGCGGAAGAAGATGGGGCAAGACCGAAGCTGCCGCAATTGATGCTGCTACAACGGCACTTGTGCGTCGGAACTGTGCCCAGATGATCGTCAGCCCGACCTACGACCAGAGCAGGTTGATCTTCGACCAGATCGAGCGGCTGATGCTCAGCTTCGGGCCGATTCGCAAACGAGTCCACGTCGTTCGGACCCCATATCCCAAGTTAACCGTTTTCGGCAACCTTATAACGGCCCGCACGGCTGATGAAGACGGCCGGAACCTGAGAGGCCACTGTGCGGATAGGGTGATAGTGGATGAAGCCGCCTACGTTCGCGATAGTGTCATAAACGAGGTTATTCGGCCCATGCTCGCAGACCGCGATGGACAGCTTGTTATGATCTCAACGCCCTTCGGCAAGAATCACTTCTACCGAGCTTTCCTGAAGGGGATGCGCGACGAAGAACGCAAGGCCGACGGCAAGAGGCGCTGCGCATCGTTTACATTCCCGTCTTGGACCAACCCGCACATAAGCGCAGCGTATATCGAGGAACAACGCAGGGACCTATCTCCGCGCCAGTTTGCAGTCGAGTATGAGGCACAGTTCCTGGACGACTGCAATGCGGTATTTGAATGGGAGGACATTGAGCACGCTGTTGTTAGTGGGAATAGGCATAGCGGCGATTACGACGTAGTAGTAGCGGGCGTAGATTGGGCCAGATACGGCGACTACACTGCCGTTGTGACAGTAGGCGTAAACGATGGCAAATGCGAAGTGGTAGGCATCGACAGGTTCAACGGCATCGGCTGGACGCGGCAGACGGATCGTGTGGTCGAATTTTTGCGAACGCATCGCGTATGCACGGTTCTTACGGACAGGACATCGGTCGGCGACCCACTGACGGAGCAGCTTCAGTCTCGCCTGTGGGATATGGCGGTAGAGGGTTATACGTTCACGAATTCTTCGAAGCGGGAACTTATTGACGAGTTGGCTTTACGCTTTGCCCACGGCACGGTCTCGATCCCGCGCGACGAGCAACTCATAAAAGAGCTTCAGTATTTCGAGTATGAGCTTACAGATTCAGGCAACGTTCGATTGGGTGCGCGTTCCGGCTATCATGACGATCTGGTAATCGCCCTGGCCCTTGCATGCAAACAAGCCAAATGCGCAGGATACACCAGCCCCTGCCTGGCTGGAGGAATGCGTGCATCAATTGAGGAGTGGTAGCTGCAGTTTCGTCGGCCAAGGCGCCTTCGCGAATGTTATCGCGGAGGCGCTTTTGTTTATACCAAACTTAAAAGGAGGAAAACATGCCTAACTCAATTCTGGCCTATTTCGCCAAAAAGCTTGCATTCCGCAGGTCGCCGCCGTTAGAAGAGACGGCGCCCGCTGGAGCGATGGCGTCTCTTGTCCGATCGATAGCGCCCTACAACCCAGATGACCTCATCGGCAAGAAGGGTTACGCAATCTACGACCGGATGCAACAGGACGCTCAGATTCAGGCATGCCTGACGATTAAAAAGTTAGCGGTGCTTTCTCGCGGATGGGAGGTGCATCCTGCGTCGGACGATCCCGCTG
>Ga0123519_10015805_pt1 | contig 10556 bp, 8 predicted proteins | sample YelNatPaOPRAMG02_FD_87396 | JGI IMG/M metagenome (GOLD analysis project Ga0123519, IMG submission 87396) | Hot spring microbial communities from Yellowstone National Park - Yellowstone National Park OP-RAMG-02 (version 2) | ecosystem: Environmental > Aquatic > Thermal springs > Hot (42-90C) ...
TAATGTCTCTCCCGCGAAGTGTGTAGCAGATCGTGAGTCCGGGTATACACGTAAGCGAGAGGTACCAGAGATTCCCCGGCGCTGAAGCCATGGTTCTCGCTGACGGTCTGTGCGGTTAAGCCGTACAGATAAGAGAAGCGAGTAAAACCCAAGGTTACAGCGCCGGGGATCTTTTTTGGTGTTCCGGCTTTCGAGAATCTTGTTCCAGAAAAACTAGAGAACACCACCCGCCAGCAGCCAGCCAGGTCACCTCTGTATCCTTGGTGGCTGCTCACAATTTTTTTACACGCCACGCTCGTTGACTGCTCGATTGCTCTGTGGTAAAATGCGTATGAGCGAAGGCGGAGATTGCCTTCATACCTCAATGAGTTGAGATAAAGCCGTTGTTGGCGCCACAAGCGCAGATGCTGCGTTGTGGCGCCTTTTTGCATTTATGCGGGAGTTGGTAATGTTGCGAATACGAGCCGTTCCTGAAGTTTGCATTGGATGTGGCCTGTGTCGGGTTTGGTGCAAAGTCGAGCATTCCGAGTCAAAAAATATTTACAAGGCATTCAAGCCACATGCACCTGAGACTGTGTCATGCGTTGAGCTTGAAGAAGCCGGTTGCGAGTCGTTTGCCTCACAGTGCAGACATTGTGACGAACCTCTATGCGTCTACGGTTGCATTACCGGTGCTATGACCAAGGACCCAGATACTGGCATAGTAAGTGTAGACAAGTCACGATGTGTAGGATGCTGGACTTGCGTGCTGATGTGCCCGAACGGAGCGGTGAAGCCCGATACGCGTCAAGGTCGAGCTGTGGTCAAGTGCGACTTGTGCCGAGAACGCGGCTTCCCATCGTGCGTGGAGCATTGCCCTAACGACGCGCTTATTCTGGAGGATGCGATTGATGGCGAACTGTAGGTTCGATTATTTGATTGTCGGCAATTCAACTGCGGCAGTCGGCGCAATAGAAGCAATTCGAAGCCGAGACCGATCCGCTTCAATCGGCGTGGTTGCGGCCGAAACGGAGCACGCGTACTCTCGCCCTCTGATTACTTACTATATGTGTGGCAAAGTCGCGGAAAGCAATATATTTTATCGACCGCCAGACTTCTACAAAGAAGCAAATGTCACATGCATACTAGGCGTTAAGGCTGAGTCGGTATCGACTGAAGGCCAATTTATCACCATATCTACAGGCGAAACGATCGAATATGACAAGCTTTTGCTCGCAGCAGGCGGTGCCCCGATTGCGCCTCCCATACCTGGCATCGAGCGCCCCGGAGTATTCTTTATGAACACACTCGAGGATGCACGCCGCGCAAAGGGATGGCTTTCTCACATGAAGCGTGCCGTAGTGGTCGGAGCAGGCTTGACCGGTTTGAAAACCGCAGAAGCGCTTGTCGAAATGGGACAGGAAGTTATGGTTGTCGAACTGGCTGATCGCGTGTTGGCAACAACTCTCGATCGCACGGCATCCGAAATTGTAAAGCAAGTATTCGTAGATCACAGAGGCGATGTGCTCACAGAAGCGCAAGTTCTCAGTTTCAACGGATATGAAGAATCGAACGACCTATGGACGGTGACGATCAGCACTGGCGAAAGCATCGCTTGTGATACCGCATTTGTCACGATAGGTATTAGGCCACGGACGGAGTTGGTTCGCGACACACCGATCAAGACAGGCAGGGGCATATTGGTGGATCGCCATATGCGCACCAACGTAGAAAACGTTTATGCTGCCGGCGATATCGCCGAGGCCTACGACCCGTTGATCGGAGGAACCAGGCTGATACCTATACTGCCAAACGCTTACATCGGTGGTCGAGTCGCCGGCATGAACATGTCCGGAACGAATGCTGAGTACAACCTCGGAATGAGCGTTAACTCAGTAAACTTCTTCGGACTGCCCGTGATGTCAGCAGGCTTCGCAGCACAGGAAGAAGGTGACGGCTTCAGTGTGCTCACAAAGCTTGACGGGACGAATTACCGCAAGATAGTGATCAAGGACGGGAAGTTGGTAGGCATTATCCTCGTAGGCAACATCAACAGTGCTGGCTTGATGACCGGAATAATGCGTGCAGGTATTGATGTAACCGATCTTGAGGAAAAGCTCTTGGATGGAAATCTCGGGCTAATCGATCTGCCGCGTGATGTGATTGAAGAACGCATCCACGGGACTGGGAGGAACTGGCTATGAAAGACCTCGAGCTGATCAACAACCCATACAGAGACGATAAGATCATTTCCGCATGCGCAATATTCGGCATGATGGATATAACCGGCAAGCCGTTTTCAGGCAAACCCGTGTTCGAGGCAATGAAAAACATGCGCGAGCGTGGCAACGGTCTCGGCGCAGGCTTTGCTGTTTACGGCATATACCCTGAGTTTGAAGATTGCTACGCTCTGCATGTTATGTTCACAACAGAGCACGGGCGAAGATCTACCGAAGAGTTTTTAAAGCTCTTCTTCAAAGTCGAGCATTCGGAAGAAATACCTACTCGAAAAACCGAGGGATTGCACAACGAACCGCTGGTTTGGCGCTATTTCGTCGTTCCAAATATCACCGACGAGAATGAGTCTACAGAAGACTACGTTGTCGATAAAGTCCTCAGAATAAATAGCGAGATCGACGATTCGTTTGTATTTTCGAGCGGTCGGAATATGGGTGTTTTCAAAGGCGTCGGGTTTCCGGAGCAGATTGCAGACTTCTTCCGGCTCGAAGAGTATGAAGGCTATATCTGGACGGCACACAGTCGTTTTCCGACGAACAGCCATGCCTGGTGGGGTGGCGCACATCCGTTTTGCTTGTTGGATTGGAGCGTGGTTCATAACGGTGAGATCAGTTCCTACGGCGCGAATCGGGCGTTTTTGGAAACTGTAGGCTATCGATGCGTGCTCCATACCGACACCGAAGTGATGGCATACGCAGTCGATCTTCTTATGCGACGCCATGGCTACTCTCCGGAGATATTTGCAAATGTTGTAGCGCCGCCGCTTTGGGAGGAAATTGACCGAATGGACGAAGAACAACGCGAATTGCATGCCGCTTTGCGACATGTTTATGCCGGACTGCTGATGAACGGACCATTCGCTGTGGTCATAGCAAATCAAGATCAAATGATGGCTTTGACCGATAGGATTCGCCTCCGCCCCCTGACAGCAGCGACAAAAGGCAATGTATTGTATCTCTCGTCTGAGGAGGCGGCGATCAGGCTCGTATCGCCCGAACTGGACAATGTTTGGACGCCAATGGGCGGAGTGCCGGTAGTTGGCAAGCTGGGGTCACTACCGGAACCAAGCCAGTCTGTGACGAGGAGACTGCAATGAACCCACGGAAAGCAAGCGACTTTGGAATTCGGTCAAATCGCCTTTCGGAGTTTGCGGTAGAGAGAGACTACGAGCGCTGCATAAAGTGCGAAGTATGCATCCGACAGTGTTCCTTCGACGTCCACTACCGCGATACTGAGGACGATGTGATCAGGCAGCGGCCCGAGCTATGCGTTGGCTGTCAGAGATGCGCGGTTCTGTGCCCGACACATGCTTTGGTAATCAGACAAAATCCTGCAGGCTATCGCGCTCACGGAAGCTGGTCTGGCGAACACATCAAGGACATTAACATTCAAGCAGAGACCGGCGGAGTGGTGTTGACCGGCTCCGGAAACGATAAACAGGCTCCGGTTTACTGGGATCGTCTGCTTATCAACGCCAGCCAAGTTACCAATCCCTCTATGGAGCCGCTTCGCGAGCCTATGGAACTGCGCACATACATTGGGGCGAAGCCTGATGCGGTCGTAGTTGAGAATGGAAAGCTTGCAACTGAAATGCCGCCTCGGGTTAAGCTTGATACGCCGATTATATTCTCAGCGCTCTCATACGGTGCGATCAGCTATCAAGTGCAAAAAGCACTTGCACAGGCAGCTAGAGAGCTAGGCACTCTTTACAATACTGGCGAAGGAGGATTGCATCCCGATTTCTACGAGTACAAAGACAACACTATCGTCCAGGTGGCCTCCGGAAGATTTGGTGTTCATCCGGAGTATTTAAATGCCGCAAGGATGGTAGAGATTAAAATTGGCCAGGGTGCAAAACCCGGCATCGGTGGCCATCTTGCCGGCGAGAAAGTAAGCGAACAAGTTTCCATAACCCGTATGATCCCGCCCGGAACAGATGCGATTTCTCCGGCGCCTCAGCACGATATCTACTCTATTGAAGACCTGCGAATGCTAATCTTCGCACTGAAAGAGGCGACTAACTATCGCGTGCCAATATCGGTCAAGATTGCCGCGGTTCATAACGCTCCCGCAATAGCCAGCGGGATAGTGCGAGCTGGAGCTGACGTAGTGGCAATCGACGGTTTCAGGGGCGGTACGGGAGCTGCTCCCAAAGTGATCAGAGACAACGTCGGTCTGCCGATAGAGTTTGCTCTGGCGGCTGTAGATAGGCGACTCAGGGACGAAGGCATCCGGAACAAGGTTTCCATAATCGCCGGTGGCGGAATCAGAAACTCCGGTGACATCGTTAAAGCGATTGCGCTGGGTGCTGATGCCGTATACATCGGAACTGCTGCGCTAATAGCCGTCGGGTGCACGCTCTGTCAAAAGTGCTATTCCGGAAAATGCAACTGGGGAATTGCCACTCAGAACCCATACCTGGCCAAGCGTGTGAACCCGAACATAGCCCGACAGCGATTGGTGAACTTGGTTACCGGCTGGTCGCACGAAATCAAAGAAATGCTTGGTGGGATGGGCGTCAATTCCATTGAGAGTCTGCGCGGCAACCGAAGTCAGTTGAGAGGTATAGGATTGAGCAAGGAAGAGCTAGAGATTCTAGGCGTTCGTCCGGCAGGAAACTGAGCATCATAAATAGTTAAGCGGAGGGTTAGCGTGATGGGAGAGTGTGTTTTAATGGCTCCAGGCTGCGTTGAAATTGATGCGTCCGGTTTGGATTTTAGTGAACTGAATCGCCGAGTCAGATCGGAAGTATGCAGAGGCAAACGAGAGATCGTTCTGCGAAACGTAACCGGTCAGCGCTATATCGGCACGAACCTCTACAACACAGCCGAGAGCTTGGATCAAGTAAACATAACCATATACGGCACGCCTGGGAATGACTTAGGTGCATTTCTTGACGGGCCTACTATCACCGTTTTCGGTAACGCGATGGACGGTATCGGCAACACAATGAATCGCGGGCTGATCGCAGTTCACGGTCGAGCAGGAGACATTGCGGGCTTCTCAGCGCGAGGAGGCGAGATTTTTATTAGAGACAACGCGGGCTATAGAGCTGGTATCCACATGAAAGAATATATGGCGATGAAGCCCGTAATGGTAATCGGCGGAACTGTGCAGGATTTCCTAGGAGAATATATGGCAGGCGGAGTCATAATCATACTCGGCCTAACTCTCAAAGACGGGGAATCGCATCATTGCAGGTATGTAGGCACAGGTATGCATGGCGGCGCGATCTTCATTAGAGGGAACTTTGCTGAGCACCAACTCAGTAAGGCGGTTGGCAAAGCGGATATAACTTCCGAAGACCAATCTTTGCTCAGAAGCTATATTGATCGATACGGTGCTCTATTCGACGCCGATGTCTCGTGTGTTGATCTCGCTGAGTTTACAAAACTCGTTCCGCTGAGCGTGCGGCCCTATAAAAAGCTCTATGCCTACTGATCGAGCAGCGGTATTCCGACGGATTAAAAAATTACCCCCGCTCGTCTAAATAAAAGCGGGGGTAATTTGCTGCAGTGAAAGCAACCTATAGAATCGGCAGAAGCTTTTCCAGCTCGTATTGAGTTACCTGGATTCTAAACTCATCCCACTCGTTTTTCTTCAGCCAAATGAATCTTTCGAACGCATGATCACCGAGGACTTCTCGGACAAGCTCGCTCTTTTCGGTTTCGGCTATAGCCTCGCCAAGGCTTCCGGGCAAGCTTTCGATGCCTCGTGCCTTACGTTCTTCTTCTGTCAGCTCATAGAGATTCTCGGTCATCTCAGGCGGAAGCTCGTAGCATTCCTCAATTCCTTTCAAACCTGCAGCCAACATAACTGCAAATGCAAGGTAAGGATTGCACGCCGGGTCCGGACAGCGCAGCTCGGCTCGCGTGGCCAGTTCTTTTCCGGGCTTATACAGTGGTACGCGCACTAATGCCGATCTGTTGCGTTGCGACCAAGCTATATACACAGGCGCTTCGTACCCCGGCACAAGCCGCTTATACGAATTCACCCACTGCGCCAGAATTGAAGAGATTTCCTTGGCGTGTTTCAAGAGCCCGGCAATGTAGCACTTACCGACTTTCGAGAGATGTGTAGGGTCATTGGCATCAAAGAAGGCATTCTTTGCGCCCGTAAACAGCGACTGATGTGTATGCATACCGCTTCCGTTCTCGCCAAATATTGGCTTGGGCATAAACGTAGCGTAGACACCGTGCTGATTGGCTATTTCCTTAACTACCAATCGATATGTCATTGCCGAATCGGCCATCGTAAGCGCGTCTGCGTAGCGCAGGTCGATCTCGTGCTGGCTGGGAGCCACTTCGTGATGACTGTACTCGACCGGTATGCCCATCTCCTTCAGCACGAGAATCGTGTCGCGCCGAAGCGAAGTGGCCACGTCGAGCGGTGTGAGATCAAAATAGCCGCCTGAGTCGAGAGTCTCAGTCCCCGAACTGCTTTTGAAATAGAAATACTCCAACTCAGGGCCAACATAGAACGTGAATCCTCGTTCAGCAGCCTTCTTCAGTTGCCTCTTGAGTATATACCGCGGGTCACCTGCGTAAGGCTCGCCATCGGGAGTCAGAACGTCGCAGAACATCTTGGCAACGCTTTTGTCGGCAGGTCTCCACGGTAGCAGAGTAAACGTAGAGGGATCAGGCATAGCGACCATGTCGCTTTCCTGAATATCTTGGTAACCGGTGATCGAAGAGCCGTCGAATCCCATTCCCTCCTCGAGCGCCTCTTCAAGTTGCTCGACGGTGATGGCAAAGCTCTTCAGTTGGCCGAGAATATCCGTGAACCAGAGCCTTATAAACTCGACTCCCTTGTCCGCACATTCCTTTAGCACCCACTCTTTGCTTCTGTCAATCATAAGAATACCTCCCAGCATCGTTCGCCTGCTAGATTTTGCGTCAAGTCACGAACTTGTAGCCGACACCGTGTACGGTCTGTATGAGGTCTTGATGTTTCGGTCCAAGCTTCGCACGGATGCGCCTCACGTGCACGTCCACCGTCCGAAGTCCCCCGAAATACTCATAGCCCCATACGTGGTAAAGCAACGCCTCGCGAGTGTGCACGCGTCCAGGATGTGCCGCCAGAAAACGCAGCAACTCAAACTCCTTCAGCGTAAGCGCCAACACTCGTCCGTCGACCGTGACCTCGAAGCTTTCCGGGTCTATCTCCAAACCCTTCGCGCTTATCAGCCTGCCATGCGCTGCCGGACTCTTGCTCAGCAACCGAGTGATCCGGACTGCAAGCTCATTCAATTCGTATGGAACGAGCACGAAGTCGGCAATGAACTTCGATTGCAGCTCCGCAATATCGGTTGACTTGCAAATCGCCAGCCTTGGCGCCTCAGCAACCAAGTCGTAGTTCGCGATGAGATTCTTGGCATGAATGAGCGCATCTTCTCCGGTTCGCAGGTCAATTACCACTACTTCGGGACTCCCGTCGGCAACGGCTTCCGAAAGCGACTCGACGTCCCAGGCAGCTCGCACGAAATGGCTCAATCCGGCGATCGATGCTGCGATGGGTGCTGTGTCACGCTCTGTTTTAGATACGACAAGAATTCTAGACATAGCTTGTTGCGAAGTTCCAAGTTAACTTGAAATCATTATACATACATTCGCCGCATACCGATGTCTGATGTTCCCGAGCGTTCGCGACTCTTTCCATCCAGCATCAACTCACTATCTGAGCCTATCGCTCGATACTGCCTAGCATCATTTTAGCGACGAGATGTTTCGAGATTGTTACGTTGGGGTTAATAAGATGATTCGCCAAAACCGTGTACCGATTGGACAAGAAGTCATGTTGCGGCCTACATTCTAAGGCAGCTAAGAGATGTCACATTCTACGTCGATAATCTCCTGCACCGCTATGCTTTCGCAACGAACTCCAACAACCGGAACTTTCAACTCTGGTTAATAAACCAAAGGCTTTAAATCAAGCGCGCACGCACCTCGGCTGAATGTGATCACTCGGCGCTGTTCCTGGAACGAGGCAAGTGCTCTGTCTAAGTTTTCCAGCATTTCTTGTGCAGACTCACGCTCAAAAGTCTCGTTGCGGTAGTATCTGATTGCGTCTTGAAGTATCTGGCGGTAGTCATCGAAGTTCTCGCGTTTACTGTAGTATTCGCAGTCAAGATACTCGCACATTGCCTGGGAGTCTTTTTCACGAACAAGTATCGATACACATCCGCCTTTTCCCGCACCTGTAAGCTTGCCGCCCAAGTATCCGGGACCTCGCCGCGCTATATAGAGCAGCCTGTCGAGCTGAGCGTTCGATACTCGAAAGTCGAAGCACAGCGCATATTGAAGTTGATCCACCAAACTGCCCACTTGCTGCCTGTATTGGTCATATTCCTCCGACTCAGGCGACAACTCACCCGAGGATACTCGCTTTTCAGCTTCCAGGAAAATTCGCTCTAGGGTTCGGCCGATCACATTCTCTTTGTAAAAGAACCTAGCCGTGGTGCGCGTATGATAGCCGCCAATGGATCGTTTTGGTTTCGTATAAAGCCGCTCAATCGTCTCGACATCCATACCAAGAACACGGGCGGCTTCCTCCGGCGTGATCTTTGAAGGCAGAAGCAGGATTAATTCTTCAATAGCAGCACCAGGAATGCCCAGAATCGATTCGTCCAGGCTGCCGAATTTGTTGTAGTTTGCCTCTATTTTATCCCACAGCGACAGGTCGGATTCCAGTAACGGGGTATCTCCGCCCGGAGCGATGCCTATTTTCTCATAAACCAGTGAGTGAAGCCATCCATTGCCGCTTGCCTTGCCCTTTGCTCTTGCTTCTCGCACCGCTGATATTATGACCTTCATCAGCTCGTCGCCGATCTCCATCCATCCCTTGCGCATGTTGAAACTCTGGTTGCCCGTCAGTGACTTGTTAACTTCCCAGAGTGAGTTAGCCAAAACTACATGCACACCGCGCAAGAACGGTAGAGGGGTCGATTCGAGCCTTGGCTTGGAATGTCGATTATATAGGACCGTGTTTGGGCCATTGCACAAGATCGTAGTCTGATCGTTGGCTCCGCCGTGCGTACCCACATACCACTCCGCTTCTCCAAGCAACTTACAGACCTCGGAAACGCTCCATTGCGGCAGTCTGTCCTTGTTTGAAAGATACATTGCCAAGAAGGAGAGCACAACCACTGCCGATGAAGAACTTGTCCCCGCTCTAAACGGCGCCGTCGCTTTTCCAAACGTGAGATCAGCCCCTCGGAGCGGAATATCCGGATGCTCCCACATCACTCGAAGATATGAACTCAGAACATAGTTCAACCAGTTGCCCTGCGGTCGACCAAAGTGAGGTAGAAACTTGGTGCGATTGTCCCAATTATCCGGAAGATTTCGAGCATATTTTTCCCATGGCTCGTCGGCGAATCTTCGAAACTCTGCAGTCAGCGAAACGTCCTCTGGCGGAAACAGTGGATTAATGTTCACCGCACTAATGACATCGTCATCTCGAGGGGAAACTGCCACTGGAATATCACCATCGATGGTAGCAGACATATGATCGCCCGCACACATATCCAGGTACTCTAGGAAAGCGTTCAGACGACCTGGAGCGCGAAGGAGATAGGTCGGCTTATCACCTACTCGTTCGGCATGTAGCCTGCAAACAGCCGCAAGCCGCTCTCTCTGCTGGGCAAGATAGTCCGGCCGCATGTTTGCGTAAATCTGTTCTCCAAGATACGCATCAACTTCCGGACCGCCTGACTCGAGAATGCGTGCAATTTCTAGAGGAGGCATAGCCTCCACATCCATTCCGAACATTGCCTCCCCTGAGTTATCCTGTCTTTCTTGATTCATAGGCTCCGCCGTTTCCACCATTTTAAGGTACTCCCGAACCTACCGCCGCGTCAATCATTTTTACGTAATATTCCGATTCAGTGGCCTACAGGTCCTGGTCTAGCTTGTCTTGGAGGTCTGCGCATGATAAAGACCACAGGAATCAGCACGATCATTACTATTCCCAGCAGCCAGAAGCAATCGATGAACGACATGGTCATCGCTTGTCGCAGCACCTGTCCATAAGCTATTCCAAGAAACATCTGCTGTGCATTTATTGCGCTTTGTCCAGCACCGATAAGCCCTTTGATTGCTCTTTGCATTGCATCCTGGAAAATTGGATTATATGGCGTTATGTGCTCCACCAGCCGTGCTTGATGAAACTGCGCTCTCTGGGAAAGTAACGTCGTAATGATTGCTATTCCAAAACTGCCACCAATGTTGCGCACCAAGTTGAAAAGCCCTGTGCTTGCGCCCACCAGTTCTCTCGGCACGAAAGCAAACGACACTGTAGCTATCGGAACGAACAGAAACGCCAAACCAATCCCCATAACA
>Ga0123519_10015809_pt1 | contig 10553 bp, 7 predicted proteins | sample YelNatPaOPRAMG02_FD_87396 | JGI IMG/M metagenome (GOLD analysis project Ga0123519, IMG submission 87396) | Hot spring microbial communities from Yellowstone National Park - Yellowstone National Park OP-RAMG-02 (version 2) | ecosystem: Environmental > Aquatic > Thermal springs > Hot (42-90C) ...
AGAGTCCTTTACGCCTTCATGACAAAGATTTGTCCAGAGCTCGATATTAGCAACGAAGAGGTCACCGGCAAGACCGGACACCTACTGGAAAAATGTTTTCTATTTCAAGCGTAAGAAACCGGCCAAAAAAAGGTATCCACGGGTGCGATCGATAACGATGGGGTATACATACATTGACAATATCAGCGGTTGCAGGCACTTCGTCCTATCCCGTCTTCGTTATCGCCCTTGCCGAACCACGAAAACAAGAGGAAAGGACACGGGACGTATAACCCCCACGAAAACGGCTTTCTCGTCGGCCTTAACCCCTGGAAGAAGGATATCATAACCATCGCTGTACCCAAGCGTGCGGATGATAGTACTGGAGGAAACATACGTCAGAAAGAGATGCGTCTGTTTAGGTTTTCGAGGGTGAGATACTACCGATAGTCGGGTATAATGAATGAGAGGAAGGATTTTGAGGCGTGGAACGCAGAAGTGCAAGAGAACCTTGACGCTATTAGCTAGGTAACGAGCCGAGGAGCGGACTTACCAGCTTCTCGGTAGTTCATGGAAGTTCGTGTTGCTCATTGCGTGGCGCTGTAGGTGGAGTATCCAAAGCCCCGGTGGGCTCGTCTACGTATGAATCTATACTGTGAGCAGCAGCGTGCGCTAGCGAATTTTTTCAATCAGTTGAGAGCCTTGAAAAAGGCCGAAAGTCATAGGTGCGTAGTAGCGTACGGAACAAGGCGCTGGAAGACCCAAAAAGGAATTACGCCGGCTCCAACGACAAGAACATACAAGGAGTGCGCAAGGCGTTTCGTCACGATACATGAATATGAGTTCCGAACCTCGTAGACACACCATGAACTGGGGTGTACATTTCAAAGGGTCGAGATGGAAAAGTGCCAGCGGAGGCCTGAGGATAGAAAAAAGGACGGACCGCTGACAGAGGAGCAAATGGAAAGGAGGTCAAAAGTTCGTGGATTGCGTGCGTTAGTAAGTACAACAAGTGACGGCAAGAGACGGATGGAGTTCGTGAATCGTGATTTTAACGCCGCTATCAATATAAGCAGATGAGCGGTGCTGGAGAAGAGACCTCCAGCGTTGACACGAGAGAACTTTGTTGGACAACCTCTCAAAGTCGAACTATATCAGAAGAAGTTGGAAGCAGTAGTGGGTGGCCGCTCCAAAAAGACGGGGACGTCTGCACATTGGTTAATGACGTCTAGTCTAGGGCGGGCTTTTCGCCACTACTGTACACGGTCCGCATCATCCGTGTGAGTCCACTCGCGCTTCCATTTCGCTACACTGATTGCTTGCATCAGGAACGATTACCCTTACAGAGTTGCGGCCGGCCACTCCGGTCCTTTAAGTCCAAACAAACAACTGGAGACGCCACTCCAGCCGCCAAAATACTCCATCTGCCATCGCTGCACCGTCCAATACAGTTTGCGCACAGCTTGCGCCGGGTGGAATAGCCCTTGCGTCAGGTAGGCATTCAGCACTCCTGCGCCCAGCGCTATTCCCAATGCTTGCACCGAAAACGCTACCGCATGTTCTAGGTGCGTGTCTTCCGGCGAAGATACCTGGGCTACGTACGCCGGCCAGACGTGGTTCAGCAGATGGAGCATCGCCTCCTCGTAGCCGTGCCCCACCAGCGCCAGAGCAAAGTGTCCCGTCGCCTCGCAAGCCAACTGTCGGTGCGTATCGTAGCGTTCAATCAGCGCCGATTCCAACAAACGCGTCACCGCATACACTTGGAGAGCATTCCACGACCGATTCGCATCACCGGAAAATGCGCAGTAGAACCCGACGGATTTCAGGATCCCAGTTTGAACATTCTTGTCCTGCTCGCCGATGTAAGCATCCAGCAGCTGCGCTAGCATCCGGTCGGGGCTCTGTAAGGTCGCTATGGCGAGCGCAACGGATGCAGCGACACGCATCGAGCGATCGGTTTGTCGAAGTGCAGCAAGCAAGGTTTGCCCTAGCGAGTCAATTTGGCCAAGCACGCGAGCGACGGCACCGTATGCATCAACCGCCCGGTAGCGCACTTGGCGCCGCTGGGCACCGAGCGCTCTTCGAAGCTCCTGGGCAACACGCAGCCATTCCGAGTCTGGAATACTGGAGCCAGCATGACGAGCAAGCACCATCACAACCAGAGCCGCCGCAGCTTGTACCTCTTCGGCCGGATTTCGTAAGACAGGAACCAATCGGGAGAGAATCTCAGCGAATGGAACCTCCGACGGCGGCAGGTAGGCAGTCAAATGGTCCAAAATGGCACCCAGTGCTTCTAACATGGCCGCCAACGCCTCCGGATACACTTCATTGTAGCACTCTGCGAGGACGATACCCAGACGAGCGAGTGCATCCGCATCTCCGAGTTGCACCCACATGGGCACCAGTCTGCAGACGAGTCGTGCAGCCTCTGCACGAGTCGCAGCCGCTGCACTCTGTAAACGAGCCACTAGCAAATGCACCAGCGTCTCGGACCACGGTACGACGCGGGCACCCAACATCCACAGAATCGAGCTCACGTGGCGGTAGGGAGTCGGCGCAGAACGCCGCAAGCACTGAAGTAGACCCTGGATCAGACGGCGCTCAGAAGCCGGCTTCAGATCAAGCTGGCCACGCCCGCTCCGCAGCACCTGCCGCACCGTTTCCAGTAACAATAGGACAATCACGGGATCAGCATCCGCCGCGTCCAAGCAACAAACAACATCATCCGTCAACACAGCAGATACACCAACCCGCTCAGACATAAGTGCCGCCACTCGAGCAAGCCGCCTTCGAATAGCGCTGCGTGCTGCCGCCCGACAGACGCTTCGCTCCGGTCGCAGGAAACACATCTCCAAAAACTCTCCTAAAACGTTCGATGCTAAGGTGTCTTCGGGTATACTGCCGTGAACAAGCAGCTGTTCAAGGACACCAACAGCGCAGTGTGTGCGCATCGCACGCATCGTTGGCGCCAAAAGCGCCGCTGCATGAAAGGCGCGTTCCTCCAATGGCATGCAGCGAATCAGCGCAGCTGCCGCTGAGAGAAACGCCACCAACGTTCGATCATAATACGCACGCACGCCATCCCAAATGGGTGCACGCAGCGCCTCCAGGGAGGCGGAATCTTGCGCAGACACCACCGTAGCTAGCGCCGCCACAGCACGTGCACCAGCAAGTTTCACGAGCGGATCCGGATCTGAAACAAGGCGCAGCACGAACTGCACAAAACTTGGTAGATGTGGGTGCAGATCCCCACTCCATCGCGTGGCCAGGAGGCGTAGTGAAAGCGCAGCGGTTTCCCGCGGTAGCGATCCGTACCGCCGCGAGCTCAGCATCGCTTCGAGAAGCGGTTGTATCGTAGCGAATCCTGCACTGGACGCCAGAAACGCAATGACATGAGCGGCGCAGAGCCGAATCAGGTACTCTGGTGATTCGAACCAGGGCCGTATAGCTTGGATGATCGGTGCAACGCCGACCAGGCGGAGAAGTGACCTCAGTAGGGAGGTATTCTCCGGCGCGTCTGGGTTCATTGCGCGATCCAGGTCGATATATGACGTTGGCGCTTCGTGCTCTCGTCTCGCCTGACGTTCGACGGACTTGTCTTCGAAGTTTGAGGTTCGTTTTGGATCGAGTTCGGGCAGCCTGCCCAGCATCGTCAGATGAAGGAGCTCGCTAACGTACAACCTGACATGTTCTCCAGCGGCGTCGGCGAAGCGGGGTAGCGCACGCATCAAAGCCAGCGTCGCCGTGGCGTCCCATTCGCCAGCGCGCCAGAACGCGAAAAGTGTTCGGAAGACACCGCCGGCATCGCCTCTGTTCGTGATAGCATAGGTTAGAGCGCGTTGTGCAGCTTTCCGCTCAGCCAGAACACTGGCGTTTTTCAGCTCCAACACGTGCTGCACGATAACCTCAGAGGCGTGGTTTTCCCCAACCAGAGCGCCAGCTACCGCCTCGTCCACGGCAGTGCGACACGAACGTAGCGTTGCCACCGACAGCAAACCTTGGGCTCGAGTCTGTTCAGGCTCAGGTCCATCAGTAGACTTTGATGACTCGGAAACCGTTCCTGATTGCACACTCTCACTACTAGTCCCTGGCACGACACCGTCAACAACCACAGTCCAGCGGGTCCGTTTCCGTGCCTTCTGTGGAGCGCTCTGCATCACGACTGGTCCATGGAGTCGTTCAAGCGAGCTTTCCAACGCTTCCATACCCGGTTACGCGGAACCCGACCATAACACAAGGGTGAAAAAAAGCGCAAGCCTGACACAAAACGGTTTGTAGGGTCAACCGGCAGAAACCTGGCGTCACGTACGTCCAGCTCGCGCTACCTCGAATGGGCGGGCAACGCGGAACGCTGCTCTAACGAATCGCTGGGTATTCAGGAACCCCTTGGTGACCTCAACTAGCCGTTAGATAACCAGTTGTTGGCAGTTCGTTTTGAACGAACCTATCGGAGTCACGTCGTCCATTGCGAGCCGACCTGAATCTTGACGTTTTCATGGATCTCCATGGGTCTTTCACACGTGCGAGCTGCGGTGGTGCTTGCCGGCCGACCTAACGTGGGCAAGTCGGTGCTGTTCAACCGACTCGTTGGCAAGGCCTCGAGCCTGGTGGACCCTCGAGCGGGCTGTACCCGCGATGTTCGCAGTGCCTATGGTCGGCTTGTGGACCTGCGTTTCCGTTTATTCGATACACCCGGTCTTGAATGGCTGCCAGAGCGTGTGCAACGTGGTCGCTTGCCGGCGGCAAACAGCTTGCCTAACAGAAAAGCAGCCTTTGGCGACTCTGGACCAAACCTTATGCAACAGTTCGCCCACAGCTTGGAGTATTCTGTCGCGTATGAGAGCCTTTACGCCCGAGTGATTCAGCTGACTGAACGGTTTCTTCGGACCCTGAGCTCTCGAGCTAAGGACAGGACGCTCGCGCTCTTCCTAGTCGACGCTTCCCAGGGAGTCGTCGCTGCAGATCACCAGATCGCGAGCCTGCTTCGCAGACTAGCACTACCCACCGTTCTAGTGCTGAATAAGTGCGACATGCGCGCCGCAGACTCTGGCACAGTGGCTTCGTTCGCGGAGTTGGGCTTTCCCTCTAGTGTACCAATCAGTGCCTTGCAAGGCGAAGGCTTCTCCGATCTATATCACGCAATGCAGCCTTTGGTTGATCACATGAACAGTGACGAGACCGTAGAGGCTTGCCGCGCAAACGCTCACATATGCGATATTCCGCGCAAACGTGATACAGAGTGCGCTGCCAACACATACCCTCTTCAACCTGAGCGCGAACTTGCATGCGGTCATGCAGCCTCGACGTTGTCACACGACGGCACAACGTCGCATGCGGGGCTAGTGTGGAATACCAATGGAGCGGCGCTGATTGCATCCCAAGACACCAGGCTGGCCCCGTCCGCACAGCGTCTGGCACTCGAGTCGTCACCGTCCAGCATCGATGAGACTACGACGTGCGCTGCTGACGCGCGTAGCGTGCACCAGGCATCGCCGCACGACCCCCAAGGGACGTTACCTGCGCGGTATCTGACCAGCACTGATACCGCACCGGTATCCGGTGATCCCATGATGGACGAAATAGACAGTCCAGCGGTAGCCGCAAACAGTCATCAGATTCGCCTAACCATTGTTGGTCGACCGAATGTCGGCAAGTCGACGCTGGCGAATGCGCTTCTTGGGTACGAGCGTTTCCTGACCGCGCCGTTTCCGGGCGTAACCCGCGATGCCGTCACAGTGGCCAGCTCACGCTACGGAGGCTTTCTGGTTACGGATACCGCTGGAGCGCGGCGTCGAACCGCGGTGGCCGGGAGTCGTGCAGCAGACGCAGCACCTGACCCGCTCGAAACGGGTGCCTATGCGCAGATGCTTACGAGTATCGCCACGGCCACTGCTTGTGGCCTAGTACTCGATGCAGCGGAGATTGCTCTAGCCTTGCAGCAGTCGAAGGACCCTCGCCGTTTGCTGACTAGTATGGAGCACAGTTTGATCCAGGAGGCCACGGAGTTACAAGGAAAGCCGCTTCTACTCGTGCTCAACAAGACAGACCTTCTCGAAAACAAGGAGCAGCAGAGAAACGTTGAGCGAGCTATTCGTACGAGACTAGAGAGTAGCGCTCCGGAGGCGCGCCATGCACCGATCATCGGCCTCAGTGCGGCGTGTCTTTCTGAAGATGATGCTGGGAGCCTCTTTTGCACCGTGCGTGAGCTTGTGCATTTGTGGAGTGGCTCCTGGTCTAGAGGCGAGCTCTCTCAGTGGTTATTTCAGGCGACGAGGCGCTATTCGCCACCAGTGCATGCCAAATTTGCCTATATGATACAAACTGGCAGGCGGCCTCCGGTCTTCACTATATTTGGGGTAGCGGAGCATTACCTGTCGCCGGTCTATCGAAGAACGCTTTTGAATGCGCTCAAGCTCGATTTCGGGCTGCAGAAAGTCCCCGTCAAACTTTGCTTTCGAAGTCACTAAGCACTTTGCGTAGAACGGGAACATACGCCAAGCGCATAGCTGTTGTGATCGACCGCAGTGAACGAACGCGCATTTGCGACCTTGGCTTCTATGAGCTCGTTGCGCTCGAATCGCTCGCTGGCATTGTAGTATGGCGGAATACATGTCGCACACTCTGGTTCGATATTTGTAAAGCGCTTTCGACGTAGATCAGAGACCGTGAATCATATGAAATATTGAGTTAAGATCAGAACAGAATCTAGGAGGCTCATCCAAAGAGGCGACGACTTTCACAGCAAAAGCGCATGCGTCGCCACTTGCCCTCTCTAAGCAGAGACATACGAGTTTCTAGCTGCTTGTTCGTATTGATATCGATGGCTGCCATGAAGGCCACAAGAAAGGAAGATATTTCGACAACATTGCTCGATTGTTGTTCAAATACACCATTCGAGATTCTGGGGTTTCCGATCGTTTCTCCAGCTTCTTGATAAGCATGCTAGATTCCAAGCTCGCCTACGCTTTACTGGATCCTTCGGAATGCTGGCGAGCTCTCTGCCCCGGGGTCGGATCCGCTTGCAATCCCACGACCCGACGTCATGGGTGACAATCTTGTCGATCGACGCAAGCTCCGCATACGAGCACCATGGCGTATTGGGCAATATTCCCGTTGCGACTTGCGCAAACCGCCGCATCGAATCCTTCTGCGATGACTCGCGGGCTGCTCTCGAATCAGTAGAGAACTTAACGAGCTGAGAACAGCATGATCGTGGACAAGCCGACGACGGCTGCAGGCTGCTCATCTTGCATCGCTTAACGCGATACCATCGAAACATACGCATCGCCATCTCCAACATTGCAACAAGTCATCGGCCATTCGCATCCGGTAGTGCAGCAAAAGCGGTGCGCTCTGCGGAACTGCCGCATAAATGAATGCGCAACCGATAGCTCGAAATCCGTGTGTGCATATTGAAGATAACGCATCTACGAGGTATGCAGTATTCTTGGGTTGCTTGCATGGTCATTCCGCGACAGCAGGTCTTCATGCGTTGTCGTTCCCTTCGATACAACGACTCTGCCCACACAGGAGCATCCTACACACCCCCTAGTGTGAATGGAGCACACGAGTCGCGAGCTAGCGCGCTCCATTCCTGTACATTGTTACCAAAAAGATAAGCTTTTCACTGGCATGTAGGGTAAATGGATAGCCCAATCTTACAGCTGCCTCCCAGCCTTTATCGACTGGCCGCCTGCTACCGCTCTGGGTTTCTCGTTCCATACTTCGAGCCGGAAGCGTATCCCCAGAAATCTGGTTCGTGTCAGTTCCTCGAATCTCGTTTTCTACATCGCACATTGTCCGACATTGGTGACAGCGTTTATGTCTCGGTTTCCGAACTCCTCTCGTTTACTGCCTCTGGTAGAGGTGATCAATGCAAGGATCATTCGAACTCGCGCCCTGTGTGCCAATACACTCCCGCCACCATCCCGAATCGCAAGCACCTTTTCCCGCCTATCTGCCCTGTTCTGTGCTCGCCCGTCGGCGAGAGCAGAATTTTTTGGTTTTCTTCCCGGCAACCGGGGATGACGGCCCTCAAAAATCCCCGACTTTCTTGTCAATACCTTTCGCCTAGACTATTAAATTCTCCGAGTGAACGCGCTTTGAATGCATCAGCTTAAAGTCGCGTAAAGCATTGGGCTACACGCACCTGAAGATGGAACGTACTTCAGTTGAATGCCAATAGTAAGCATTTTACGAACAAAATGGACTTGCGGATGCAGCGATCGCCAACGCATGTGGACTACCCCGGATGCGCGCTCTGCTACGTAAAGTGTGGTGTGCTATTTTGTCTCTTCTGGAAAAAAATATAATTATATCCATTTAGCGCCCATATCTTGCGCAAGACCGATGCGGGTTACGCGTCGTGCCGCGTCGCGCGGCGACGCTTTCTCCGGCAGTCGCCTCGTGCGACGAAGCGTGGATAGCTGTTTGTGCGTTTCTCAGCGACACCCATGGCGATCGTCTTGAACGAGGGAGAGTTTAGGTATATTCTCCGCATACTCAACACGAATATTGATGGAAAACAAAAAGTGGCGTACGCTCTAACGGCGATCAAAGGCATTGGCAGACGGTTTGCGAACTTGGTCTGCAAGAAAGCGGAAGTGGACCTTGGTAAACGCGCCGGGCAGCTCACTGACGAGGAAGTGGATCGCATCGTGACGATTATTCAGAACCCGCGGCAGTTTAAGATTCCGGACTGGTTTTTGAACCGGAGGAAGGACATCCGGGACGGCAAGTACCAACAGCTTGTGTCGAACAACTTGGACTTCAAGCTGCGCGAGGATCTCGATCGTATGCGAAAGGTCCGGCTTCATCGAGGCTTGAGGCACTTTTGGGGAATTCGTGTGCGCGGTCAGAAGACCAAGACAACCGGCAGACATGGCAAGACCGTAGGTGTATCCAAGACTCGAGCGTAGAAGCTTAACCGCGCGCCATTAGCTTGCGAGCCAGGCAGCTAATCAGCGAACGACACTTTGCTGGTATGGCGAGATCCGCGCTCGCACTACTCATCGTCAGCGTTGACCTGGCTTGTGCGCCAAGTATGGTTACATGAACACTTGCATGATAGAAAGCCGCGAGAAGCTGGTTATCACCCGTGTCCCTGTCCGTCATGGTCGCCTGCATGCCTCGTGAGCATTCGACCTCGGCCGACACTTCACACCGAAGGGCTTACTGGTTCAGTGTAATGTTCGTCGAGCTCTGCAAGGGTCCCCCGCCCAAAGGGTCCTCGACGAGCCTTACTTTTTCCTGCAGTTTGATGGGTGAGCACTTTCATAGCGTTGATGATAGATGTTTTTGCAGAACAGTGGCGCAGGTGCCTTCCACCATACTCAAGTTGGAGACGCACACCCACACATGGTAATCGGAGCGAGAACCGTTCAGATTTGAGAACTTTGTGCCTGGAAATTTTTCGCGTTCCTCGCAGCTCGGTTGTCTGCATCTCAAAAGTCTACGACGCAGATACCCGAGGCTGCCAAAGACCCTCGCTTACGCGACGCGTCCAACAAGATCGGACCGAGCTCTGGGCGTATTGCACTGTAAAAGGCGCATCGATGACAGGCGGACGAAGGCACTCTGCAGCAGATGGAGTTCGTGGCTGCGCCACTTGGTCTAACGGGTACTTGATATGTATCCTAGTCTCGAGTGCGTTTCGATTGTCTCAGCGTTCCGTGGTACCCGAATCTAAAGTTTTCATCTGTTGCTCTTGCCAGTCGTCGCGCTAGAATCAGAACGCAAAGTTCTGCAGCATGTCTATCCGCAAGCACTTTCTGTACTTGTTTGTTTTCTCGCAGGTATCCTACGAACGGAATGTATCCTGCAGATTGGCCAGAGGTCCCAGAAACTGCTGATGCTGTCGCTTCTAGCTTGCGAGAGATGCGCACGCGTCTGCAAGCCAGTGATTCTGCGATGAGCAGGTGTATGGAGCACGCTCCCCGAAGTCGTAATGCTGGAAATCTTGCAAGTAAAGTACAAGTTATCCAAGCTGGTTTTTCACGACTGTCTCCTCGCCAATCCATCGTACTTCATAGGTTAAACGAGAAAGTCTACCAAACATGCCACCGGGGCTTGGGTTTCCGCACCACTGATACGAACGGCGATAAAGAGGCTCTGATGGACAAAGGAACATGCACGCTTCCACGAAAGACCATCATACGTTGAGCAAAACACAATCGATTTCGTACTGAAACGCGAATGCACCTTAACGTAGTGACGGGTTTCCGTCCCACTCGATGATACTACATTTCGGGGAATTGGTAGACCTGTAAACTGGTACTCAAGGACAGGCGATCCGCTGTTCGGAAAGAAGAGACAAGAGAGCATTCCAAAGGTATCAGCCCGAGCGCCGATGCTATTATATGCCCGCCAACAAGTCGCCTGCAAGGCAGCTTTCTTCGAAACGTCACCCTTCGCGCTCGCATGCGCTTCCGTGCTGGTGCTAGGTAACGTCTATGTGCATCTCTCAAATGCGTCTCATGAGTAGGCAACGGAGACTAGCGATGGGATGCCCGGCGTGGTTGCGTTTTCTCTCTGCTCCAGTCTGGTCGAAAGCGTCTTCTCCGTTGTCATACAAC
>Ga0123519_10015816_pt1 | contig 10550 bp, 18 predicted proteins | sample YelNatPaOPRAMG02_FD_87396 | JGI IMG/M metagenome (GOLD analysis project Ga0123519, IMG submission 87396) | Hot spring microbial communities from Yellowstone National Park - Yellowstone National Park OP-RAMG-02 (version 2) | ecosystem: Environmental > Aquatic > Thermal springs > Hot (42-90C) ...
CCCGCGTTCGTCATCTATAATCTGAGCGTATATGTTTGCGAGACTCCTAAATACATTGAGCCTCGGTCGTTCGGCGGTTCCGCTTACTTTCTTTCGAACCCGTCTATGCCGCTTCTCTCGCAAAAGTTGCTTGCGGTCCATCTAGACTCCTCACTATATCAACTATGTTAAACGCAAAAGGGATTAGATCTCTCGCAATCGGTAGCACTGAGGCCAAAGAAGATTCTTCACCCTCGAGGCTACTTCTTAGCGCCCGCCTTACCGGCTTTTCCAGCCTTTCGGCGAACATACTCACCAGCGTAACGGATTCCCTTACCCTTGTAAGGCTCGGGAGGCTTAACAGCCCTAATCTCAGCCGCCTGCTGGCCTACAACCTCTTTGTCAATGCCCTTAACGAGGACAAAAGGCATCCTTGCAACTTGGCCTGACACCACAAACCCAGCTCTGGTATCCGTTCCAACTTCGAACTCGATCCCAGGTTTGGGCTCTATAACAACGGGATGCGAATAGCCAACGCTGAGCACAAGGTTGTTACCCTGCATTTCTGCCCGGTAACCCACTCCGAGCACGTCCAAGCGCTTTTCGTATCCCTGTGTTACGCCAACGATCATATTGTTGATCAGAGTCCTAGTCAGACCGTGTAGCGCTCGATGCTCACGGTCATCTGAGGGCCTCTCGCAAATGATCTTATTGTCCTCGATCCGGACGCTTATACAGGGCGCAAGCTTTCGCGAAAGGGTTCCCTTGGGACCCTTTACGATCAACTCACCATCTTTCTGAGTTACTTCTACGCCGTCCGGCAACGGTATCGGCAATTTGCCTATCCTACTCATAGCAACCTCACTACCAAACGTAGCAAAGAACTTCACCACCGATGCCTAGCTTGCGGGCTTCTCGATCGGTCATAACGCCTTTCGACGTACTCAGGATTGCTATCCCCAGACCTCTCAACACCCTAGGCACCTTGTCTCGCTTCGCATACACTCGCAGCCCGGGCTTAGATACCCGTTTGAGATTGGTTAAAACCTTCTCGCGCTTCGGACCGTACTTCAGCTCAATTCTAGCAGTCGGGAACTTGGCGTCCTTCAAAATCTCATAGCCTTTAATAAAGCCTTCGTCCCGCAGAATACGAAGAATCTCTATGTTAAGCCTCGAGGCTGGCACATCAACAGTCTCGTGGTTTGCCATATTCGCATTTCGAATCCTCGTCAGCAGGTCCGCAATAGGATCGGTTACGTTCATTCGGATCCTCCGTTAACTGGATACACCCGCACTTTACGTGCGGCAAGTCGTGCTAACTACCAGCTCGCCTTTCTCACACCGGGAATCAGCCCACGATGTGCCATCTCACGGAAGCAGATACGACATAGACCAAATCGGCGAATGTAACCTCTTGGTCTTCCACATACCCCGCAACGGTTGTATCTGCGCACCTTGAATTTCGGCGGCCGTTTCTGCTTTTCAATTAAACACTTCTTTGCCACTGGTTACTCCTCTTTGCGAGCTCTCTCAGCCTCTGCGATTATCGTTTGTGCCACATTAGGAGGCACTTCTTCGTAATGCGAAAACTTAGCAGAAAACTTGCCCCGTCCGCGAGCGATGGAGCGCAAATCTATTGAGTAGCGTTGTATCTCCGCCTGCGGAACATGGGCTCTAATCTTTTGTCGACCACCACCAAGCGGCTCCATCCCAAGAACTCTACCCCGCTTGGAGTTTAGGTCGCCTATCACATCGCCCATAAATTCCTCGGGCACAATTATTTCCATCTCGTAGATCGGTTCCAAAAGAACTGGATTAGCCTTCTCCGCCGCTGCGCGAAAGGCGAGTCTTCCAGCCAATTGGAACGCCAAGTCAGACGAGTCCACTGTGTGGTAGCTACCATCGTAGCACACCGCCCTGACGTCTACCACTGGATATCCCGCCAGAATTCCCTGGCTCATTGCATCCCTAATCCCTTTATCCACAGACGGGATAAACTGCCGAGGGATCGCGCCTCCCACAATTTGATCAACAAACTCATAGCCACTGCCTCTGGGCAAAGGCTCGAGCCGAATCCAACAGTCGCCAAATTGCCCGCGTCCACCGGTCTGCTTTTTGTGACGACCCTGAGCTTCAGCCGTCGTCGTGATAGTCTCTCTATATGGGACTTTCGGGGTCTCCGTTTCAACCTCGACGCCAAACTTACGCTTCAGGCGTTCGACCATTATGTCGAGCTGTGTTTCTCCAAGACCACGAATCAATGTCTGTCCGATTTCCTGATCTCGATAAGTCTGGAAAGTTGGGTCCTCCTCAGCAAGCTTCTGTAATGCCGGTCCCAATTTGTCTTCATCAGCCTTTGTCTTAGCCTTTACCGCAAGAGAGTAAACCGGCTCCGGAAACTCAATCGATTTCAGAATAATTGGGTGCGCCTTATCGCAAAGAGTATCTCCGGTCGCGGTTTCCTGAAGTTTCGCAACCGCACCAATATCGCCAGCCCCAATTTCCGGGGTTGGAATCTGGTTCTTGCCTTGTATGAAATATATCTGACCTACACGTTCTTCCCGCTCTTTATTAGCGTTGTAAACGTGCGAATCAGAACGTATGGAACCCGAAAATACCCGGAAGTACGTAAGCTTTCCCACATAAGGATCAGCCATTGTCTTAAATACGAGAGCACAGAACGGATCGTTCGGCGCCCTGGTTTCTTCGGTCCCGCTAGGATTAACACCCTTTACAGGCGGAACCGACGCAGGTGAAGGCACGCTCGAGATGATGAAATCGAGCAAAGTGTCCACACCTACCATCTTCATTGCCGATCCGCACAATACCGGCACAACTTTACCAGCCCTCAAACCCATCTCCAAGCCCTTGGCGATCTCCTCGTCGGTCAACGTGCCCTCGTCGAAGTATTTCTCCATCAGGCTGTCGTCCATTTCGGCGACAGACTCTATGAGAGCCTCGCGCATTTTTGAGATCTGGGCTTGCATTTCAGCAGGCATATCGACAGATACAATCTTGCCGTTGTCCCATTGGTATGCCTTGTGAGTAAGGAGATCTACCACCCCGACGAACTTATCTTCTGCCCCAATCGGCAGCTGCAGCGGCGCCACGCTCGTACCAAATCTCTGCCGCAATGCTTCCAAAGTACGATAGAAGTCGGTGTTCTCCTTCTCGAGTTTATTAACGAAGAACAGCTTTGTAATCCCAGCTTCTGTCGCTAGATCCCAAGCCGTTTCCGTGCCGACGTCGATCGAACCGGTACCATCAACAACTAGTAACGCTGCCTCTACGGCACGCATCGCGCCGATCACGTCGCCCACGAAATCTGGATAGCCCGGCGTGTCAATCAGGTTGACCTTAGCACCCTTCCACTCACAAGGCAAAACTGAAAGGTTAATACTGATTTTGCGCTGGACCTCTTCGGGGTCAAAGTCTCCAGTCGATGTTCCGTCATCCACGCGACCCAACCGGCTTATCGCACCAGCGGTGTAAAGCATCGCTTCCGCCAGCGATGTTTTGCCGGTTCCCCCGTGACCTACTAATGCAACGTTTCTTATTGATTCAATTGGATACTTCTTCATACGGTCAGACCTCTTTGAACGGCAGCCCCAAAAGCTTCAGGAGCGCCCTACCCTCCTCGTCGGTCTTTGCAGTCGTGCAAATAGCTATATTCATTCCCCTGGCACGATCGATCTTGTCATAATCGATCTCAGGAAATACCAGTTGCTCTTTCAGACCCATACTGAAATTCCCGCGCCCATCAAACGAATCAGGCGGTATGCCCTGGAAGTCTCTAACTCTCGGTAAAACCACATTGAAAAGCCTATCTAGGAACTCATACATCATCGCACCCCGAAGGGTCACCTTGCACCCGATTCGCATCCCCTTTCGAATCTTGAAATTCGAAATGGACTTCCTGGCTTTCGTAACCGCCGGCTTTTGACCAGTAATGAGTGCCAGGTCATTCATCGCTGCGTCAAGCAATCGCGGATCTTGCGCCGCTTGCCCGACGCCCATACTAACAACAACCTTTGTAACGCGCGGCACCTGCATAATGTTCTTATACTCAAATTGCTTCATCAGTGCCGGCACAACTTCGTTTCTATATTTGTCTTTAAGTCTAGGCATTAGTCGTTACCCTACACCTGCCAAGTATGAATCCTAAATCTGCAACCAGAATACTTAATACCTACTAAATCCAACACGCACTAGGCGTCGATAAGTTCACCACATTTCTTACACTTTCGAACTGTTTCGCCATCCTGAGTACGAGTCTTAGCAATGCGCGTTTCTTTATTGCACTTGGGACAAATCAGCATCACCTTGCTCACGGAAATGCCCAGCGGCACCATCATCTCGCCCAACTGTTGCCTGATCATTGCCCGCGACGTGGCTGACCTGGGCTTCTGATGACGTGTTACAATATTTACCCCATCCACAATGACCTTGCCTTCTTTCGGCAACGCTTGTATTACTTTGCCTCGCTTGCCTTTGTCCTTGCCGGCAAGCACAATAACTTCGTCTCCCTTTTTGATTTCCAGTTTCCCTTCAAAAGTCGGTTTTGGCTGTCTACCCATCTAAGCCTCTCCCAAACTGCCCAGTCGGACCAGCTACCTAGGTATAGTCGTATCCGCTAGCCCATACTCTCACTACAAAACCTCAGGCGCTAGCGATATTATCCTCATAAATCCCTTTTCTCGAAGCTCTCTAGCTACCGGTCCGAACACCCGGGTTCCCCTGGGCTCATTAGCGTTGTTTATAATGACCGCGGCATTGTCATCAAATCGCAATACCGACCCATCCGGACGTTGAATATCGTTCTTCGTCCGGACCACGACCGCTCGAACAATATCGCTTTTCTTCACCGCACCACCCGGCGTGGCTTGCTTAACGGCACCAATTATGATGTCTCCCACGCTCGCATAGCGCGCATTAGAGCCCTTTAGCACGCGGATGCACATTATCTCCCGGGCTCCAGTATTATCTGCAGCTCTAAGTCGAGTATAAGGCTGTATCATCGCTCTTCCCTTTTACTTGGCCTTTTCGATAATCCGGCACACACGCCAGCGTTTTTCTTTCGAAAGCGGCCTAGTCTCCATAATCTCCACAACATCCCCTACGCCGCATTCGTTGTTTTCGTCGTGAGCTTTGAACTTCGTCGTCCGCCGCATAATCCGCCCATATAACGGATGCCTAACTAAAGTATCTATGGCGACCACGACGGTCTTATCCATTTTGTCGCTCACAACCCGCCCGATTCGAACTTTGCGTCTGCCTCTTTGTTTAGTCGTCATCGCTTGCTATCTCCCACTCTGTCCGGCCCGACGCAGCCGCATCTCGGTGAGTATGCGAGCCACGTTCTTCCTCGCCATTTTGATAGCGTGAGGATTGTCCAGCTGCTTGAGGGCTAGCTGCTGCCTCAGCTTGTACAACCCCTCACGTTCCTGCTTGAGCATTGACTCAAGCTCTGGCTCTGTTGCTTCTTTTACCTTTTTTCGAAACTCAGACTGTCTCACAGATATCGCCCTGCTCTTTTCTAGTTACAAATCTTGTTTTTATCGGCAGTTTATGAGCTGCCAATCTCATAGCTTCCTTTGCAAGTTCTTCGGAAACCCCGCTTACCTCAAAAAGCATTCTACCGGGTCTCACAACAGCAACCCAACCCTCCGGGTTACCCTTGCCGCCACCCATACGAGTTTCCGCGGGCTTGCGGGTATATGGTTTATCCGGAAATATACGGATCCAAACCTGTCCGCCTCTTCTAATGTGACGCGTTATCGCCACGCGAGCTGCCTCAATTTGGTTTGCAGTAATCCATGCGGCCTCCAATGCCTGCAATCCGTATTCCCCAAAATCAACCTTGTTACCGGCAGTCGCAACCCCCTTCATTGAGCCGCGCTGCTGTTTTCTGTACTTGGTTCTTCGTGGCATCAGCATAGCTGACTACTCTCCCTAACTAAGATCCAGCTTCAGACCCCTCTTGGACTTGCTGCTGTCGCCCGGACGATTCACGGTTCGAAGCCCGCACCCGCCTGGGTCTTCTGGCGATCTGTTCTTCTATTGACTCCTCGCGTTGGGCACCAGGCAAAACATCGCCCTTGTAAATCCAAACCTTAACCCCAATGTTGCCGTAGGTAGTCTTAGCTTCCGTAAAACCATAATCGATATCAGCTCTCAAAGTGTGCAGCGGTATTTTCCCTGCCTTTTCACCATCAACACGCGCCATTTCAGCACCAGCAAGCCGTCCCGCAACCCTGATTTTTATGCCTTTCGCACCCATTCGCATCGTGCGCAGAACAGCCTGCTTGCACGCACGCTTATACGAAATCCTCTTCTCTATCTGCTGAGCAATTGACTCTGCAACCAGCTGAGCATCGAGCTCAGGCGTGCGAATCTCCTGAACGTTTACGACAACCGTTTTCCCACCTGTTAACTTCTCGAGGTCTTCGCGTATGTCGTCAATTCCCCGGCCTCCCCGGCCGATTATAATTCCCGGCTTCGCAGCCCAAATTGTAACTTTCACCCGGTTCGCAGCTCGTTCAATCTCGATCTTCGAGACACCAGCTGCATATAAGCTCTGCTTTAGGAACTTCCTGATCTTGTGGTCCTCCAGCACTAATGCCGCGAACTCGCGATCATTGGCGAACCATTTGCTGTCGGGCTCGCGAATTATTCCAACTCTCAGCCCAATTGGATTTACCTTCTGTCCCAACTACTCGCCTCCTTTGCCTTCAGAATCAGCTTCAGGCGACACAGCTTGTTCCCCTGCTTGGGTCTCGATCGGCTCGGAAGTCACAGGCTTTTCCGCCTCTGCCTCTGCCTCGACACGTTCGACCTGTTCTTTGCTATCACCAGGCTTCGTAGGCTGCGCCTTACCAGCCGCGACTTCCGCACGTTTGCCAACAGTAGTCTTAGCAGCTACTGGCTTCTTCCGACCCTTAATTTCTGGCTTGGGCTCGGTTTCTTCGACTGCTATCGTAATGTGACTCATTCTCTTGATAATCCTATAACCTCGCCCCATTGGAGCGTATCGCAGCCGCTTCATAATGTTAGGTCCGCCGTCTACGAAAGCACGGGAGATTCTGAGATTATCTGGGTCCATATGGAAATTGTTCTCCGCATTTGCCATTGCGGACCTAACAACCTTTTCCACCAGCCGGGCCGCACGGTTCGGCGTATATCGCAGAATAGCTAACGCCTCGCGAACGTGCTTACCCCTAATAGCATCTACTACCAGCCGGGCTTTCCTCGGAGAAGTTCGTACGTAACGCGCCCGTGCAATAGCCTCCATGGAATCTAGCCTCCCGAACGTTACTTCAAGGCTGTCGAACGTTCAGTATGATGGCCGTGGCCTCTGAACGTTCTGGTCGGCACAAATTCACCTAGCTTGTGACCGACCATATTCTCGGTTATGTAAACCGGAACATGTCTCCGCCCGTCGTGAACAGCAATCGTATGTCCAATCATCAACGGCAAGATGGTGGAGCGCCGCGACCAGGTTTGGATGATCCTCTTTTCACCGCGTGCATTCATCTGCTCAATTTTCTTGACAAGCTTTGGATCTGCATATGGTCCTTTTTTAATAGATCTCGGCATTAACCGTCCTCCTACTTGCCGCGCCGTCTCACAATGAGTTTATCTGATGGTTTTTTCTTCCTAGTCTTAGTTCCATGTGCCGGTTTACCCCACTTTGACATCGGGGTCTTCCGACCAACTGGCGACTTACCTTCTCCTCCACCATGTGGGTGATCCCTGGGCGTCATCGCCACACCTCTTACTGCAGGCCTTCTACCCAGCCATCGCGAGCGCCCAGCCTTTCCAAGAGAGATATTCTCGTGTTCGACGTTTCCAACCTGACCAACGGTCGCCTTGCATTCCGCAAGCACATTTCTTATCTCGCCTGAAGGCAGTCGCAGTTGGACATATTTACCTTCCTTGGCCATAATTTGGGCACCAGCGCCAGCACTGCGAACAATTTGACCTCCCTTGCCTGGTTGGAGCTCAATATTGTGAACGATAGTGCCCAATGGAATGTTTGCCAACGGTAGACAATTACCTGGTTTGATATCGGCGTCACTGCTAGACACAACGGTATCGCCGACATTCAAACCTAAAGGCCAAAGGATGTACCTTTTTTCGCCATCCACATACTGGATTAGCGCAATCCGAGCCGAACGGTTTGGGTCATATTCAATAGCCACGCACCTGCCGGGCACGCCAATCTTATCGCGTTTGAAATCTATAACGCGATACATCCTCTTGTGGCCGCCACCCTGGTGGCGCACTGTTACACGACCCTGATTGTTGCGGCCACCTTTTTTCTTGAGCGGGCGCAACAGGCTCTTTTCCGGTTCCTCCTTAGTTATCTCCTCAAAGGTAGAAACCGTCTGGTACCGAAGTGTCGGCGTTATGGGTTTGTATGTCTTTATAGCCATTCGTTAGGCTCCCTCAAATATCTGTATCCTCTGACCTGGTTTCAGTGTAACGTAAGCCTTTTTCATACCGCCAGTTTTACCTTCGAATCTACCTAGGCGTTTTGTCTTCGGCTTAACGTTGATAGTATTAACCTTTACGACCTCAACACCATAAATCTGCTCGATAGCCTGCGCAATCTCTATCTTGTTCGCGTCCGGGTCAACTTCAAAAGCGTACTTCCCAAGGGACGCTAAGCCCATACTCTTCTCAGTAATCAAGGGCCTTTTGATTATTGTATAAGCGTCCTTCATGACCCGAACACCTCCTGCAATCTCTCAGCAGCAGCCTGCGTCATTATTATTTTCTCTGCGTTCAAGATCTCGCGAACGCTTACAGCAGGCGACAGTCGTAGCTCAACGCCCGGGATATTGCGCGCAGACAATCTGATTTCATCGCTTATCTTATCAAGAATGATCAGCGTTCTCCCAAAAGCCTCCACGCTGTCTAGGAAAGCTGCCATTGACTTCGTGCTTATCTTATCAAGCTTGATTTCATCCACTATGACAACTGCACCCTCTGCGAACTTCGCCGAAAGAGCTGATCGTACCGCTCCACGTCGCATCTTTTTAGGTAGCAGTTTTTCATAAGACCGCGGATGTGGTCCGAACACGACACCGCCATGAGTGTAGTGAGGAGCGCGAATCGAGCCCTGGCGCGCACGGCCGGTACCCTTTTGTCGATAAGGCTTTCTTCCTCCGCCGCGAACTTCTCCCCGTGTCTTGGTATCGGCTGTCCCTTGCCGTTTGTTCGCCTCTTCGGTGACGACCGCTTGGTGCATCAAAGCAATATTCGGCTCGACCTCAAAAACCTCAGGCTTCAGCTCGATGTCTCCGACGGTCTCACCCGCCATATTGCGTACACTGACCTTAGCCATTGAGCTACCCTCCGATCACCTGGCGAGTAATGGTTACCAGACCGCCGGTCGCTCCGGGCACCGCACCCTTGATAAGAATCAAGTTGCGACTAGCATCGACTCGGTGCACCGTCAGCCCTCTCTGCGTTACTCTCCGGGCTCCCATATGTCCGGGACGCCTCACACCCTTGAATGTACGAGCTGCGTCGGTTGCTCCTGCCGACTGGGGCTTGCGGTGAATCATCGATCCGTGTGTCATAGGTCCACCACGAAAATGGTATCTCTTAACCGCACCCGCGAAGCCCTTGCCTTTCGATATACCACTAACCTTGACGATCTCGCCTGGACTGAAAATGTCTGCCCGGATTTCTTGTCCGACTTGTACGTCGTCGATACTTTCCGCTGGAACCTCTCGCAAGTAGCGCTTCGGAGGCGCTCCAGCTCTAGCCAAATGCCCCCTGATGGGCTTGTTAAGCCTCGATTCCTTAATATCTCCAAAGCCCAGCTGTACGGCCTGGTAGCCGTCACGTTCCACAGTCCTTATCTGGGTGACCACGCAGGGTCCTGCCTCGATAACGGTAACAGGCACAAGTCGTCCCGTTTCGTCGAAAACCTGCGTCATCCCCAGTTTTTTTCCTAATATTCCGTCGACCATTCTACATTCCCCTGGCGCGGCAAATTTGCCTGTCCATCAACCACATGCTCAGCAAATGTCTCTGCCGGCTACTTAGCTAACTATGGTGAGCTCTACAACTTAATCTCTATGTCTACGCCACTCGGTAGGTCTAAACGCATCAGCGCATCGATAGTTTTCGGACCGGGGTTTAGAATGTCTATGAGCCTCTTGTGTGTCCTAATTTCAAAATGTTCCATTGACTCCTTATCGATGTTAGGTCCCCGGTTCACGCAGTAGATATTCTTCTCAGTGGGCAAAAGCACTGGACCCGAGATGCGAGCACCTGTGCGACGAACCGTATCTACAATACGCTCGACGCTCTGGTCCAATACCTTGTGATCAAATGCCCTAAGCCTGATCCTTACTTTATCCTTGCGCATACGTTGCTCCCCTGCAAGTTACCTACCGAACAGCACTCGACTATTCAGCCTTATTACCGGCAATTCTTAATCAATCACTTCGGAGACGACTCCGGCTCCGACAGTGCGACCACCTTCGCGAATAGCAAAGTTCAAACCCTGCTCCAACGCTATCGGGTATATCAACTCAGCACTGATCTCCACATTA
>Ga0123519_10015821_pt1 | contig 10548 bp, 9 predicted proteins | sample YelNatPaOPRAMG02_FD_87396 | JGI IMG/M metagenome (GOLD analysis project Ga0123519, IMG submission 87396) | Hot spring microbial communities from Yellowstone National Park - Yellowstone National Park OP-RAMG-02 (version 2) | ecosystem: Environmental > Aquatic > Thermal springs > Hot (42-90C) ...
GAGGATATTGCGCGGGGGACGGTGGCAGGGCTGAAGCGGCTGGGTTATGAGGTGATTAATTTGGGGTCGGACCGGCCGGTGGTGCTGCGGGAGGCGCTGCGGATGATCGAGGAGCGGATGGGGAAGAGGGCGGAAATCCGCTGGGAGGCGGCGCACGCGGCGGACATGCGCGCGACGTGGGCGGAGATTGGCAAAGCGCGGGACCTATTGGGCTGGCAGCCCCGGACGGGGCTGACGGAAGGGCTGGGCGAGCTGGTGCAGTGGTACCGCCAGTGGGCTGCGGGGCCCAACGTAAAGTCGCATGCAGCCACTTAGTAGAGCGGTTCTCGGGAGCAGGCTGGGCCGTGCTGGGCTGTGGGCCGTGCTCTCGCATGTTGCCAGCGAGGGAGCGCGTCTGATCCGGGTGCTGGTGTTGGCCCGGCTCTTGGCTCCGCACGACTTCGGTCTTATGGGCATAGCCTCCCTGGTTCTTGCCTGCGTCGAGGTGTTCACGGAGCCCGGCCTTAACACTGCGCTGATCCAGCGCCGGGGCGACATCCGGCCGTTTCTCGATTCTGTTTTCACTATCAACGCAACTCGGGGCGCGGCTGTGTCCCTCTTGAGCGCCGCGCTAGCCCCAATGGCGGCGGCTTTTTGGGATGCACCACGGGCTGCCTGGGTGATCGCAGCAGCCGGGGCGGTCGTCTTTGTCAGAGGTCTCTCCAACCCCGCCACGGTGTATCTCATTAAGGATTTGAATTTCCGGGCCGTGTTTTGGTGGAATCTGGGCGACACCGGTGCCGCTTTATGCACTGCTGTGGCTTGCGGGCTTTTGTGGCACAATGTATGGGCGCTGGTGGCTTCGGCGATTGTCGGTCAGGCGGTGCGCACCGCTCTCTCCTACCGCTTGCACCCGTTCCGTCCGAGGTTGCGCTTCGACTGGAGCCAATGCCGCAACCTGCTGCCCTTCAGCAGGTGGGTGATGGCAACCAATATCGTCGTCTACCTGGGGCTCCGTGCAGACAGCGCTCTCGTTGGCAGATGGATTGGCGTTGGGGCCCTTGGCCTTTACGAGATGGCGAGCCGTATCGCATCCGTTCCGCGGGAAACGCTAACTGCCGTGGCGGCCGAGGTCGCTTTCCCGGCTTTGTCGGCCCGGCAGGAGCAGGCCAAAGCGATGCGCGGGGTGTTTATTCGAATTTGGGTTCCGTTGCTATTGGCCAACGCCGCGGCCGCATTCATCATGGTTGTTTTCCCCCAGACGCTGCTGCGCATCCTCGCAGGCAAGAAATGGTCAGGCTCGGCTGAAGTTCTCGGAATCTTGGCGGTGGCCCAGTTTCTCCGCGCGGCAGCCGTGTTGCCCACGCACTACTTCTATGCAGCCGGCCGGCCGAATCTCACGTTCTATGTCAACCTTGTGCGGGCGGGCGTGCTTGTTGTTTCGCTTGGCCCCTTGGCGCGCTCCTTTGGGCTGAACGGCGCCGCGCTCGCTTCCCTTGCGGGGGCCTCTGCGATGACGCTCGCCTGGGCGATTCCGTTTCTTCAAAGCTGGCGGGCTGCCGCGGCCATTAATACCACGGGGACCTTCAAGGACGGGGTCGTTTGTGAAGAGAGCCGTTGATGCGGGATAGTGGGCACAGTGCCCTGCCGCTGGCTTCGCCCAAGGATCACATGTCCCTTGCCACCCGGTTTGCGACTTGTGTTGTGGCGACGGTTCTCCCGAAAGCCGCCTGACGTATAGACTGACCCTCTCTGTGCCGGGCTATGGTGCAGGATATCCAGTGACGCGAAGCATGCACATCTTGCGATGGGTACGTTCAGCCGCTGCTCTGTAGACCGGTTCATCACGGAGAACTCAACGGATGCGCGAGTTCTCGACCTGGGCTGTGGGCGGGGGCCGTACGCCAGCCACTTTGCAAACCGGGTGGGCTGCGATATCAAGCCATCTCCGGCGGTCCACGTGGTGGCGGACGCCGAGGCCCTACCATTCGGCGCAGGCGTGTTTGACATGGTGCTCTCGACTGAGATGCTGGAGCACGTTCCCAATCCGCAGCGGGCGGTGGCCGAGATAGGGAGGGTTCTGCGGCCCGGAGGCAGGCTGGTCTTGACGACGCGGTTCCTATACCCCATTCATTCGGAACCGATCGATTACTACCGGTTCACGCGGTATGGCCTTCTCCATCTCTTTAGCGGCTGGCAGCTAGAGAGGCTGAGTGAGGACACCAGTTCGCTTGATACTGTACTTCAGCTTGCCGAGCTGTTAACCAGTTCCTGGTCAAAGTCGCTGCGCTGGCCGGCAAAAGCATGTCTTCGGGCGGTCCACTGGGCTGCGGGCCGCTTGGTAACGGACCACGGGGTGAGCCCTGTTGCTTGCATGGCAACCGCCGGCTACCTGCTTGTGGCACGCAAGCTCCAGTAGTGACGGTGGGTGCGCCGGGGCTTTCTCGAGCGAGGAGGCTGTGCTGCATGAGACCCGCGATTGCGATAGACCATGCCGCACTCCAAGAGCAAGAATACTCGTTCCCCTACCACTTCATCCCGGAGTTACGCAGCGACGGGTCCGTCGTGCTGGCAAAGAGCTTGGCTTGGGGGCTTGAATACCTGACGTACTTTACCTTCGTGCGCGATACCGTGTTATCCCTGCGCCCGGCCAGTTTGCTCGATGTGGGGTGCGGCGACGGCCGTCTGCTCAAGAGTTTGGAGGGGAAAGTTCCTCGGCTTGTGGGGCTGGAGGTGTCGCATCGTGCAGCTCTCTTCGCGAGAGCGCTGTGTGACGGCGCTGCAATCGTTGAAGGACCACTTGACACTCTCGAAGAGAAGTTCGACGTTGTTACTTCTGTTGAAGTGCTCGAGCATCTGCCGGACGACGAAGTGGTGGGATTCCTGGGCGCCATTCGGCGGCGGGTGAAACCACGAGGCATCGCGATATTCTCTGTACCGTCGACGTTGCGGCCGCTGAATCCGAAACATTTCCGGCATTACTCCGAGCGAACCCTTCGTGAGACTCTGAGTCAACATTTCGCTATCGGTCAAGTACAGTGGCTCTACCGTCCGTGCCCGATTGAGGTTTTGCTGCGCACAATCCTTTGCAACCGTTCATTTGCCTTGCAAAACCGCACTTTAGGGAAGCTGATTTGGAGACTCCATCGGCGTTGTTGCTATCGTGCGGAGCCGGGATTCGGCACGCATATGGTGGCCGTGTGTAAGCTTCCATGATATTGTCACTTGCCACAATATCAATACCGTGGTAAGACCGTCGGAATTCAAGAGCGCGTCTGAGAGGGATACCTCGTCCGCATTAGAACGTCTAAAGCCGCGTGACAATACTTTACGCTACAAGTGAGTTTCTTGAGCAGCCCACGGCTCCAACGCACCATGTTATGTGCGCGTGCGAGGCTTTTGCAGAACACGGCAACGACGTAATTCTACTTCACCCCGGACACCCGATTCACACGGAGGAGCCTCTGCCCATCCTAGCTGAGAGGACCTGCTGGTGGCCCAGAATTCGAGGAGGCTTCCGGGTTTTTGAGAGGACATTTGCGCGAAGTCTCGCGAACATAGAGCGCTGCTGCGAGGTCGATGTGATTTACCTTAGAGTCTCACCGAGCCGGTTCGTTGCCAAGCGGCTCCGTGACGCTGCTGCCGTTAAAGTCGTGGAAGTGAACGGGGCCGAGGTGTTCCGCTCGCCGAATTTTATAGGCTTAGCGGAGTCAGCCGACTTGATCTTAGTGGACTCGGATGCCGTAAAAGAAATGCTGGCGTCGTTGGGAGCAACGCTGCGCAACAAAATCGCCGTGCATTTCAACTCGGCTGCGGACACACGACGCTTTTACCCGAAAGAAACGGCGCACTGCCGCAGATTGTTGCAACTGCCGCAGAACGCCTTTCTCATTGCGAACGTATCGACATTCCAGCCTCATCACGACTTCTCAACGCTGATTCGAGCGTTTCGTAAGGTCGCGTCGGTTCTTCCGAACGCACATCTGATGTTCTTAGGCCATGGGCCGAGGTATGAAGAAGTGCGCCTGGAGATAGCGGACCTGCGCGAACAAGGACGTGTATCTATGCACGGCAGTGTACCGATCCTAGCGTTGCCTACATATATCTGTGCGGCTGATGTATGTATAAATCTATTCACTCCAGCGAAGCTTGTCGAGGGCAATCTGAAAGCGCAGAAGTTGTATGATTATCTTGCCTGTGGGCGGCCCGCAATTGAGGCCGTGGATTTTCAATGTGAGCTCCCGACTTGGGCCCGCGAAGGGCTGTTCTTGGTCCCGGCCGCCTCTGCGGACGAGGTCGCAAAGGCGATCCACGCTATAGCAGCGGATCAGGAGGAGGCCAGCGCTCGTGCGCGGCGGGCGCGCGATTGGGTCGTGCGGAATCGGTCCTGGTACGAAGTTACCGAAATTACGTTGGAACACATTCGGCGTGTTATGGGTCATAATGAGCATGTTGACGGTCGAGGTAAAGGAGGCTTCGCGTGATGGGAATTCAGCCGCGCGCGGTAATGGTAGGGGCTGGCCCCACGGCTTTTCTAGTTGCTGTGCCCTCGGATCATGGCAGAGGACAATGTACTTCTGCTGTCCGCTGAATTCCGACAGGAAATCATCGCGCTTGTGAACTAGCAATGCCAGATGCCGACGGCGCACCGACGCTGTTCTCTTTCGACTACCCGCCGAATGACGGGGGGATTGCCCGGTTGTGCTCGGAGATCGCGAGCGGTCTAGCCAGGGCTGGGGTGAAGTTGCAAGTCTTGTCACAACTCCCGCCGGACGGGACCCAAACACCCCCGCCGGTCGGCCGGGAAGTCCGCGTCACCAGCCGCCGGCCGTGGCGAGAGTTTTGTGCTTGGCGCGAGCTATTGAGGCTCCACGGCCAGGGACCCGTGCTTTGCGGCATCTGGTACCCCGAGGGGCTGCTGGCGCTGCTGGCAGGCCTCCGGTCGCTGGTGATCCTGGCGCATGGGTCCGAGCTCATGCCGGCCCGCGCCTTCTGGAGGCGCGGAATCTGGCGTTGGCTGTGCCGGCGAGTGTGCCAATCGGCAGATTTGGTGGTTGCCAACAGCGGGTACACACAGCGTTTGGTTTTGAGGGTGGCGCCCAGGGCAAGGGTGGCCGCTGTTCCTTTGGGCGTCGACCCCTTACGGTTCCGTCCCGGCGATAAAGAGTCCGCCAAACGGCGGTTCGGGGCCGAAGGCCGGACCGTGCTGTCCTCGGTATCGAGGCTCCATGCTTACAAGGGACACGACACCGTCCTACGGGCCCTGGCGGAGCTTCCCGAAGCACAGCGAGGCCGCCTGCTGTACCTGATCGCTGGAAAGGGACCTTCCGAAAAGGAGCTTCGGAAGTTGGCCCAGGCCCTGCGGCTGGAAGATCAGGTTCGTTTTCTCGGCTTCGTACCGGAGGAGGACCTGCCGGAGCTTTACCGTGCCTCGGACCTGTTTGTCCTGTGCACACGGGAGGCCGCAGAGCAGCAAGAGGTGGAAGGGTTCGGCCTCGTCTTTCTGGAGGCCCAGGCTTGTGGAACGCCGGTCGTGGGCACGCGCACAGGGGGAATCCCGGACGCCATACGCGAGGGCGAAGGGGGCTGGCTGATTGAGCAGGATGACGCAGTGCGCTTGGGGCAGATCCTAAACCGTCTGGCTGCCGATCCCGAACAGTTCCGCACAGCAGGGCTCAGGGCGCGCCAGCGCATAGAACGGGAATGCGCCTGGAGTCACTATCTGGATCATTTGGCCGCGGCCTTGACCCAAGCAGGAGTGCGCCTTGACTGATGGACAGGGTGTTACGGTGATTGTCCCCACCTTGAACCGCGGGGCGCACGTGGCGGATTGCATTCGCGATTTGGCGGCACAAGATCACCGGCCACTCGAAATTCTGATTGTGGACCAATCGCCGGCCCCATCAGGCACCCTTGTGGGTTTAGCCTCAGCGCACGGTGATTTGATCAGCTACCATAAGGTGCCTTTTAGGGGGCTGCCGGAAGCACGCAACTACGGCGCACAGTGCGCGCGTTACGACGCCATCATCTTCGTCGATGACGATATCCGATGCGGACCGTCTCTGGTGCAGGAGCACCTCCGGACGCTGCGGCTGCCAGGCGTAGGGATTGTAGCCGGGGGGATCGATGAAGTTCATGACCACTGCGGCAAGCGGATGAGAGCCGGCACATTCCGGCGGTGGACGGCATCCCCACTCCGAGGCTTTTCTTCGCGTGAGGAGCACGACGCCCAGCACGCTCAAGGGGCGAATTTCTCGGTATGGCGCCAGGTTCTGGCTGCCGCCGGTGGTTTTGACGAGAGGCTGAACGTGGGCGCGGCGCTCTATGAAGAATTGGAATTGTGTCTCCGGGTGCGGAAGGCGGGGTTTAGGGTCTACTTCAAAGGGGCGGCCCGGCTGACGCATCTTGCAGCCGGAGACGGGGGCTGCCGTGTAAAAGATCTGTCCTCTTACGTCTATGGCCTCGCGCACAACCGGGCCATTTTAATTCGGCGGCACGTTCCCGTGTACTTCTGGCCGACGGCGGTTGCGCGGCTGGCTTTGCTGGTGCTCTCCTACGCCGCGCACTACCGCGCGTCAAAAGCGATTGCCACAGGCTTGCAGGGTTTCGCCCAGGGCTGGCGCGCGGCGCCGCTGCCGGTGAAGTGCACCCGGTTCGATGCGGCTGACTCTCCTAGCGGGCCTGGCGGCTTGACAGCGCAGCCAGCAGGGCGTTGAAGGCATGGGCCGGCAATCTGATGACATCGGGCTTCTCAGAGCAGTGGAGCTCCGGCCGGTTTTTGTAGCGAGCCGGAGGTCATCCCGGCGCCTGCCGTCTGTGCGGGCAAGGTTTTTCGACCGCCTGTGGCTGTGTTGTTTCCCCCTCTTGTTTCTTCCGCACCTGGGCCTGGGCTGGGACACGGGTTTCGGGAAGCTGGAGCTCAGCGACTACCTGATCGTGCCTTATCTGTTTTGCCTGTGGCTGGCATCGAGCTCACCTCGGAGACAGAGGGTCCGGCTTCTCATGCCGTTGATTGTGGCGTTCCTGGCCGTGGCGGCTATCAGCACGCTAAGCATGCCTTGGCGGTACGGGTACCCGACCCTTGAGCCCTTCTACTTTAGCTTGCTGAAGCTGGCGAAGTTCACACTGTATGGCGCTGCCGGACTGATGACTGCGCGGAGAATCCAGGGTGCGCCCCGAAGGCGGCGCTTTCACTGGGCGCTGCTCGGAGCGAGCGGCGTCCTGGGCCTCAGCTATCTTGTTATGCGTCCGTGGCTGGATCCCAAGCGGGCGGCCGAAATCACCGAGCAGAATTACAAATCTGAGAACGCCACCAGCGTGGCCTTGGCCATCCTGATCTGCTACATAGCCGCGTTGCTCGCGGCCCGGTACGGGATGCGGCGCTGGCGGCGCGCCGCCGCGCTGGCGATTGGCGTGGGGGTGCTGGGCTCTTTCGTTTCGAGCGGCCGGGGCGGGTGGCTGGCGGCCGGCGCGGGGCTGCTCTATCTCCTCTGGCGGCGCCAGCGGGTCAAAGCGGCTGCCGGCGTCACGACGGGACTGTTCTTGCTGGGCGTGGTTGGCTATTTGGTTTTTCCCGAGTTTAAGTATGACGTGGACCGGACGCTGAAGCCGGACCCGGACTATGTGGCCCTATATGGCGCCGGCCCGGGCGGGATCGACGACGGCGGCCGGGTGGCGATCTGGCTCTTCTATGCTCCCAGGATTCTGGAAGAGCCGGTTCTAGGGACCGGCTTTTTCCACCGCGGCGGACTCGCGAACCACCCGTTCACCGGAACCCACAACTTCTTCCTTCAGATGTTCCTGGAAACTGGGATCGCGGGCGGGCTGCTGGTGCTGGCGATCGTCCGCCGCCTGTGGAAAGAAGCAGGGCATGCGGGCGCTGAGGCAGCGAAGCTGACAATTCCCTTGCGGGCGGCGCTGGTAGCGGCTGTGGTTGGGGGCATGGGCGGTGAATACTTTTACGGGGGCATCACGCTGCTCGCGCTGCTGGCGGTGTACGCGCCCGTGGGCGGGCTGCCGGCGGCAGCCAGCGGGGTGCAGCGAAGAGTGGTTCTGTTGGCAAGGGAGCCAGTTAAGGCATGAATCCTCTGGTTTCGGTGTTAATGCCCTGTTACAACTCAGCGCGGACGCTGCCCATGGCGCTGGCGTCGCTTCTGGCGCAGACCTACGAGGACTGGGAGTGCGTCCTGGTGGACGACGGGTCAACGGACCATCCGGAGCGTGTTGTCGAAGCCGCCGCCGATCCGCGGATCCGCTACATCCGGCTGGAGCGCAACATGGGCGGCGGGTTCGCGCGGCAGGTGACGCTCGAGGAGGCGCGCGGCGAGTTGATTGCATTCCTGGACGCGGACGACTGGATGTATCCCTGGCGGCTGGCGCGGCAGGTGGAAGTAATGTTAGCGCATCCGGATTTGGCCGTATTGAGCTCCGGGATGGCGATCGTAGATGCGGAGGGCCACCTCGTCGGGACGAGAGGTTCCGCCCCCGGCGAAACAATCTATTTTGCACGGCTGAGACAGTTGGCCCCTCCGCCGTTAGCCTTCGCACCTAGCATATTGCGCCGCGGCGCCGCGTTGAAGGCCGGGTTTGATGAGTCGTTCAGGGTCGTCCAAGACGCGGACTTTCTCTTAAGGATTTTGCTGAAGGAACGTTACGGCATCCTTCCAGAGATTCTTTACGTTTATACGGAATACCAAACCGTGACTCTGAGCAAGATTTTGAGGCAGGGCTCTTTCGTCCGCCGGATGTTCTGGAAGCACCGAACCAGCTTCCCGGCAGCGAGTGTTCTAAGAATTGGTGAGTCTTTTGTAAAAAGCGGTGTCCACCTTCTGGCTTTCGCAACCGGCCAAAAGGACCGGCTCATCCGAAGACGGTCTCGCACCCCGACTGAGGTGCAGCAGATGGAATTCGAGTCCGCCCGCAGCGCCGTACTCAGGGCCGGGGAAGCGGTGTTCGGGGCCGAAGTGCTCGGAATGAACCAGGGACAGATTATGGCTGCGGGATGAAGACATGCAGAGCCAGCAAAAACCCGTCATCATTGTGCAGACGACTATACCAGCCACTTTGAAGGCATTCTTCAAGGGGCAGCTTCGGTGGCTTCAAGACCATGGTTTTGAGGTGCACGCCGTCTCCTCGCCCGGAGAGGCCCTGGGTGAGGTAGGCCGCCGGGAGGGAATAGCGGCCCACGCGGTACCGATGACCAGGAGGATCACGCCTGTTGCTGACCTCCTCTCGTTGTGGCGCCTGGTGTGTCTGTACCGCCGATTGCGCCCGGCAATTGTTCACGGCTTCACGCCCAAGGCTGGGCTCCTCGCCATGATTGCAGCATCGCTTGCAGGATGTCAGGCCAAGATATACACCGTTTTCGGGTTGCCCACAGGCATCCATGGATTCCGCAAGCGCCTGATGCTGACTGTGGACCGGCTTTCGTGCGCACTCGCAGACGTCGTCTTTTGCGAGTGCGAGTCAATACGCGAAGCTGCGATCGATGAGGGACTCACGGCGGCTTCGAAGCTGAAGGTCCTCGCAGCATGGAATTGGAGTACTGTCGGCGGCATACTCGGCCGGTTGGATGAGCGGCATGAATGTCGGCGTCGAACCCGGGAACTACTCAGAATCCCGCCTCAAGCGTTGGTGGTGGGTTTCATCGGACGGATCGTCCCCGATAAGGGCATCGAGGAACTACTCGCGGCCCACACGACTCTTGGAAAGGAGTTTCCAGAGTTGTATCTGATGCTGGTGGGGGGATGTGAAGCCGAGCAACCACTCAGTCCGGCGGCTGTGGAGGCGTTGCGGGCCAATCCAAGGGTGGTTCGAGTGGGCGTCCAGGAGGATATTGTGCCATATCTCGCCGCGATGGACATCCTGCTGCACCCTTCTTACCGTGAGGGCCTGCCAACGGTTCCGCTGGAAGCGGCGGCAATGGGCTTGCCGGTCGTGACAACCAGCATTCCAGGTTGCGTGGATGCGGTGGTCGACGGTTTGACGGGCATCCTGGTTCCGCCCCGGGACTCGCAAGCCCTCACACGCGCTACCAGGATGCTCTTGTACAACCCGGAGCTCCGGAGAACGATGGGCGAAGCTGGACGTACCTGGGCAAGACAGAATTGCAATATATACCCTGCATGGGAAGAGCTCCTTCGCCAATATAATCAGCTTGCTCAGGTTCCGCTGCGCGGCTGTAATGGTGCTACCTGCACATGAGAGGTATTCATGATTGCCTACGCTAAGCGAGATTCGTTTCTCCCGTACTGTCTACCCCTCATTTCGGAGGATGAGATCAATGAAGTTGTTCGGGTAATCAAGTCCGGCTGGCTCACAACTGGCCCTGTGGTGCAGCGATTCGAGCGTCAATTCGCCGAATACACCGGGGCTCGCCAAGCGATAGCAGTCAGTTCCTGTACCGCCGGGCTGCTACTCGCACTCAAGGCACTTGGGATAGAACCCGGGGATGAAGTACTGGTTCCCACTCTCACCTTTTGTGCTACTGCTAACGTGGTTGTACATTTGGGAGCTAAGCCGGTTCTTGTGGACGTGGATGAGCACGGCCACTTCAGCGTCCAGGCGGCA
>Ga0123519_10015825_pt1 | contig 10547 bp, 8 predicted proteins | sample YelNatPaOPRAMG02_FD_87396 | JGI IMG/M metagenome (GOLD analysis project Ga0123519, IMG submission 87396) | Hot spring microbial communities from Yellowstone National Park - Yellowstone National Park OP-RAMG-02 (version 2) | ecosystem: Environmental > Aquatic > Thermal springs > Hot (42-90C) ...
GCTGATGGTTTTTGTTATATTCTTCTTCGATGCGGCAGAGCTCTTTCTTGTCCTCGTCGGAAAGCAAATGTTTTCGGTCTTCGAGAAGCAAGCGCCCCGTCGGGACAACATCGAAGATAGTGATCTCATCTGTGCCGATCGACTTGGCCAGCTCGATCATTTCGATAACCTGGCCATTGTGCAGGCGCTCAGGAGTGGCATAGGTGGAGATACCAGTAAGCATACCCGCATCCTTGCAGCGCTTGAGTCCTTCAACAGCCTTCTCGAAGCATCCGGGCACTCGGCGCATGCTGTCGTGCGCACTTGGGTCTGGAGAATCGAGAGACACATGTATGCACCAAAGTCCTGCTTCGGCAAGCTTTTTGACGTTTTCATCGTTTAGCAGAAGACCGTTGCAGAACATGAGTGCAACGGCTTCGTCTTTATCGACCCACCGTATGAGCTCGAATATATCCGGCCGAAGCAAAGGCTCCCCACCTGTAAATACAACTGTAACCACACCGAGCTGCTCCGATTGCCGTATTACGGACTTCCACTCATCAGTCGTGAGCTCCGGATGGTTTGACTTCCTGTGACGAGCAGCACTACAGTGAATACAGTTAGCCTGACATCGTGTGGTAACCTGAAGAGTACACACAGTCGGCTGTGGATGACCGTCGAGTTCGTGTGCCAGTCGGCTTCCAAGAAGCTTCATCGAAGCCTTGGTCGGAACCGGAGGCTGATATGACGTATAGATGAGAGTATGGTCGCGCCTTGCGTAAGGCTTGCCTCTGTTCCGAACCGCTCGTTGTACACCTTCAATCGCTTTCTTCGCATCAGGAAGAACGCCCAAAGGACCGGTCGGCCAAGCTGAGAACGTATCATCGTCATCAACGCGAGTCTTCATACCGAGAAGCTCAATCTCGCGTCGGCGAGCAAGCGCACCGACCGACACAACCGTATTTACGATCTTGTTATCCTTGAGTCGCGGTCCGAGCACGCGTGCCAGTGGACCAGAAAACTCCCGCGTGCTGGGATTTATCGAAAGTAATGTAAAATGCTTTTCCTCCAAAGCTCGCCTCCTGCAGACTGATGTCACCCTCTCGATATACCCAATGAGCACTCAGCTCAACCTGAGCAAGCTTGAATAATTATAGCACTTAGCCATACTCTACATACAAGCAGATAAATCGAAACTTGTGTAATTTCGCTGATCTCTTTGTTTGGCTGGTTGCTCGATCACCGCACAGGCCAGGCAAGTGTAAAAAGGCCGCCCACCAACGGCGGACGGCCCATGAATGTCAAGTATCCTAGTTACTTAAGGAAGCACTTCGGATGGTTTGGGAGCTTTGAGTCTGAAATAAGGATCCAATCGCCCGCTTCCTGGTGGCCACTCGCGGGTCAAAACGCTCGTATAAGGCTGCGACGGCCCGTGTTCCAATTGTCGGGCAGAAAGACACAGTTTCGCAAAGCTAACGTGACCATCGAACCAACCAACTACACTAAGCCCATCGTGCCAACCTGCCGGCCACACATAATCTCTACGGCACACATTGGAAACGCTGGGCGGGTAGCACATAGCGCTCCCCCACCCACCTGTATAATCCTTCCAGGCAGCATCACTCCAATTCCATATCTCAAATATGCGCACAGTCATTGTCGGTTTCGCAACTTCGCCAATTGCATGATAATTATTACTCTGTGGCGAGTTCGGATCCCCTCCAAGATAGTAGTAATTGTAGCCGTAACACCTGTTGAGATACGCCGGAACCGGAGTGCCGTTCTGCCGGTGTCTGGATACGGGCATATTGGGACACACCCAAACTCCGCGCAGGTCGAAGTAACCGTTGGTGGTTGATTTCCTGAGCTGTTTCAGATACGGATCAATTAGAGTTATCCACAGCTCAGGCATATCCCAGCAGTTTCCATTTCCGTTGAGGTCGTTAATGTTACCCGGCAATATTTTTGTGTAGTCGTTTTCGTACAGGGTGCACGCATTAAGGATCATCTTGACGTTGTTTGAACACGTTGCTCTGCGAGCGGTGTCGCGTGCTTTGGTAAACACCGGGAATAAGATTGCGGCGAGAATAGCTATAATAGCTATCACAACCAGCAATTCAATGAGTGTAAAACCTCTCCCGACCCTGTCCTTCATCATCTTGATCGTCCCCCCTCAAATCCAGCAAAGCGGCTGTCGGCGTGGCGAAATGCACCGACACAACGATGAGGCATCGCTGTCTGCTTGACATGGATGGTCGTATGCTATCTACTACGAAGTATACCCAGCCAACATCGTCCTTGTCAAGCAGTTAATAGCAGCAAAAGCCACATTTTTCACGATCAGTATGATTTTTGGCACTTATTGCACAATTCTCCAGCAGGTTGACTCAGACAACAAAGCTTTGATAGACTTAGCACCAAGGTCGACTTTGTTCGCTAACACCAGAGGGGTCCAATCGTGCCTCAAAAGCTTTGTTTACCACTCAAACTTATTGCTGTAATTACTCTAAGCGCAAGCATATACAACGCTAGTTCAGCAAATTGCGTAAGGTTCACTGCGAAGCATGATACTTCGGCTAAAGTATACCTGCCCTCGGCCTGCCCTGTTGTGTTTGAGATCGGCAAACTGGGAATCCCGTGGCGGCAGATCTTAGACGTGCGCGACGTAGGACACATACTCACGTGGCAGGTTCGAAAAGGACGAGTTTACGAGGTCTGGGACGCGCAAGATTATGCCCGCGAGCAGCTTGCTGAGGCAAAGCGCTCTACCGGATGCCCATCCGGCAAGCATTCCACGCTCACAGACCAACTACTGCATGCGCTAAAATGGCTGGAAGGTCGCCATCAGCAAGATGCGCAGCTAATTCGTGCGCGACTCATATACGCTCTATCCGCTCTGCTGGGTATTAAAATCGACATCCGAGCCGGCGCCGACGGTTATCTCTGGCCAGATTATCCGCTTCCCGTAACAATTTCGTTCGCCTGTACTGCAAGCAGTGTTCGTGTGAGAATAGCCGAGCCAACTATACCCGACAATTGGCAGATAGTTTCACATCCGAGTGTGTCGCGTTTCCACCAAGCATCGCGCACTCCTATAAAGTCTACGTTTATGGTGAAGGTTCCTGCAGTCGCGATGCGCTATGACGGACGGTATCCTATAATAGCCTGGTGCGATGTTGAATATCGAGGACAAAAGTTCAGGATTTCGAATGCTACGGAAGTTAGCATCGGAGATGCTTTTGAACGAGAGGCCTGGATTAACACGGTATCGGACACCCGGATTGACCTGCACATCCGCCTTACCAGCCGTCTGCCCATAAAGGGAGTCACGACCGAGCCTTACCTGCCCGATGGCTGGACTTGCATCTACCCGCGTGACCCGTTTGACGTCTGCAACTCGCGCGAACTTGTCTATCGTATAACCAGGCCAAAGAGCGAGAAAAGAGGACTGAGGATTGTCGGCGGGATTTTCAGCTTTGGTAGTTTTAGCACGTCTAAGCGCCTTATTACGGACCACGCGCTTGAGCTTGCTGAAACCACAGGGGTTACAGGATTTAAACTGATTCAAGTCAAGGGTGACGAAGCTCGACAAGCGACTATCTTGGGTACCGCCTGTAGACAAGTTCCGCCATCAGGTCGTATGTTGTTCGACATTAGCCCGAATTTCTCGCCCGGAAGCGAAACTTGCCTAACTTTGAAGTGCGCAACGCTCAATCCGGCAACGCTTTCGGTTGAGTATCGGACGACATCAGGTCGTATTGTCTCAACCAAACCGCAGACAATTCATCCTGCAAACGGCCCGCATGAGCTTACTTTCGTACTCAAGAGCGCCTTGTTTGATGGTAAACTCCCGCACGGTGCCGATTTTGTCGTGTGCTCTTCTGATAAATCGCTGGGAATCGCAGGAATCTATATTTCCAGGTTCCGCACTCCGTAGCCAGCATGCTGAGGTTTTTCAGCTTCGCGAGCCGAAACAAGCGAAACACCGTGATTGCGCGGCTCGTTCAAACAAAGTAACACCCGCAGACACGACGAAGGCCACTTATGCGAAACGCACGCATCACCCGCCTAATCCAAGCGAGCTACCGTTATTCCGGAGCGCGTCACCCGTCATTTATCTCACTCGACCTGGAATGACGTTGTGCGTTTCGGATGACTTTAATGACGACAGCCTACGTTCGGCTTAGCAAAAGGCTGCACTCGTGCAATAGACAGGCGATGCTGAAATCACGGCATCAGCCGCACGCAGCGTGCCTGAAGCCCTTTAGGGGTCTCCAGCACTTCAAATTCCACTACCTGGCCTTCTTCCAAAGACCTGTGCCCATTACGGGCAATTTCGGTATAGTGGACAAAAATGTCTCTTTCGCCATTGTCCACTTCTTCGGACCGGATAAAGCCGTAACCTCTTACATCATTGAACCATCTGACTTTACCAGTAGCCACCGTAGCCTCCCACAACCGCACACCACCGGCCTACCAAGCAACCTGACTGCGCGGTTTGAATTATAGCACAGCATAAAGACCCAGTCAACTATTTCAAGAAATGAATTGTACTAACAAGAGGCATAATTGAAGACTCGATCAACATGTGCCGGAATATCGCGTTTTGAAGGGCATTAGTTGTGACTCGATTTGTGAATAAGAGACTAATTCTTAACGGTTCTGAGGATTTGTCGAGCTTGTAGTAATGTGGGGTCGAGCAGCAATGCCTTCGTCAACTCGATCCTTGCTTGAAACTTGTATCCGAGTTTCACAAGGGCTGCACCTAAGTGATAGCGCAATTCAGCCTGATCCGGTGCCATCGCTACAGCGCGTTCTAAGGTCGAAGCAGCTTTTTCGTATTGGCCCAGTTTGTATTGTGCCCAGCCGAAACTGTCAATAATTGCAGCATTATCCGGAGCAAGAGCTACAGCTCGCTCGGTAAGCTTGAGGGCTTCGTGGAGCTTGAACCCCTCATCAGCATATAAGTATCCCAACCCATTTAACAGCTCCGGAGAATCAGGAACAATAGCCAATGCATTGCGGCCCATTTGCTCGGCGCGTGTTATGTTGCCCGTCTCTTTGTACGACCAACTGAGAGCAAAGTATAATTCGGCAAGTTCATGGGGGTGCAACGAACGCCGGAGTTTGCCCGATATCTGACGATCTAGAAGCAGTTCGCCGACGCGGATGGCGTCCTCATATAGCCCGCATCGTACGTAGCATCTTATCGCATGTTGATAGACCTCTGGTTCAGACACGTGCGATCGGATGAACGACCGAATCTCCGCACGAGCACCTGCCTCATTTCCTTGAGCAAGGTAATCGTTTACCCGTTCGAGATGCGCAACTATGCCGCTGTGCCGTGCAGAATAACCAAGCGCGACCAACCCAATCACAAGGACTGTCAGGAATAACCGCATAACGCGACTTACGGCCATGGAAAAGCCGGAGCGGGAGCCTTCGTAATCCACGATACGACAGTCCATATTACCGCCATTGAGAACTCACCTAAAATCATGCCCAGGAAGAAAGGACGCGCTCTGACATAGGTGCGCATGCCGCCGTATTTCATTACGTTCGACTTTAGAATCCACGCGATCAAGCACGGGAACCAAAATACAATCATAGTCCAAGAGGCACACAACGCATACCCAAGCGGATGCAGCGGCCACCAGTAGAACGCATATCGCATATATGCGAGAAATGCCGTAACAGCAATCCCTACTCCTAAAAAGAAGGGAGCTTGCCAGCTTACCCTTGATACCGTACCCCGCATAGCCGATTCATAATCCATAAAGCCCCATCTGTTGTTCGAGGCGTAGGCATAATCATAAAGATGAATGCCGCCTTCCTTGTAAGGCAGCCAAATCTGGAACGCTCCGCCGACCACCATCGCCACCAAAATCGACACCACGAATACTGGAAGAAAAGCTCGCCGCCGTATCTGAACGCCGTCTCCTATTCGCAATCCGTCCAAAAAGCCAGTCAGAACCAAACCGCGAAGATCTCTGAAGAATCCCGCATCAACAAAGGCCAGAACCGTCATGTTTGCAGGTCCAAGCGAGCTGGTAGGAGCGAATAACCTGTAAACATCTACCGGACGAAAAGAAGTCTCCGTCATTAACAGACCGCCTTCAGCCGTGCTGCGAGCCATCACTACAGCGATTATGAATATGAAAATGACCAGCTCAAAAACAGCAAGCCAGGGCGACATGCCCGCAAGTCGAAGCCATACCGCCGCACCCAACACGCAAACAATCAGACCAAACACCGCTACCCTGTAAGGCAGAAGCTCATTGGAATCGATTACTTTTTCAGCGCCAAAAGTGCTGCGAAGTATTTTCTTAATGTGCGGCAGAGAGACCCACAGCAGATAGCCCGCCAACACGAAGTATGCTCCCATAACCTGGTAGCCAATAAAGAGCTTGGTAGGATAGATGGGCATCTCCATCATTTCCATGTTGTAGGAACCGGCCACTATCTGCTGTATGCGCGTTAACACAAAGAAAAACCACAGGGAAAAGAGCATATCCGCCGGTAACAAAAAGAAGAACCCGATTGCCGCAAAGCTTATGAACATTGGTGTATAGCCAATATAATTTAGCGGCGGATTAACTGCATAATCGTGCAGATTGATTTGCAAGCTGACCTGAGGAATGCTCGGATACCAACCGTGAAGCCCGTTGAAAGCAAACACTGCGGCTGGAATCGCGAAACCAGCCCAGGTAAGACGGTTGCGGAAGAATCCAGTCTCGCGATCTTCCCTCACCATCTCCAGCGGAAGCTGCGCAAGCGGGAATGTGAGCTTCTCGTTATCAACCCACTGCCGTCTGATTATCGAGGCCAAGCATAGAAACGCGCCGAATATCAGTAGTGCCAGCACCGCCCAACATGCAAGCGGTCCGATCCACTGATGCCACGGAATCTGTTCGCCGCTGCGCAATCCCTCGAAGAAACGCTTCGCAACAAGCGGAGGAGAGTTCTGCAATGGTTGCGACGGGTCGAAAGGCACCATCCATTTCTTTATGTTCGGGAAGTAGAACTTGGCCCAACCGTTCGCTTCGTTCGCATAGTATGCCGGTGTAACGAGCAGCGGAAGCACCTTCTCCAACAAACCGCGAGAACTGATCATAGAGGAGAAGAGCATCATACAGTAGATTGTCAAAAGCTCTTGCGCGGAAAGTCCGAACTGCTTCTTGATTCTGCCTGCACACGAGGATGCAAGCAATAGAAAAACGAACATCCCCACAACCGCAGGCGGCAATTGGAGAAAGCCAATCTGTATATACTTGATTTTCAGCTCCGCATAAGAGACCACCAAGCTCACGACAGCAGCCGCGAAAAGGCCGATTGCGAAGCTTCTAAATGATACGCCCATGCAAAAACCTCAAGGTCATGCAGTATAGTGTGTCATGTTGTGATGCAAAAATACTCTTCCAGAGTTCCACTTATTGAAACACCAAACAGATTCCTTGATTGGCGGAAAAACAGTAGGGTATGCAAGAACTACTCGAAACGTAAGTCGCCCAATAATGAAGCTATTTCTTCGAGGTTCGTTGTGGCAACACCGACTTTCCTCACTACTGCACCACCAGAACAATTAGCAATAACACCAGCCTCTGTAAGGCTCAAGCCTGAAGCAATGGCCAACGTCAGCGCACTGACTACTGTATCTCCTGCACCGGCAACGTCGTAGACCTCGCTTTCAATCGCAGGGATATGATGCGCCTTGCCACTATCGTCGAAAACTGTCAGGCCATGTGCACCACGAGTAATGACAAGCCCTCGGCATCGAACGGCAGCAAGCAGCTTGCGCCCGGCCCGCTCTACATCAGAGCTGTCTGATATATCGATACCGGATGCGACACTGGCCTCAGACTGGTTCAGGGTAACAATGCCAACTCCCACAAAACAAGACAGGTTGCAGGGTTTGGGATTCGAAACCGACGGCTTGTCGAACTCATTGGCTATCTGCACAGCAGCCTGGGCCGTTTCTCGGTTAATTACGCCTTTTGCATAGTCGGAAAGCAATACGGCGTCTGCTGTAGCCACGCGGTCCTCAATTGCAGAAACCATCTGTCTTGTCAAAGTGGCTGGTATTTTGTGCTTAGCCTCACGGTCAACACGCACTACCTGATGGCGATGCGACGCCCAAATGCGAGTCTTGCGGGTTGTCGGACGAGACGAATCCACCAACACACCGCTCGTGTCAACTCCTTTGTCCTCCAGACATTGCAGAAGTATTCTGCCTCCTTCGTCATCTCCAATCACCCCTACCACACTTGCCTCTGCACCCAGCGCGCGAATATTGTTCGCCACGTTCGCAGCACCGCCCGGTCTGAAATCGGGCGCGGAAGAATCCACCTCAACCACCATAACCGGAGCTTCGGGCGAGATGCGACCTACCGTGCCCCAAATGTGCTCGTCCAACATCAAGTCTCCTATTACCAGCACGCGCTTCCCGGCAAAGTTCTTCAGCGCCTCGCGGCAGTGGGATACGTCCATTGGTTCGACCTTTCCGTTTCACAGAGTTTCGAGAGCTTCACAGCTTCTCGATTACGCCCGCGGCTATAAGCGGTATCATTATTTCGTGGTGACCGGTAAGCGATATTCCTTCGCCGCCGATCTCTTTAACCCTGGAAACTACTTGCTGATTTGAGCGGTAGTGTTGCACGAAATCCACGTTAACGCCGAGCATTCCGCTTAGATCACAACCTAAGTTTACAAGGGTCGTAATCGCCTTGAGAATAACCTCAGGCAATACCACTGCTGACCCAAAGTTTATGAGCACACCACCGTTTCCCAATTCCCTCATAGCTTCCGTCAGAATTCTGAAATCTCGCAAAGATGCCTCGCCAATCGCTGCACCATCGGCGGAAGGATGCATGTGCACAATGTCGCAACCAATTGAGACGTGAACAGTGAGCGGTATCCTGCATTCATAAGCTGTTGCCAACAGGCTCACAGTCGCATTGGTCGCTTTGGTTTCGAGCAGCGTTTTGCCGAGAGCCTCTCCATAACCCAATCCGTCGCGTGCGGCAGCGACTGCTACGGTGTTAAGAAACTCAGCAGTTTCCTCGGCCATTCCGAACATTCCTGTTCGCATTCCATCCGCGACATCCTCAGAGGTTCGTCCGAACCTGGCAATTTCCGAATCGTGTATCGCTCCGGCGCCGTTCATGGCAAGAGCTGTAATAACGCCGCGTCGCATCAAGTCCGCAAGGATTGGGCTGAGACCGCATTTTATCACGTGCGCACCCATCGTCACCACCACCGCTCTCCTTCGGCCATGCGCGGAGACGACACGATCTACAACCGTGCGCAACATCTTACCCGCGAGAATATCGGGCAAGGATTCCAGAAAATCAGAAAAGCGGCTGTCCTTACGAAAAGGCACGGCGAAATCGCGCACATCTACTTTGCTTGCGCGATCGTGTATAGATTGAGTCTTCAACCCCGACAGATCAACTGTGGGATACTTTGATGTCTTGCTTAATTCCATAGACTATCATCACATCATTGGGCTGAATGATACGGGAGAACGCACTGTGCAATCTTGCACCCAAACTCCCTTTGAACGACCTACCGCCTATTATCGGCGGCCTGACGAGGCGGAAACCGGTCTTTTCCAACAACCGACGAATGCTCTGCCTGCAAAAATAGAAAACGTGCTCTGCCGGCTTGAGATGCCGCCATCGTTCTCGCTTGAAGCGGAACATAAAATGCCCTAGATCGGGCGTTCCGATAACAACCAACCCCCCATCAGCAAGTATCCGCCGCACTTCGAGCATATGGACCGTAGGATCGGGAACATGCTCAAGAACATCCCACATTGTAACGCAATCGAACGAAGCATCTGGGAATGCCGCATCCTCGATTGTGCCTGTTCGAACATCGAGTCCTTGGCTTCGAGCCTCCTCGGCCGCGTATGGAGATATCTCGACACCCGATGCTGCCCATCCCCTTGCGTTTGCTGCCTCGATAAAATAACCCAACGAACAGCCGATATCAAGCAGCCTGCCCGGGTCCATAATTAGTTCGATCTGCTTTAGCCTAGCTTCGGCTCGTTTCAGCCTGAACTGTCTTCGCTTACGGTAGAGATCAAAATACGAATTATCGTATTGCTCTGCAAGCAACTCAGGCTGCGGATGTGTGAACGCCAATCTGCATGATCCGCACACGTATACGTCGAGATCGTCCTTGGATACAAGCAAGGACGAAACCTTTGCTCCACATACGTTACACACTTCAAAGCTCGGCGCGACTTCCTCGATCATAGCTTGCTTACTCGAAAAGAGAATCCGGCAACCCCGTATTGACCTTCACGTCGCTGAGTTCAGATACTCCCGCTTTCTCGCCGTCCGGTCCGAAGACCTCGACCCTGGTAGGCATCCAGATCACCCCACCAAATCTCTTGGGATCGGAGTAGACAACTTTGATCTGAAGCCTGCCTTGCGCATCGCGTTTTTCGAACATCTTGAGATAGAGATCCTGTGCATCAATCCAAATGTGATAAATCATGTCGCCTTTGGGCCATCGCAGTCTTAGCTTCAGCTCTCCGTTAGCTGCCGCTTCGGGATCGTCCA
>Ga0123519_10015832_pt1 | contig 10546 bp, 12 predicted proteins | sample YelNatPaOPRAMG02_FD_87396 | JGI IMG/M metagenome (GOLD analysis project Ga0123519, IMG submission 87396) | Hot spring microbial communities from Yellowstone National Park - Yellowstone National Park OP-RAMG-02 (version 2) | ecosystem: Environmental > Aquatic > Thermal springs > Hot (42-90C) ...
CCATACTGTATCCTATTCCTCAATATTTATTTTTAAAGATGAAAGGAGGAACACAGTATGGTTATTATTCCAGAAGGATTATACCCTATGGAGCAGAAATACGCAATTATACAAGTTAATGCAGAAAGGTATAGGAAAGGGAAGAAGAAAGTAAAAGGGCAGATTTTGAATGAACTGGCTGAGGTATTGAACATGAACAGGCAGTATATAAGTTATTTATTAAGGAACACCGGCAGGAAGGTTGTTTTAAGGGGAAGGGGTATTGTTTTAGTTGGGGAGTATTCAAAGAGGAATTTATCAAGGCGAGGGAGGAAGAAACTTTATACACCAGATATTGAGAAGTTATTGTTAAAGATATGGGTGATGAGTGGATTTATTTCTTCCAAGCATTTAGAGGCATTTATAAGGTTAAACTGGGATATTATCTATTCACATTTCAAGGGAGAGAAGTTAAGAAATATCAGCAGCGACGATAGACAGGTTATTAAAGAGGAAAAAGCGGGGGAATCCATTTAGTTCCAATTTAAAGAGGTCTATACAGGTAGAGAGCTGGTTAGACAGGAAAGACAGGGAGAAGATTATAGGGGAGGTCGAGATAGACCTGGTGCATCACTGTGGAGAAAGTGGAGATGGGCAATTCATATATACTTTAACAGCGACAGAGATAACAAGAGGTTGGACAGAACTTATGCCATTAAGGAATAAAGCAATGGTATGGACGATGAGCTCTTTAAGAGATATAAAGGAGAAATTTCCGGTTAATATAAGGAAGATACACTCAGATAATAGTAGTGAGTTTATAAACAGTTATCTTTTAAATTTCTGTAGAGAAAACGGGATAGAATTCAGGAGGTCAAGGTCATATAAGAAGAATGATGCACCCTATGTAGAGAGTAAGAACTGGAGTATGGTAAGACAATATACAGGATGGAGAAGATATGATACAGAAGAAGAATACCAGATACTGAAAAAACTGACAAAATTAATCTCGTTAAGGCATAATCTTTTTATTCCACAGATGAAGATAATAGAAAAACAAAGGATAAATGGGCAGGTAAAAAAGAAATACCAGATAGATATTCCAGTAAATAGAGTTTTAAGGATGAACGATGTAGACCAGACAATGAAAAAAAACTTGATAAATTTAAGGAATAGAATAGATATAGTAAAATTAACAAAAGGGATTGTGTATCTTAGAGAAGAACTGGAAAAGATATATACTGTAAAAAGGAGTAAACAAAAATGCCTGCCGGAATTGGAATAAAAAAACTATTTCAAATAGATTTATTTTTGAGGAAATACGGCAGATTTTACAGCGAAGATAGAATATCTTGTTATAAGTTGCCTTTTGAAAAGATTGCAGGTATACTTTATAAATACCTGTCAACTGCTGCGTTGACTTAAAGGCACAGAGGCACAAAATTGCCCCTTCACTCTGCCCCTCTTTTGCAAGGGGCGAGGGTATCACCCGCTCTCCTCCCCCTCAGAGGGGGAGGATGTAGGTGGTGAACTGACTATATGTTTTTGTGCCGGAGGTTAGCAATCTTCTTTGAGATGTTTTAACTTTATGCCTGACATTTGAATGCTATCAGTGAATACTTAAATGGAATGGAAGAAATACAGGGGGGGATTTATAGGAAGCAGTGTCACGGAGATAAAGAGTGTAAAGGTTATCGACCCTCATGGACAGATTAGAAGATTTAGAATTTCTACTGTTAGAGAGCCATCAGGAAAATTTACTAAAATTCCTGCAGAGGGACGACTTTTCAAATCGGAAAAAGGATATATAGGGGTACTTATTACTGGGAAATATGGTGGCTATGTTAAGGTGGGAAAGAACCTTACTATTCAGCAGTGTCTCTCGGTTTCTTTTAGTTGTCTCAGTAAAAAACCACTGGAGAAACTTCTTAAAGGAACTTCTGTGGAGATAACCGAGATAGATGGAACTATTGTGGGGATAGAAAGATGAAAAAAAGGAGTATATCTTCTGTAGATATTCTGGAAAAACTCAGAGAATTTTCAGAGAAAAACGGAGTGATTACATATCTTGTTGGTGGATATATAAGGGATAGATTACTCAGGCGGAAAAGCAGTGATATTGATATTGTAATGGAGGCAGATGCACTTGCTTTTGCAAGGGAATTTGCCCTTCAATATCGCCTTCCTATGCCTGTATTTTATGGAAGATTTGGCACAGCAATGATAGAGGTTTCCGGTATAAAGATTGAGTTTGCCACAGCCAGAAAGGAGAGTTATCCGGATGACTCAAGAAAACCGGATGTGGAGAAGGCAACTATAGAGGAGGACTGTGCAAGAAGGGACTTTACCATCAATACCATAGCCCAGAACCTTATCACAGGGGAGATAATTGACTTTTTCAATGGTCGTGATGATATTAAGAGAAAGATAATAAGAACACCTGTATCTCCGGAGAAGACCTTTTATGATGACCCCTTAAGGATATTGAGAGGCATAAGATTTGCAGCAAGATTAAAGTTTGAGATAGAAAAGGAAACCCTGGAAGGTATGAAAAATAATGTTTCACGACTATCTATTGTCAGTATTGAAAGGATATCAGAGGAGCTCTTGAAGATACTGGAAGCAAGAGAGCCATCAAGGGGATTTTATCTAATGGATGAGGTAGGGGCACTGGATTTTATTCTCCCTGAAGTGTCTGCGATGAAAGAAAAGAGAACTGAACACCCCTGTAAAGAATTATTTTTCCATACATTAAAGGTCCTTGATAATATCAGTGTGCATACAAAGGATGTATATCTGAGGATGGCTGCTTTGTTTCACGATATTGGAAAGCCGGTAACACTGCAAGTGATAGACGGTAAGGTAAGTTTTCATAGGCACGAGTTTGTTGGTCAGAAGATGGCCTATAAGATATGCAGAAGATTAAATATCCCTGAGGGGGAAAATAGGTTTATTGGGAGAATGATAAGGTATCATCTCAGGCCGCATCTCCTTGCTAAAGAAAACCCGACAGACAATGCACTTAGAAGGTTTATAAGAGAGATGGGAAAAGATATGAAGCCACTATTTACCCTTGCGAAGGCAGACCTTACAAGTCGTAATCCAGCAAGGGTGAAAAATGCACTTGAAAGATTGACAGCTCTTGAGAACAGGATTAAAGAAATTAACAAAAAGGATAAAATTTCCTCTTTCAAACTCGCTATTGACGGATATGCTATAATGGAAATACTGGGGATACCAGAGGGGAAGCGAGTAGGAGAGATAAAGAAGAAACTGGAAGATATGGTTCTTGATGGGGAGCTAAAGAATAAAAAGAGGGACCTTAAAAGATACCTTAGAACATTGAAGGCAGAGATGGTATGAAGAGAAATAATATCCTGTGGGCACCCTGGCGGATGGGTTATATAAGGGAGAATGATGGGAAAAAGGGATGTTTTTTATGCAGAGCGATAAAAAGCAGGGAGGATAAAAAAAACTTTGTTCTCTACAGGAGTAAAAGTGCTTTTGTTATTCTCAATACATTTCCCTATAACAACGGACATCTTATGGTTGTTCCCAACAGACACACAGCCAGTATAGAAAAGATAAAGGAAGAAGAGGAAAGGGAGTTATTTTTTCTTCTGAAGGCATCAGTAAGGATATTAAAAAAGGTTATAGCCCCCCACGGGTTTAATATAGGAATTAACCTTGGAGAAGTTGCCGGTGCAGGTGTTGCTGGACATCTACACTTCCATATAGTTCCCAGATGGAAGGGAGATACGAACTTTATGCCTGTGATCTCCAGTTCTAAGGTTATATCTCAGTCCTTGAAAGAATTGTATGACCTGTTATATCCAGAGTTTGAGGAGTTGTTAAAAAAATGTATATAGCGGACTTTCATATTCACTCCAGATACAGTCGTGCTACAAGTAAAAATATGAACCTTGATGAACTCACAAAATGGTCAAAATACAAAGGTATCAACCTTCTAGGAACAGGAGATATCACGCACTTTTTATGGTTTCATGAACTTTCCCACCTTTTGATAGAGACAGAAAGGGAAGGTATCTACCACTACAATGGTACTGACTTTATCCTTACAGGAGAGGTATGCAATATCTTTGAGGATAGAAAAGGGAAGGTAAAGAAGGTCCATCTTATCATCTTTTTATCTTCATTTTCAAATGCAGATAAACTTAATAGGGTGCTTGAGAGATATACAGACCTTAATGCAGATGGCAGGCCCATATTACAGATGGATGTAAAGGAGTTTGTAAAGATATTCAAGGACAGTGATGATAGAGGTTTTATAGTCCCTGCCCACATATGGACACCTCACTTTTCTTTATTTGGCTCTAACTCTGGTTTTAATTCAATGTATGAGTGTTTCGGGGACTTTACTGATGAAATTTTTGCCCTTGAGACAGGGTTGAGTAGTGACCCTGAGATGAACTGGATGGTCTCTTCTCTTGATAACTGTGCCCTTATTTCAAACTCAGATGCACACTCTCCTTCAAAAATTGGCAGGGAGGTCAATATATTTACAGAGAAGTTTGACTTTTTCTCTCTAAAAAAAATACTGAAAGATAAGGACACGAAAAAATTTGCATTAACTGTTGAATATTTTCCTGAAGAAGGGAAGTATCACTTTGACGGGCACAGAAACTGCAATGTGTGTATGTCTCCTGAAGAGACAAAAAAGAACAATGGTATCTGTCCTGTATGTAGAAGAAAACTGACTATAGGGGTGATGAACCGTGTTTATGAGTTATCTGATAGAAAGTATGGAGAGAAACCTGCTAAGTTTGTTCCATTCAGGAAGATGGTTCCTCTTGACCAGATTATTGCAAGTATTTTTAATAAGGATGTGGATTCACTTCTGGTGAGGAATAAATATATTGAGATTATTGACCGGACAGGGCCTGAATTTACTATACTTCTTGAACTTCCTGAGGATGAGTTAAGGAAAAAGATAGATGATGAGATTGTTGATGGGATATGCAGGGTTAGAGAAGGAAGAATAAATATTGTTCCCGGCTATGATGGAGAATTCGGAAAAGTGGAGATACCCTGTGGAGATTCTGAAGTTAAAGACGAGCAGACCCTTTTTTAGTTCCATATACAGGAGATTTATACTGCGAGAAAACCTTCTATTTTTTAAAATTTTTTCAATATATCTTCTTCCCTTCTGTTTATTCTATCTTGCAGTTATATATATTAAAAAGTGCCTTATAAGAAAGAAAAAATTGGATGTCCCTGTGATAAGTGTGGGTAATATCACTGCTGGAGGAACAGGGAAGACACCTCTTGTGGTGTATATAGCCAGTTTCTATAAGAGATATGGAAGGCGCATCATAATTGCTTCTTCTGGGGGTTTAAATAAAAAAGGCTCTCTAAAAATAAAACCATACGATGAGGCAATTATGATAAAGAATAATTTTCGAGAGATAACAATTACAGGTAAAAGAGTAAAAGATATTGACAGTAAACTTACAGGGAACAAAAAAGATATTGTACTCCTTGATGATGGTTTTCACTGCCACCATATTGATAAAGATATGGATATACTTGTTATAGATATGGCAAATCCCTTTGACAATAATCTATTGTTACCAGCAGGTCTTCTAAGAGAACCAAAGAGTGAACTTAAAAGAGCGGATATCTTCATCCTCAGTCATCCCTATATGGTTGGAATAGAGTATCAGCGACTTCTTATCCGTTATTTAGAAAGTTTTAAAAAGCCAATATTTATTATGGACTATAAGATAGAATCTGTTGAGAATAACAGAGAAAAGATATCACCGGAGTTTATAAGGGGAAGGAATATCCTTGCATTTGCAGGGACAGGAAACCCTTTTAACTTTTTTTCTATACTATTTACACTATCACCTTCAAAGATCTGTGGGATTATATACCCTGACCATTTTCCCTATCAAAAACAGGATGTGAAAGAATTGGAAGATGTCTTCCTTAAAAAGGGGGGAGAATACCTTATAACGACAGAAAAGGACTATGTAAAACTGAGTGAATATGAATGGAAGGTACCTATTTTTTATCTAAGGATAAAGCCCGTCTTGAAAAGCATAAAGGGCGAGTCATTTGACACATTGCTTTTGAATATAATAGAATAAAGCATTCAATGAAAAAACCAGAAAAGGAGGTCAGAAATGACTTTCTCCCCTACTAAATTTATCGCAGAAAAGACAAAAGAATTGAAGGAAAAGATAGGCGATAGCAGGGCAATTATAGCAACATCAGGTGGTGTTGACAGTATCACCTGTACAATACTTGCAAGAAAAGTACTAGGTGAAAATATTGTTGTGCTTTTTCTTGATGATGGGCTTATGAGAGAGGGAGAACCAGAAGAAGTTAGAAAGTTTTTTGAAAGTGTAGGGATAGCCATTGAAATATGGGATGTAAAAGACAGATTTTTTGAAGCACTTAAAGGTAAGAGAGACCCTGAAGAGAAACGGATTGCTTTCAGGGATACATTCTACAAAACACTGGGACAGGCGGTGAAAAGTTATTCTGTTGACTTTCTTATCCAGGGGACTATTGCAGCGGATATTGTGGAAACACAGAGAGGGATAAAAACCCAGCATAATGTTCTTTCACAGATAGGGCTCAATCCAGCTAGTTTTGGTCTTAAGGTTGTTGAACCATTGAGGGAACTTTATAAACATCAGGTAAGGGAGGTTGCTAAAAAGTTAGGATTACCATCTAAGTTTGTAGAAAGGAAGCCATTTCCTGGGCCCGGGCTGGCAACACGAATTATAGGAGAGGTTACACCTGAAAGGGTGGAGAAGATAAGAAAAGCCACACAGATAGTTGAAACAACCATAACAGGTGCCAGTGTTTTTCAGGTTCTGGCGGTTTTATTTTCTGATAAAGCCACAGGTATGGTGAACGGGAAAAGGGTTCTGGGTGATATTATTGCCATACGGGCTGTTGAATCAAAGGATGCCCTTACAGCAAGCCCCTGTAAGATTCAATGGGCAACACTTTTTAAGGCAAGGGACAGGATTTTGAAGGAAGTCCCGGGAGTGGTAAAGGTTGTATATGATATAACACCTAAGCCGCCAAGCACTATAGAGTATATATAATAAACATGAACGGGGGTAAATTAAGTGTTTTTTCAACCCTGTTGAGTGGAAGGCATAAGGGGAAAAGTGCTGAAGAACTGGAGAGGTATTATTGGGAAATGCTAAGAAGGTAATGATACTCGGAGGAGGTCCTAATAGGATAGGCCAGGGCATTGAATTTGATTATTGCTGTGTTCATGCCTCTTTTGCCCTTAGAGAAGAAGGATATGAAAGTATAATGGTTAACTGTAACCCTGAAACAGTAAGTACTGACTATGATACATCAGACCGTCTCTACTTTGAACCTATTACTGTTGAAGATGTGTTAAATATTGTTGAGAGAGAAAAGCCAGAAGGGGTTATCCTTCAGTTTGGAGGACAGACGCCTCTGAACCTTGCTATCCCATTACAAAATGAAGGGGTGAAGATACTCGGAACCAGCCCTGAAGCGATTGATATTGCTGAAGACAGAGAAAAGTTCAAAGGGCTGCTTGATAAACTTTCTTTAAGGCAGCCACCAAACGGCACAGCCACCTCATTCAAAAAGGCAAAGGTAATAGCGGAACGTATTGGATACCCTGTTCTCGTAAGGCCCTCATATGTTCTTGGTGGCAGGGCAATGGAGATTGTATATGATGAGGAATCCCTTGAGTTATTTATGCAGAAGGCAGTGGATGTTTCATTAGAAAGGCCTGTGCTTATAGATAAGTTTCTTGAGGATGCCATAGAGGTGGATGTGGATGCCATCTGTGATGGTAGTCAGTGCGTTATAGGTGGTATTATGGAACATATTGAAGAGGCAGGGGTACATTCCGGGGATAGCGCAATGGTTTTACCACCTTATAGTTTAGATAGAAAGATCATAGAAGAGATAGCAGAGTCAACTAAGAAACTTGCCATTGAACTCAATATAAAAGGATTGATAAATATCCAGTACGCTGTCAAGGATAATACTGTTTATGTTCTTGAAGTTAATCCCCGCGCTTCACGAACAATTCCTTTTGTAAGTAAGGTTATAGGTGTCCCTCTTGCCAAACTTGCGACAAAGATAATAATAGGGAAGACACTGAAGGAACTGGGATTTACTAAAGAGGTGAAAGTAAAACATTTTGGAGTGAAGGAGTCCGTTTTCCCATTTATAAGATTTCCTGGGGTTGACACTGTACTTGGACCTGAAATGAAGTCCACTGGAGAGGTTATAGGGATAGACAGGACATTTGAGATGGCTTATGCAAAAAGTCAGCTTGCCGCAGGACAAAAACTTCCACTGTCTGGTTCAGTATTTATCAGTGTAAAGGATAAAGATAAAAAAAACATTGTTCCCATAGCAAAAGGGTTTCAGGAGATGGGCTTTAAAATTCTGGCAAGTAAAGGAACAGGGAAAATCCTTATAGACAAAGGTATAGAAACAACAATAATACCAAAGATTTATGAGGCAGAACGTCCCAATGTCCTTGACTATATAAAAAACAATCAGATATCCCTTATCATCAATACACCATCAGGGAAGAAACCCAAGAAAGATATTACTTCTATAAGAAGTATTGCTGTGAGTAGAAATATCCCCCTTATAACAACAATCCCCGGTGCAAAAGCCACATTAGTTGCTATTAAAAAGTTAAAAGAATATGAGATAACTGTGAAGTGCATTCAGGAATACCACTCAGAAATAAAATAAATGGTAGGGATAATAAACTACGGTGCAGGTAATATCAGAAGTGTTTATTCATCGGTCGTTGCCTGTGGCAGAAAGGTATTTTTGATAGAGAGATGGGATGACTTTAAAAAAGCAGAGATGATTATCCTTCCTGGTGTTGGTGCCTTTGGCGATGGAACGAAAATCCTTTCCTTAAAAGGCATAACAGACCCTTTAATAGAAGAGATAAAAAAAGGAAAGCCATTTTTAGGGATATGTTTAGGATTACAGATGCTTTTCTCTCATAGTGAAGAAGGGAACTGTAAAGGGTTTGGGATTATTCCAGGAGAGGTTAAGAGATTTAATGTAGAAGATAAAGGGCTGAAGGTTCCTCATATGGGATGGAACAGGGTAGAAATTATAAAAGAGACCCCTCTTTTTTACAATATAGATAATAACCAGTATTTCTATTTTGCTCACTCATACTATGTGGAGTCCTATGATAGCTCTGTTGTTGCTGGTAAGACAACCTATGGGATAGAATTTGCATCCTTTATAAGAAAAGATAATATAGTCGGTGTCCAGTTTCATCCTGAAAAAAGTGGAGAAAGTGGTATAAGATTTTTAAAGAACTTTCTGGAGGGGATATGGTTGCAGTAAGGATTATTCCGTGTCTGGATGTAAAGAATGGAAGAGTAGTGAAGGGGGTACACTTTGAAAATTTAAGGGAGGCAGGTGACCCTGTTGAGCATGCATCATTTTATAGCAAAGAAAAGGCAGATGAAATTGTTTTTTTGGATATCAGTGCTACCATAGAAGGAAGGAAGACAATGGTGGATGTGGTAAGAAAGGTCTCAGAGGTTGTCTTTATCCCTATGACTGTTGGAGGCGGAATAAGAAATTTGCAGGATATAGAAGAACTCTTGAAGTCCGGTGCTGATAAGGTTTCTATAAATACCTCTGCAGTAAGAAATCCTGATCTTATAAAAGAAGGGGCAAAAAGGTTTGGCAGTCAGTGTATCATTGTAGCGATAGATGCCAAGAAGGTAGAAGATAATAGATGGGAGGTCTATGTGGAAAGTGGTAAGACCCCTGCAGGGCTTGATGCAGTTGACTGGGCAAAAAAGGTTCAGGAATTGGGTGCCGGAGAAATTCTTCTGACAAGTATAGATATGGATGGAACACAGAAGGGCTATGACATAGAACTTACAAGGAGTATTTCAGAAAGTGTTAGCATACCTGTTATTGCCTCAGGAGGTGCTGGAACACTTCAGCATATGGCAGATGTAATAATAAAGGGTAAGGCAAGTGCAGTGCTTCTTGCCTCCTTACTACACTTCAGGAAATATACCATTGCACAGATAAAGGAATTTCTCAAGGGAAAAGGCATAGAAGTCCGTATGTAAAAATGAAAATACTTGTCCTGGATGATGGGTTCAAAGGAAACTTTAATCAGGCATCAGGAATAGCACAGGCGTTTCCATCAGCCATTATAAAAATACTTAATGTTAAACTGAAAGGTCCCTGTTATTATCTTCTTTCAAGAAAGGGAAGTTATCCAATAGCAAGTAAGTTGCTTTCAATCTTTTGTATTTTGAGGGCGTGGAAGTCCGGTAAGGTAATTCTGAAACTCCTGCTGACAGAAAAGTGGGTATGGAAAGAGCATTTTGATATGATAATATCTGCTGGTTCTATACTCGCCCCTGTAAATCTTATCATTGCAAAAGATAAAAAGGCAATCTCTGTAAATGTAATGGTTCCAGCACTTGTCCCGCTTAAACTTTTTGATTTTGCAGTCATCCCTTACCATGACTTTTTGAGGTTAAGAAATAAAAGATTGAAGAATCTTATAGTCACAATGGGTGCACCC
>Ga0123519_10015836_pt1 | contig 10543 bp, 6 predicted proteins | sample YelNatPaOPRAMG02_FD_87396 | JGI IMG/M metagenome (GOLD analysis project Ga0123519, IMG submission 87396) | Hot spring microbial communities from Yellowstone National Park - Yellowstone National Park OP-RAMG-02 (version 2) | ecosystem: Environmental > Aquatic > Thermal springs > Hot (42-90C) ...
AACTGGCTTTACCCTTATAGAACTACTTGTTGTAATAGCGATAATTGCCATCCTTGCATCTATGATACTACCAGCATTAAGAAAGGCAAGGGAACAAGCAAATAGGGCAGTATGTATAAACAATTTAAGGCAGATATATTTAGGTGGGTGTATGTATGCACAAGATAATGATGGATATTTACCAGTTGTTACTATGGGAGGATATGGAAATCCGCAGATGATTTTAAATTCAGGAGGAGAATGGGCAGAAAAATATTTAAATCAAAAAGTAAAACAATATAGTGCTTATGAGGACTGGTGTGAAATGGCAAAAAATAATAATGTTTTAAGATGTCCAAGTAGATGGAATTATAAGACATCGTATTATGGTATAGTATATGATTGGAACTGGTAAAGAAGGCATACACAATATGATTTTACTGGTTTTGGCCTTGGAGAACAGAGTGGTTCACATGAATGGCCCAAAATTCATTGTAGAATTGATAAAGTTTCAAAAGGAGGACCACTTGGGCCTGTTATTATGGCTGGAGATTTTTGTACACAAACTCCTGGATATGCTGGTTATATTAATGATTATAACGGAGCAAATAATCATTCTCCAACAGTTATTGGTTTTAATCCAGTTGGTGCTAATTGGCTTTATGGAGATGGAAGTGTTAAATGGGTGAATATAACTGATATGATACTTGTAGAAAATGACTGTGGAACATTCAGGCCAAAAGGAACATATAGTTTATTCTGGGGCTGGTTTCCTGACCCTAATCCTATAAGAATTGTTTATCCAGATGGACACTCAGCATATGGTAAAGTATCTGCTGGTAATGGAATATTCTGGTAAATAAAAAGGAGAAATATGATAAAAAAATTAAATTTTTTTCTGTTTTTCTTTCTGGTGAGTTGGTGTTTTTGTTTTGAATTTGAGAAAAATGAAGTTTTTAAAATAGAAAATGAGGAAATATCTGTTATAAATAAGGATGTTTTATGGAATGATTTATTATCAAAAGAAGAATATTTAAATGGGAGTTTAACTGGTATTTTTAAAATAACTGAAAATGCTTCTACCAATGTTAACTATCCAGGGAATAACTGGTGTGGAAAGGCAGCAGGAACAGATGAGTTTTTACCCGGTTATGAAGCAGGAATAGTTTTTAGGAAAAAAGGGAAGAATTATTATAGGGTTTGTTTTTCTACAGTTTACAAAGAAATAGGGGTATGGAAATATGATGGTGGCTGGCTTTCTATTAAAGAATATCCTATTGAAAAAGATAAAGAATATAATTTTAAAATAGATTTTTCAGGCAGTAGAATAAAAATAAGCATAGATGGGAATGATTTAATAGATGTTTATGATTTAATGCCATTTATTTCAAAAGGTAAAATTGGTTTAAGTTGTAAACAAGGTTCAGTTATTTTTAAGAATTTTAATTATTCAAATACAAATATTGATTCAGAAGCAAAAGAAATAAAACCTTCATTTTCATATAAAAAATGGCATAATCAGGACTGGATTTTTAACAATTTTGAGCCAATATGCAGATTTGAAAGAAATGATGGAAATTTATATCAAATAAAACTTTCTCCCTGTTTCAGGCCGATTGGTATGTTCCCATTATGCTGGCTTCAGTATCTTGGTCCTGATTGGTATGCAAATAAGTTAAAGAAGTTTGAAATATTAGAAGAAGGAGAAAAAATTAAGTTTTTAGTTCAAGGTACAACTTCAAAAGAAGAAATTATAAGCAATTATCTTGTAACAATTTCTTATGATAAGGAAAATAAAACCTTTATTTATGATATAGATGCAAGTTTTGATGTCTGTGAAGGGAAAACATGGCAAAACGCGTACTCAATAGAATTTTATAATTTTCTTCCTTATAATGTAGTAAAAGCAAGTATTGATTTGCCAGAGAATGAAAAATGGGAAAATTATTATGGATGGCTAATATGGAAGGCGAAGGATGGTAAAATCTATAAACATCCAATAAATCATAATGGATTTTATCCTGGTTATGGAGAAAAAAGAGAGTTTTTAAATATTTCCAGTGAAGATGGTTTTTTAGGTTTTTTCAATGAAGAAATAAATCCTGTCTTTAAAGTTATAAAAGCACAGGAAGAAATAGTGCAGTCACTTTGTGCATGGAGTCATGACATTCATATTGCTTATAACAGACCAAAACAGCCACTTACATCAGGAACAAAATATTTTGTAAATTATCAACTTACTGGTATCCCAAAAGAAAAAGGAGAAGAAATTTTAAAAAATAGTAGTTTTCCACCAGATGCAAGGAATCTGGATTTAGAGTATCCATATTATAAAAAAAGTGTTAATGATTTTAAAGATGGTATAAAAATTGCTTCTCCTCATCAAGTTATGTTATGGAGAAGAGGAAAAAATTCATGTGCCTGGTATGAAAGCCCTGATTTCTGGGATAAAAATAATGGATATGATGATAAATTTTCTATAAGGATTGAAGGACCTTATGAAATAAGGGGTCCAATTGGTCCTTCATGGTTCGGAGAAAATTATACAGGAAAGGAATATCTAATAACAACTTATATAAAAACAGAAAATGTAAAAGGAAAAGGACCTTATCTTGGTTTTGAATGTGGTCATTTAAAAGAAAAAAGAGATTATTTATTCACTTATATTACAGGAACAAAGGACTGGACAAAGGTTGGTTTCATTACAGATAAATTAACAGGACTTATTCAAGGAGATTTAATACTTGGACTTGATGGAACAGGCACTTGCTGGTTTGATAATGTTGAAATAAAAGAGATAAAAGATGGAGAAGAAGTAAAATTACCTGAATGGGAAAGAACAAAATTACCAGAACCATTAAAAAATCCAATTGTCTGGTTAAAATTTGATGAAGGAGAAGGAAAAGGTGTTTTTGATTATTCTTATAATGGGAATTCTGCTGAAATAAGAAATCTTTTATGGGTTAAGGATGAAGAAAAAACTTCCTGTATTGAATTTAAAGAAGATGGAATTTTAACTATTAAAGATAATGAAAAACTTAATTTCCCGAATGGTTTCACTTTTTATTTTGTTATTAAACCAGATGAAGAATTTAAAGATTATGGAGCACAAATTTTAAGAAAATATAATCATTTAGTTGTTTCTCTTGTAAACCAAAAACCACCTTATAAGATAAGTGTTGATATAAATGGGAAATGGAATAACCATATTACAGAAGAAGTAGTGCCTTCAGGTACCTGGTCAAAGTTAGTTGTCACTTATGACAATAGTTATGTTAAGATTTATCTTAATGGAAATAAGGTATGGGAAAAGGAACAAAAAGAAGAAAAAATAAGGCCTTCAACTTTCCCTTTATGTATAGGGGGTTTCTGGCATGAAGGAAAGATTCAGCAATATAGATTGTATAAAGGGAAAATTTCTGAAGTAAAGATATATGATTATGGCATCCCAGAAGAGCAAATAAAAGAAGAATTTTTTAAATAATGAAAAAATTTATAAAAAATACTATTTTTTTTATTTCCTTTCCATTATTTGCTGTATCAGAACCAAAATTTCTTGGTAAAAACTTAATTTCCTATGATGGATTTCAGGATGAAAAAATTTTACAATACTTTGAAATAAGAAAAAGTGAAGGAGTAAGTGTTTTTTTAGATAAAGATATTAAATTGAGCAAGACAGGTTCTATCTGCATATTCCTTGAAAAAGATAACTCCTATTCAAATGTTTTATCTCCTTTTATACCTATTGAAGAAAACAAAAAATACTTTTTTTCAGTTCTATTCAAACAGAAATGGGAAAGTAAAGGATATAGTTATATTGGGATAAGTTCTTATCCAACAATTGAGTGGTATGATAAAGATAAAAAATGTATTTCTTCTACAATCAACAGGTCTTCACTAAGTGGGTTCCCTTATGGAGAATGTGACTGGAATTTAAGAGATGCTATTTTAACTTCACCAGAAAATTCAAAGTTTGCAAGAATAAATATAACAATTTCAAACAATAGCGAAAAACAAACCGGTAAATTTATACCTTCAAAATTATGGATTGATAATTTACAACTAAAAGAATATATACCAGTAGAAGATGTAAGACCTATAAAAGATGAAATGTTATTTTTCCCAGCAATAGATGAAGGATTTAGTGGCAAAGGAAGTATATGGTGCAAAGTTATTGATGATAAAGATGCATATAAGAAAAAGGCAATATACATACCAAAAGTTGAAAAGAAAGGGATTGTTTTCCATTCTCCTTATTTCCCTTCACTTCCAGAGGGTTTATACAGATTTGAAATAAGAGCAAAAGTAAATGATATAAAAGAAAATATTAATCTTGGATTTGTTGATATTGAGTCAGAAAAGTCAGGAGCAAAATTATTTATTGAGTTTAATACAGATTTATTTAAAAAGGAAGGACAGTATTTTTCTTTTAAAGAAGATTTTATTATTAGAGAGCCGGGATGGTGGTGTATAAGAGTTTATACTGCAGGTAAAAATGACTGGTACATTGATGACATAAAAATTACTCCACTTTTAAAATTTTCAGATAATGATATTGTTGAAATTTATCCAGGGATTGAAGGTTTTGTAAAGGAAGATATTTATCCAAGGGAAGAAAAACCATTAAAAGTCCTTATCTTTAAAGGTCTATTATATGAAGATTGGTGTGGAGATGATATTTTAAAACTTATTGATGAGAATGTTGAAATAAAAAAAATATATTTTCTCTCTACAATGAACACACCTAAATTTGATGAATTACCTTCCAGTATAGAAGAAATTTTTGATAACAATTTAATCATATTAAACAATATAAATATATCTGCTATTCCTTTAATGTACAAAAACTATATAAAAGAATATGTAAAAAGAGGTGGTAATTTAATTATTTCATCTGGTCATTTAGGTTATAAAAAAGATATATGGGAAAATTCTTTTCTTAGAGATATTTTGCCTTTTGAAATAACTGACAAAATAGAATTTTTCAGAGATGGTATTAACCTTGAAAAAAATGAGGAGTTTTCTTTTTTGAAAAACATTGATAGAAATTTAGTTGTTTATTATGTCCAGAATATAAAAAATCTTAAAGAAGATACAAAAATTCTTATAAATGCCAAAGATTATCCTTTTTTAGTATATAGAAAGTATTACCAAGGGAATATCTTTTGTTTTTTAGGATTAAACCTTGGTGAAAAGACAAATGATGGAATACCTTTCTGGGAATGGGATGGATGGAAAAGTTTATTAAAGGATTTAATATTATCATTAAAATAGGGGGGAAAATGAAAAATTTAATTTTATTTTTTATTATATTTTCAGTGAATTTTTTAAATTGTGAGAACAATTTAATTATTGAAGGAGAAGATAAAAATGTTAATTTTCAAAAAGGAGTTGAAGTAATTGATGATAAAAATGCATCAGGAGAAAAAACATTGAAAGTCCCATCTACTGGTGTTCCTTCCTGGAATGTTGTTTCTTTTAATATTCCATTAAAAGAACCAGGGAAATATAGAATGAAAATTAGATATAAATTTGAAAATGCACCATATTTAGGGAAGGGCTGGAGAACTGATATAAGAATTAAAAATGTTTTAGAAGAATATGGAATTATTTATGGATATAAAGCAAATAATAAAAATTCTTATAATGATTATTTTATTGATTTTATTTTAAAAGAAAAGGATGTCTCACCTTCTGTTTATATGAGATGGGATGGTAGTCCTGGAGAACCGATTATTTATATTGATAAATTTGAAATTGAAAAAACAGAAAATTTACCATATTTAAGAATTCTGGATATTTTTCCAGATAAAATAAGGTATTTACCAAAAGAGAAAGGCAAAGTAGATGTTAAGATAGAAAACTTAATAGATGAAAATAAGGATGTAAAAGTTAAATTCCAACTTATATCAGGAATTGATGAAATAAAAAAGGAAGAAATTAAAAATATAAATTTTCAGTCCAAAGAGATTAAAAATGTAAATTTTAATTTTCAACTTGATGATGCAGAGTATGGATATTCAACAAAAATTACAATTTTAGATAATGAAAAAATAATAGATACAAAGGAAGAATTTTTTATAGTTGGAGAAAACCCGTGGTCTATAGCAGTTCCTGGAGCAAGGGATGAAGCAATTAAAGAATATTATACACCATGGGGCGGGATTTTTTATAGTATTTCTGCAACTGACCCATTAATAGAAAAATGTGCCTTATATGCAAAAAAAGAATATGTAACATGCACAGAATTTTTTAGTTGGTCTCCAGGGGAACCATTTTATATGGCACCAAAAGAAGAAATATGGATAAGAGGAAACGGCGGTAATTTATTAAGGAGTAAAAGAGAGATTATAAAAGAAGTATCTGAATTAAAAAAATATGGCATTGCTTCTATAAGTTACATTGCCCAGCAGGCAATGGGAGAAAAAACAATAGAGATTTTAAAGAAGAAACCATACTGGTTTTCTTATAATAAAGAAGGTGATTTAATAGAATTTTATAAAGTTTCAGAACTGGAAAAACAAAGAGAGTTCTGGAAGAATTTTGACTGGGATGGTTATAAAAAAATATATCCTGATTCACCTGGATGGGAGAATAAAGAGGAAAACTGGAAAAAATATGTTGATTTCTGGAAACCATATATAGAAAAAGTAAGAGGTTTTTCAACAATTGGTTATTTTGTTCCAAATTATAAATTAAAAGAAGTCCTTGATTATATAGCAGACCAGGTTATTGGTTCAGCAAAAATTTTTGGCTGGGAAGGAATAAGATGGGATTGTGGACATTTAAGTACAGGTCCTATATGGGGTTCTTATTCTCCATGGTATGATTTTTTTGGCAACCCAATTGCAGAAACAAAAGAAGAAATGGAAAAACAAACAATAAATAATCTTAAATATTTTAAAGAAAAAGTAAGAAAAGAAATTCCAAACTTTGTATTTGGAACAAATTTTGGTTCCTGGGAAGAAACACATAATTTCCCTGATATGGTAAAAGAATTCTGTAAAGATGGCAGTTGGCTTTTAGATGAAGTTTGTTATACTTACAATAGCCCAACAAGTGCCTATAATAAATGGGATAAATATTATAAAATAATGGTTGACCAGGGTGAATTTGTTCGTTCTATTGGAGGTCATTACAATCCTTTTTCTTTAAATAGGGGTGGTGGTAAATATCCTGTTGATAGAATTTATGAAACAATATTTAGAATTGTTGGTAAAGGCCATCCAAATTCTCTTTATTATAATTCACAGACAAATGCAGGAAATTTTGCTCAATTTCTTATCAGATTTGGAAATTTTACTTTTGGTCAGAATTTAAAAAGAGTTGAAAACCCTGAGAAAATAATAAAGATAGAGCCAGTAGATGTCTGGTGGAAGGAAAGTGTAAATGAATTAAAAGATAAAAACTATAATTATTTAATAATTCACCTTATAAATCCACCGGTTATTCTTAATATAGAAGGGAATCCAGAAAGTATATTGCCAGAACCATTAGAAGATATAAAAATTTTAGTGAAAAATACAAATAAGTTTTTGAAAGCATATATACTATGTTGTGAATCATATACAGAGAAAGAAGTTCCGGAAACAAAATATGTAGAAATAAAACCTAAATTAAAAGGAGAAGAAATAGAAGTAACTGTCCCTGAATTATTTTACTGGAAAACAGTTGTTTTAAAATATAAAAAATAAAGGAGAAATATGAAAAAACACCTTATAATTTTTTTGTCTTTTTTAAACTCTTTATTCTGTATGATAAAAGTTGAAGAAAAGAATGAAGAAATAATTGTTGAAAATGAAAAAATAATATGTGTTTTTTCTCCTCAAAGGGGTGGTATAGTTTCAGGTTTTTATTATAAAGAATGGAAAAACAATAAAATAAAAGATTTAATACCTGATAGAAAAAAATATATGGGACTTTTTATGGACCATTTATGGGGCCAGTCATGGCCCGGTGAATTATTAGAAGTTCCTTATAAGGTTATTTCTATTGATAAAAAAACTGATTATTTTTCTATTGTTTTTGAAAGAAAGGTAAGCGGAATATGGGGTGGAGTTCAGCAGGATGTTATAAAGGACTTGATTTTACAGAAGAAATATTTGATTAAAGAAAATTCAGAAATTATAAATTGTTCTATAAAACTTATAAACAATACTGAAAAAAGTAAACTTCCTGCATACTGGCTTCAGAATGTCTTTTTCATAGGTGGAGATTATGATAGTGAAAAAGACATATTCTTTAGACCTTCTTTAAGAGGAATTAGAAAATCAACAAAAGGGAAAGGAGAACAGGATTTTTTAAAAGACCCTTATATTGGCTGGAGTGGTAGCATAGATACAGAAAAAAAAGAAGGAGTTGTTTTTTTGTTGGATTATAATTACCTTGATATGCTTTATAATTGTGGAGGAAATTCAACATTAGAGTTTATGTATGATAAAGTTCCTATTCCTTCTTCTAATTGCTGGGAAACAGAAGTAATAATGATTCCTTTTTCTGGGATTGATTATATAGTTCATGCATCTTCAAATATATTAAGTAGTATTAAAATAATAAGGGAGAAAGAAAAAATAGAAATTAATCATTTAATAAAGCCAGTTTTGAAAGATTTAAAAAATTTAGAATTATCTACAGAAATTTTAAGTCCATTAGAAAACAAGAAAATAGAAATTCCGCCTTTAAAAATTGATAAAATAAATAAAGATAATTTTAAAGAGATAATACAAAAAGAAAAAATAGAAATTTCTGACCCTCTTGTTATTTTAGTTAATATAAAAGGTGAAAATATAGATGAAAAATATTTTGATTTCTATCCAGGAACTTATGGATATGGAGATAATGTTCAGCAGGATATGACTACACCCATTTTTAAAATTTCTAAAATCCAAAAACAACAGAAACTTATGAAACCAGAAAAAATAGAGAGAGTTTATGATGGAAAGTTAGATATATTTTTTATGAAAGGATTATTATCTGAAAACTATAAAATTGAAAAAGTAATTGAGAACTTGAAAAATAAGATTGAAGTGAATTGTGAATATGGTTATTACAGTATTGGACTTGAAGGCCCAAGAATTACATATTTCCCATTTGATTATAATGAGATAATGAAAAAAGACCTTATAATTTTAGGGAATGTTAATTTAGAATGTCTTGGAAATTTAGGTATTGAAATTTTAAATGACTATATAGAAAATGGAGGTAATATTCTAATTTTAGGTGGTAAATCATCTTATGGAAATGGTGGATTAAAAAACTCTTCAATATATAAATTATTACCAGTTGAAATTTCTGATAGTCCTTTTGATATTAAATTTAATAAGAATTCATATTTAATTTTTAATAAAAATTTCTTCACTGGACTAAAAATAAAAAGCAAAATTTATTCTCCATATAATCATAATGTAAAACCAGTAAGAAATTCTAATGTTTTAATTACTACAAATAATGGAGAGCCATTTCTTATTTATAAAAATTTAAATACTGGTGGAAGAATATTTTGTATTACTGGTGCACCTTTTGAATATGGGAAAATAAATGTTTTCTTTAATACTTCAGAATGGGAAAAATGTTTGGAGAAAATATTTTCAGAAATTAATAAATTTTAAATATAGTTATTATTGAAAAATAACAAGGAGGGAAAAAATGTGGAATAAAAGAATAAAGAAGGTGAGGAAAATGAAAAGGACTGGTTTTACCTTAATAGAACTTTTAGTTGTAATTGCGATAATAGCAATTCTTGCTGCGCTACTTCTACCAGCATTAACAAGGACAAGGGATAAAGCAAGACAGGCAGTATGTATGAGTAATATGAAACAACTTGGTATCGCTCTTAATATGTATTCAATAGATAATGAAGGGTATTTATTACCGAGTTGGAATGGTGGGAAAGTGTGGTGGGCAGTTCTTGTAGAGACAGGTTATCTTGGGAAGTATTTAGATTATTCTGTTGGTAATTCACTGAAAAAATTAAAAAAACCTAATATTCTCACATGTCCATCAAGTAAAAGATGGTATGATGGTTGGAGTAGGAGTGTAAATCTTGCTATGAATTCAAGGGCAACAGGTCTTTTGTATAATGGAAGTTTTTTTGCTCAGGCATATTCTACAGACCCAGTTCATACTGGTATGGCAAAAATAGATAAGGTGCAAAAGCCATCACAGACAATATGGATAGTTGATTCTCCTCCAAGAAATACTTGGGAACCTATAGGAGAAAGATGTGCTTATGAAATTAGTCCCTTGCCATATCTACCAAGTGAATATTCAGGATATGGATTTAAAATAACTCCTGATGATTCAGGCCCTGATAATTATTATGCTTCTGGAAGACATTCAGGAGGAACAAATATTTTATTTTTAGATTCTCATGTAGGTTGGTTAAAGGCAGGAACATATTACAGAACTGATGGAATTTATTTAGCGTGGCATGGATTGTGGTAAAAAATAAAAAATGGGGGTTAAAATGAAGAAATGTTTTTTAGTTTTTTTTATTTTCAGTATATTTTTATTTGGAGACAATTTAATTTTGAATTCAGATTTTGAGGAAGGGATAGATGGCTGG
>Ga0123519_10015838_pt1 | contig 10542 bp, 9 predicted proteins | sample YelNatPaOPRAMG02_FD_87396 | JGI IMG/M metagenome (GOLD analysis project Ga0123519, IMG submission 87396) | Hot spring microbial communities from Yellowstone National Park - Yellowstone National Park OP-RAMG-02 (version 2) | ecosystem: Environmental > Aquatic > Thermal springs > Hot (42-90C) ...
AAACCCCTTCTCAAAAATTTTAAATCCCATATCCTTTTCCATATCAAAATAATACCTAACCACAAACTCACCAAACCATCCATATTTCTTTACCGGATAATAGCCAAGAAGATTTGATACAACAACCCTACTTCTGTTTTCAGCATAGTTTGCAACACCAACATTTAAGTAGTTCTTATCATTAAAAGAGTTTATATTAAGTATCACAGCTTGATTTCCTTTCTTTATATCATAAACATCCTTAAAGTATATCTCGTAATTTTCACGCGATCTATAACTCTCAAAAGAAATAGGTGATAATCTATCTTTAAACTCCTTACTATAACCATAGTTCTTAAGGTCATACGACATAAATACCCTCATATATCTATCAATCATTGAAAAGAGTGTTATATCAAAATCAAGAGCACTCTTCTCTATACCCTTATCAGAGCTTTTATTATCAATCTCAAATTTTTTATTTTCTGTTCTAAAAATTCCTGAGTATGAGACCTGATATGAATCTGAAACCCCAAAAAGGCGAATTGAAGAGGTATAACTGTATCTTGAGACAAAAATATTATTTTGCATAGAAACAGTAGAAATCTCTATATATGATGAATACCCAACGGAGTTATAGAAACTTAAATTTCTTAAAATATTAAATGAATTTGAAAATATGTGTGAGTAATTCATTCTTTTCATATAATTCGTATCATTATAATTTGAGTTTTCAAGTGAAATATAAAAACTCTGATTTAAAGGAGTTTTTCCTATTCTTTTTGTCAAGAACTGGTATTCAACTTTAGGCATATAACTAAGCGATTCCCTAAATGAGTCATCATTTCTGATGTAATACTCTTTTAAATGAACTCTTAAGTATGAATATATCATCTTATATGTAATTGAAAAATCCCACTGTTTATCATCCGAGATACTGAAAGGATTTGTTCTGAAGTATTTATTATTAAAATCCGGATCTGAAAGCATTCTTGCAAAACTCTGCATATAGATTTCTCTGTCATTGTTAGAATAAACCCTATACCACATTCCACCATTTGCTCCCCAAAGTATCTTTGAATCCCTCTCATCTATTCTATAATATGAAATGTCCAGCTTGATATTACTGGGATTGTATTTATAAACCTCACCACCAAACCCCCATCCCTTTTTGGAATAGTAATCAATGAAAAGTTTTGTCTTAAGATACCTTGAAAACTTGTATGTGTAATTCGACTTTACATAAAAACCATTTCTTTCATCATAGCCAGGATAAAACTGACTTATAACAGGAGTTCCTTCACCCAATGGTTTATACATAACAGGAAGATAAAAAATGGGAATTCTGCCAAGATAAAATACATTGTTATAGGAAATAAAGTATTTTTGAGGTAAAAAAACTGTCCGCAATGCTGATATATAATAATGAGGTGGGTCATAATTACAAGTAGTTATCTTGCCTCTTTTATAGATATACTTCTCTTCTTTTTTCTCAATAACACTCCCTTTGAGTATAAAATTATCGTAATAGGCAATAGCATCATTAAAAACCGCAACATTTTTTTTAAAGTCATAAAAACCGTTTTCTGCATTAACTGTTAAAGATGATGTTTCAAGAGTAAAACTTGATTTCATTAAGGCGGTATATGAAGTTACAGAAATGGTAGCATTTTCAGTTTTAAGTTTACCAATAACGTTTTCCTTTTCATCAAGTAGATTTATTACAACACCACTTGAGAGTTCAACAATCCCATTTAAATGGTCGTAATAAGCATAAGTGGACTTAAACTCAACTAAATCTATTTTTGAAATACTTTCATTCTCAGATGAGTAAAGGAAAGATAAAAAAAGAAAAAATAGATACATCATCTTTCTAAGGCGTAGCATGCACTTCCTATAACACCTAAATCCTTTTCTTTTGAGATGTAAATTTTGACATTTTTCACAGGAGTTTTTATTCCATATTCATTTAATCTTTTTTTAAGAGAAGGCATAAAAAAATGATATGCTCTTGAAACCCCACCACTTAAAACAACAACCTCCGGATTTAAAATCATAATCACATTTCCAATCGCAGTCCCAAGTTTATATCCGTAATCCTTCCATAAATCAGTTGCAAGTTTATCTCCATTTTTTGCAAGGATGTATATAAGGTAAGGATCAATCCTATCAGTCCTTATATCCTTATATTTTGAAATATAATTCTTGTAATCACCAACCCTTTCCATAAACTCCCTAACAATCCCATAACTTCCACAGTATGCCTCAACACACCCATTATTTCCGCATCTACACCTCTTCCCATTTTCAATTATAACCATATGCCCCATTTCTCCGGCAGTTGTAGTTTTACCCCTAATAATATTTCCATCAATAATAATTCCTCCCCCAACACCGGTTCCAAGTGTAAAAGTAACCATATCTTTATACCTCTTTTTAAATTCAAAAACATAAGCCCCATAACCAGCCATATTCGCATCATTGTTAAGGGAAATCTTAATTCCTGTAATTTCTTCTATATCCTGTTTTATCTTTTTATTCTTCCATCCTTTCAAATTAGGGGCATATCTCAAAATACCATTTTCCCAGTCAACATCACCTGCAATTGCAAGATGAAAACCCTTTACCCCCTTATATTTGTTATTAAGTTTTTTTATTATCTCAGCAATTTTTTCAACGAAATATCTATAACTTTTAAGTGGCGTTGGAGTATCAAATCTATCAATAAGTGTATAATTCTTATCAATCACCGCAATCTTTGTATTTGTACCCCCGATATCAAAACCTATTCCAAACATAAAATCTCCTTTGAGTTATAAAGTTTTTATAATCTTTAAAGCATCAGATGCAAGATAAAATGAACCACAAACACAGATATTATCATAGTGTTTAACCGAGTATCTTAAAGCAAACGACAAATCATCTATTACCGTTACATCAATATCCTTAGACTTACTCTGAAGGATGTTTGCTATGACATATGAATTTTCTTTTTTAGGATTTTTTATATCAGTTACCACAACCTTTTTAAAAATATGCGAGTTTACAATAAGTTCTGCTATATCAGTATATTTCTTTGTTGAAAGAATTGCAAAAATCAAAAGTGGATCCCTTATCTTGAAAAACCTCAGATTCTCAATAAAACCAAAGAATGCCTCAAGATTATGAGCGCCATCAAGGATAAACAGATTTTGATGTCCATCAATTGTTTTTCTTATCATCTCAAATCTGCAGTTTAGAGGAATATAAGCAAAAGATTTTTTTAAAATATCATTTGTTATATCATATCCAAGTTTTTCAAATGCCTTTACAACCATAGAAAAATTTAAAAGTTGCTTAATTCCCAAAAGATTTGTCTCAAAAAAATATTTATTATCCTTACTTCTAAGAGAAACCCTTAGATTTTTATCGTCAAATCTTTCAATATCAAAGTATTCACAAACCTCCAGAAACCTTGCACCAATACAAGCAGATTTATCTATAATTATCTCTTTTGCCTGTTGATTTAACGAGTGAGGGAAAACACATAAACTATTCTTCTTTATTATCCCCGCTTTTTGGATAGCTATATCTTTGACGGTTGAGCCAAGAATATCAGTATGGTCTATAGAAACTGATGTTATAAAACAAAGCATTGTATCCTCAAAAACATTTGTTGTATCATACATCCCACCTATTCCAACCTCAATAACAGAATAATCAACACGGTCACAAAAATAGAGAAACGCCATAAGAGTCATTATCTCAAAAAAACTTAAATCTTTGACCTCATCATAAATACTGTCAAAAATCTCTACAAAATCTTTTAGCGGTATGTAAGAACCATTTATCTGAATTCTTTCTGTAAGTGAGTTAACATGAGGAGAGGTATAAAGTGCAACATTATACCCAAGAGTTCTAAGAAGTGACATTGTTATATATGAAACCGAACCCTTACCATTTGTCCCAGTTATATGAATTACCTTCCCAATTTTTTTATGAGGATTTGAAAACTTCTTAAGAACCTTCTTAAAATTCTCAACTCCATTTTTTTTAATCTGTGAATGTTTCGTATATAAAAGCTCCTCTATTTTTCTATATCTTTCTTCTATACTCATCACTCCTCAATCCTTTTTATATTTGCACCTAATTTAGAAAGTTTCATTTCTATTCTTTCATAACCCCTATCTATATGATAAACCCTTCTTATCTTAGACCTTCCAAAAGCACTTAATGCGGCAAGAATTAGTCCTGCTCCAGCCCTTAGATCGCTTATCATAACAGTTGCACCTATAAGATTTTTAACACCAACAACAGTAGCTGTATTACCTTTAACACTAATTATGGCTCCCATTCTGTTTAGTTCTGCAACATGCATAAATCTGTTTTCAAATATAGTCTCAGTAATTTTTGCCTTCCAATTACAAAGACACATATAAGCCATCCATTGAGCCTGAATATCGGTTGGAAATCCCGGATATGGTTCGGTCTTTATATTAACCGCTTTTATATTTCTACCCTTTGAAACCTCAAGATAATCATCGACAATTTTAACAGATGCACCCGACTTTTTTAATTTATTTATCAGAGTCCGACAGTGTTTTGCAACAATATTCTTCAACCTTACCCTTCCACACATAGCCCCAAGTATCATAAATGTCTGCGCCTCTATTCTATCAGGTATAACCGTATGAGTAAAACCGTTGAGTTTTTTTACACCATAAACTGTAATTGTATCACTTCCAGCTCCATATACCCTTGCTCCCATTTTATTTAAAACACTGGCAAGGTCTTCTATCTCTGGCTCTCTAGCAGCATTTTTTATCACTGTTTTCCCCTCTATAAGTGAGGCAGCCATCATAAGATTTTCTGTAGCACCTACACTTGGAAACCTTAATTTTATAACTGCTGGCTTGAGTTTCCTTGATTTAAGTATAACATAACCTTCTTCCATGCTTATCTCAGCACCCAACCGCTTAAATCCCTCAAGATGCATATCTATTGGTCTTGTCCCTATAGCACATCCACCAGGCATTGAAAATTTAGCATATTTAAATCTTGCAAGCATTGGTCCTGCTACTAAAACAGATGCCCTCATTTTTCTAACAAGATCGTAAGGTGCTTCAGTTATTATATTGGATTTTTCCTCAACCTCAAACCTATTAAAACCAAAGAAACAATTTTTCCCTGTATAACTCAAAATCTTATATGTGGTTTTTATATCCACAAGTTCAGGGACATTATTTAGTATGCATTTTTCATCTGTTAAAAGTGTTGCAAAAAGTATAGCAAGGCTTGAGTTTTTTGAACCACTTATCTCAACCTCACCATCTATCTTAGAAGGTCCTTCTATTATAAAACAGTCCATAATCAGTTCTTGATGGCAAAGACAAATCTATCCTTTTTGTTTATATCTTTAAGTATCTCAAAATTTTTAAAATAAATACTAAGAATTTCTCTCAACTTATCTGAATAGTACTCACCAATCTCAAGGAATAAAAAACCACCATTTTTAAGAATATCAGTATTTCGAAGTATGTATCTAACCATATTAAGACCATCCTCACCTGAAACAATTGCGGATTTTGGTTCCTTCTTCACCACCTCATCAAGCATATAATACATAAAACGCGGAACATAAGGTGGATTTGACACAACTATATCAAACTTAAAATCAAAGATATCAATTCTATTACTTCTAAACACAAAAAAATTATCAAGACCCAAATCTTCTTTATTTCTCAACATCACTTCAAACGCCTTCTTTGATTTATCAACAGCAAAGACCTTTGAGTTTTTGTTTTTCAAAGCAATATAGATGCCTATCGCACCACTTCCCGCACAAAAATCAAGAACAATGGGATTTTTTATTTCAAAACTCTTTTCAAGAACCATAGAGGCAAGTTCCTCCGTCTCAGGTCTTGGTACAAAAACACCATCCTCTATGTATAACTCAACCCCATTAAAATTATGTGATTTTAAAATCCAACTGAGCGGTTTTCTTTTTAAAACTGCATTTAGATACTTCTTTATCCTTTTAATTTCATCACTACTTATTATCTTATCTTGGTATAAAAAAATCTCATTTCTTTTTATCCTGCAAACATCCGAGATAATAAGAGATGCTATTGTCTTTGATTGGGGAATATCACTTTCTTCCAGAAAACTAATTGCAAAATCCATTATTTCTTTAATCCTTTTCATTTTCTAACTTTTCAAGCATTTTCAATCTTATATCCTCTATCATTTTTTTGAGGTTCCCTTCCATTATCTCATCTATATTAAACCATGACATATCAACCCTGTGGTCGGTTACTCTGCTTTGTGGAAAGTTATAAGTTCTTATCTTTTGGGACCTTTCAGCACTGCCAACCTGTTTTCTTCTCATCAAGGTTGTTTCCTTATGAAATGCATCCTCATTTAGTTTTTTTAGTTTTGCATAAAGTATCTTTAATGCTCTTTCCCTATTTTGAGACTGTGACCTCTCCTGCTGGCAGCAAACAACTATTCTAGTTGGGATGTGAGTTATTCTTACAGCCGTTTCAACCTTATTAACATTCTGTCCACCCGGACCACCTGCTCTATAAGTCTCTATCTCCAAATCAGCGGGATTTATTTTTATCTCACTCTCCTGAACTTCACAAAGAACAGCAACCGTCACCGTTGAAGTGTGTATTCTACCACTTGCCTCCGTTTTTGGAACCCTCTGAACCCTATGAACACCCGCTTCATATTTAAACCAGTAGTATGGTTTATTGCCCTTTATATAAAGAATTGCTGTTTTCACACCTTTAAGATCACTCAAAGAAATATCCTCAACCTCAACACTCATGCCGAGTGATTGAGCAAACTTTGTATATGCCCTCATCAGTTCATCTGCAAAAAGTGATGCTTCTTCCCCACCTACCCCCGCTCTTATCTCAAGGTATATATTTTTTTCATCATCCTCATCCTGTGGTATAAAACTCAATCTCAAAAAATCCAAAACTTCCTTTTCCTTTTTAAGTTTTTCCTCAAGTTCCCAAGTTGCCACCTCGCATACATCTTTATCACCCAATAGAATTATCTCCTTAAGATGATTTATGCTTTCTTTCACAGAAAGATACTCATCGTATTTTAAAACAATCTCTTTTAATCTTCGATACTCCTTTAAAAGTTTTTGATACTCAACTGGATTAGATGTATTTGCAAGTTTCTTCTCAATCAATTTAAGTTCTTCTTTCAGTTCCTTACATTTTTCAATTATATCCATAATTAAAAAAATTAACTTTTACCTTAAATTACAATTCTATTTTTTAAAAATTACCTATTTCTTCTTAGACTTATTCTCAATTTTTTTGGGAATCTTTTTAACAACCCCTGTTGGAGTAGATTTTCTGTGAGTAGGCACAACCTTTGGTATCTTTGTAGATGTTTTCTTCTTTGTGGTTTTTTTATCTCCCAATTGTTTTGATAGGGCGTATTTTTTGTTAAACTTCTCGACCCTACCTTCTGTATCTACTATCTTGTGTTTACCAGTATAGAAAGGATGGCAGTTTGAGCAGATCTCTACTTTTATGGTAGGTTTAGTGGATCTGGTGATAAATCTGTTTCCACAAGCACATACAACCTCACATATCTCATACTTTGGATGAAGGTTTTCTTTCATAAACACCTCTTATTAAGAGTTTTGTATCATAATAAATTTTACCATATTTAAGTATAGTTTTTATCAAAATATCCTCTCAAGGTTAAGTCCTTTCTAAAGTTGAGTTTAGAGACACTACTTTGGGCAAGTTTTTCAACTTTTTTAAAAATTTTTAATATAACCTTTTTATCTTTATTAAAATTCACAACAGATCTAAGTATTCCTATCAATTTTTTGCTGAAACCTATTTCCTCCTCATAGTTTCTATTTGATTTACTTATCAAAAATATTTTAAAGAGAACCGCTTTTTTGTTTGGAAAACTTCGCATTCTCAATTCTCCATAGAAAGGTGATGGGTATATAAAAACTTTGTTATTTTCAAACAAAACACAAACGAGTTCATCGCTTAAAACACTATAATCCGAAAAAATCCTTGTAATAGTTGTTTTCCCACCACCACTTTTTGATACAAAAAGAAAAACCCTATCATTAAAAACAACTCCAGCAGAGTGTATCAAAAGACCATTATGTTTGTTAAGTACATCTGAAATATAAACCCTTAAAAAACTATCAAATGAATATATATCTTTTCTGATGAAAAGAAAATTTCCATCAAAATAAAAATCCTTTCTTTTTATAGTTAACCTTCCATTATCATCTAACAAAACTCTATTATCTTTTCCAAAAAATTTCTTGGAAAATTTTACATTTATAAATTTCTCTAAACTTAAATCCACTTTAAAAGCGCCATATCTCTCATCAAACTCTCTAAAAAAGCCTTCATCATACTCCTCAAAAGCAAATCCTATTTTAATTTTTGCTATATTTAGTATTATCTTTCTCATAAAAAGATTTTTTCAATTGAATCTACAATCTTTTTAATCTCATCATCTCTAAGTGCGGGATAGATTGGAATTGATATGAAATTGTTATAAATGTAAGTAGAAACAGGAGAACTGGATTTTTTTTTGTAATAAGCATCAAGCGGAGGATAAAGTTTTGAGACCTCAACACCATATTTTTTAAACCTATCTATTATCTCATCCCTTTTATAATCAATAAGTTCAACAATGTATCTGTAAAAAACCACTTCGGCATCTGGAATATTATTGTAAAAAATCTTTACTCCTTTCTTTTTAGAAAGAATATCTGAGTAAAGTTTTGCAATTTTTCTTCTTTTTCTTATAATAAAGTTTATTCTTTTTAATTGACTTATTCCAAAATACCCCTCTGCCTCATTCATTTTAAAAGAAAACCTTAATCTAAAATCATCTTTTTTGTCATAATCTATAACATCTTTAACAAACTCATAGATTTCTCTATCATCAGTAGAAATTATTCCTCCCTCACCAAGTGTTGTAATCATCTTGGTAGAATAAAACGATGAAACAACTATATCCCCTAACTCACCAGTTTTTATACCATTTATTTTTGCACCTAGCGATTGAGTTACATCCTCAATAACATAAAGCCCCATTTTCTTAAACTCAAAAACAGAAAATGATGGATATCCAAATAAATAAGGAAGTATAACAATTTTTATTTTATTTTTATCTACCAATTTTCTTGCTTTATCTATATCATATGAAAAATCTATTTTATTAACATCACAAATAATAGGTTTATATCCAGCCATAAGAACAGCATTAAGGATAGCAGTGCAATTAAGCGATGGAATTAAGACATATCCTGAGATTTTTTTTACTTCTTTAATTGAATAAAGTGAGAGAAAAAGTGCATTTGTTCCAGAGTTTGTTGAAACAGAGTATTTTTTATCTATAAATTTAGAAAATTCTTCTTCAAACTTTTGGACATAGATATTTTTTGAAAGATTTGCAGTTTTTAATATTTTATCCACAAAACCAAATTCTTTTTCATCAAAATAAGGTTTAGAGTGTCTTATCATAGTTTAAAATCCTAAGAGTATTTTCTCTTCCTTCATTAAATATCAGATCAATTACTGAAAGATTTTCAATAAAATCTCCCCATAATTGATTGTATCTTACAGGTTTATAATTCAAATAAATCAATTTTATTTGATTTTTTTCAAAAATTTTTTCATCAAGATAATTATGCCCTCCATCGCCAGAAAGATAAGTATCTCCATTTAATCTTTTTACAATCTCTACAAGGCGCTCTGTTTTAGTTTTATCAATATTTAAAGTAGATGATATCACAATTTCTTTTTTAACTCCTAAGTAGTCAAGTATCATTTCTACACACTTGATATTTAAAGCTGAAAGATTTTCGTATTTTTTTGAAAGAAGTTTTTCTATATATGGAAAGAAATCCTTAAAATAATTGCTTTTGGAATATGCTGATTTTATTGAGTTTAAATGTTTTTTTTGCCATCCTTCTTCAACTATTTTTACCTCATTTATTTTATCCCCAAAATTAAAACTCACAGGAACGGTAAGCCAGATAAACCCATTAGGACCTTTTATTCTATTTCTATTCTGCCACTCATTTTTTTTATACTGAGCATCATCTAAAAAAACAAAAACATCGCTTTTTAAAATTTTATAAATATATCCAATATAAGGCATATACTGCGGCTGGTGAATAGAAACAATCATAATAATAGTTTATAATTTTTAAACCCTATAAAGTTTTCTTAAAAGAAAATACTCCCTTTCAAAACTATAATATCTAAATCCATCACTCTCTCTATTTACAATTTCAAAAGAATTCTTACCAAATATTTTTATTTTCTTTTCATCTGAGATAAGATTATAAAGTTTCATTGCAATATCAAGAGAATTTCTCGGCTCAACAAGATACCCATTATATCTATCAATTACAAGGTCTTTTAATCCACAAACGGATGATGCAACAATTGGCTTTGAAAGAAGTTCTGCAATAACAACAGTTCTCCCCATCCCCTCATTTAAAGATGGCTGAACATATATATCCATTGTATTTATAATGTCATAGACATCATTTATCCAGCCAGTAAA